>Ga0214473_10000051_pt1 | contig 161594 bp, 162 predicted proteins | sample RVTome_7_FD_203509 | JGI IMG/M metagenome (GOLD analysis project Ga0214473, IMG submission 203509) | Soil microbial communities from uranium-contaminated site in the Upper Colorado River Basin, Wyoming, United States - RVT98D197 | ecosystem: Environmental > Terrestrial > Soil > Contaminated >...
TGTTTGCATCGAGAAACCTATCGGATTCAGTGAGCTCCGGCGCAGGATAAAAGGTGAACTGCGCCTTAAATAAACCGGATTCAGCCGGAGTTTGCCCTCGCGCATGAAGAAAATAAATGGTGTCTGAGAGGCCGTCCCAAAATAGGGAAATTCGACAAGAATTCGTCACCCCCGCGAAAGCGGGGGTCCACTTAAAGGTTTGAAAAACATGGATTCCCGCCTGCGCGGGAATGACCAACAAGGAACCGCCGATAAGGGAAAAAGTAATTTTGGGACAGCCTCTCTGACACCATTTAAAATTGAAAAAAACTAAATAGGGACACATCCCATTTTCTGCTTAAAAAACCGGGCGGAGCAAGCCCCGCCCCTACCGCACGACAAAATTTTTCCGGTAATCCCCCTCGCCCCCTTTAGAAAAGGGGGAGTCCGCAAAAAAATCACGCCTAAATGACATTAGAACCTATCTCAAATTAGTCATGCCGGCGAAAGCCGGCATCCAGCGAAGTTAGTGCTTTAAATTGATAATTCCGAACTCTTTGTCTTATATAAAGACAAAGTCGCTGGATTCCGGGTCAAGCCCGGAATGACACAGAAAAATAGAAAATCAATTTTAAGGTTGGTTCTAAAGAGATTGCCGCGCTTTTTTTAAATACGGCGCTGAAGCGCCTCGGGGTGGCCGCTCGCAATGACAAAAAAGGGAATTGCCGGACAGGTCCTAAAAGAGCCCGAAGAGCCTGAACCTCTTTTTCGGCCCTTCTTCCGCACCCGTTTTCTCCGTGAACATCGAAACGATGCGGGCCTGCTCTTCCTTGATCAGGCGGACGGTGTTCAGAAGCTCTATAATCATGTCCTCGGAAAACACCTTGCTCACATGGAGGTCTTTCAGGCCTTCAAGTTCGCGGGTGAGCCTCGATAGGCCCCGCGAGAGGTCCGGGGACATTTCGAGCGTGGTCTTTCTCTCTTTCTCCATGGCTTCCGAGAGCCTGGCAAAATTTTCCCTCATTTCTTTTCCCAGCATTTCCATGGAGGCCGCGAGCTCCTTTAGTTCCGCCTCTTCGGGGGGCTTCGCATCCGAAGCCGGGGTTTTTTCCTCATAACCGGGCCCGGTTTCCGGAGGCCTGCCATGCCTTGTCGGGGGCCTCGCAGGGACCGGCGGGAGAGAGGACATGGAGTGGGACATGGAGTGCGACATGGAGTGGGACATGGAGTCAATGAGCCGGGCCGTTTCCAGCCTTTCTCTTTCCGGCATCTCGAAGGGCTCCGTCATTTCTAAAGGGGGCGTCTCCAAAGGGGCGGGAGCGTGCTTTTGAAAAGGGACCGTCTTTTTTGTGACATAAGGCTCTTCCTTCACGGCCTTCTCGAACTGCACGTTATAGCGGTTTCCGAAATCTTTTATGAGGACCTTCGTTACGGCCTGGAATGTCTCTTCCACTCCCGTGCCGTTTATTGCCTGGGCCTCGAGCGCGGGCAGGCCGGCCCGGTTGATATCGGCATCGATTTCGAGCACGGTCATGATGTTCGGGAGGTCCCGCTTGTTGTATTGGAATATTATCGGGATTCCGTCCGGGTTGATGTTGTTTGCCGCGAGGTTTTCCCTCATCCCCTCAAGGCTCTCGATGTTCTGTTCCCTCATCTCCTTCTGGGAGTCGGCCACGAAGACCACGGCGTCGGCGCCTTTCAAGACAAGCTTCCGCGTGGCGCTGTAGCGGACCTGCCCCGGCACGGTATAAAGCTGGAAGCGCACCCTGAAATCCCTTATCTTCCCCAGGTCCACGGGGAGGAAATCGAAGAAAAGGGTCCTGTCCGATTCGGTCGAAAGGGAGAGGAGCTTGCCTTTCTTCTCTTCCTCAAGCACGGAGTGAAGGTGCTGCAGGTTCGTGGTCTTTCCGGAGAGGCCCGGCCCGTAATAGACGACCTTTAACGTGAGCTCTTTTGACGCGTAATTAAAAAGAGCCATTTTGCATTATAGCATACACGCCGTTTCTCGTACGGTGCTTCACTTTATACATGGCCTCGTCGGCAAGCCTTATCAGGTCTTCCTTGCTCCGGGCGTGCTCCGGGTAGGAGGCCACGCCGAAACTGGCCGTGAGTTTTAAGTTCAAGCCTTCCTTTTTCAGGAAAGTATAATTCTCGACGACCTGTCTTATCCTCTCGGCGGTCTTGACGGCCCGGGCCGGGGGGGTCTGGGGAAGGATTATCACGAACTCGTCCCCGCCGTAGCGGGCCACGATGTCCACGTCCCTCAAATGGCGTATCAGGAGCTGTGCCATCTCGACCAAAATCTTGCTCCCCACCAGGTGGCCAAAGTTGTCGTTCACGTTCTTGAAGAAGTCTATGTCCATGAAGATGAGGCTCACGGAGCTTTTATAGCGGTTGCTCCTCGATACCTCGCTCTCGATGGTGCGGGTCATGTAGCGGGTGTTGAAGAGCTTCGTCAAGTCGTCCGTTATCACGAGCTCCTGCATCTTCTCGTAGAGTATGCCCCGCTCTATCACGAGCGCCACGTGGTCTATAAAGCGAAGTACGTTCGCCAGGTCTTCGGGCCCGAATTCCATATCCTCCTGTTTGTTTATGAGCTCGAGGACGCCAAGCATCCTGTCCCTGCTTTTTATGGGGGCCGAAATCAGGGTGCGCACCTTGTGGCGTATCTCCCTGTCCAGCTTCTGCGAAAAGCTCGGGTCCTTGTAGAGGTTCATTATCAGGACGGGCTTCCCCTCCCTCTGGACCCAGCCCGCGAGGCTGTCTCCTGTTTTAAAGGGGGTTTTTAGAGAGCTCCTCAAAGAGCCCGAGGTCCTCTCCATGACAAGCTCCCCCGTGTCCTCGTCCACGAGGTATATGGTGCAGGTCTCGGTCCCGGTGCGCTCCTTTATCTTATCGAGGAGAAAAAGGAGGACGTCCCTGTCTTTCTCGGAAGTGATGGCGCGGGAGAGGTCCTCGAAGAATGCGAGTTCCTTCTCGAGGCCGGTATTGCGCTGTTTGAGGCGCAGGTTTTCCTCGAGGAGGGTTTTGTCCCATTCGATGCGGCCCATGAGCTCGCCGAAGGCATAGGCATCGTCCGTGTTGAGCGTATATGTGAGGGGTTCCCTTAACCACCGCGAAAAGGCCCGGTTCTCCTCGGGGCGGACTATTACCTTTGGGACGTGCATGGAGGCCGAGAAAAACCCCTCCAGTTCCTCTTCGGTCTTTTCTATCTCGCCCAGGACTATCAGCGGGGGGTCTTGTATCCCGTGCAGGGCCTTTTCCAGGTTTTCGAATTCGAGCGCGGAAACCTTATAGCCCCGGGCCGCGAGCCCCGAGGAAAGCGAGTTCAGGCGTCCCCCTACGAGGAGTATCTTATGCATTGGCGCCGCAGCACTTTTTGTGCTTCTTTCCGCTCCCGCACGGGCAAGGCTCGTTGCGCCCGACCTTTTTCTCCCTCCTTACCGTCTGCTCGGCCCCGTCCCCCCTGTTATAGATAAGCCTCTGCTTCTTTTCCGCCTTCCGGGCCTCGCCCTCGGTCCTTATCTGCACCTTGAAGAGGCGCGAGAGGACCTCCGTGCTTATCCTCCCCGTCATCTCCTCGAAGATGCTGAAGCCCTCTTTCTTGTATTCGGTAAGGGGGTCCCTCTGGCCGTAGCCCCTGAGCCCTATCCCCTCTCTCAGGTGGTCCATGGCGAGAAGATGGTCCTTCCACTGGGAATCGACTACCTGGAGGAGTATCACCTTCTCTATATGGCGGAGGAGTTCCGGCCCTATCTCTTTTTCCCTGAGGTCGTAATGCGCCCGGAGCGACGCGAGGAGCCTTTCTTTCATTACATCTATATTACCGGGCTCTATCGCCTGATTTACCCCGAAGACGCCGTAGAGGGCGTCCTTGAGCCCCTTCAGGTCCCACTCTTCCTTGTCCTTCTCCCGGGGGCAATAAATATAGAGGAGTTCGTCCACCGCGTCTTCGAGAAAGCCCATGACCCGTTCCTTCAGGTCCTCCCCGGAAAGGATCTCCCGCCTGAAGCCGTAGATCTCCATGCGCTGCTTGTTCATGACGTCGTCGTATTCGAGGAGGTGCTTTCTTATATCGAAGTTATGGGCCTCGACCCGCTTCTGCGCGTTCTCCACCGCCTTTGTGACGAGCCTGTTCTCTATCGGTACGTCTTCCTCCATCCCGAGCCGGTTCATTATGCCGTGTATCTTTTCGGAGCCGAAGATCCTCATGAGGTCGTCCTCGAGCGAGAGATAGAAGCGCGAACCTCCCGGGTCTCCCTGCCTGCCCGAACGGCCCCGGAGCTGGTTGTCTATGCGCCTGGCCTCGTGGCGCTCCGTGCCCAGTATGTGCAGGCCGCCGGCCCCGATGACCTTTTCCTTATCGGCCTTGCAGGCCTCCTCGGCCTTTTTCCTCGCGGCCTCTTTTTCTTCGGGGGCGGGGTCTTCCTTCCCGGCGAGATAGTCCGCAAGAAGGCCGGCAGGGTTCCCGCCCAGGACTATGTCCGTCCCTCTGCCCGCCATGTTCGTGGCGATGGTGACGGCCCCGTTCCTTCCCGCCTGGGCTATTATCTCGGCCTCCCGCTCGTGATATTTGGCGTTAAGTACCGAGTGCTTTATGCCCTTCTTTCTCAGAAGGTGGCTCAAAAGCTCGGATTTCTCAATCGAGATCGTGCCCACGAGTATCGGCTGGCCTTTCTTATTGAGCTCCTCTATCTCGTCCACGATGGCGTTGAACTTGGCCTTTTCGTTTTTATAGATGAGGTCGGCCTTGTCGTCGCGGACCATGGGCCTGTGCGTCGGGATTACGAGCACGTCCAGGTTATAAATCTTCGCGAACTCGGGGGCCTCGGTGTCCGCCGTCCCCGTCATTCCGGCAAGCTTTTCGTACATCCTGAAATAGTTCTGGAAAGTGATGGTGGCAAGCGTCTGGTTCTCGCTCTCGATCTTCACCCCCTCTTTGGCCTCGATGGCCTGATGGAGGCCGTCCGACCACCTCCTGCCGGGCATCAGCCTCCCCGTGAACTCGTCCACTATGAGGACCTCGCCGTCCTTCACAACATAGTCCACGTCTTTCTTGAATAGGTGGTGGGCCCTCAGGGCCTGGAGCACATGGTGGACTATCTCTATGTTGGCGGGGTCGTAGAGGTTCCCCAATCCGATAAGGCGCTCCACTTTGCTGTTGCCCTCTTCCGTGAGTATCGCGCTCTTTGCTTTTTCATCGATTGTGAAGTCGTCTTCGGACTTGAGCGAGGGTATTACCCTGTTTATCTTGTAGTATTTGTCCGTGGATTCCTCGGAGGGGCCCGATATTATAAGCGGCGTACGGGCCTCGTCCACGAGGATGCTGTCCACCTCGTCCACGATGGCGTAATGGAGTTCGCGCTGGACGTAGTTGGCGATATCGTATTTCATGTTGTCCCGGAGATAGTCGAAGCCGAACTCGTTGTTCTGCCCGTATGCGATATCGGAATTATAGGCTTCCTGCCGCTCCTGGTCGGTGAGTCCGTGGACTATGACGCCGACCTTCATGCCCAGGAAATTATAAACGGGGGCCATCCAGCGCGCGTCCCTCCGGGCGAGGTAATCGTTAACGGTCACGACATGCACCCCCTTGCCCGTGAGCGCGTTCAGATAGACGGGGAGGGTGGCGACGAGGGTTTTTCCCTCGCCTGTTTTCATCTCGGCGATCTTTCCCTCGTGGAGGACTATGCCCCCGAGGAGCTGGACGTCAAAGTGCCTCATCCCGAGGGTGCGCTTTGCCGCTTCGCGCACCACGGCGAAGGCCTCGGGGAGGATGTCCTCGATCGTATCCCCGTTTTCGAGCCTCCGCTTGAACTCGTCCGTCTTCCCGGCAAGCTCCGCGTCCCCAAGGGAGGAAATCGCGGGCTCAAGCGCGTTTATGCGCTCCACAGTGGGGAGGACCCGCTTGATTTCGCGCTCGTTCTTTGTGCCGAATATCTTCTTAAGGAATATCTGCACCATATCTACTTAATATAACATGTATCAGACATGTATCACTTTAGGGGAGGGCCCAAACATTCGGGAGAAATGAGGCGCTCCCTGAGGGCCGTGTGTCTCTTCTCTATTTTTGAGTTGTTTACCGCTATGGCGAGGGCCTTTTTGGAGCCCACGAGCACCATTAGCCGCTTTGCCCTCGTTACGGCCGTATAGAGCAGGTTTCGCTGGAGGAGCATGAAGTGCTCAGTCACAAGGGGCATAATGACCGCCGGGTATTCGCTCCCCTGGGCTTTGTGGACCGAGGCGGCGTAGCTTAACTGAAGCTCTCCCGTCTCGAAGGGCTCGTATTTAATCTCCCTGCCCTCGAAATCCACCGTGAGCCCGTCCTCCCTGATATCTCTCACCACGCCCGTATCGCCGTTATAGACGTCTTTGTCGTAATTGTTCCTCACCTGCATAACTTTATCTCCGGGTTTTAAATGCCCGGCTTTGGTTTGGGACCCCTTTTTGTTTAAAATGCTCTGGAGCATCCGGTTCAGGTTTGCCACTCCGAGGGTCCCCTTGTGCATGGGCGAGAGCACCTGTATATCGTTCAAGGCATCTTTTATCCCGAAACGGGCCGGGAGGGGCTTTGTGCAAAGCTCGATGACCTTTTCCAGGACGCTTTCGGGCTCGTTCTTCTCTATGAAATAGAAATCCGAATTGTCGCTTTTGGAATAGGGCATCTCGCCCCTGTTTATCTTGTGCGCGTTCACCGTGATAAGGCTCTCTCCGGACTGCCTGAATATCTCATCGAGCCTCTCGGTGGCTATCGCGCCGGAGTCGATCATGTCCCGGAGGACGTTCCCCGGCCCCACGGAGGCAAGCTGGTTCACATCGCCCACGAGGATGAGCCCGGCGCCCTCGGGGACCGCCTTCAAAAGGCGGCTCATGAGGGCTATGTCTATCATCGATGCCTCGTCCACTATGACGAGGTCGCCCTCCAGGGGGTTAAGCTCGTTTCGCCTGAAGCCCTCTTCCCTCGGGTTGTATTCGAGCAGGCGGTGGATGGTCTTCGCTTCCTCTCCGGTAAGCTCCGCGAGCCTTTTTGCGGCCCTCCCGGTGGGCGCGGCCAGGAGGACCTTCTCTTTTTTGAGTTTTTCTTTGGATATCCGGAGGATGGCCTTTATTATGGTGGTTTTTCCCACCCCGGGGCCCCCGGTTATTATGAAGACCTTTTCCTTGAGGGCCCGCCTTACGGCATCGAGCTGCTTACGAGAAAGCCTGATGCGAAGCTCCTTTTCGGCCCAAAGCAGGTCTTCCTCCTCTATCTCCCCAAACCGCTGCTGTGCCCCATGTTTTACCTCTAAAAGCTTTTTTATACCGTGAGCCGTGTCACACTCGGCCTCGTGCAGCCATTTAAGGTAAACGGCTTTTTCATCTCTGCCAGCCATGGGGGGACCCGGCATGTTCTCAAGTGCGACCTTTCTGCGCTCAAAGAGAGTGGCAAACCCCTTTAAAAGGGATTCTTTCCCTATAGAGAGTTCCTTTTCACCCCGTGACAAAAGCTCGTTATAAGGGCAAAAGACATGCCCCTCCTCGGCCATCTTTCCCAATACATAAATGAGGCCTGCTTCAGCTCTCATTGGGGAGTCCGCCGGGATGCCGGTCTTCCGGGCGATCTTGTCGGCGGTAAGGAACCCGATACCCTGGATGTCCTCGGCCAGCCTGTACGGGTTTTCCTTCACGATCTCATACGAGCTTTTCCCGTATTGCCTGTATATGCGCAGGGCGTAGGCCGGGCTTATCTCGAAGCTCTGGAGCGCAAGCATCGTCTTCTGGAGTTCCTTCCGCCCCTCCAGGGATTTTTTTATCTCCGGGATCTTTCTTTTTCCAATACCTGCTATCTCGGCGAGCCTTTCGGGCTCGTTTTCGAGTATCCGGATGGCGTCCTCGCCCCATTTCTCCACTATCTGCCTGGCCCTCCTCGGGCCTATCCCCTTTATCACGCCGGAGCCTAAATAACGCTCTACGGCCTCGATTGTGGGTAGCGGGAGTTTCTGATAGGAGCTTGCCTTCACCTGGCGGCCATATTTGGGATGCGTGACCCATTCCCCTTCTATGTGGAGGTATTCCCCCTCGGAAACGGAAATGAAATTACCGCATACGGTAACCATATCTTCATTATCGGCGGTTTTCATCTTCAAGATGGCGAAATGGGTTTCGGGGCTGTGGAAGGTTATCTTCTCGACGCTCCCCTTGAGTTCGACAGGCATACCGGATTTTAAAAGACCCCCGATTTAAAAATCAATTTTGCCTTTTTCTTGACTACCCTTTCCCCCTGTGATATAAGTAAGTAGGACGGCGGGGTTTTGCGCCCCAAGCCCGGAAGGACGATTGCGTCGTAGGAAAGGGGTTTTCGGAACGCGTGAAAGAGGCACTCCTGATAGTGCTGCTCCTCATGTCCTCTATCGCCATAGGGGTCCTCATCTATGTCCTCCTGGAGCTGCGGAAATCCTTGAAGCAGACGAACGAGTTCCTCGCGAGGACCGAGGAGGCCGTCCTCCCCGCCATCGAGGAGCTTCAGGCCGCACTTAAAAACGTAAAGGAGATAACGGACGAGGTGAACGGCATGACTCGGGACATCCGGCAGGTCACAACGGCCGTGGGCCGGATAGGGGACCAGGCGGGGGACCTTGCCGATATCATAACGGACGCGAACGTGAAGATTAAGGCGAATATAGGGGGCATCAGGGCCGGGTTCCAGACGGCATTTGGCGTCCTCAAGGAAAATTTTTTAAGAAAAGGGGGCTCTAAAAATGAGGACTGAGGAACGTGGATCGAATGCGCTCGTGAGCTTTCTCCTGGGCGGAATAGTAGGGGCGGCAGCGGCCATCCTCCTGGCCCCTAAAGCGGGAAAGGAGACCCGGCAGGACATAAAAGACATTGCCGAGGACGTGAAGTGCCGTGTCCAGAACTACGCCGGGGGCGTTAAGGACAAGGTCTCAACCGGCGTGCATAAGGGCAAGGAGATTATCACGGAGCGGCGCAGCATGTTAAAATCCGCGGTGGACGCGGGCAAGGAAGCCTATCACAAGGAGAAGGACCGCCTCGAAAAAGGCGATGGGGAAGCGGAAGAGACGATCCCGCCCGAGCAGATATTGTAATGTTATAATTCTCTCATGGACGTCCTCCGTAAGATAGCAGAGAGGAAGATAGAAGAAGCCATGAGGGCGGGGGAGTTCGAAGACCTGGCGGGGGCGGGCGCCCCCCTTGCCCTAGATGACGACTCCTTTGTCCCCGAAGACCTCCGCATGGCCTACAAGGTGCTTAAAAACGCAGGCTTCGCCCCGCCCGAGGTGGAGCTCCGCAAAGAGATACTTTCGCTCAAAGAACTCATGAACACCCTCGACGACGACAGGAAAAAGCTCGCCAAACTGAGGGAGCTTGATTTCAAACTCGCCCGCTTGAGCATCCTTCTTAAAAGGCCGGTTTATCTGGAGGAGTACGAGGATAAAGTCACGGAGAGATATTTAGGGGCTTCGTAGGGGCGCTGCCCAAGGGAGCTTTAGCTCCCGTTCCGAAAAAAAGCGCCCTGTTTTATTGTAAAGCGGGCTCCGCCCGGAGCGCTATTCCAGTTCGATCCCTACCCGCCAGGTATGGGCCATCACATGCTTCACCCATTTCACGGAGCCTTTCCTCAGCTTTTTCCCGTGGAAATCCGAACGGACCTGGATTTGGGTGCCTTTCTCGATAGGGTCGGGGACAAAGAAGCTGAGGCCTTTCTTGCTGACGTTTATGGCGAAGCAACTCAACTTCTGAACCCGTTCGCCGTGCGTATAGGCATATTCGACGGAGATGGGCATGTCTTCACGTTTTTCGATTCTGCGCTCCTGCATTCCACCCTCCCGAAATTGCTGTTTTTGTATCGAAATATTGCGATAGTTTAATTCAGGCAGGTTTTATTAACAACCAACTAAAACGGGAAAAAGCGAAAGATTTCATATGTATTTGCTTAAAAAGAGTTCTTCGCCTCTCGGCTCCACGCCTATATATCCGGTATTATCAACTATTGTAGTGAGTCCAACGCTTCTTTACATATATTCGGGTATTTTTAGCGGTCGTTCCCGCGAAGGCGGGAATCCAAAACGCTTTGTTTTTAAAGACAATGGATTCCCGATTACTACCTCGGGAATGACGATAAACGGATTTTTTCAGGAGCTTCTATGTAAAGGGATTTCTGACGCACTACACTAATAATATGAGCCTGTCCGAATAAGGTAGCCGCAGGCTTTAGCCTGCGTTCATATAGCGCAACCTGAAGGTTGCGGCTACGATATATCGGGTCCCCAAATCAGGAAAAGGTATTTATCGGAAGATGCTGGCAATGAAATGGGCCGGTTCAGCCCTTTTCAGGTTAACTGCAATTTTCTTTTCAGGGGATTCAGCACATCCTTTAAAAGGCTGGAGGCGTTGAATATTTCTATTCCGATAAGGTTCCGGTTCTTATCAAGTTCAAGGTTGATCCCCGGTGAAATCTCGACTACCTCTTCCTCTTCTCCCTCTTTGGCTATATAAAGGATGTCCTCTTTCTCATCGTAATGGACTTTAAGGTCGTACATAAACCCTCCACCTTCCGGAGTTGATCCTGTTCTCTTTCTGTCCCTCTTTCAGAGGGTGTATTGTCAATAGTGTAACATTAAAAAGTGAGTTTTAATTTCTCTCTTTTAATAAGAGGATTGTGTATATTACAAATAGATGATTGTGCTTTATTCGCCTCAGAATGAGCCCGAACTCGCCTTGCTTAGAAGCATCCTCGATGCAGAAGATATAGAGTACTTTGTTACAAATGACATGTTCGGCTCTATGGAAGTGGGCATTTCCATACGGCTCTTCAATAAGAAAACCATTATGGTGCGCGATGACCAGTACGAGAGAGCGAAGGAACTCCTGGCCGACTACCTGGAGAATACACGCGAGAAAGACGAGGTGGTCCGCTCCAAATACTCCACATTCGACAAGGTGAGGATGGTGCTGGAATTTCTGCTCTTCGGGTGGGTCATGCCGGGGAGGAAGAGGGGGAAGGAATAAAAATTGAAAAATGTGATTTGTTTTGCTTTAGGATTCGGGAGTTTTGAAAGATTCCTTATTTACTTTCTCCATCCATGCATTTATCAACCGCCTTGGATCAAATAGTAAGGATTCAGCCAAATCAGAAAGCAGAATTGTAATACCCTTGCGGGAGATACTATCCACAACAGTGGGAAGCTCTTTTTCTATTGCATTCTGACCTTCTAAAAAGAAAATTTCAGCCCGCATATTTGGTTTTTGTTCAGTAAAAAATTTCTTTGCCTCATCAGCTACTTTATCCATCGTGGTTATAAGTCCAAAAGCACCCCCATAACGGGATATTCTATACCCAAATGGATATGCATCTCCTAGCCCGAATTCCCTATCTTTCAATTCGAAAAAAATACGTAAACCTAACATCTCTATTACAATATCAAGTTCATCTTCACTTGCAGAAGCATTCCATGAGATTGCTTCTTTTGAAATGCCAGCTGCAACGAGTAATTGGGTAATCCAAATAGTCATCCATTTGCTACCAAATAAAAGCTTTTTACCTTTTTCTGATAAAGCATATATCTCTTGTATGAGCTCATCTTTAAAAGATCGGCCACAAACCGTGCAGGTAAAATCAGTGCCAGGTTTCTCTTGCAATTCTATAGGGTCTTGGATTTTACAAATCGTATGAGAATCCTTTTTGCATTGGACAAGATATTCCTTTCTGATCAATTCATATGAGAGGAGTTTCTCTATTAGAGCAGTATCTATGTCGCTTATGGCATCAGATGCCCTGATCTTGGAAACTTGTGCTAATCTGAGCATAAAAGCACGGGTTTCTGGAATGCTAAACAATTTAACGGATTCAATTTCACTTTCAGTATATTCGGCTGGTTTTGAATCTAATTTCACTTCTCGCCCATAACGGCGAAGTAATAATAAGCTCTTAATTTTAAAAGAACGCCATTTGAAATTCATGCCACGAACTCTTCGCCCGTCCAAGTTATTTCTAATCGCCTGTTCCAGTTCAGTGCCAAAAGTACTTAGAAAGGATTCAGCCATGTGATGCCGAATCTCCCATATATGCAATCTGTGACTCATCGGCTGTAAAATATAAGCAGATTTTTCTTTAAAAAAAATCTCACCAGGAACATTTGAACCTGCCGTAAAAGGGGTAAGACTACGGCGGTCAATTAAAAGACCAGCGCTGATCGAGTATTTCGAAATCGATGCGGCCGCACAAGCGGCACCCAACATTGATTTTAAAACGGGATGATAATCTTTGTTCTCGAGTGCTGCAATTACATTATCCAATTCTTGTTGCTCCCGAAATTCAATATCTGCCTGTAGCCCCTCAGCTAAAAACATTTTTATATCCTCTCTAAATGAATAGAAATTTTTTACTACTCCCGCCCGATTTTAACAGACCGACTTGGGCGTGGGCAATGAAAAGAGAGGGGTGGGTGGGCGGGAGCTGAGGAGATAACCCCACCTCTCCTCCCCTTGGCAAGGGGAGGATTAAAGGAGGGGTCTGCGGCCCCTTGGAAAATTCAGGCTTGCGAGGCCGGAGCGAGCGTCTAAAAATTCCGCATGTCCGAACCCCGCACTCAGCGTAAAGGACTGTCTGCTTAAAGGGATAAAAGTTTCCCTGAGTGGGGGTGAGTTCGGAATTTTAGCGAGCGACCACGAGCAAGCCGCCCGGAATTTTCCCGGGGTGGCCTTCTCTTTGGTTACTTTCTCTTGGTCCAAACAAGAGAAAGTGACTCGGCGCGAACCGCGCCGAAACGGTTCATTATTCTATCCGGTAATCCCCCTCCATCCCCCTTTAGAAAAGGGGGAACTTTTCTCTCTATAGTGACCTGAAAATGGTGACCTGTGTCGTCTTGACCGCGTCACCCTATTAGGATTTAGAATACCCTTGCCCGGATAGCCCCGGCTTTTCGGGATTTTATTCCTCTCGCCTAAATGGGAGAGGGGCAGGGGTGAGGGCCTGTCGCGCTAACGGAACACCGTGAACGCCGTGAACGGCATGGAGGGGCCAAAAAGAATGAAAAATTCAGTACTTGGGAGCGAAAAGACCGGTTTCAGTGAACGCAAAAAAAACGCGCCCCGCGGTAGCGTATATATTATATGCGCCTGGATTTTTAGGCTCTTTGAAATAAAAAAAGGAGATGATCGGGATGCGCCTTGCATATGCTCCTTACAATAAGGTATCCTTACTGTAAGGAGGTAAGGAATTATGTTGGCGAAGAAGACTTCCAAAAACCAGCTCACCCTGCCAAAGGGGATCGTGGAGCACTTCCCGGAAACGGAATATTTCGACATAAAAGTTGAAGGCCGGAAGATAATACTGAGCCCCGTAAAAATCACCCCTGCCGCCCCGCTTGAAGCCATCAGGGACAAGATGGAAAAACTGGGGCTTAAGCCCGGCGATGTCTCCGCGTCGGTCAAGTGGGCAAGAAAGAAGAAATAAAAAGGGTCGTCCTCGACACGAACGTACTCGTTTCGGCCTTGCTTTTCAGGGGAGAGCTTTCAAAGATAAGAGACCTCTGGAAAACGGGGAAAATAATTCCCGTGCTCTCAAAAGACACATTCCGGGAATTCAATAACGTCCTCGAATATCCAAAATTCCGGCTCACTAAAGATGAGATCAGGTCAATTTTAGAAGAGGAAGTCCTGCCGTATTTCGAAGTGGCCGAAATAATCCAAAACGTGAGCGGTATTTGCAGGGATTCCGATGATGACAAATTCATCGCGTGCGCCTTATCAGCCGGTGTGAAAATAATCGTGAGCGGAGACCCGCATCTCTTGAAGCTCGGGCGTTATGGATCGATTCAAATAATAACGCCTAATGATCTGATCAAATCCGTTATAACTCGATAAATCCTTCTGTCGCGCTGACGAACCAAGAATGGCGGAGAGGCAGGGATTCGAACCCTGGGTGGCCTTGCGGCCACAACGGTTTTCGAGACCGCCCCGTTCAACCGCTCCGGCACCTCTCCAAACATTATATTTTAACCCTTTTCGCCTCAAAAAAACTTCTTAGAAGTTCCCTGCATTCCTCCTCGAGTACTCCCGAAGTAATCTCTACCCGGTGATTAAGCCTCTCGTCCGTGGGAATTTTGTAAAGGCTCTCCGCGCCGCCCCCCTTGGGGTCACGGCAGGCATAGACGAGACGGCCCAGGCGGGCGTTTATCATGGCCCCGGAGCACATAATGCAGGGCTCTTTCGTAACATAGAGGACGCAATCCGTGAGGCGCCAGCGCGCGAGCTTCCGGGCCCCATCCCTCAAGGCCAGGATTTCGGCATGTGCGGTGGGGTCGTTCACGGTCTCTTTCAGGTTGTGCGCCCTCGCTATCACCTCGCCCTCATGCACGAGGACCGCGCCCACGGGGACCTCGCCCATCGCGGCCGCCACGCGCGCCTCTTCAAGCGCAAGTCGCATGTATTTGGCGTCTATGTCGGGCACCTTAGCCATTCGAGTCCTGATTATATCATAGGAACAGGGCGGAGCAAGCCCCGCCCCTACGTCCAAAAGAAACTGATTTTGCTTAAAGAAGATGGGGGTGGATGGGGCGAAAACTGAGGTGCGGCGAGCAGATAATGCGCGGGTGAGAGCCCGCGCATTATAATGTTCTTTGTCCTTGCGAGCCATTTAGCTCAGTTCTGAGGCCCGCCACCCCCATCTTCGATTTATTCCTCAGACGTATGTGAGCCAGCGGTTGTACTTCTTGGCCTGGCCCATCACGATCTTAAAGAAGAGCCCCTGGAGCTTTTTCGTGATAGGGCCGGGCTTCCCCGCGCCTATCCTGCGCCCGTCCAGCTCCCTTATGGGCGTGATCTCGGCGGCCGTGCCGGTGAAGAATGCCTCGTCCGAGATATAGACCTCGTCGCGCGTGAAGCGCTCCTCCTCAACCTGGAGCCCCTCGTCCCCGGCAATTTCTATAACGGTGTCCCTTGTGATGCCCTCGAGGATGGAGGTAAGGGGCGTTGTCTTGATCACGCCCTGGCGCACGATGAAGATATTGGCCCCGCTCCCCTCGGAGACATAGCCCTCCGTATCCAGAAGTACGGCCTCGTCATACCCGCAGGCCACGGCCTCTTTCTTTGCGAGGACGGAGTTCACGTAATATCCGCACACCTTGCCCCTTGTCATATTCGAGTTCACGTGACCGCGTATGAAGGACGACGTCTTTGCCCTTATGCCGTTTGCGAGCCCGTCCTCGCCAAGGTACGCGCCCCAGGGCCAGACGGCTATGGCTACGTTTATCGGGCTCCCCTTGGGATAGATGCCCATCGCCCCGTAGCCCATGATCACAAGCGGCCTGATGTAGCACTCTTTAATCCTGTTCACCTTTACGGTCTCAAGTATGGCCTTTTCGATCTCCTTTTCGGAATATGGGACCTCCAGCATGAAGATGTGGGCGGAGTCGAAAAGCCTCTTCACGTGCTCCTTAAGACGGAATACGGCAGGGCCTTTCTTAGTGCTGTAGCAACGGATGCCCTCGAAGACGCCGAGCCCGTAATGGAGCGTGTGGGTCAGGACATGCACATTGGCCTTGTCCCAATCCACGAACTTGCCGTCCATCCAGATTTTATCGGTCTTCTGGAGCATGAGTAGCTTATTTTATACCATTAGGTTCCGGGGCGCGTCAAATCTTTACATCCTGGCAGGTGCAGTTATGCCGAGGATAGACAGGCCCTCTTTTAGAACAAGGGCAATGGCGTCCATTAACGCAAGTCTCGCTTCAGTTAGTTCCATATCATCAAGAACTATCCTGTGTTTATTGTAATAGGGATGGAAAAGACCTGAAAGCTCCTGTAAATAATATGTGATCCTGTGCGGCTCGCGAGCTTTCACAGCCGATGCGAAGACCATCGGATACAGGAGGATTTTCTTTATAAGGGTCAGCTCTTCCGGCTCGCGGAGCAGATTCAAATCTGCATTAACGGCAAATCCGACGTCAAGACCGCGTTCCATAACTGCATGTCTGAAAAGACTGCCTATCCGCGCGAAGGCGTACTGGATATAGAAAACCGGGTTTTCGGCGGATTGGGCCTTGGCGACCTCCAGGTCGAACTCCAAGTGGCTGTCCGGGCGCCTCGTGAGGAATATGAACCTCGTGGTGTCCGCGCCCACCTCTTCCATCACTTCCTTAAGGGTGACGAACTCGCCCGCGCGCTTGGACATCTGCACGGGTTTCCCGCCCCGGAGGAGCGAGACGATCTGTACGAGGAGCACCTTGAGGTGCTCTTTGTCATACCCCAGTGCCTCGAGGGCGGCCTTCATCCGGGGTATGTAGCCGTGGTGGTCGGCCCCCCAGATGTTTATAAGCTCGTAGTAGCCGGCGTCCACCTTTTTCTTGTGATAGGCGATGTCGGGGGCGAAGTAGGTGTATTCGCCGTCGCTCTTTATAAGGACCCTGTCCTTTTCGTCCCCGAACCTCTCGGAGTTGAACCAGAGTGCGCCTTCTTTTTCGTAGGCGAAGCCTTTTGATTTTAGATATTCTATCGTGTCCTTTACAACGCCTTTTTCGTATAGCTCCCGCTCGCTCTGCCAGGAATCGAACGTGACCCCGAAGGCCTCCAAATCCTCTTTTATAAGGGAAAGCATTTTATCGCAGGAGTAGTCCCTGAAGAACTCGAGGGCCTGGCTCAAGTCGGCCCCTTTGTATTTGTCGCCGAATTCGCTTGCGATATTTTTTGCGATATCTTCCACGTACCCGCCCCTGTAGCCCTCTTCGGGGAAGGGGTATTCGAGGCCCATGAGGTTCTGGTAGCGGGCGAAGACGGACTTGCCCAGAAGCATCACCTGCTTTCCCGCGTCATTAACATAGAACTCTTTCACAACATTGAAACCTGCGGAGGAGAGGAGGTTGGAGAGCGCGGCCCCTACTGCCGCCCCCCTTCCGTGCCCGAGGTGCAGGGGCCCGGTGGGGTTTGCGCTCACGAATTCGATGAGTATTCTCTTCCCTTGCCCGACATCTTTCCTGAGTATTTTTTCTCTTTCACTTAGAAGTTCTTTTAGATTTTCGTAGATGAATTCCGGTTTAAGGGTGAAATTGATAAAGCCCGCCCCGGCTATCTCCACTTTAGCGAAGTATTTTTCCGCCTCGCTTAAATTTGCGACTATCTCTTCGGCGATCTTCCTCGGCGGTTTTTTAAGTGTCTTTGCCAGGGACATGGCGACAGGGGTGGAAAGGTCCCCCAGCGCGGGGTCTTTCGGGACCTCCACCTCTATCTCCGGCGGCTCTATGCCCAGCCTTTTAAGGGCATCCCCGATGAGTTTTAATATCAATTCGGTCATAAGAGATAAGTTTAAAATACCCCCTAACGGCAGTGCGCGAGTTCTTCCCTGAGGATACGGCGAAGAGTTTTTTCAAGCTCTTCACCATATATGGCCTGTTTCAGAGTTTCATTGATGAGCGTCTGGTATCCGCGCTTGCCGGCTTTTGCTTTGAAGAGGGCGATTATGCCGGTATCCAACATAATATTTACCCTCTGTTTGCGAGGCTTATCCCGAAGGTTTACTCTGAAACGCGCCTGGGCTATATCCGCACGAGTAAGTTCGGGATATTCGTCAAATTTTTCAGATGTTTTCAAAGTAGATTTTTTGCTCATTCCTTGTTCCTTTCCGCATAGAGATAATGCGTATCTCTTTTTTGTCCTCTGTGTGAACGATCACAACGACATCGGCTTCAAGCAAGCCGAGTGTTGCAAACCGTTCTTCGCCATAATCAAAACGGGTGTCCGGTATTGTAAAGGTTGCACCTTTAAATACAATGTGCGCTTTTTCAAAATCGAGGCCATGCTTTTTCAGGTTTTTTTCCCGCTTCTTTTTATCCCAGGCGAAGCGCATATTTAATTATACACATAATTATACATATTAGCAACACACTCGCGCTATATTGGCCCCCCCTCTAATTCAAAGTCAAATAAAGGAGAATAGCGCGGACGCCCTCACCCCTTTGCACGATTTTTCGGAACGGGAGCTAAAGCTCCCTTTTTGTCCCGCTCCGCAGGCGAGGGGAACCCACCCCTTTCTCCCCTCCCAAGAGGGGACTTTTAAAAAAGAGCCCTCTCCATTGGCGGGGAATACTCTTTTGTTTGTCCCCTCCCCGGTCGAGGGGGAGGGTGAGGGTGGGGGCGTCCTGAGTGCGGGGCTCGGACCCCGCCCTGTCTCTCCCGAATTATAGAATTGAACTTTTTGGTTGCAAGTAGAATGGGAATTGATTTAAAGTAAGTTCGTCTTTTCGGGGGTACTTTTTATCTTTAGGAGGGGGAAATGCAAAAGTCCTTTCTTGCTTTAAGTATCTTTGTTTGTGTTCTTTTCTTAATCGCAAATCCAGCAAGCGCGACCGAGCCCTTGTATGAGGGCGGGACGCATTTTAATTTGACCGAGCAAGCAACAAGATATTACAAAGACCCTGCGCATGGCAATTATTTTCAGAGCTTAACAGATGCCGATATTGAAAATTTAAAAACAGGTTCCGTTGACGAAGATGATCCCCCATTATATTTGCGCTCGAAGAGGCATTTTTATGATTACTTTAATGAGAGGGGACTTGAAAATATCCTCATATGCGGGCTTTCTCCCTGCACTTCCGCAAAGGATTGGGCGAATGCGGCTGACGAGCAAATAGAAGTGAGCGGCCCTGACGGCAACCACACATGGGATGAAGCAATCAGAAAATTCAAAACAGGAGACCGAAACGGTGCCTTTTACGACCTGGGGCATGTTCTGCACCTGCTTGAAGACATGACCTCTGTGGCGCATACCAGAAATGATATGCACATAGCCGGTAAAATCAGCAAAGAATGGGCCGAACCTTATGAACTCTGGGCTGGAGATCATCCGGGTTTGTTCTATTTGGACCAGAACGGAAATTTGACATCAGACCCCACGGGCAATACTCACCTTTTAGAGGGCACAACTCCTTTAGTGTTCAGTACCCTTGATGAGTATTTTGATTATCTCTCGTATTATACGCAAAGGAATTTCTTTTCCACGGATACGGTGAGGGATTCGGCATATTCCGAACCCGGTCTTTGTGAGGATGGAAATCCCTATTTCCCTTGCACCAAAGATGTAGAAAAGATTATCAATGGGCTAACATATCACCTCTATTACGGAAGAGACCCGGAAGACTCCAGCAAGGCAATCCTTTTGGCATACAAAACACCATTGGGTATAAGCTCAACGAGAAATGATGGAATTAGCCAGAATTATTGGAAGCGATTGGCGAAAACCGGAATGAGGGCCGTGGCCGGGGCGCTTGACTTATTTCTGGCACACGCGACCGCAGTTGAAACAAAATGGGAAAAAACCTTCGGCGGGGCTAATTCGGATGAGGGCAATTCCGTGCAGCAGACCACGGACGGGGGCTATATAATCGCTGGCTGGACATCTTCAATGGGCGCGGGCTCTGGTGATGTATATCTTGTAAAGACAGATTCGTCCGGCAAAGATCTCTGGCATCAGACCTTTGGGGGGACAGATTATGATTGGGGCAATTCAGTGCAGCAGACCACGGATGGGGGCTATATAATCGCAGGGGGGACAGAGTCAATGGGTGCGGGCTCTGGTGATGTATATCTTGTAAAGACAGATTCGTCAGGCAAAGAGCTCTGGCATCAGACCTTCGGCGGGGCTGATTGGGATTGGGGCAATTCAGTGCAGCAGACCTCGGACGGCGGCTATATAATCGCAGGGAGGACATACGCGGACGGTTACTATGATGTGTATCTTGTAAAGACAGATTCGTCAGGCAAAGAGCTTTGGCATCAGACCTTCGGCGGGGCTTTTTGGGATCAGGGCTATTCCGTGCAGCAGACCACGGACGGCGGCTATATAATCGCGGGGTATACAGATTCAATGGGAGCGGGCTATAAAGATGTATATCTTGTAAAGACGGATTCGTCCGGCAGAGAGCTTTGGCATCAGACCTTCGGCGGGGCTGGTTGGGATGATTTGGGCCATTCTGTGCAACAGACCACGGACGGGGGCTATGTAATCGCCGGGACTACATCTTCAATGGGCGCGGGCTATAAAGATGTATATCTTGTAAAGACGGATTCGTCCGGCAGAGAGCTTTGGCATCAGACCTTCGGCGGGGCTGGTTGGGATGAGGGCGTTTCGGTTCAGCAGACCACGGACGGGGGTTATGTAATCACCGGGAATACATCTTTAATGGGTCCGGGTTATGATGATAATGATGTATATCTTATAAAGACGGATTCGTCCGGCAGAGAGCTTTGGCATCAGACCTTCGGGGGGGCGACTTGGGATTTTGGCTATTCAGTTCAGCAGACGACGGATGGGGGCTATATAATCGCTGGCTGGACATATTCAATGGGTGCGGGTTATAGCGATGTATATCTCATAAAAACGGATTCCCTCGGCAACAGCAAATAAATGATTTCAGGGTGCGCCCGAACAGGTTGCTGAAAAATCTTTATTAAAAGCGTTTGCTCTCAGGCCGTCACTTAACGTGGATTCCCCGGTCAAGCCGGGGAATGACGAATTTGGGACTTTTTCAGCAGCCTCGCCGGATTCCGGGGACAATACTTAATTCGGATTAAGATAAAGCGGCCCGTTCAGGGAACGGGCCCTTCTTTTCAAAGATAGCGTGCCCTGTACGAGGTATCCACTAAAGCAACAGTCGCTGGATTCCGGAGCCTGCCCCGTACTCGATACGGGGTCAAGCCCGGAATGACAGACAAAGAATCACGGCAGAATTGCCCCTCCTTGACCCTCCCAGACCCTTCCTGCTATCATTTTGATAGCATTCTTTAGAGGAGGATTCCCATGGCACAGATACTTATCCGCAGTCTGGACCCCGAGGTGGTGGCGCGCCTTAAAAAGCGCGCAAAAGAGGACGGCCGCTCTCTTCAGGCCGAGGTGAAGCTTATCCTCGAGCAGGCGGCCCGCGAGCCCAAAGTGGATATGGCGGCGGCCAGGAGAATCAGCGAGGAATTCCGGAAAAGATTTAAAGGCCGTAAATTCCCCGATTCGGTTGCGCTCATCCGCGAGGACCGCGACAGGTGACCTTATATGTGGTGGACGCGAGCATAGCGGCAAAATGGTTCATTGATGAGGAACATAGAGAGGCCGCCCTTTCACTTCTAAGCGAGGAAAACGATCTCCACGCGCCGGATTTCCTCTTTTTGGAGATGGACAACATAATTTGCAAGTGGGTCCGGCGCGGTTCTATTAGTCAAGGGGAAGCAGGCGAGTTGAGAGAAAAATTCCATCAGTACCCTTTAGAGAAGCATCCTTTTATATCATTTCTGGATTCCGCGTTCGGGATTGCCAACGAGACGGGGCAGAGCGTTTACGACTGCCTGTACGTTGCGCTTGCGGCCCTCCTTAAGGGTAGGATGGTGACGGCGGACAGAAAGCTATACGACGCCCTCAAGAACGGACCCTATAGGAAAAATGTGGTATGGCTTGAGGATGTTTAATCCCCCCAATAGCAATAATATACAAAAAAAAGACAATATATCTTTACTTTTTCTATTTACTTATGTAAAAATTAGGCGCTTTTTTAAAAAAAGGAAGCTTTAATGGACCTGGCAAAGATCAGGAAAAAGCTTAACGAAGCGAAAAAAAAGGAAATCGGGGCGGCGGACGAGAAGGAGACAAAAAATGTCATTCCGCCCGAACCCGAAGAAGTAAAATCCGTCAAAGCCTCCCGTCCCCGCATTGAAAGAGCCGAAGAAACCCCGCCCGGAATTATCAATGAGGAAAATAGCCCGCCCGAGCTTCCGGAAGAAGAGGTTTCAATCATAGGCGAAGCGCCGGAAGAGGGCCCGCTCCCGGAGGCGCCGGCTATTCTGGACGAGCCCGAAGGAGGCCCTCCCGAAACGGCCCCGGAAGGCGGTGAAGCGCTCGAAAAGGACAAGCCCCCCGAGGAAGAAAATATTGTCGAGTTCCTCCATTTCAGGCTCGCCAATGAGGATTATGCCTTCAAGGTCTCGGAAATCGAAGAGATACTTAAGTTCCACAATGTGACTCCCGTGCCCCGCATGAAACCCTATGTCATGGGCTTATCTTCATTAAGGGGGAAGATAATACCTTTGGTAGACCTGAAAAAACGGCTCGGCCTTTCCGAAGACATGAAGGAGAGGGCAAAGCCCCGGATAGTGATATTGAACGGCCCCAAAGGCTCCGTAGGGGCCTGGGTCGATCTCGTTATAGACGTCCTGAGGATTCCCGAGGACATGATACAGGACCCCCCGGCGCACCTCTCCGAGGGAGAGGCGCGCTTTATAGAAGGCATAGCCTTATGGGAAGGGAAATTCGTATCCATAATAAGGACGGACGAGGCCCTGAACATATTGGTGGAGGATTAATTGGGCCGCAGTTCTTTTTTAAAAGAAAAACTCGAGGTCAAGATACTCGGGGCGGGTTTTCTTATACTTATCGTCGGCATCCTCGTAACGACATTCGCGGTCATACACTGGCAGAGAAAGGACGTCTTCGGGATTGCCGAAGAGAAGCTGAACCTGGCCGCGGACCTCATCGTAGGCAATCTGGAAAAGACCATGGAAACGGGAAACCCGGAGTTTTCGAAGCTCCTCCTCCCCGAGTTCGGAAAACTGAAGGCGATAGAGGAGGTTTCCGTTTTTAATGCACTTGGGAAAGAGGCATTCAAGCCCGAATCCCCCGCGCGGGAGGCCCAGGTCCTGAGTGAGCTCTCGCGCACCCGGGAGCCGCTCCTTAAAAGGGAGGAATCGAGGTTCGTCCTATACCGGCCCCTCCTGAACAAACCGGGATGTTCCGTGTGCCACCCCGGCGCCCCTATACTTGGCGCCGTAAAGATCACGGCCTCCCTCGAGCGCGAATACGCAAGGATATCCAAATTCGTGGTCTTGATGGGCGGCGGAAGCTTTCTGGGCGCTGTCCTTTTAGGTATTTTTTTCTGGCTTATATTGGGCCGTTTTGTGATAAAGCCCGTTCAGGAGATCGAGCGCGAGGCCAGGAAAATGGCCGATGGGGACCTCGCGATCAAAATGGGCGTAAAGACAAAAGACGAGATCGGGCGGCTCAAGCGGTCCATAGAGGAGTCCCTATATTCGGTGGGGGGCATCCTGAACAGGGTAAAGGAGATATCCGGGCGCGTAGCCCATACGATAAACAGGGTGGAAAAGGACTCCGCTCGGGCGATAGAGTTTACCCGGAAGGAGACCGAGGCCGTATCGGAGATATCCAATTCCCTGGAAGAGATGGACGCCTCTATGACGGAGGTCGCGGAAAGCACGGACGGGCTCGCATCATCGGTCGAGCAGACCGCTGTCGCAATAGAGCAGATAGTTGCCAGCATAGAGAGCATCTCGGCCACGGCCAATGACCTCTCCTCGGGGGTCGAGACCACAAGCTCTTCGATAGAGGAACTCTCGGCCACATTGAAGGAGGTGGCCGGGGGGGCAAAAGAGCTTGCCACGGTCTCCGATGAAACCATATCGGCGATAGAGGAGATAATCTCGTCCATAAAAGAAGTGGAGGAGAAGGCCCAGACCTCGGCCAGGCTTTCGGAGAGGGTGAGCAATGAGGCCTCGACACTCGGCGTCACTTCCATCGAAAGGACAAAGCAGGGGATGGACAGGATCAAGCAGTCCGTCCAGAGGACGGCCGGGGTCCTTCATAAACTGGGCGGCAGGTCCGAGGAGATAGGGAATATCCTTACCGTAATAGACGACATTACGGAGCAGACAACCCTCCTTGCCCTCAATGCGGCGATACTGGCCTCCCAGGCCGGCGAGAAAGGGAAGGGCTTTTCCGTCGTAGCGGACGAGATTAAGAGCCTGGCCGAGAGGACCGGCCTTTCCACCCAGGAGATAGCCTCCCTCATACAGTCCGTCCAGCAGGAGGTCAAGGCCGCGCAGGACAATATGAAAGAGGGCATAAAGTCCGTAGAAGAAGGCATGAAGCTCGCGGACGACGCGGGCCAGTTCCTTAAGAAGATCCTCGGCAGCTCCAAGGAATCCTCCGAGGCCGCGCTCTCGATTGAGAGGAGCACGGCGGAACAGGCCAGGTCCGCAAGGTATATTTCCGATTCCGTCGAGAAGGTGAGAGTGATGGTGGGCAAAATGGCCCGGGCCACTTCCGAGCAATCCAAAGGCATAAGCCTTATCATCCAGGCCTCCGAGAAGATGAAGGACGCCTCCCTCCACGTAAAGACCGCCACGGGACAGCAGGCCGAAAGCAGCAGGCAGATATCCCAGGCCGTGGAGGTCATATCCGACCGGAGCCGGCAGATTTCCAATGCGCTTAATGAGCAGAAGACCGGCGCGAGCCAGATATTCCACTCGGTTGAGAAGATAAAGGACATCCCGAAGGAGAGCAGGGATATTTCGATGGGCATAAACCGGGCAATACGCGAGTTGCTGAAAGATGCCGAACTCATGGACGCGGAGATGGGCCGGTTCAGGCTCCCCGAGCCCGGGGACAATGGTAATAGCGTGCTCAGGTTCGGGATCGTGCCGCTCGAATCTCCCGCCGGGATGTACGCGAAGTTCAGCCCGCTCGCCTCCTATCTCTCCAAGAAACTCGAAAAAAGGGTCCAGCTCAGGGTCTCCGCGAATTTCGAATCGGCCGTAAAGGAGATTGGGGAAGGGGGAGTGGATTTCTGCTACATGACCCCGTCCACATACATACAGGCCCGCAATAAATACGGGGTGCAGGTACTCGCGAAGGCCCTGAGGCAGGGCAAGCCTTTCCACCATTCGGTAATCGTGGCGCGCGAGGGCGGTAGCATCAAATCAATCCATGATATAAGGGGCAAGTCCTTTGCCTTCGGAGACGAGAACTCCACGTCAAGCCATATAATGCCCCGGGCCATGCTCTTTGAGGCCGGGATAGAGCTGAAGGACCTGGCCTATTACAATTACCTGGGTCATCACGACGACGTGGCGAGGGCCGTCCTCATAGGGGAGTTCGAGGCGGGCGGGATCATGGAGTCCACCGCACAGAGATACCGGGGGCAGGGGCTCGTCTTCATCAAGGTCTCGCCGGAGATACCCGAATTCAATATAGCCCATAAGGGGCTCCAGGGGGAAACGGCCGGGAATCTCAAAAAGGCCCTCCTTGAGCTTGCGGACTCGAATCCGGAAATACTGAAAGCGATCGACCCGGCCTGGACGGGTTTCGCCGAAAGCACCGACCAGGATTATGACGGGATAAGGCTCACGATGACGAAACTGGGAATTGATTAACAGGTAAAATGAGGGAGGGTAAAATGAATAGGACTTTGGGAAGCGGGGGCCTGCTCTAAAGATGAAGAAATCTCTCGTGAGGAAATTCGTTTTAATCATAATTACGATGGCAGCGGCGGGGCAGGGGATTATCGGTCTCTGGCTCCTGAACTCGGAAAGAAAAGAAGGCGTCCGCATGCTGGAATCCAAAGCGGCGGCCGTGGGCTCCCTTCTTGAGAAGGCCTCCATCACGGCCATTACGGTCTATGATTTTTCCACTCTCGACGGATATCTTGATGCCCTCTCGGGCGATGAGGAACTGTTTTCGGTAAGCCTCAAGGACAGGGCTGGAAATGTCCTCCGGGAGAAACAGCTCAGGCCGGAGCCGGAGAAGCCCGGGAAGGGCTCTTTCATTTACCTGGCGGACGTCGGGCTCCATACAAGAAAAATTGCTCTCGGGCAGGACGAGCTGGGGGTGCTTGAAATAAAGACGAACGGGGAGCGGGCGAACGCCGCCATCAGGAAATCCCTCCGGGGCGCGCTTCTGGGGCACTTCCTGGTCCTCGCGGGGCTCGTTTTCGTCATAGCGTTCTCCTTCCGGAGGGAAGTGTCCGGGCCCATGCGCGAGCTCAGGCGCGGACTGGAGGCCATGGCAAAAGGGGACCTCGCCTCGGAAATAAACATAAACGGCTCGGGCGAACTCGCGGGCATCGGGGAGAGCGTAAAAACGCTCAAGGAGAATTTCGGAAATAGCCTGGGAAGGCTCAGGGCCACTTCCGAAAATATAGAGATGGCCTTAATGCAGCTCAATATGACCTTCAATAACCTGGGCGCGGGCGTGAGAAAACAGACGGAATCCATAAACGGGATAATCTCGGCGCTTAAAGGGGCCGCCGCGAGCCAGCAGGAGATCGTCACCGGTACCGAGAAGCTCTCCGAGTTCTCGTCCGATAATGTTACCTCCCTCCTCGAGGTGAAGGCCACGGCCGAGGAGATCGCGACAAGCACGGGCAGGCTCTTCCAGGCGATAGAGGAGTCCTATACCGCCCTCTCACAGCTCTCACACTCCGCCAAAGAGATAGCGGAGAACTCCCAGGACGGGTCGAGGAGCGTGGAGGAGACTTCCGCGAGCGCGGAGGAGATAAACGCCTCGGTGAAGGAGATTGAGAAGAACGTAAAGGAATCCGCCGCCCTGGCCGATAAGGTCAGGACGATAGCCGCCGAGGAGGGCATCCTCTCGATAACGGACGCGATAGAAGAGATGGAGAAGGTGACCGGGCAGGTGAAATCCTCTGTCGAGATAGTGGGCAGATTGGGCGCAAGGTCGAAGGATATCGAAAAGATGCTCCTCGTCATAAAAGACGTGACCGAGCAGACGAACCTTCTGTCGCTTAATGCCGCGATACTGGCGGCCCAGGCAGGCGAGTACGGGAAGGGCTTTTCGGTCGTCGCGGACGAGATGCACGCGCTTTCGGAAAGGACCGCCGTTTCCACCAAGGAAATAGCGGCCGTGGTCAAGACCATACAGGGGGAGATAGCCGAAGCCCTGGCCTCCATCGAGGCCACTATGAAATTTGTCGAGAGGGGGACGGAGCAGGTCTATAAGGCCGGGACGACCACGGCCTCTGTCCTCGAGGCCGCGCAGGGCTCTTCGCAGATGGCCCGCTCCATACAGAAGTCCACGGAAGAGCAGGCGAGGGGGCTTTCTCAGATAGCGCTGGCCCTTGAGCAGCTCCGGGAGGTCATCTTCAGGGTTGCCCAGGCCACGGAGGAGCAGTCCAGGGGCTCGGGGTATATGCTTTCAAAAATGGCAGAGCTGAAGGAGATAGCCGAGCTCACAAACAAGGGCACAAGGGAGCAGGCCGAAGGGACAAGGCATATCACGGACAATATAGAACTCGCAAGCGAGAGGATAGCGGGCATCAAGGACTTCATAAAGGGCCAGGAACAAACTTACGCCAACATCCTCTCGGCCGTGGAGAGCATAAGGAACACGGGGCTTGCCGCGGCCCGTCAAATAGAGGAGATGACCCTCTCGCTAGAGACCCTCCGTTCGGAAGCGGGCGTGCTTAAAGGGGGCGGCGCTCCTTCAGCGATGGATAGAAAGATAACGGATGGAAAAATATATCCTATTTAAAGTGGCCGATGAGGGGTTCGGGATCGGGATAGGGCAGGTGGTTGAGATAATCACCCCTCAAAAGCCCAACCCCGTACCCGAGGTCCCCGAGTATATCTCCGGCGTGTTTACGCTGAGAGGGGATGTCATCCCTCTTGTGGACCTGAGAAAAAGGTTCGGCATGAAGGCCGTCCCCCGAAAGGAGCGCGTAATCGTAATCCGCAGCGGGAAGGAGAAAATAGGCCTCCTCGTGGACGAAGTGACCGAGATTAAAGGGTTTTCGGAGAAGGAACTCGCCTCTACGCCGGGCCTCTTCAAGGGTTTGAAGACCGAATACCTGAAGGGCATAGCGAGGGACCGGAACGGGGTTGCCATAATCCTGGACATCGACCGGATACTTTCTTCGGAGGAGCGCATTCAATTAGCGGGGCTCGGGGCTTAGGTGCTCCAGAATATCGAAAAGGCCCTCCGGGGCGGGGACATCGAAGAGAGGCGGGAGGCCGTGCTCTCTCTCAGGCAATCCGGGGTTTGCGACAGGCCCCGGTGCGTACAGCTCCTCTTGATCGGGCTTGCCGACCAGAGCTGGCGCGTTAGGAAGACGGCCCAGGAAATACTCCTCGAGGACTTCAGCCCGGATGAATACGTGGAAGGCCTGATAAAGCTCCTCTATACGGATGAGAACGCGGGCGCCCGGAACGCGGCCATCGAAACCCTTACGGCCCTGAACAGGCGCGCCACTCCATTTCTTGTCCGGGCCTTCGAGAGCGGGAACACGGATGTAAGGAAATTCATAATCGATATATTGGGCGAGTTCAGGGACAGGCGGGCACTTCCCGTGATGTTGGGCGCACTCCAGGACCTGGACGAAAACGTGAGGGCCTCGGCAGTCGAGCACCTTGGGAAGCTAAAGGAGCCCTCGGTCGTGGACGCCCTTATAGGGATATTGGAAGGCGGAGACCTCTGGACGGCCTATCCCGCAGCGGATGCCCTGGGCAGGATCGGGGACCCGAAGGCCGTGCCGGCCCTTATCGGGGCACTTGAACGAAAGCCCCTGAGGGAGCCGGTGCTGAAGGCGCTCGCGCTGATTGGGGGAAAGGAATCCCTGGAGCATATAGTGCCTCTCCTCAAGGACCCCTCCGGTATTGTCCAGGAGCAGACATTAAAAGCCATCGAGAAGCTCTACGGGCGCGGGGTCTCGGAGGACGATATAGGATGGGCGATAAGGGCCGCCTTCGGCGAGGAGTCTATAAACATAATCCTCGAGCATGCTTTGCGGCAGAAGCACCTGGTGAGGGTATCGGCCATTCTGATATTGGGCCTTTTAAAAGACGAGAGGGCAATTCCCAAGCTCATGGAGATTTCCCTTGAAGAGGAATTCGCAATCGATGCCGGGCGTGCGCTTGCGTTCATAAGCAGGGAGAAACCCGAGTCCCTGATGCCCTATTTCAGCACGGAAAATACGTATTTGAAGAGGTTTGTAACAAAGGTGGCCGGGGCCGTCGGCCTGCCCGCATATTATAAGGCCCTTTCCGGGCTCTTAAGGGACGAAGACGGGCACGTGAGGGCGCTTGCGGCAAGAGGGCTGGCAAATATAGGGGCAAACACGGGTTCAACGAGGGCGGCAAGCCTTATAATCCCGCTCCTCACGGACCCTTATATCGATGTGCAGGAGGCCGCCCTCGAAGCGCTGGAGAAGCTTAAAGAAGGCCTCGTCCATAAGGACCTCCTTGGCTGGCTCGAAAAGAGAGACCCGGCCCTGCGGAAAAACACCGCCCTTTTATTAGGCAAGGTCGCGCGGGACAAGAAGACCGTCTCCGCCCTGGGCTTTGTGCTTAAGGACGAGAACCGCGAGGTGCGCAGGGCCGTAGTCGCGGCCCTTGCCGAGATAGCCACACCCGAGAGCACGAAACATCTTTTCCTTGCCATCACGGACGAGAGCCCGGAGATAAGGGCCGCCGCGGCCCTGAGCCTCGGGAACGTAGCCGGCAAGGAGGGGTTTGAGCCCCTGAGGCTCCTCCTCTCCGATCCCGAGGACATGGTGAGGGTAGCCGCGATCAAGGCGCTGGGGATGCTTGGGGCCGCGGAAGCCGAACCCTTTCTGGTAGAAATCTTAAGTGACCCAAATGGATTTGTGGTCACGACGGCGATAAACGGATTGGGAAAGATCAAAACCCCCGGTGCGGAGAGGGCCATCGTCCGGATGCTCGGTTCCGCCGACCGGGAGATAGTGCGCACGGCCATAAAGGCCCTGGCCGGGTTCAAGGGAGCGGCCCGGCATGTAATCCCCTTTATTAAAGACCCTGACTGGGCCACCCGGATGGCCGCCGTGGAGGCCCTCGAGGCCTCCGGCCTCGATTCCATAAGAGAAGAGGGGCTTTACAAGGAAGAACTTAAGAGCCTTCTCGATACCGAAGAGGACCCGGTCGTAAGGAAGAGCCTGGAAAGGTTCCTGTCCAATGTTTGAGGAGGCCCGCCCGCCCATACCCCTCGGTGTGGAGGACTTCAGGCTCTTGAGGGACCTCATCAAGGATTATTGCGGGATCTATTTCGACGACCAGTCCCGGTATATCCTTGAACGGAGGCTCTCCCGGCGCCTTGAAATACGCCAGCTCGAAAATTTCAGGGACTATTACAGGTTCCTTCTCTATGACAAGGGACGGGACGAAGAGCTTTCCATAATAATGGACAACCTCACGGTTAACGAGACCTATTTCTTCAGGGAGCAGAGCCAGCTTAAGGCCTTTTCGGAGGAGATACTGGAAGAGGTGATGGAGGCCAGAAGCAAGGAGAAAAAAGTACGCATCTGGTCCGCCGGGTGCTCGTCCGGGGAGGAGCCCTATACGCTTGCCATGCTCATGCTCGAAAAGGGGCTTCCGGGAAAGGGATGGGACCTGGAGATCGTGGGGAGCGACATAAACCAGCGCGTCCTCCAGGCCGCAAGGAAAGGCGCATACCGGAAGAACTCCTTCCGGACCACCGACAATTATTATTTGAAGAAATATTTCGAAAAGGAGGAGGGCTTCTACAGGGTAAAGGACGCGGTAAAAAAATACGTGAACTTCAGTTGTCTGAACCTCCTGGACCCGGTGAAGACAAAGCTCATGGGGACGATGGACGTCGTCTTTTGCAGGAACGTGCTCATCTATTTCCACACGGCGGCGAGAAAGAAGGTCATAGACAGCTTCCATGAGAGGCTCTGGGAGAACGGGTACCTCCTCCTCGGGCACGCCGAGTCCCTCATCAACATCTCCACGGCCTTCGTGCTCAAGCACCTGAAGCATGACGTCGTGTATCAGAAACCGCCAAAGTCCGAACTGACGAGGCCCGAATCGAACAGGTCCGGATCGAACAGGGAATCTCCCCTGAATACCTATACGGAGCGCGCCGGATGAAAAAAATAAAAGCACTTGTCGTGGACGATTCCGCTTACAGCAGGCAGACCATCAAAAAGATGCTCGAGTCCATCCCGGGGGTGGAGGTCGCGGGCGTGGCTACGGACGGCATAGACGCCATAGCGAAAACACTCAGGCAGAAGCCGGACCTCATCACGCTGGACCTGGAGATGCCGGAGATGGACGGCTTCAGTTTCTTGAGGTGGGTAATGATGGAAAGGCCCACGCCGGTTATCGTCGTGAGTTCCTATTCCGACACGAATACCGTCTTTAAGGCCCTGGAGCTCGGGGCCGCCGACTTCATAGCGAAGCCGTCCAAGAGGGCTTCAGCCGAACTGAAGGGCATCGAGAAAGACCTCATAGAAAAGATCGGCGCGATAAGGGAGCTGAACCTGGACGTGCTGAGCAGGAACCTGAAACTCCTTGAGCCCCCGGAGGAGGAAAGGCCCGCGGAGCCCCTGGAGGCCGAGATGGATGCCGTGGCGATAGGCTCCTCAACCGGCGGGCCCGCCGCCCTCCAGATAATACTCACGAAGCTCCCGGAGGATTTCCCGGCCGGCATCCTCGTGAGCCAGCATATGCCCAAGGGCTTTACGGGCCCGCTTGCAGAAAGGCTCGACAGGCTCTCCAAAATACGCGTGAAGGAGGCCCAGGACGGAGACGAAGTTGTCCCCGGAGGGGCCCTCATCTGCCCGGGCGGCGCCCACATGCTCCTCCGAAGGAGGGGGGCCAGGATAAAGGTGGCCCTCAGGGAGGCCGATTTCGAGGACCGTTACGTGCCTTCCGTCGACGTAATGATGGGGTCCGCGGCCGAGGTATTCGGGCGGAGGCTCATGGGAATTATACTCACCGGAATGGGGAACGACGGCAGGCGCGGGATGCTGGAAATTAAATCGAAAGGCGGGTATACTATTGCGGAATCGAGGGAGACTGCGGTTGTATTCGGCATGCCGCAGGAGGCTATAACCGCGGGGGCGGCCCTCAAAGTGCTCCCGCTCACGGAGATAACCCCCGAGATGCTAAAGGTTGTAAGGAGCGGCCCATAGATGGAGAAGGAAAGCATTTTCTCGAAGGCGGAAGAATTCCTTCAGGTCTTCAAGAAGGGCGAGGAGTTCACAAAAGAAATACTGAAGGAGAACGAGCGCCTCCGCTTCAGGCTGGCCGAGCTGGAGGAGAACCTGACGAGGAGCGGCGACTCGGCCCGGGCCCGCCTCTACGAGGAGCGCATTAAACAGCTCGAAGACGAGCTCGCCTCCATAAAGGAGCGCTTCTCGCAGGTGGAGGAGGAGAACAAGGACTTCGCGGCCAAGTACCTGGGAGTGGAGGAGGAAAACAATAACCTCGCCAACCTCTATGTGGCAAGCTACCAGCTCCATTCCACCCTCGACATAAACGAGGTCCTGCGCATAGTCCTCGAGATAATAATCAACCTTATCGGCGCTGAAAAATTCGGCATCTATCTCATGGACGAAAAGACGAACGAGCTCATGGCGGTCGCCGCCGAGGGTGTCGCGCCCGAGGAACTCCCCCGCTCCAAGTTCGGCGAGGGGCTCATAGGCAGAGTGGCCAAGGAGGGCGAAAGCTTCTTTGCCCAAAACATCGCCACTCCCTCCGGCACCTTCCACGAACCCATAGTGTGCATCCCGCTCAAGATAAAGGAGCACGTGATAGGGCTCATAGCCATCTACTCGCTCCTCGAGCAGAAGAAGAATTTCTCCCATGTGGACTACGAGCTCTTCAACCTGCTCGCGGGCCATGCGGCCACGGCCATATTCTCATCGAGGCTCTATACGCAGTCCGAAAGGAAGCTCACCACGATACAGAGCTTCCTTGACCTCTTGAAGGAAAAACCGAGGAAGTAGGAGGGATATGCCCACAATACTTGTTGTCGAAGATTCCCCCACGATGAGGCAGCTCATAAGCTTTGCCATGAGGAGGGTGGCGGGCTCACGGGTGATAGAGGCCTCGGACGGCGTGGACGCCCTGAAAAAACTCTCTTCCGAGAAGGTGGACCTCATATTGGCCGATATAAACATGCCCGTCATGGACGGCTTGAAGCTCGTGAGCCTCGTAAGGGGGAACCCGGCCTACAAGGACATCCCGGTCATAATAATCACGACCGAAGGGGCCGAGGAGGACAGGAAGCGCGCCCTCTCCATCGGCGCCAACGCCTATCTCACAAAACCCATCCAGACCCAGCAGCTCCTTAAGATAGTAAGCGAATACATCAAGCAGTGAAAGCCCTCATCCAGCGCGTCTCACGCGCAAATGTCATGGTGGAAGGGAAAGAAGTCTCTTCGATGGGGAAGGGCATGCTCGTCCTCCTGGGAGTGGAGAAAGGCGATTCCGAGAAAGAGGCAGACTTCATTTCAAGGAAACTCGTAAATATCAGAATCTTCGAGGACGAGGCCGGGAAGATGAACCTCTCCATTAAGGACATAAAAGGCGAGATGCTCGTGGTGAGCCAGTTCACGCTGGCCGCCGATTTGAAAAAGGGCAACAGGCCCTCTTTCGACGGCGCGGAATTGCCCGGTAGGGCGGAAAAAATGTATAAGGACCTTATAAGGGATTTAAGGAAAGAGGGCATCGCTGTCCAGGAGGGCGTCTTCGGCGCGATGATGCAAATAGGGCTTGTGAACGACGGCCCGGTGACGTTTATGGTGGAAAGCAGAGCAAAGGATGAAACGTGATGTAAAAATCGGGCGCAGCAAGCAGCGCCCCTACATACACGAAAAATATCGGGAGGTTTTTATTAGAGGTTTTTAGTTTCAGGCGAGCCAAGATAACTCATGCATCTTAATCATCTCATGGCAAATCATTTGGTACGTAGGGGCGCTGCTTGCTGCGCCCTGTTTTTTATCGTAAGCTCCCGCTTGTCTCTTTCAAAATGTGATTGACCAGTGCGGTATGGAGCATTTCCACTTCAAGGTCCGTAAGGGTCCTGTCCTTGGCGCGGTACCGGATATTAAAGGCGAGGCTTTTCTTTCCGGAGGGGATTTTCTCGCCCCTATAGAGGTCAAAGAGCAAAACATTCTCTATCAACTCTGAGGGATACTCTTTGATGGTCTTTAATACGCTTGCTGCCGGGATGGACTCGTCCAGCACAATGGCTATATCCCTTTGGCTCTCCTGGAAACGGGGGATCGGGGTGTATTCGGGCGGGGGCGGAAGCAGCTCAAAGAGCACGTCAAGGTCCAATTCGAAAATGAGCGGTTCCTCTTTTATCTTAAGGTCAAGCGCCTCCTTCACCACGGGGGAGAGGACGCCCATAAACCCGACCCGCCTTTCTCCTATAAGGATATCCGCCGATTTCCCGGGATGCAGGAAAGGCTCCGTTGATGGGACGAATGAGTACATTCCCTCTCTTATAAAGAGTTCATTCATCAAGTCCTCAAGGACTCCCTTCACCCTGTAAAAATCGTCTCCGCCCCCCTTCCAGAGCCGGTAAATCTTTTCCCTTAAAAGGAGCCCCCCGAGCTTCATTATTTCCGTCGGGAGTTCGCCCTCTCCCTTTGAGATAAATATCTTTCCCGCCTCGAAAAGGGCCATCTCTCTTACTCCGCGGCTGACATTGTGCTTCAGGTTCTCGAGGAGAGAGGGGGCGAGGGCCGTCCTCAGAAACGACTCCTCCTGCCGGAGCGGGTTCATTATATGCATGGTTTTCCGCCTCTCGTCCTCCGGAGAAAGAGAGAGGATATCGAGCATGAGGGGGTTCATGAAGCTGTAATTTATGGCCTCGTGGAAACCGCTTTTCCTCATGGTTTCTTTAACGTGTCTTATAAAGGTGTATTTGGCGCTAAAACCCTCGGCGGAGAGGGTGGAGCAGGGCATGAGCGTGGGAATCCTGCCGTATCCGTAGATACGGGCGACCTCCTCCGCCGCGTCCGCCTCCCGTTCCATATCGAGCCTCCATGAGGGGGTCTTCAGGAGTATGGCGTCCTCCGTTTCTTCGAGAGGGAAGCCCAGTCTGCGGAAGATATCGGCCATCTCCTTCTTCGGTATATCCGTCCCGAGGAGGCCGTTTATTTTTTTGGGGCTTACGGCGATCGCTACGGGCCTGAACTTCCTCGGGTATGCGTCAACAACCCCGGAGGGGACCCCGCCCGCGATCTCCTTCATAAGATACGCGGCCCGGTCGAGGGCAGTGGGGATTATCTCTATGTCCGCGCCGCGCTCGAACCTGTACGAGGACTCGCTCGAGAGGCCGAGGAGCTTCGATGTCTTCCTTATGCTCCTCGGGTTGAACCAGGCGGCCTCAAGAAAGATATTTCTCGTAGTCTCCTGCACTTCCGTATAGAGGCCCCCCATGATCCCGCCCAGGGCCACCACATCCCGCGCGTCCGCTATGACGCAGGCATCGGGAGGGAGTTTCCTTTCTATTCCGTCGAGTGTCTTGAAATCGAGCGATACGTTTTTAGCCGCATCCACCCTTATCACTCCGCCCTTCAGGGCCTCGAGGTCGAAGGCGTGCAGGGGGTGGCCCAATTCGAGGAGGACGTAATTTGTAACATCCACCACGTTATTTATTGGCCGTATGTCGTGCGCCTGGAGCCTTTTTGACATCCATTCCGGGGACTGCCCCATCCGCACGTTTTTTATGACCCTGCCCATGTAACGGGGGCATAGCTCTTCGTCCGCTATCTCGACCCGCAGCAAGGCCGTGCCCACTTGTTCAATTAAACGAATATCGGTGACATCCGAGGGGGGCATGGTCAGGGGCGCGCCCGTCAGGGCCGCCAGTTCCCGCGCGATGCCGAGCACGCTCAGGCAGTCGCCCCTGTTGGGGGTGACATTCACTTGAAGGATGGTGTCGTCTTCGAGGGCCTCCGTCCCTTCCACCTCGAGCCCCGCCATAGTGAGAATATGGGCAAGCTCGTCTGCCCGAAGGCCGGTCTTCACGAACTCGGAGAGCCAGTTGATGGAGAGGCGCATCAGAACTGCTCCAGGAAGCGGATGTCGTTTTCGAAAAGGAGCCTTATATCCTCTATGCCGTATTTAAGGAGGGTTATGCGTTCCATCCCCATCCCGAAAGCGAAGCCGGTGTAAATATTCGGGTCGCAGCCGACCATCTCGAAGACCCTGGGGTTGACCATCCCGGCCCCCAGTATCTCTATCCAGCCCGTCCCCTTGCAGAGCTTGCACGAGGACATTTTGTATGCCTGGCCCTTGCAGAATATGCAGCCCATGTCCACTTCGGCCGAGGGCTCCGTGAATGGGAAATAGCTCGGCCTGAACCTGACCGGGGCCTCCGGGGAGAATATCTTATGGATAAAAGCCTCAAGCACCGCCTTCAAATGGCTGAAGGATATATCGCGGTCCACCATCAATCCTTCTATCTGGTGGAACATCGGCGTGTGCGAGATATCGGCATCGCACCTGTACACCTTGCCTGGCGCGATGAACCTCAACGGGGGTTTCTTTTTTTGCATTACCCTCACCTGCACGGGCGAGGTATGCGTCCGCAGCACCATGTCGTGCCCGAGGTAGAACGTGTCCTGCATGTCCCTTGCGGGATGGTGCTTTGGGATGTTCAGGGCCTCGAAGTTATAGAAATCAAGCTCCACCTCGGGGCCCTCCTCGACGGAAAACCCCATAGAGGAAAAAAAGTCTATTATCTCATTCATTGTCGAGGTCACCGGGTGGGGCCTTCCGGGGGGGACACGGTTTCCGGGCAGGGTTATATCGATCGATTCGGCGGCAAGTTTGGCCCGGAGCTCGTCTTTTTTAAGCGCGTCCCTTTTTGCCGCGATCTCTTTTTCCATGAAAATTTTGAGTTCGTTAAGGAGGGCGCCCGTTTTTTTCCTCTCTTCGGGCGCGAGCCCGCCCAGGGTCTTGAGCCTCTCGGTCAAGACCCCTTTCCGGCCTGTATATTTGACTCTGATCTCTTCGAGGTCCTGGACGGAGCGCCCGCGGCCCAGCTCCTCTATGAAGCGCTCTTTAAGGGATGAAAGGTCATCGGTGGGCATCAGGAGGCGAGCTTCTGCTTCACCGTTTCCACGAGCCTCCCGAAGGAGCCCGGGTCGTTTGCGGCCATATCGGCCAGCACTTTCCTGTTGAGGCCGATATCGGCCCTCTTCAGGCCGTTCATGAACTGGCTGTAGCTCATGCCGCTTTCCCTCACCGCGGCGTTAATGCGTATTATCCAGAGCGAGCGGAAGTCCTTCTTCTTGTCCTTCCTGTGGATGTAGGCGTGGCGCAGGGCATGGTCCACGGCCTCCGTCGCTACCCTGAAGAGACGGCTGCGCGCGCTGTAGAAGCCTCTGGCCCTCTGGAGGACTTTCTTTCTCCTCCTCCTCGTTTTGAAACCGCCTTTTGCTCTCGGCATCTAAGTAGTCCTCCTAAACGTTAAGAAGTCTCTTTATGTTCTTTGCTTCCTTGCCTTCGAGTATGTCGGGCTTCCTCAGGCGCCTCTTCCGCTTCTTGGACTTGGAGGTCAAGAGGTGGCTCTTCCCGCCCTTCCTTATCTTCACTTTTCCGGTGGCGGTCACCTTGAACCTCTTGGCCGCCCCCCGGTGAGTCTTCTGTTTCGGCATGGCCCTTTAAAAATCCTCCTTGTAATTATTCCTCTATTTTGCCGGGCCTATCACCATCGTGATGTGATTGCCCTCAAGTCTGGCCGGCTGCTCTATATTGAATTTCCCGGGGAGCATCTCGCCGATCTTCCGGAAGACCTTGAGCCCGAGTTCGGGCCTCACTATCTCCCTTCCCCGGAAATGCATGCTGACTTTGGCCTTGTTGCCGTCGTCCAGGAATTCCCTTATCTTCTTCACTTTCAACTCCAGGTCATGCGTGCCGATGCGCGGCCTGACCTTTATCTCCTTTACCTCCATCGTCTTCTTCTGGGCCTGCTTCTTGCCGAGCTGGTACTTGTACTTCCCGTAATCCATTACCCGGCACACGGGAGGCACGGCCTGGGGGGCCACCTCAACGAGGTCCAGTCCCCTCTCGGTGGCTATCCTCAGGGCCTCCTGTATCGGCACGACCCCTACCTGCTGTCCGTCAGCGTCCACAAGGCGCACTTCCCTCGACCTTATCTTCTCGTTTATCCTGATATCCTTTGCCTGGATTTCCTACCTCCTAAGGTTTATTTCTTCCTTTAAAAGATTTATGAATTCGGAGAGGGCATAAGGCCCCGCGGTCTCGCCGTTACGCTTTCTTGTGGAAAGGGTGTTCCCGGAGACCTCCTTGTCGCCTATTATAACCAAAAACGGGACTTTGCGCACCGTCCCGGCCCTTATTTTATATCCGATCTTCTCGTTCTCGATATTGGCCCGCGCACGGACCCCCTCCGCCTTGAGGGCCTCCGTGAGTTTCAGGGCATACTCCGCATGGCGCTCGGCTATCGAGAGCACCTCCACCTGAACGGGCGCAAGCCACAGGGGAAACGCCCCGGCATAATGCTCTATGAGGACCCCAAAGAAGCGCTCGAGGGAGCCCATGAGGGCCCTGTGTATCATTATGGGCCTCGTGTCCTTGCCGTCCGTGCCTCTGTAGGTCACGTCGAACCTCTCCGGGAGGTTAAAGTCCACCTGTATTGTGCTGCACTGCCATTCGCGCCCGAGGGAATCCTTTACCTTTATATCTATCTTTGGCCCGTAGAAGACGCCCTCGCCGGGGTCCACCATGTAATTGAGCTTCTTGTGCTCCAGGGCGAGCTTCAAGGCGCTTGTGGCCCTCTCCCAGTTCTCGTCCGTCCCTACGCATTTTTCGGGTCTTGTGGATAGATAGATGTTATAGTCCTCGAAACCGAATGTGGAAAGGATGAATATGGTGAAATCGAGGATATTGAGGACCTCGTCCTCAATCTGGTCCTCGCGCGCGAATATGTGCGCGTCGTCCTGCGTAAACCCCCTTACTCTTAAAAGCCCATGGAGGACGCCCGAGCGCTCGTAACGGTACACCGTCCCAAGCTCGGCGTATCTTATCGGGAGGTCCCTGTAGCTTTTAAGCGAGTTCTTGTAGATGAATATGTGGAACGGGCAGTTCATGGGCTTTATCTCGTATTCCATGTTCTCCACCTCCATGGGGGAGTACATGTTCTCGCGATAGAAGTCCCAGTGGCCGCTTTTTTTCCAGAGGTCGAGCCTCGCCATATGGGGGGTGAAGAGTATCTGGTAGCCCGCCTTCGCGTGTTCCTCGCGCCAGAAGTCCTCTATCGTCTTCCTGATGAGGGCCCCGTTGGGAAGCCAGAGGATGAGCCCCGGCCCGACTTCGTCCGTCATCGTGAACAGCTCCAATTCCTTGCCCAATCTCCTGTGGTCGCGCCTTTTTACCTCCTCGAGGAATTCGAGGTATTTTTTCAGGTCTTCCTTGTCCGGAAAGGCCGTGCCGTATATGCGCTGGAGCATCTTTCTGTTTTCGTCACCGCGCCAGTAGGCCCCCGCTACACTCAGGAGCTTGAAAGCCTTTATCGCCCCTGTCCTCGGCACGTGCGGCCCCCGGCAGAGGTCTATGAAACCATTCTCCTCGTAAAGGGAAACGGACTCGACATCCGGCGGCAGGTCTTCTATCAGTTCCACCTTATAGGGTTCTTTTTCTTTTTTAAAGAACTCTATCGCCTCGCCTCTTTTAAATTTTTTTCTCTTAAAGGGGGTATTGGCCTTTATGATCTCCTGCATCTTTTTTTCTATTTTTTCGAGGTCTTCGGGGCTGAAGGGGCGCTCCACATCGAAGTCGTAATAGAAGCCCTCGTCCGTTGCCGGGCCTATGGCGAGCTTTGCCTTGGGGAAGAGATCCTTCACCGCATGGGCCATTATATGGGAGGCGCTGTGGCGATAAATCTCTTTGCCCTCTTTGGAGGCGAAAGTTATCCCCTCAAATAATTCAGATTTATCAGTCGAAAGATTAAGGCCTTTCTCCTCACTAAGATATAAATCTTTTATCTCGCCTTGTTCCTTAATGGCGAAGGCCTTTTTCTCCCGCAAAAGCTTCAGGGCTTCCTCCGGGCTCTCAACTGAAAATTCCTTTCCTTCTACCAAGACCTTAATGGTAAACCTCCGTAAAAAGAGTAAAGCATATAATATATGTATTTAAGCCGGTTTTTCAAGTTTTTCCGGTGTTTATGTTATCCTCTTTTATGCGCGAAAAAGGCATCGTTTTAAGTGAAGAAAAATTCATGAGGCGGGCACTTTCGCTCGCCCTGAAGGGGAGGGGGAGGACAAGCCCCAACCCCATGGTGGGCTCCCTTTTGATTAAAAAGGGGAAGATCATAGCGCAGGGTTATCATGAGCGGGCCGGAGGGCCCCATGCCGAGGCCCGCGTCCTTGTTGAGGCCGGAGAGAAGGCGGGGGGAGGGACCCTCTTCATAACGCTTGAGCCCTGCTGCCATACCGAAAAGCGCACCCCTCCCTGCACAAAGGCGATAATCAAGTCCGGGGTTAAAAAAGTTATCGTCGCGATGGAAGACCCGAACCCAAAGGTCTCGGGCAAGGGGATCACCGAACTCCGGGCCGCGGGGATAGCGGTTATTTCGGGCGTCCTCGAGGACAAGGCCAAAAAGCTCAACGAGGCTTATATAAAATACATTACCACGGGAAGGCCTTTTGTCACGCTCAAGGTGGCCATGAGCCTCGATGGGAAGATAGCCACCCGCACGGGGGACTCCAGATGGATAACCGGCGAGAAGGCAAGAAGGCTCGTCCATCAAATGCGCTCCGACTCGGACGCGATACTTACGGGCGTGGGCACCGTAACCGCCGATGACCCTGAGCTTACGGCAAGAATAAAAGGCGGCAAGAACCCGATAAGGATAGTTATAGACCCGGATTTGAGGAGCCCTCTTGAATCGAAAATCTTCAAGACTCCTCCCGAAACAATAATGGTCTCCGAAAAACTCCTCCCCCCCGCGCTGGAAAATTCCGGCGTAAAGAACATCTCTTATAAGGGATGCCTTTCCCTTAAATGGCTGATGGAAGAACTGGGAGCGAGGGGGATAACTTCCGTCCTCATCGAGGCGGGCTCCACGCTTGCAGGCTATGCCCTTGACGAAGGCATAGTGGACAAGGCGGCCTTTTTTATCGCCCCCAAAATCATAGGCGGCAAAGAGGCCTACCCGGCCGTGGGCGGGAAGGGGATAGAGCGGCTCGCGGATGCCTATGAGCTGAAAGAGATGACAATTAAGAGGGTTGAAGATGATTTTCTTTTAGAGGGATATATTAAAATTCATTGACAGCACAACTTACATATGTAAAAATAGCTTACTTTTTCAAATAATGCGAGCATGATTTAGGAGGGGGAATCATGATTCGAAGGGTTGCATGTTTCATTCTGCTTATTGCCATGCCTTTCGTTCTTTCCGGGTGTGCGGGGACTATAAACGCAATCGAAAACAGGGAGATGTCTCTTTCGGCAAAAATGAGCGAAACGATTTTCCTTGATCCGGAAACTCTCGCCGAGAGCAAGAACATCTACATCAGAGTCACAAACACGTCGGATTTTCAGGAGATTGATTTTGCCGAGGTGCTCAAGAGCAAGCTCACTGCAAAGGGATACTCGATTACTTCCGACCCAAAGTCAGCCGGATACGTGATACAGGCAAATCTCCTTTATATGGGCGAACAGAAAGAAGGCTTGACCTCCGAAGGGATGCTCGCAGGCGGTTTTGGAGGGGCTTTGCTCGGGAGCAATATCGGAAGCGGATGGAAGGGCCCTGCGGCAGCTGCTGTGGGCGGTGCTGCTCTCGGAAGTTTAGCAGGGGGTCTTCTCGGTTCGATGATTCACGTGGATACATATCTCGGCAGCTTGGATATACAAATTAAAGAGGCCGTGGAAGGGACGGTTTCCGGGACAGTCAGGACTGATGCCAAACAGGGCTCTGCAAGCACCATAAGCACAGAGCGATCCGTTTCCTCGAATAAACAGGAGTTCCGGACCCGTATAGTTGTAGAAGCCAAACAGACGAATATAAAGAGGGAAATAGCTACAAGGGCCATAGCTGACAGGCTCGCGACCCAGATAGCAGGCATGTTCTGATGTATTTATCGAAAGGCGGGCCGGATAGCCCGGCCCGCCCCGGTTTTTTTCTTAGCGGGAATCAAAGAATATCAAAGTTGCCATTCGGAAAAGATTTGGTTTAGAATTTAACCATGGACACGGCCAAAGAGAGAATACTCGCATCCGATAAGGAAGAAAGGCTCTCGTTCGATACTATCGATGAGCTTATGAACGCCATCGATAATGCAAATTAGGGCAACCCCTTAAAAATAAGCTCCGCTCTCCCGCTTTACATCCGACCTCCACTTTCATAGCATTTAGCAATGAAGTGCGTGTGTATGCTTACAGCTATTTGTCACTCCGGCTTGTCCGGAGTCTTTGACGCATCCTTGCCGCAAGGATGTAAAATAGCCTCCTAAAATGAAAAAAAGAAAAGAGCCCGTCCCCGCCGAGAGGCACGGCACATTAAGACAGGACATAATATCCGTCCTCAGGGGAAATACTTTCTCGGCAAAAGAAATATCCGGCCTGGTCGGGATATCCGAAAAAGACGTCTACGCCCACCTGGAGCATATACAGAAGAGCCTTAAAAAGGATCTGACCATAACCCCCGCCCGGTGCAAGAAGTGCGGGTTCGTTTTCAAGAAGAGGGACAGGCTCACAAAACCGGGGCGCTGTCCCGTCTGCAAGGGGGAGTCAATTGAAGAGCCGCTTTTTTCGGTGAAGCTTAGTTGACAAACCCTCCGCCTCAGGGCGAAAATTAATCCGCGATGCTTGCCCCTTTAAAAGAAAAAATCCTCTCCGGCGGTTCCATTTCGAAAAATGAAGCCCTGCAAATGGCGTCTCTTAGCGGCACCGCGCTCTTTGAACTCTTCGCCCACGCCTCTTTCTTAAGGGAGCGTTTGAGGGGAAAAAAGATTGACCTCTGCGCTATCGTGAATGCCAAATCCGGGGCGTGCCCCGAGGACTGCGCCTACTGCGCCCAATCCGCCGGGGCCAAAGCGGGGGCAAAAACGTATCCCCTCCTCGCAAAGGTCCTTCTTCTGGATGCGGCCAAAAGGGCCAGGGATGCCGGCGCGAAGAGGTTCTGTATAGTGACAAGCGGCAGAAAGCCCTCCACGGGAGAGCTTGGGAGGATAGCCTCCGCAATTACCGAAATCAGAAAGCTCGGGCTTCTCCCCTGCGCAACACTCGGCCTTATCGAGTACGATGCGCTTGTTTTTTTGAGGGAGGCAGGGCTCGAGCGCTATCATCATAACCTGGAGACCTCGGAAACTTTTTTTCCAAATGTCTGCACAACTCATTCCTATAGAGAGAAATTAAAGACCATACATGCCGTAAAGAAGGCGGGCCTTTCGCTTTGCGCGGGCGGCATCTTCGGGCTCGGAGAGTCCTGGGAAGACCGCGTGGATATGGCGCTCCTTCTAAGGGAGTTGGGCGCGGACTCCGTCCCGATTAATTTTCTTATCCCCGTCCGCGGGACAGGTCTTGGAGAGAGGGGAACGCTCCCGCCCTTCGAGGCCTTAAAGGTCATAAGCCTCTACAGGTCCATCCTGCCCGATAAGGAGATAAGGGTCTGTGGGGGAAGGCTCCAGTGCCTTGGCGAGTTCAATTCGTTCGTTTTCATGGCGGGGGCGGACGGGCTTTTGACCGGCGATTATCTCACGAGAGAGGGCGTAAATCCCGAGGCGGACCTTAAACTGATACGGGAATATGGCCTCCAAGCGGGCTAAGCTCTTTTCCGTCCGCATGCGCGCGGAAAGGGGGGGAGAGCATGTCTCCGGGGCCGAAGGGATTTACGCGGAAGAGGACCTTATAAGGGTTATAAGAGAGTATGCCCGCCGGGCCCTCAATCACTCAAAGGGGACACCCGGCGTTATCAGCTTAAAAGTGGAGCCCTTAACTGAAACGCCTCTCGTCATCAAATCCCTTCCGGTGTTCACGATAAGGACAAACGGTCCGAAAGACGCGATAGAAAAGGGCATCTCCCTTTTAAAAGGGACGGGCGTTTCCGGGAAGGCGATAGGGTCCGCTTTAAAAGTGGTCTCCCGGGGCGGGATGAGAGGCGCGGCCCTCATCGGGTATAAAACGGGGAAACGGATTGACCCCTATAAGGAGAAAGGCATCCGGGCATCCTGTTTAGGGATAACAGGGCAGGCAAACCGTAGGCTCGCATCCTTTTTAGAAGAGAAGGGCCTTTCCCACCCGCGCGTGAGGGAGGCTTTGATACTGGCCTCCAAGGTTGCAAGCGCGCCGGGCGTGGTCGCGGAATTGTGCATATCCGATGACCCGGATTACACGACCGGATATGTCGCTTTATCGCAATCAGGCTATTTCCGGCTTCCCCGCATTAAAAGGAAAGGTGCGGGAACGGGGGGGCGGGTATTCTTTTTAAAAGAGGATGCCTCTTTAAAAGAGATGTTGAGATATTTGAGGGAAACTCCCGTTTTAATTGGTAAGATTTCTCCTGTAGGCGGTATAATTTCTATCCATGAAGCTAAGACCTCTTGCGGCCCTCATCGTGAACCTTGCGGCAAGAAAGGCCTCGGGAAAAAAAGTGGCGCTCGCAAGCGATCTCCTCGCCCGCGCTGGATATGAAGTCAAAGTCTATATAACGGAGCGGAAAGGGCACGGGATAGAGTTGGCGGGAGAGGCCCTCCGGGAGGGCGCCTCTCTCATTATCGCGGGCGGCGGGGACGGCACTTATAACGAGTGTATGAACGCTCTTGCCGGAACCCAAATCCCCATGGGAATCCTCCCCATGGGCACTACCAATGTCCTTGCAAAAGAGCTTGGTATTCCGGAAAATGTACAGGGGGCCGTTAAAAGGCTCCTGGACTCAAAGCCCCGCGAAGTGTATCCCGGAAGGCTTCGCTTCGAGAGCGGCCCCGCGTTCCAGGATGAAATATCTGAGAGGAGGTTCTTTCTCATGGCCGGGGTAGGCTTCGATGCGGACGCGGTTTACCGGGTCAATAAGAAGCTCAAACTATATTCCGGGAAAACCGCTTATATCTGGTCGGGGATAAAGCATTTGATGGATTGGCAACCGGACCCGATAGCGGTGAATGTGGATGGAAGGGATTTTTCAGCCTCAAGCCTTATCGTCTGCAAGGGAGCCAGATATGGCGGGCATATCAAGGCCGCCCCCCACGCGAAAATTACCGAGCCCTGGCTCCATGCCCTTATAATGCACGGCCGGAAAAAAATCCATCCCGTAAAATACGCGGCGGGCATGCTCACCGGCACCCTTGTAAAATTCAGGGATGTGGATTACGTAAAATGCAAGTCGGTGCGGGTCGGGGGCATCCGCCACGTTCAGGCGGATGGTGATTATATAGGCAAAAGCCCCGTTACGATTGATATCAGCCCGGAGACGGTAAAACTTCTTTTTTAAGCTCCTCCCCTTAATTTAAGGGGAGGTCAGGAGGGGTTACTCCACTATGTCCGTCCTTACCAGGGCAAGGACGGAGGAATGGGGGACTATGACGTATTTTTTCCCTTCGAACTCTATTTCTATCGCCTCGTTCCGCAGGAATATGGCGTAATCGCCTTCCTGGGCCTCAAGCGGGAAATACCTTATCGGGGATTTCGCCCATGGCTCAACCGCCCCCGGCTCGGGTATGGGATAGCCCGGGCCTTTTTTTACCACCCGGCCCCCCTGGACCTTCTCTTTTTCTTTCACCGTGGGGGGGAGATACAGGCCGGCCGAACTCTTTTCCATGCTCTCGTCCGGCTCTATCAGGACCCTGTCGCCCACTATGAGCAGGTTCTTTTTAGTTTCCATTGACTTATTTTAACCCAGGCAGGGGCAGTAAAGGGCTATTTTGCTTGAAAAAGAAAATTTTGCAATGTTAAAATTTCCTGATATGGAGAAGGCTCAAAGAGCCAGCCTCTTATTGCGGGTTGTAGCAAGAAGTGTCGACCTCATCATCGTCCTTGCCGCAGCTGAGATTCTCCCGAGGGCTGGCTTGCTGGCCGGGGTGGTTTACATATTCATAGCTGATGGATTAGCAGGAGGCAGGAGCTTGGGGAAGAGGCTTCTCGGGCTCCGGGTGCTCTCGGAAGGGATGAGGCCCTGTACTATAAAAGACTCCATCCTGAGGAATTTTATACTGGCCGTTGCCCTTCTTCTCTGGAAGGTCCCGATCATAGGATGGGCGTTTACGTTCCTGATTTTCGCCCTGGAATTCGTAGTCCTCGCAGGGAGCCCCGAAGGCAGGAGAATAGGAGACGAAATCGCAAAAACATGGGTTTCTGAAACCCGGTACGAGGAGGCAGTTTGATGTTCGGCAAAATTTTAGGATGGTTCTCGAATGACCTGGCGATAGATTTGGGCACCGCCAATACCCTGGTATTCATGAAGGGGAAGGGGATAGTGTGCAACGAGCCCTCGGTCGTGGTCGTAAGAAAAGACAATAAGAAGGTGGTCGCCGTGGGGGCCGAGGCCAAGCGCATGCTCGGCAAGACCCCGGCCAATATCCATGCCATAAGGCCAATGAAGGACGGCGTGATCGCCGACTTCGACGCCACGGGCGAGATGCTCAAGTATTTCATAGCCAAGGTGCATAACCGCAGGAGCTTCGTCTCGCCGAGGGTCATAATCGGGGTCCCGTCGGGGATAACACAGGTGGAGCAGAGGGCTGTAAAGGACGCGGCCCAGGCCTCGGGCGCAAGAGAGGTCTATCTGATAGAGGAGCCGATGGCGGCCGCCGTGGGAGTCGGGCTTCCCGTGGGCGAGCCCTCGGGGAACATGATAGTGGACATAGGCGGGGGCACTACCGATATAGCGGTAATCTCGCTGGACGGCATCGTCATAAGCAAGGTCGCGCGCGTGGGCGGCGACAAGATGGACGAAGCCATTATGGCATACATAAAGCGCAGGTACAACCTGATGATAGGGGACCGCACCTCCGAGATGATCAAGATAGAGCTGGGGGCGGCCTGCCGTAACGGGAGCGACCCGAGGACGATGGAGATAAAAGGGCGCGACCTGGTCTCCGGCATACCCAAAACCTTTTCCATAAACGAGGAAGAGATCATCGAGGCCCTCCAGGAGCCCGTGAATATAATTGTGGAGACGATAAAAGGGGCCCTCGAAAACACCCCCCCCGAGCTTGCGGCGGATATCGTGGACAGGGGCATAGTGCTCGCGGGCGGAGGCGCCCTCTTGAGGGGGCTCGACATCCTGATAAAGGAGAACACGGGGCTCCCCGTGGCCGTGGCCGAGGACCCGCTCACAGCCGTCGTGAAGGGCGTGGGGAAGATGCTCGATGAGCTGGAGCTCCTTAAAAAGATAGCAATCAATTAAATGCCCGGGAGGAAAGTTCTACCCCTTATTCTCCTTGTGCTCCTCGCTTCGGCCCTAATGACATATCAGGCAAGAGGGGGCACCCTGCCAAATCCCGCCCGGCCGGTAAACACTCTTTTTTATGAGGCCTCCCTCGGGCTGGGGGATTTCTTTTCCGCCGTCCGGGGTTTCTTCGGGCGGTTCGGGGCCGATAAGGAACGCATCCGGGAGCTTGAGAGGGAAGTCAACCTTTTGAGGAAAAATTATGACCAGGTGCTGGAGATGCAAAAGGAGAACGAACGGCTCAAGGCCCTCCTTGAGATGAAGGACTCAAACCCCCGGTTTGTGGCCGCGGCAAACGTTGTAACAAGAGGGACAAAACGCTGGGCCAATACTTTCACCCTGGATGCCGGGGCCTCTAAAGGGGTGGAAAAAGACATGATAGTCGTGGCCCCCTCCGGGCTTGCGGGGAAAATAATACAGGTGGAGGGATCCTACAGCAAGGCCCTCCTGATTAACGATATCCGCTTTTCCGTTGCCGTCCGGGTGCAGGAGACCAGGACCGAGGCCATACTCTCCGGCACAGGGACCCGCTTATGCCGCTTGAAGTATTTCCCCCATGAGGAGAAGATAGCGAAGATGAACGTCCTTCTAAGCTCCGGGCTGGACGGGATTTTTCCCGAGGGCTTGAGAGCAGGCGTTGTCTCCAGGGTCTCAAAGGAGGAGGGCCTTTTTCAGGAAGTCGAGGTAGTCCCCTTTGTGGATACGGACAAGCTCGAAGAGGCAGCGATAATAAGAAGATGACGAAAAGGCCTCTCCTTCTTCTCCTCTCCTTCACAGTCCCCGCTGTACTTATTGACATGAATGTTTCATTTCTGGGTTTCAGGACGGACCTGGCGAGCATCCTCGCATACTGGTTCGGGCTCACTCATTCGGGTGCTGCCGGGATGGCCTTCGGGGCCGCATTGGGTTCTCTGGAGGACTCTCTTTTATCTTCTTTTATCGGGCCGGGGCTGCTTTCGGTAGGCATGATCGGGTATATGGCCTCATTTTTCTCGCATACGTTTTTCAGGTGGACGCCTCTTCTGGGGTTCCTGGTGGCAGCCCTCCTCACTTTTTTCGGCGGGATGGCCGAGTTCGCGAGCCTCTCCATCTTTGATGACCTGGAGCATGCGTTCCTCGGGGGACTTCCCCTGCTGCTCTTCCAGTCTATTATGAACGGGACCCTCGCCGTTTTCTTCAGGCCGGGAGAGGCCCGGGCCGCATGAACTACTTCGACAGGCAGAATATAAGGCTCATGGTGGCCGTAATGGCCGTGCTGTTTTTTATCGTAACGGCAAGGCTGTGGCACCTCCAGGTGCTCCGGGGCAAGGAGTTCAGGCGCATAGCCGAGGACAACCGCCTCCGAATCACGGATATACTTGCCCCGAGGGGCATCATTTACGACCGGAACGGGACGCCTCTCGTAAGGAACTCGCCCAATTTCTGCGTCTCCGTCCTTCCCGATATGAAGAAGGAGGCCCGGGCGGGGGCGATAGCGGCCTTGCTCAGTATGCCCACTGAAGAGATCACGAAACTCCTTGCCGAGAAAAAAGGCTCGATCGAGCCCGTAAAACTCAAGGAGAGGCTTCCTTTTGAGGAGGTCGCCCGCATAGAGGCAAGGCTCTCGGAATTTCCGGAGCTTACGATTGATGTGGAAATAGCAAGGGATTACATCTATGCCGATATAGCCGCGCACCTCATGGGCTATATCGGAAAGCTCACGCCGGCCCAGGCCAAGGACCCCGCCTTTGAGGACGTCCCCCGGACGGGGTATACCGGCCAGTGGGGGCTCGAGAAGTTCTTCGACAAAGAGCTACGGGGCGTGCCGGGACAGCGCCTCATAGAAGTGGACGCGCTGGGGAGGGAGCTGAGGATTGTGGGAGAGATACCCCCCGAGAAGGGCAGGGAGATGACGCTCGCCCTCGACCTCGCCCTCCAGATGGCGGCAGAGGCCGAGTTCGGCGACAGGGTGGGGGCCTTTGTGGCCCTGAACCCTAAAACAGGGGAACTCCTGGGCCTGATGAGCAGGCCCTCTTTCAACCCGAATGTATTTGTCCCCGCCATAAAGCCCGCCGACTGGAGAGACCTTGCCCTGGACCCCCGGCACCCGATGCTGAACCGGGCCTTCCAGAGCCAGTACCCGCCAGGGTCGACATTCAAAATAGTAACGGCCATAGCGGCCCTCGAAGACGGGACCGTGTCGCCCGAAAATACGGTCTCCTGCCGTGGGGGGTTCGGCTTGGGGAGCCATGTCTTCGGCTGCTGGAGGCACGAGGGGCACGGCCCGGTGAATATTTATAAAGCGCTCGTTGAGTCCTGTGATGTTTACTTCTACACATATGGGCTCCGGACCGGCATGGACAGGATAGCCGTTTACGCGCGGGCACTGGGCTTCGATGCGAAGCCCGGCCTGGGGCTTGGCTCGGAAAGGAAGGGCCTTATCCCGGACTCCGGGTGGAAACAGAGGGCGAAGAAACAGAAATGGTATCCGGGGGAGACGGTTGTGGCCGCGATAGGGCAGGGGTATGTAGCGGTTACCCCCCTTCAGATGGCAAGGCTTATGGGTATTATCGGCAGCGGGGGGAAGTTCATTCCCGCTATTTCCTTTTTGAAATATAACGGCGGGGAGGTCCGGGGCGAACCCGTTCCCATTGCCTTTAAAGAGAGCACGATAAAGCTCGTTCAGGACGCCCTCGCGGGCGTTGTAAGAGACGGTGCGGGCACGGCGCATTGGACGGCATCATCCAAGCTTGTCTCCATCTCCGGCAAGACCGGCACGGCACAGGTCATCTCCTCTCTTCAGGGGCCGGACCACGCCTGGTTCGTGGCCTATGCGCCTTCGGAGGACCCCGAAGTGGCCTTTGCGGTAATCGTGGAAAACGGAGGGCATGGGAGTTCGGCCGCGGCCCCCATAGCCAAAAAAGCAATAGAAGCATATATAAAAGCCAAACAGGAGCGAGAGGGAATCCACTATGCAGGTGGACAGGAGAGCAGTCCAAAACTTTGATTGGCTGATGCTGGGCCTTATCCTTGCCATTTCGCTTATCGGCGTGATGACGATCTACAGCGCGACAAGGCCCGGGATGGAGGGCCAGCCGCATCCGGTTTTCTATATAAAACAGCTCGTCTGGATAATGCTGGGGCTTGTCTGCCTTTTCGTGGTGGTCAAGCTGGACTACCAGTGGTTCGCGAAGCTCTCGGTCATCTTCTATGCGGCGGGGCTTCTTCTGCTCGTCTTTGTCCTCGTGAAGGGAAGGGTAGGCATGGGGGCCCAGAGGTGGGTCTCCATCGGGGGTTTTTCATTCCAGCCCTCCGAGCTCTTCCGGATCTCTTTCGTCATAATGCTTTCGGCCTATTTGAGCCGCATGGAACCGCCGATAAAGTTTTCTGCCTTCGCCCGGATGTTCCCGTTCCTTGGCCTCCTTCCCCTCGCGATGCTTATAAAACAGCCGGACCTTGGGACCGCGAGCACGCTGGCGGGGGTTTTTTTTCTTGCCTGCGCCGCGAAGAAGATGGAAAAAAAGCTCCTCTTCGGCATGGCCCTCCTCGCCCTCATTTCCATCCCCTTTTTCTGGGACCTCATCTGGCATGACTTCCTGCACGATTACCAGCGGAACAGGCTCATAGCCTTCATGGACACGAGCAAGGACCCGGCCGGGATCGGGTACCACATAATCCAGTCAAAGATAGCGATAGGCTCCGGCATGGTGTTCGGGAAGGGTTTTATGCACGGCACGCAGGGGCCTTTCAGGTTTCTGCCGGAAAAGCATACGGATTTCATCTTTTCCGTTTTCGCGGAGGAATGGGGCCTTATCGGGAGCATCTTCCTCCTTGCGCTATATGCCCTTTTCTTTTACCGGGCGCTCGACACCGCGCGGAAGGCCAAGGACGAGTTCGGCTGTTTCCTCGCCCTCACGATAACTTTCATGTTCGGCATATATTTCTTCTTCAATATCGGCATGACGATGGGCATGATGCCCGTCGTGGGCATCCCCATGCCGTTCATGAGTTACGGGGGCACGGCCATACTGGCCAACTACATAGCGGCGGGGCTGCTCATAAACGTGCGCCTGAGGCGCTTCGAGCTGTTTTATTAGTTATAAAGGATAAGCCCGAAACTTACTATCCAGGCAAGTATCGAGAGCTGCAGGAACCTGTCCTTTAAAAGGACCTCGGTCGGATCGCACTTTTCTTTCCCGAGGAAAGAGACCTGCATATAGCGCATTATGCCGAGGAGCACGAAGCCGACCGTGAAATACAGGTATTCGCTTTGTATCCTCGATGCCGCTTCGCCCGAGACCGTGTACATGATATAGGCCACGATTGTGACCGAGGCCATTATCACTATGGAGGCGTTCAGGAATTCAAGCGTATACCCGTCTATGGCTTTCCTTGTCTTCCGCTCCGTTTCGAGGTAGATGAGCACGTCATTCCTCCTCTTTGCGAGCGCAAGGAAGAGTGCCAGGAGAAAGGTCATAAGCACTATCCACATGGAAAGCCCGACGCCAGAGGCCGCCGAGCCCGCATACAGCCTCAGCACGAAGCCTACCGCTATTATGAAGACGTCAAGGATGGCCACATGCTTGAGTTTCATGGTATAGGCGACATTAAGCAGAATGTATGAGCTCAAGAGCAGCAGGATGGCGTTCCCAAGCCCGGCTGCCAGCGCGAGGCCCGCAAGGAGAAAAGCTGCGGCCGGCAGGAAGGCCCTTCCGGGCGTGACCCTTCCAGAGGCCAAGGGGCGGTTTTTCTTCGTGGGGTGGAGCCTGTCTTCGGCGACATCGTGGTAATCGTTCAGTATGTAAGCAGCGCTCGCAAGGAGCGAAAACGAGAGCGCCACAAGGAGCGTCCTTCCCAGAAGTTCGAGCTCGAAGAACTTCCCCCCGAAAAAGAGCGGAAGGAGGATAAAGAGATTTTTCACATACTGCTGCGGACGGGCAAGGATTATATAGTCCCTAAGCATTGGGCTAAAGCTTCATCCTCTTGAATATCCTTTCGGGGATATTATTTATAACGGCCATTATAAATTTCCAGTACCAGCGGGTATAGACAATATTTTTCCCTTTTTTCCAGGCCCGGAATATGTCCTCCGCAACCTGCTCGGGGCTTGCCAGAAGGGCCTTGGGCAGGTCCAGGCCCCGGGTCATGCGGGTCGCAACAAAGCCCGGCTTTACCGTCAGGACAGACACATTGGACGGCGAGAGCCTGTTCCTCAGGCCCGAGAGATAGGCCGAAAGGCCCGCCTTGGCGCTTCCGTACATGTAATTGCTCTGCCTTCCCCTGTCCCCGGCCACGGAGCTTATGGCAATGATGAAACCTTCTTTTCTTTTTTCCAGATCGGCGGCAATTATATTCAGGATTGAAACGCACCCCGTGTAATTGGTTTCCATTATCTTTTGGGCCTCTTCAAAATCCCCTTCCGCTTTCTTCTGGTCTCCAAGATGCCCGACCGCGCAGAGGACACCCAGGGGCTTTTCCGTTATGGACTCGTAAAAACCCGGATGGCTTTTAAAATCGAGGGCGTCAAATTCAAGGCTTTTCGCGTTGATTTTATACCGTATCGCAAGGTCCGCCGCGTCCTCTTCCAATTCCTTATGGCCTCTCCCCGCGAGATAGATATTGAAACCCTGCCCGGCGAACCTGCGGGCAGAGGCCCTCGCAATATCGGATTTGGCGCCCAGCACCAAAAACCAGGGCATCAGACCCCAAGCCTCTTCGATTGTACCGATTCGATCCTCCTATTCATATCCAGCCGGTCTTTTATTTTAATGAACTCGGGCAGATTTCTGTAGCTTTTCCGGAAAGTCTCTGCGCCCATCCGAGCGTCCTTCGAAAGATAAAGCCTTCCCCCGTGCTGCAGGACCATATCGTCCAGGTCGTTTAAAAGCGCAAAGAGATCTCTCGTTATCGGAAAATCGAGCGCAAGCGTATAGCCTTCCATGGGAAAGGAAAGCAGGTTATTATTTTCCTTTCCAAAAAGTTTCAGCACCGTGAGGAACGAGAGAAAGCCCCTCCGTCTTATCTCTGAAAGGATTTTCCTGAGCCCCTCCCTGCTTTCCTCCTTGGGGAGCACAAGCTGATATTGCGTGAAACCCCTTTTGCCGTAGATCCTGTTCCAGTTGGAGATGCCGTCCAGGGGATAAAAGAAGGCGTCATAATCGGCGAGGGATTTAAAGAGCTTGCCTGAATGGGCGATGGAATAGACCGCGTTCAAGCTCCGTATCGCCGCCCCGTTCAGGAAAAAAGCGGGAAAATCGAAGGGAATGGAGAGAGGTTTCCCGGTTTTCAAGAGAAAGGGTTTGATCTCTTTCACCTCTTCTCCGCCCGCGTGCTCCCCCAGAAAGAGTATACCGCTCCCGAGCTTGCCCCCCTTTTTCGAGGAATCGAGCCAGGCTACCGAATAAGTGGTCTCTCCGTTCGTCTCGAAGAGTTCGAGCATCTCATCCAGGCTCGCTGCCCTTATTGCCTTCTGCTTTATATAGCCCGTTTCGACCTTTTTAAGTCTCAATGCGGCGTTCATTATGATCCCCGTAAGGCCCATCCCGCCGCAGGTGGCCCTGAAGATATCCGCGTTCTCCTCATTAGAGCAGGTAATGGTTCTGCCGTCCGGGAGGGCCAGCTCAAGAGATGTCACATGCCGGCAAAAAGAGCCCTCCTTGTGGTGGTTCTTTCCGTGCACGTCCGAGGCGATTGCCCCGCCCACGGTGACGAACTTTGTGCCGGGCGTGACCGGCGGAAACCAGCCGCGCGGAAGAAAAATGTCCAGAAGCTCTTTAAGGCTCAAGCCCGACTGGCATTTTATGGTCCCGCCCTCCGGGTCGAATGCAAGCACCCGGTCCATTCCTTTCGTGAGGACCATGTTCTGAGCCAGCGAGGAGTCCCCATAGCTTCTCCCTAATCCCCGGGCTATAAAAGGGGAAAGTTTCAGGGCCTCTTCAAGGTGGCCCGGATAACTTATCGGGTCCAGGCAGGCATCGACTTTTGGATAGTTTCCCCAGCCGGAGACCTTCGATTTGGCCCTGTTCATTTATTCCGTCCCAAAAATTCTCGGGCCATGTAGAGGTTTCTCCCGTAATCGGGGTTTTCGGGGTCAAGGATCGAGGCGGCCTCGAACTCTTTTATTGCCTCAGCCTTCAGCCCCTTTTTCCAGTAAGCGATGCCCAGATTATTATGCGCATCGGAGAACCCGGGGTTTATGGAAAGGGCCGTCCTGTAGTGTTCCGCGGCCCGGTCCGGGTCCCCGAGGTTCATATAGCACAGGCCGATATTATTGTGGAGAATAAAAGAGCCGGGCTCGAGAAGAAGGGCCCGTCCGTATTCGGAGATGGCATCTTCGAACAAGCCTTTCTGGAAATATGCGACCCCCAGGTTTAAACGGGCCTCGCCAAGGCCGGGCTTTAACCGGATGGCCGTCCGGTATTCCCGAATTGCTCCGTCCACGTCCCCGCTCTCATACAGGGCATAGCCAAGATATGCGTGCGCTTCTGCGCTCTCGGGAGATTTCTTTGCCGTATCGCTCCAGAGGCTCAGGTTGTCCTTCCAAACGGCATTATGCATGAAAGTCGCCAGCGCAAGAACGGCCGAAATGAGAAGCAGTGCTCCCCTGCCAGCAATTTTCCAGTTCTCCCGGTTCTCATCCATCCACCCGATAAGAAAGGCGACCAGGACGGCAAGTCCCGAGGAGGGGAGATAAAGATACCTTTCCGCAAAGACGCTTGGGCTTGTGACCCCCGGGATGTAAAGGGCAGGAAGGAGCGGGACCAGTGTAAGGATGAACCCAAGGGCCAATTTCCTGTCTTTTTTTATCGCCAGCCATGCGCAAAGGATAAAAGCAAAGGTAAAAAGAAGGGAGAGAATGCTCTTTAATTCCAAAACGCCTTTTACCGGTTTAAAAAGATGTAGCGCGGTAAGCGAGAGCGGGAAAGCGAGCTTTTCAAGATATTTTATGAAGAGGGGGAAAACGTTCAGGACATACTGGAAATCCGTCAGCCCCAGGAGCTTCTTTGAGGGCACAATCCCCTGAAGGGCATTTACCCTGAGGGCGAAATAAATCCCGATTACAAAGAGATACGGGGCGTATCTCTTCAGGGCCGGTACGGTCCGCATCCCCTCCTTTTTGAAGGCGTAATCATATGCGACAAGCAAACCGGGCAGGGTGAGCGCGGGCTCCTTCGAAATCGTTGCGAGAAAGAAAGAGAGCAGGGAGACCGTATAACTACCGCCGAAGGCGCCCCCGGACCTTATATAAAAATAGAAGGCAAGCAGATAAAAGAATGAGAAAGAAAGGTCCATCAATCCGGCTATCCAGCTCACGGCCTCGGTGTGCACAGGGTGAACGGCAAAGAGCAGGGCGGCAAGGAACGGGGCGGAAAGGAAGTCAGGCCCTTTCTCCCGGGCAAATCGCCTGATGAGGAGAAATAGAAGTATTACCACCCCGGTATGGAAGAGGACATTTACGAGGTGATATCCCCAGGCATTCAGCCCGAAGATTTTGTAATTGAGCATATAAAACAGGTGTATCAGGGGGCGGTAATAGCTTGTGGCGAACCCCTTGTCAAAACCCGCTACGTGCCTTGAGAAGATGTCCGGGATATGGCTGAAATCCCTTATCCAGCGGTTTTCAAGGATATTTTGCACGTCATCAAAGACAAAGCCGGAGAGGAGGGTATTGGAATAGACGAGCAGGGAAACGGCGACGAGGAGCGCCGCCTGAAGAATGTGTCTTCGCATTAATATACAATATACTATTTCCGGCCTCTTTTTGTCGGCTTCGAAGGCTTCTGGATATTTTTTTGCGAAACGGTTTTTTGTTATAATTAGTATTCGGAATAAAGGCGGTGTAGCTCAGTCGGTTAGAGCATGCGGCTCATATCCGCAGTGTCCGGGGTTCGAATCCCTGCACCGCCATCAAACCCCCTCTCTTACGCCTGTTTCATTTGGACGTACAAAGGATGCCTGTTAAGATTTAATCAGGAAAGAATAAATCGAAGGAGGCAGAATTATGCCTAAAAAAGGAGAGACGCCCGGGAAGGGGATTTATGTCTGCCTTGAATGCGGGACGGAACAGGTCCTTCGCGCCGATGACGAGCCCTTGAAGGAATGCCGCTGCGGGAGCATCGATTTCAAGGAGAAAGAACCCGCGGTAAAGAAGAAATAATCAAAATTCCTTTTTAAAGGGGAAAGTACGGGCAGAGCTTTTCCCGGCACCCGTGGGGATGCCGGGAGCTATGAGCGCATCTAAATTGCTGTTTTTTGGATGGAAGCTCTATCCCTATTTTTCCGCTTAAAAGGGCCGTTGCCGTCTCAAGCGAGGCCATAACGTAGGCTTTGCAGCAGCTTGGGCCCGTAAGTGCGGCGATGGACTTTGAGACCTCGAGAACGGCCTCCATCGTGGTCTTTTGCTCCCTGTCCGTGCCGCATTTGGAGCCCGTAAGCACGCCAAAGACGGCCCCGAGGGCGGGGGCTATCCCGCATACCCCCGTAAGGCCGCAGAAGCCCCCGTGCGCCTGTTTTCCGGTGCGCCGGAGGACCTCCCTTATATCCTCGTCCGTGCCCTTCCCTGAATTCTTCAGGGCGGCCATGAGCGCCCCGCCCGCTATATAGGCGTGCTCGCACCCGAGCATGGGAAGGGATGCGCCCTCGAACGCAAGTTTTGCTATCTCAACGGGGTATGTGGAAGATGTTGAGAAAATGAGCCTTTCGATGTCTTCCCTCGCTATCCGGCTGTGGCAGGCATCGCAGATATAATGCCCTTCCGGGCATGTTATGTAAGCATGCCCCGGGTTCCCGCAACTGGTACAAGGGAGCGTTTTTCCTTCGGTCCCGTAAATCAGGGCCTTACCGCAGAGCATGCAGTTCTCTTGCTTTGATGGGGCCGGACCCTTTCCGACAAAGCACATTTCCCGGCGCCCACCGGCGCCGCCCCCGTGCCCGCCAGGGGCACTTCCGGTTGACGGTCAGCAGCTTTGCGGCTTCTCGTTCTCGTCCATGCGCGTTCCTTTTTAATTTTAAAACAAAACACCCCTTTTGCGCTCCTTGACTCCCCTCCCTTAGGAGATAGACTTTAATCAGAGCCTTGGTTTTTTCAGGAGGAACATATAATGAATTACGACCATTTTGTCGGACAGGTGCAGAACCGTTGCAGGCTGGCCTCGAAAGGCGAGGCCGTGGCCGCCATAAGGTCCACGCTCATGACCCTTTCCGAGCGTTTATTCGGGGACGAGGTGGACCACCTTGTGGCCCAGCTCCCCACCGAAATAGGCTGGTACATGAAACAGGTCACCGATAAAGAAAAATTCGGGATAAACGAGTTCTTTAAGAGGGTGAGCGAAAAGGAGGGCGCGGACCTCCCGGACTCCGTCTTTCACGCCCAGATCGTTATTGAGGTCGTGCGCGAGGCGGTGGCGCCGGGCGAGGTAGACGACATACGCCAGCAGCTCCCGGACGAGTTCGCGAGGCTCTTCGAGGGCCCCCAGAGGGTAAAGGCCTAAGCGGGGTCCCTGCGCGATTTCCGCGTCTTGAACCGGACCGCCTGTTTCAGGAATTTCCCGGGCAGGGTCTCTCTGGCGAAGAGCGCGGCATGGGGGCATACCTCTAAACAGCAGTAGCACCGTATGCATTTGTCGTAATCGAACACGGGCTTTTTCCCGTTCTTTTTCCTTGACCCTGTTATCGCATGGGCGGGGCAATAGTTCCAGCACTCTCCGCAGCTTTTGCATTGGTCCTCCTTCACTGCCGGCCTTTGCACGATGTGCGCCCTTAGAAAGCCGTGCAGAGGGCGAGGCCCGAATACAAGGGGGGTAATCCGGGGTAGGGCAAAGTCTCTTAGAAGGGGTAAAGGGCCGTCTAGGATTATCTCTTCTCCCTTTAAAAGTCCGAACTTGTCACATATCCTGTTTGTAAAGACCTCATCGGGTGGTATGCCCAGCATTTTGCAGACCGTATGGTCCAATGCCGCCGTGTTTTCACTCGCCATTATAAGCCCCAGCTCCCGGGGCGTCCCGCTCTTTCCGGGGCCCTGCCCCTCCATCGCGAGCACCCCGTCCAGTATGGTCACGCGCGGCCTTATAGCCAGATATATCTGCACTATAAGCCTGGCGAAAAGGTCCCTGTCCACGCCAGCCCTGAAGTGCCACTCGGGCTTTTTCATCCCCACAACACAGCCGAAGAGGTTTTTAATACCCAAGGTCATGAGCATCTGCGTGTGGGTCTTTAGCTTGGGAAGGTTAATAATTAAATCCGCTTGAAGCGCATCCCGGGCTATTTCCAATTTCTTGAAAGGCTCTCCTGTCTCTACCGTAACGGATTCCGTGAATTCTTTGAGTTCCACCTCCATCCCATTAAGTGCGTCTTTGAGACCGCCCTCCTTAATCACCTTTTCGAACCCGCCCACGGCGGGGCTGTCCGAGACCTGCGGGCGCGCCCCTTTTTCAATTACATATTCCGCGGCCGCTTTGACGACCATGGGATGGGTGAGCATGGCCTTTTCGGGTCGTGCCGGGGCGAGGAGGTTCGGCTTTAAAAGCACCCGCCATCCGGCTTTGATCTCTTTCCCCGCCGTTTTATCCAATAGCTCAAAAATGATTGGCTTGAGCACCCGGTACTCGTAAGAGGCACGCCTGATGAATACTTTGGACATCGAGTATTTTAAAAAAATTGATTCCCTTTTTTCCCAAGGGTATTATTTTATAAAGGGAGGAAAACATGAAAAAACTGCTCCGCGTAATCGGGATAATCTTCGTTTTAGTACTTCTCGTCCTTATCGGTCTTACCCTGTTTGTGCGCTCCTATCTAAAAAGCGAGCGCTTGAAGGCGCTCATAATCCCCCGCGTAGAGTCGTACACGGGGATGGACGCCGAGATAGCGGACATCAAGGTCTCGCTCTTTAAGGGCATCGTCGTAAAAGATATGAGCCTCTCCGAGAGGGAGACAAAGAGGCCGTTCCTCAAGGCGGGCGAGTTCGTCCTCAATTACGAATTCCTCCCCCTCCTGAAAAAGCACCTGATAATAGAAAGCATCGAGCTAAACTCCCCCTCCATATTCATCGTGAGGAAGATCGACGGCACATACAATTTCAGCCCGCTTCTTAAGAAAAGGCCTGAAGGGCCCGAGAGGGCCGAGGAGCGGCGGGAACTCCCCCTGGATATCGCGGCAAATAAGATAGACGTGAATAATGCCCGGGTGGATTTCAGGGACGAGCAAAAAGCATTGCCCGCCGTGCTGGCACTCTTCGATTCCAGCTTCAAATTATCCGTTAAAGAAGGCATCTCCTATTCCGGCAAAATAGATTTAAAAAGCATGAGGGCGACCGTAAAGGGCATCCAGACCGAGACAAACGGGAAGATAGAAATTGACGATGTGATGAATATAAGGCTGAATAGCGCCATCGGACAGGACAATATCGCCATCTCGGGCGCGGTGAAAAATTACCGCGCAAGTCCCGATATAAGCCTGAATATTTCCTCCGGGGAACTGCACCTGGAAAGGCTTGCCGCGCTTGGCAAAAAGCCCGCCCGCCCCACACCCGGGAAAGCGAAAAAGCCCTTGCCCCCGATGCTTCAGAAAATCACCGCGTCAGGTAAGATATTCGTTAAGAATGCCCCCTATAAGGATTACCGGATAAAGGATTTCGCCTTGAGCTACAAGCTCGTAAAAGGGACCCTCTCGGTGGCCCCCTTTACGGGAAACATCTCCGGCGGTGAAAAGGCTTATATAGAAGGCGCCTTGAGGGCCGGGGCGAATATGAGGCTCGGAAGCGCCGATATTGCCGGCACGCTCAGGGGAGACGGCACGCTGGACCTGGCCCGCGCAGTTATGCGTCCCACCCGCCTTACGGAACAGGTGGCGGCCATATCGGGCATAAGCGCACTCCGTTCGCCAAGTTTCGAAAAATCCCGGTTCCGGTTCGATATTAGAAATAAAAAGGTCGAGATTGAGGGCGCGCTCCTCTCGCCCGATATCAAAGCCGAGCCCGTAAGCGGCACAATCGGCTTTAATAAAACCCTCGCAATGACCTTTGACGTCCAGCTTTCGCCGGCTTTTTCCGCCCGCATACCGGCGGGGCGCATCGGGCGATTCCTGAAGGGCGAAGAGGGCTGGACCGTGATCCCCTTCATCGCGGGCGGCACCGTAACCGACCCCTCGGTGAGCCTGAACCGCGCGGCCCTCGGCAAAGGTGTGCAGAGGGAACTCAAAAAAGAGATCGAAAAGCGCATCATCGAAAAGATAGCGCCCAAAAAGGAAGGCGAGCCGGGGAAGCCCACGGGGCCGGAGGAGTTGTTGAGGGAAATATTTAAATGAAAAGATACAGGGCTTTTTGGGGTTTTGTAGGGGCGCTGCTTGCTGCGCCCTGTATCTTTTTTACGATTAAATATTGCTTCCCGCGCCCTTCACAATCAAATCCTTCAGCGTGTCTTTATCGATCGCGCCCGCGACCGCCTCCTCTATTTTCCGGAATTCCCGGTCCACCTGAGGTATGAAAAAGCGGTCCTCCTCAATGGAGAAGACCTCCTCGCCGGCCGTCCTGACGGCCTCCAGTATCTCTTTTATCGTGATGCCGTCCAGGTCTTTGCCGGGAAAAAATCCCGAGGCGGAATCCCCCGCGACTTCCGTAAGCAGGCCCTTTTTTTCCAGTATGAGGATAACTGAGTTGAGCAGATCCATCGGGACGCCGCTCTTCTCCACCAGGGCCTTGAGGGTCCACTTCTCCCCGCCTTCGGTGAAATTCTTCCCCACAAGGTACATTATTATCAGGGCAAGCCTTTCCTTTAGCCTGCTGCTCAGGGAAAGGGGCTCTCTTTTTATCGAGACCAGGAACGGGAACTGGTGATAGAAGGAAACGGATGCGCCGACGAGGAAAATGCGCCAGCTCAGGAAAAGCCACAACATGAAGAATATGATTATTGCAAAACCGGAATAAATCCCCGAATATTTGGTCGAGCCCGCGATAAACGAGGCGAATATCTGACCCGCGGCCTGCCACATGATCCCCGCTGTTGTTCCGCCCACGAGCGCCGACCTGAAATGCACTTTCGTGTTCGGCAGGAAAATGTAAATATACGTGAAGAAGGCGATTATGAAGAGATAGGGGACAACTCTTCCCATGAGCAGGAAGAGCGGCCCGAAATGTTCGATCTCCCTTATCCTCTGCACAACTGCGGCGCTCGAGACTGAGGCCGTGAGCCCCAGGACCGCGAATACTACCACGGGCCCAACGAATATGATCGTAAGATAATCGCTGAAACGCTCCATTATCCCCCGTTCTTTTCTTATCTTCCATATATAATTCAGGGACTCCTCAATCTTCTGGATTATGCTGACCACCGTATAGAGCAGGAACAGAAGCCCTAACGAGCCCAGCACGCTCACATCCACCCGTTCCACAAAGCGGACTATCCCTTCGGCTATCGCCTGTGCCTCCGGCCCGAGGGGGGCCAGAAACCTGAGGAGGAGCGGCTCGAGGAGGTTCCGGACCCCGAACGCCTTGAGCACGGAGAAGCTTACGGCAAGGAGAGGGACGAGCCCGAGGAGAGTGGTATAGACAAGGCTCATGGCCCTTAATGTGAGCTGACTGTCCTGCAGTTCCCGCCCCGCTACATAGATGTATCTCATCAGGCTGAAGAGCGCCCTCATGGGGGCCCGACTCCCGGAGATATCCCTTCCCCAGAGGAAATTTACGAGCCAGGCATTCGCTTTTTCGAGCGGGTTCATCTCTTCTCAGATATAGATCATCTTTCTTGTCATCCCGCCGTCAACGATGAAATTTGCCCCCGTGATGAACGAGGCCTCCGGGGAGACGAGAAAATGGACGAGCCGGGCCACGTCCTCGGGCCTTCCGATGCGGCCCGCTGGATGCTGGGCGTGCTCTTTTTTCGTAATCGGGGACTTCGTCCTCTCCCGCATTTTTTTCCACCGGCTCGTATCTATCCAGCCGGGGCTCACGCAGTTCACGCGCACGTCGGGGCCAAGGGAGAGGGCAAGCGAGTGGGAGAGGGAATAAACGCCCCCCTTCGAGGCCGAGTAGGGCTCGGTGTCCCCTTCGGACATAAAGGCGCGGGTGGATGCGATGTTTACCATGGCGCCCTTCTGTTTTTTAAGATGCGGGGCGGCATATTTGGAACAAAGGAATACGCCGGTTAGATTAACCCCTATTACCTCATTCCATTCGGCAAGCGTAAGTTCCTCGATTGGCCTATACATGTAAATGGCGGTCCCCGCGTTATTTACGAGGATGCTTATGTTGCCGAAGGTTTTAAGGGCCGTGTTTACAATTCCTTTCACATCCCTTTCGCTTGCGACATCGGCCTTGAAGAATTTTATCCTCCCAAGGGCGGTATATTCCTCCTGGGTCTCGAGGCCGGCCTCGATATCGTTATCCGCTATGAGGACGGCGATGCCCTCTTCGAGGAACCTCTTCGTGATGGCCTTCCCGATCCCCTGGGCTCCTCCGGTCACGATGGCGGCCCGTTTCTCGTCCGGCATAATTGACCTCCCGGAATATGGATTCTTTCTTGAAGTGTATCACTAAGCTTCGGGAGGTTACAGCGTCCTCTTAAACGCCAGTATGCCCGCCGTCATCATGATGCCCGTAAAGGCGAGGAGGAACGCCATATCGCCCCAGACGGCCCCGACCCCGGCGTTTTTGAATAGGACCGATTTAAACGCATGCACGGCGTAGGCCTCGGGGTTCACCTTCGCGAACGCCTTGAGCCAGCGGGGGAAGCTCTCGATGGGATAAACTGCCCCGCTCGGAAAGAAGAAGATGACGTTCAAAAAGCCCGTTAAAAGCCCCACGATGCGCGGGTGGCTCACCCTCCCCAGCAACAGGAACATCATGCTCAGAAGCCCAAGCGTGGTGAGGAGGATTATGAAAAGGAGGAGCATGAATTGAGGCACCCCGCCCCAGAGCGGGATGCCGGTTATGAGGATGCTCAGGATAAACACCATGAGGGTCGTAATCGTTGTGATAATCACGCCGCTCGCTATCAGGCCGGTGACGATATCGCCTTTCGTGAGCGGGGTGAGGAGATAGCTTTCCTCTATCCCCAAAAACCTGTCCATCACGAGGTTGAAAGCGCCCGTGGTGAGCGTGCCCAGGAATATCGCCATTATAACCACCCCGGGGACGAGGGACTGGCCGTAGTCTATTCTCCTGTAAAGGTCTATGTCCCGAAGGTATTTTCTTGCCCTTTCCTCGCGGACCGGATAATATTCGATTTCGATGGCCTCGAAAGCCCTTCGCATCGTCTCTCTTATGGTGGAGGCCGAGATGGCGTCGGTGTTGTCGAGGAAGAGCCCGGCCTCGGCCCGCCTCCTGGCGAGCGAGCGCCTCGTGAAGTCCGGGGGGATGATGACCGCGCCCTTCAATGCGCCCTCTCTTATGCCGCGGATTGCGGCCTCCTGGTCTTTCATGAATATCAGCTCGAACGTGCCGGGGCCCGATTCTATCGCCCGCAGCCTTCGAGCGAGGTCCCTTGCGGCGGGCCCGCCGTCCAGGTCCACAACGGCCACCGGGAGCCCCTTCAGTTTCCCCTGGAAGGAGTTCCCGAGGATGATGAGATAGACAATAGGCAGGACGAGGCTTAAGAACATTATGACCGGGTTTCTCCTGAATTTCAGGAGGTCGCGCTTTATCACGGCAAGGAGCCTCATTATCTCTGCACCAGTTTCGAAGGGACGCCCGCGCCGATAAACCTGCTTACCTTTCTGGCCTCTTCCTCCCTTATCGAGCGCCCGGTGTAATAGATGAAGACGTCCTCGAGGGAGCGCTCCTTTATATTCACGGAGGTCACCGTTTTTCCGAATTCGAGTATCCTGGAAAGGATGAGCGGGGTCACGTGCGCGCCGTTTTTGACCGAGAGAGTCAATGTATCATTTTCCCGCTTCACATCGAGGACAAAATCGAATTCCTTCAGCGCCCGGACCATCTCCTCCGCGGGGTCGGGGAGTTCCAAAAGCACGGTATCCCGCTCCGGAAGCTCTCCCTTCAATTTCTCGGGGGAGTCCATCGCTATTATCTTCCCGTAGTCTATTATCCCGACCCTGCCACAGAGTTCCTCTGCCTCTTCCATGTAATGGGTGGAGAGGAAAATCGTGAGCTTCTCCTCTTCCTCAAAACCCTTCAAAAGCTCCCAGACGGTCCTCCTGCTCTGCGGGTCCAGACCCTGGGTCGGCTCGTCCAGAAATAGTATCTGCGGCCTGTGCACGAGGGCCTTTACTATTTCAAGCCGCCTCCTCATCCCTCCCGAGTAGGTGGCGACAAGGTCGTTTCCCCTTTCGGCGAGGCCCACTATTTCGAGGAGCCGCGCAATGCGCTCTTTCCTCTCGCGGGCCGGGATGCTGTAGAACCTCCCGTAGATGTCCATGTTCTCATAGGCCGTGAGGTCCAGGTCGCTTGTCATCGCCTGGGGCACAACGCCTATCGCGCGCCTCACCTCGTCCGGCTCTTTTACCACATCGAACCCGGCCACGGCGGCCTTTCCGGAGGTGGGCTTCAACAGCGTATTAAGCATGCGGATGAGAGTGGTCTTTCCCGCGCCGTTGGGGCCCAGGAAGCCGAAGAATTCCCCTTCACGCACCTCGAAGGAGACGCCGTTTACGGCCGTTATCTCGCCGAATTTCTTGACGAGTTCTCTTACTTCTATGGCGGCGTTATCCATTTATCAATTTTGCTCAGGGCACTCTCACGCTCACGGTCATCCCGGGCTTTAAAAGCCTCTCGGGGTCTTCGATGCGTGCCTGCACCCGGAATGTGCGGATGTCCTGCCTGCCGCGGGTCACGTCCCTTTCGGTCGCGAATCCCGCCTCCCGGCCTATTTCCGTGACCCACGCCTTGAATATTTTCTCCATTCCCGCGGCCCTCGCTTCAAGCGGGCTCGCGACGCCGATGCGCCCGGCGTATGTCTCGTCCATATCGAAGCGCACCCAGAGCTTATCCGGGTCTATTACTGTGAGTATCGTCTCGTTTGCCGGGGCTGTCTCCCCCTGCTCGAACGCGGTATATACGACAACTCCGTTTATGGGTGAGGCTATCCTGGTGTCCTCGAGCCGCGCCTCAAAAAAATCTATCTGGGCCTCCTCCTGCTTGCTCTCGGCCTTTAGCCGCTCTATCCCTTTTTTTTGCGCCTGCGCTTCGGAGGCAAGTTCCTTGAGCTTGGATTCCGCGAGTCTTACCCTCGCCCCGGCCGCCCGGAGGGCGGCCCTCGCCTCGTCGTGTTCTCTTTCCGCCCTGTCCAGGTCCCGCTCGGAGGCGAACTCCTCTTCTTTGAGCCTTCTTATCCGCTCCAGCTCTTTTTCGGCATTGGCAAGCACAGCTTCGGCCCTTTCCTTTTCGGCCCTGGCGACCTCTATCTCCTCTTGCGCCGTATCCTCCCTTCTCCCTATGGTGTCGAGGACGGCCCTGGCTTCCTCCACCGCCCTTTTTCGTGCTTCGAGCGCCGCCCTGGCCCTCGCGACTTCGGCGAGGAGTTCCCTGTCATCTATGCGGAGGACCACTTCGCCCTCGCGCACGGCATCGCCTTCTCTCGCCCCGAGATAGACGATCCTCCCCGGTATCTCCGCGCTTATATTCACTTCGAGGGCCTCAACCGTCCCGGCGAAATTAACGGGCTTGCGGTTTCTTTTTTGATATCTATCGATGGCGTTCACTATAAGTATGGCTATAACGAATGCGATCAGAACGAATATGATGTTTCTCTTTTTTCTTTTCATTCCCGCTCCGTGTGTAAGGGATAAGAACATTATATACATTTATTTCTCATTCTTTTTCTCTACCTGCTTCTTTATATCCTCCGCTATACCTATTCCGATATGCTCTACCAGCGCAAGGTCTTTTTCGGAGGCGCCCCGGATGTCTTTTAATTTCTTAAAACCGGCATCGAAGAGGCTCCTCGCCCTCACCCTGCCGATATTCTTCAGGCTTACGAGCTCGAGGAGTTCGTCCTTCACCCCGTACTTCACCCTCACCCTCAGGGCGGAGACCATTTTGGCGATCTCTTTGAGCCCGAAAATTTTCGCTATCTCCCCGGATGAATAGAGGAGCCAATCCGTAAGCTCTATCAGGCTCCTCAGGTCCCCCGGCCCAATACCAAAATGCGTAAGTATCTTGTCCTCGGGGGTTTCCAGGATCCACTGCATGAGGACGGAGGCCACCTTCAGCTCCGAAAGCATTTCGTCCGTTGGCGAGATGTCGTCTTCGGGAAGGAGCAGGGCGTCCGCGTGCGCGAAGAAGACCTCGAGGATCTCGTCCCGGTCCTTCTTCTTTAAGGGGAGGGCCATCATATCGGGCGCGCGGGCGATCATATGGAAGAGCGGAAATGGCGTTTTTTCCTTTGGCTCGCCCAGGGCGTCCCTGATTATCACGGCGGAAAGGGGGTCCAGATAAAGCTCCGAGACCCGCCTCCCGAAACGCGTGGCATGATAGAATTTTTTCTCCCCGTGTGAATCGGGCTGTCGCTCGATCATCCCCTCGTCTACGAGGAATTCAACAACATTGTCCGATACCGCGGTGAGGTAGTCCATGCCCATCTGGTAGGCGAAGAATGTGCGGGAGAGAAACTCGAGAATTTCATCCCTTTTTGCGGCAAAGCCCCCGGCTATGGATGAGAGTAGGTGACCCCTCAAGACGGATTCCTCGGCAAGGTGCGAGGCGATCTTCTCGGGCACGCCTTTTATATATTTTTCGAAGAGGTGTTTTTCGTCCCTTTTGTTTCTGGCCACTATAAGGGACTCTCCGTACTCGTCATATCCCGGCCTTCCGGCCCTGCCGGACATCTGTTTCACCTCGATTACGGGAATCGAATAGATGCCGGCCCCGGGCTCATACCTCCACCAGTCCCTGATTATGACGCGCCTCGAGGGGAGGTTAAGGCCCATGGCGAGCGTGGTTGTGGAAACGAGCAGTTTGATTTTATTGGCCCGGAAGGCGTCCTCGATCAGTTTTCTTTGCTGGTAGAGAATACCTGCGTGGTGGAAGGCGACCCCGTCCTCGACGCACTCGGCAAGCCTCTTTGAAAGCCTTGTGGCCTCGGGCGAGGCCCCGGTGATCTCGCTGGAGAGGGACTGGAGGAAGTCCCTGTCCCCTTCCGTAAAGGGGGCAACAAATTTCTTCGCTTTTATGGCGGTGGCTTCCGCCGATTTTCTCGTCCCCACAAAAGCAAGCGCCTGACCGGCCTCCCTGAGGGTGTCTATGGCCAGCCCCAGCACATCCGAGCGGCCCTCTTCCGGAATCCATTTCACCGTGCCGTCGTTGAATATGCCTGCCCCGTTGAAATATACGCCCTCTCTCAACGGGACGGGCCTCCAGTCCGATTCCACAAGGAGGGCATCGAGCCAGTGGGCCATCTCGTCCGCGTTGGGTATTGTGGCGGAGAGGGCGATTATCCTTAGTTTGGGATTCAAGAGCCTCATTCGCGTCAGGAGGATTTCAAGCGTGGGGCCCCTGTGGGTGTCCCCCAGAAGATGTATCTCGTCCGCGATAATCAAGCTCACGTATTTAAGCCATTCCGCCCCGTGCCGGATGAGAGAGTCCAGCTTTTCGTTCGTGGAGATTATGATGTCCGCGCCTTTGAGCCACGGCTCGTCCGAGTCGAAATCCCCGGTGCTCTGCATGATTCTCAATCCCTCGGGCGCATATTTTTTTGTGAAGTCCTCGTATTTCTCCCTGGCGAGCGCGCGGAGCGGGACCAGATAGACCGTCTTTCCGGAGCGGCGGAAATGCTCCCCGAGCGCGGCCATCTCGGCTATAAGCGTCTTTCCGGAGGCGGTCGGGGCGGCTACCACCATGGATTCGCGCGAAGAGAACAGACCGCCCTCCACGGCACGCGCCTGAGGTGGGTAAAGCTCCCTTAGCCCGGCCTTCCCAAGAATTTGAGCAATTTCGGGGCGGGCCCCGAAATCAGTGATAGTGCCGATGAGCATCCGAATAGATTATCCTATCCAATTGTGAAAATACTATTAATACGGCAGGTTATCCCGAAATATAGATTAAGTCAATGATTTGTTTTTATGCTAAATTTGATGTATGCGCCTTTCCAATTTAAATGATATACCATTTGAGCCCGTAAGTCACAACCCGGAGTTGAAGAAACAGGTCCTCATAAAGGAGGGCTTCTCGTGCATCAGGCACTTCTCGCACATAGTTTTCAAGCCCGGCGATACCGCCGTGGAACACACGCATGACCAGGGGTATGAGGTCTTTTACTGCATCCGGGGCGAGATACTCTTCATGGTAGGGGGCAAAGAGGTCCTCTTAGAAGGGGGCTCTTTCCTTGTGGTTGAACCCCGCGAACCTCATTCCCTGCGCGCCACCACCGAGGCCGAAATGGTTTATTTCTTTGCGCTTCTTTAAACGGCACCCCTCTTAATCTCCCCTTGTAAAAACCACCCCTCCTGACCTGTAAGGGGGAGAACCCCTCTTAATCTCCCCTTGGGTAAGGGGAGAATTTAATTCGCAGCTTTTATATCCCCTCCTTAACAAGGAGGGGTGAGGGGAGGTGGATTCCTTGACAATTGGGGTGGGCTTTTGATTTAATTTAGCCAGAGAACGCGGGTGCCCATATCTTAATGAGGGCATAATAGGGAATCCCGTGAGAAACGGGAGCGGTCCCGCCGCTGTAATCCCGCGCCTTTTTAGAAAGGTTGCGCCTTTGGCAAATGCTCGAAAGCAGTAACGCCACTCTTCGAATTCATTCGGGGGGGAAGGTTAGCCAAAGGTGCGGGAAAGCCAGAAGACCTGCCCGCGGCAAAAAAGGCTTCTCGCGGAGGAAGGGGCGTGGGTAATAAGTAAAACCCATGCCTAAGAGGGATGAAAAAATACGGTTTTATCCCGGTGGGCACAATGTCCATCGGGATTTTTAATTCGGGGATTTCTTTCGGTTTGCCCCCGGTTTCCCCAAACGTCCCCTCCCCCTTGACGGGGGAGGGTGAGGGTGGGGGTGTATGCTACTCATAGCGGGGACCCGTAGCGGCTGCGGAAAGAGCACCCTCACGCTTGCCCTCCTTGCCGCTCTGAGGAAAAAGGGCCTCATCGTACAAGCTTTTAAAGCCGGCCCGGATTTCATAGACACGGGCCTCCACAGCCTGATTTCCGGCAGGGCATCGAGGAACCTGGACCTCTGGATGTGCGGAATGGATTATGTTATGGACTCCCTCGCCAGACATTCTTCCGGCGCGGACGGGGTCCTCATAGAAGGCGTCATGGGCCTCTTTGACGGGGGCGAAAGGTCCTCCGCAAGCCTGGCCGGGACCCTGAATGCAGGCATCGTTTTTGTGATAGACGCCTGCGGCATGGCCGAAAGCGCGGGAGCAATTGCTAAAGGATTTAATGACCAGCTAAAGGTAGAGAACGGGAAATGCCTGTCCGGGATTATCTTCAACCGGGTCTCCTCGGAAAGGCATTACGAAAGGCTCAAAGATGCAATTAAAGGGATAACGGAGCCGCTCGGATACCTGCCGAGGGAGGCTGCCTTTTCAATCCCGGAGCGCCATCTGGGGCTCACAATCGCGGAAGAAGGGCCATTGGGGGAAGAACAGATAAACCTGCTCGCGGGTGCGGCGCTCAAGTGCATCGATATGGACAGGGTTATCGAGCTTTCAAAGAAAAAAGAAACGGCACCGTTTACTAATGAGTTTAGTAGTATGTCATTCCCGCTTGTCGGGAATCCTTCTGAAGAAAGACTCCGGAGGTCCTCGACAAGCAAGGACAGGCTGGGCCGGAGTGACAAATCAGGGAGATCCCTAAGAATCGCGGTCGGGCGCGACCGCGCCTTCTCCTTCTATTACGAGGACAACTTCGACATCTTGAGAGAGTGCGGGGCGGAGATTATTTTCTTCAGTCCCTTAAAAGACAAGCAACTGCCCGGCGGTGCGGATTGCATATATTTAGGCGGAGGATACCCTGAATTCTATGCCCAGGAGCTCTCTTCCAATAAGGAAATGATTTCTTCCGTCAGGGAATGGGTTGAGAGCGGCAAGCCCCTGTATGCCGAATGCGGAGGCTTTCTCTACCTTTCCGATAAGCTCCACGCGGGGGAAAAGAGTTTCCCCATGTGCGGCGTCTTTCCCCTAACCGGCACGATGCGAAAAAGCCCCGTCCTCGGTTACAGGGAAATAAACGCTCCCGAAAATTCCCCTTTAAAAGGGTTGTACTTTCGCGGGCATGAATTCCATTACAGCGAGCTTTCTATTAAGGGGGAAAAGGAAGGGACCGTTTACAATTTAATGACGGACAAATTACGGAATAGTACATTATATGGCGCAACCGCAAATGGAGCGATTTCGTCTGCCCTTTATAAGCGGACCTTAGCCTCTTACGTCCATATCCACCTTGGTTCGAACAGGGATTCCGTGAGCCGTCTTTGTGACCTTATAAGGGAGGGTCTTTAAAGTGGAAGCCATTATACTTGTGGGCCACGGGAGCCCCAAAAAAGAAGCGAACCGCATGGAGCTGGTCGGGCGCCTTCTCCATTCGGTCCTCCACCCCGGCTGTGGCGGAGATTGCATCAGGACCGCATATCTCCAGTTCGAAAGCCCGGACCTGAAAGAGACAATACAAGACGCAATTAAAGGGGCGAGGCCAAAAAGGATCATAATCCACCCGTATTTTCTTTCGGAGGGAATTCACGTCACCAGGGACATCCCCGGCATAATCGAAGAGGCGCGGAGGGATTACCCCGATGTTGACTTCATCTATACGGAGCCTCTGGGCATCTCGCGGGAGATCGTAGGCGTCGTGAAGGAGCGGATTGACTCGGCCCTGGGCATCGCGCCTTCCGATATCGAGTCCCGCAGTTTCGAAAAGATCGAAAAAGAACTTGACCTCTCCGATATCGCCCCCGACCACCGCCCCATCGTGCAAAGGGTCGTCCACGCCACGGCGGACTTTGAATTCAAAAAGAGCCTCCTGTTTCATCCCGATTCCGTAAGCGCGGGCATCCAGGCCATTAAAGAAGGGAAAAATTTCCTCACGGACGTGGAGATGGTGAGGGCGGGGATATTAAAGAAATACATGAAGTGGGGAGGGGAAATTATCTGTAAAATAAAGGAAATTCCTCCTTCTGATAACCGGACCCGCGCGGAACGGGCCATCGAGGCCGCCGCAAGCGAAAATATAGGCGTTATTGCCATAGGGAACGCTCCGACGGCCCTCCTTTCGGCGATAAGGCTCGTAAATGAGGGAAAGATAAGGCCCGCCCTTGTGATAGGGGTCCCGGTGGGCTTCGTGAGGGCCTTGGAATCGAAGGCGCTCCTTGCCTGCCAGGGCTTTCCCTTCATCACTAATATAGGCAGAAAGGGCGGAAGCCCCGTCGCCGCCGCGATTGTGAATGCGCTTTTGAAGATGGCAAACGGAGAGAAATGAAAAAATCTCAATTAATAAGGGAATCCTTAAGGAGGCATTATTTCTTTAATTTTGTCATTGCGGCTTGTCCGCAATCCTTCCGGGTCTTATTCAGGCAATCTCTTTGGAATCCAAAGAAGGATTCCCGACAAGCGGGAATGACAAGGAATTTAATTGTTTTTGTATTCTTGCTTGCCATCCCCGCCCCGGCCTATGCCATGCATATCTCCGAAGGGATTCTTCCCCTTAGCTGGGCTGTTATTTGGTATCTCGCAATTCTCCCCTTCGTTGGATATGGCATTGTTCGCCTTAAAAAGGTCTCCGCGCTCGATCCGGCTTTCAAGCCCCTGACCGGGCTTATTGCCGCCGTGGTATTTATTATTTCGGCCCTCCCTGTGCCCGTGCCCATTGCCGGGACCAGCTCGCACCCTTGCGGGACGGGCATTTCAGGGATTCTTATCGGGCCGGGGATAAGCGTGATTGTCGCGGCAATCGCCCTTTTTATGCAGGCATTATTTCTGGCCCATGGCGGATTGAGCACTCTCGGAGCAAACGTGTTTTCGATGGGTGTCCTGGGGTCTCTTGCAGGCTTTTTAGTCTTCAGGCTCATGCGCCGGCTGAATTTCGGGCTTGCGCCTTCGGGGTTTGCGGCGGGCCTCCTTGCGGACTGGGCGACCTATGCGGGGACTTCTTTTATTCTCGCCTCGGGGATTCGGGGCGACGAGGCTTTTTTACCCTTATTTGCGAAAATCCTTATCGCATTCATGCCCACACAGGTTCCTCTCGGCGTTTTGGAGGGTTTTATAACGGCGGGGATGGTCGTCCTCCTCTCGAGGAAAAGGCCCGATATCCTCATAAAACTTAAAGTCCTCAAAAAGGAGGGCGCACCCGCATGAAGGTCATCGCAATTATTCTGGCTCTCCTGTTTTTTGTCCCGGCCTTTGCGTTTTCGGCCTGGGAGGGAGTTGATGAAAAGGTTGTGGAAAAAATAGCCGATGAACACGGGAGAAGCCCTTCCGGGCCGCTCGTAAACACCGACAAGGGAGACCTCCTGCTTTTTGTCTTTCTTCTCGCCGGGGTCCTGGGCGGCTTCATCGCCGGGTATTCTTACAGGGTCCTCACCTCTAAGGGAAAGGAAAAAGTCCCATGAGCCATGAACCGGACCTTTTAGAGCCGGAACAAAAAACCTCTTTTAAAATGGATGTGAGACTAAAGCTCCTGCTCCTTGCGGGCCTTCTGGGGCTTGTCTTGAGCCATAAGGGTTTCATTTTCCCCGCGCTCGTTTTCGCCCTCTCGGCATCCTTCATTCTTTACCTTAAAGTGCCCCCGAAAAAATTCCTCCTCCGCCTCTCCCAGCCTCTTTTGATTGCGGCCGTGCTGGTATTTATAAAGTCTCTCTCGGGGAAAGTGCCCGTTTTGGAATTGAGCCTCTTCGGTCTCGATTTCTCCCTTTACAGGGAAGGCCTTTTGGAGGGCGCAAAATTGGCCGTCCGGCTCCTTGCCGCGGTTGGCGCTGTTTCGGCCCTGAGTTTTTCCGCGAGCTTCCCGGAAATCCTCTCCGGGCTTGCCTCCTTGAGGGTCCCCAAATCCCTCATAGAAGTGTCCCTTTTTGCCGGACGCTTCTTAAAGTCTTTTTCCGAAGAGGCGCGGAATATCCACTCGGCGCAAAAGAACCGTCTCGGCTATTCGGGAGTGAAGCGGTCCATGAACTCAATCGGCATCCTCGCCGGAAGCCTCATAATAAGGGCCTTTGACCAGGCCCAGGCCACCTCGACCGCCATGCTCCAGAGGGGCTATCAGGGGGGGGTACACCTGTATAAAAAAGAGGCCTTAGAAAAAAGAGACTGCTTGGGGGCCGGGCTCCTCTTCGCATTTCTTCTAATCGCATGGATAAAACTCCCGTAAGGCTTGAGCTTAAAGGGGTCTCCTATGCCTATCCGGACGGCACCCCGGCCCTGGGCGAAATAGATATTCAGGTTAAACGAGGCGAGTTCACCGGAATACTCGGCGCGAACGGCTCGGGGAAGACCACGCTCCTTAAGGTCATGGACGGGCTTATAAGGGATTTTGAGGGCGAGGTCTTGCTTGACGGCGCGGAGGTGCGGAGGCTTTCCCCGAGGGACATCTACCGCAAGATGGGGCTTGTATTCCAGAACCCCGATGACCAGCTATTTGCGCCCAATGTTTATGAAGACGTGGAGTTCGGTCCGGTGAACATGGGCTGTCCCGAAAAAGAGGTAAAAGAGCGCGTGGAGAGGGCGCTCGCCGCCGTAGGCATGGAGGGATACGGGAAAAAGGGCATTAACCGCCTCTCCTTCGGCCAGAAGAAGCGGGTCTCCATCGCGGGGCTTCTTGCGATGGGGCATGAGATCTTGCTTCTGGACGAGCCCACCGCGGGCCTGGACCCCATGGGCGAATACAGGATGATGGAGCTTCTCACGGAATTGAACCGCGAAAAAGGCGTGACGATCGTCATGGCCACACACAGCGTGGACCTTGTGCCCATATTCCTCCACAGACTTTATATCCTCAGCAAGGGTAAAATAAAGCGCGGCGGCCTCCCCGAAGAGGTCTTCACGGCCCCCCGTGAGATGGCCGAGGTGAAGCTGAGGCTCCCGCACATCGCGGAGCTTATATGGAAACTGAAGAACGAAGACGGCTTGAAATTGGATAAAATACCCCTGACCGTTGGCGAGGCGAGAAGGATGCTTCTAAAGGTAATTGAGGGGGATGGAAACAGTTAAGGGAAAAAGCTTCTTTTCTGTCATTCCCGCTTGTCGGGAATCTTTCCGTTCCTCGTGGAGGGCAGAAGAAGGATGTTGGGATGATTAAAGACAGGGTAGAGGTATCGAGAATTAACTCGGATAGGACAATAAGAAAAGGACGCCCCCTCAGGTCCGGCTACACAACCGGGGCCTGTGCGGCGGCCGCCGCGAAGGCCGCAAGCATGGTGCTGCTTAAGCTCCCATTGGGCGCATTCGTCCAGATACCCTTTCCCGACGGCTCGAGGGTGTATTTCAAATTGAAGGACGCGGGGCTCGAAGGCGATACGGCCCGGGCATCCGTGATAAAGGAGGCCGGGGACGACCCCGATGTGACAAACGGGGCGGAGATAAGGGCCGAGGCGAGGCTCATAAAAGATAAAGGAAAAGTCCTCATAAAAGGCGGAAAGGGAGTGGGGACGGTCACAAGGCCGGGGCTCCCCGTGCCCGTGGGCGAGCCCGCGATAAATCCCGTCCCCCGGAAAATGATTACTGAGGCGGTCCTTGAGGCCTTTCATTCTGCCGCGCCGTCGCTCTGTCGCTCTGTCGCGCTAAAAAACGGGATCGAGATCACGATTATAGTGCCCGAGGGGGAAAAGCTCGCGAAAAAGACGCTCAACTCGCGTCTGGGGATTCTCGGGGGCGTCTCGATACTGGGCACAACGGGAATTGTTATCCCCCTTTCGGACCACGCCTGGAAGGCAAGCATTACGGCCTCGATGGACGTTGCCCGCGCTTCGGGGCTTAAGGAGGTCGTGCTCTCTGCCGGCAGGACATCCGAGCTTGCCCATATGAAAACATATGGCCTTCCGGAACCGGGTTACGTTCTTATGGGCGACTACGCGGAGTGGAGTTTTCTGGAGGCAAAAAAACACGATTTCGAGAGAGTCCACCTCTCTGCCCAGTGGGCAAAGATGCTGAAGCTTGCGATGGCAACGCCCGACACCCATGTACGGGCAGGGGCGATAAACCTGAAAAAGGCGCTTCTCCTATTAGGGGAGTTGGGCATCGACCTCCCCCGGAAGGATTACAACACGGCGCGGGAAATCTTCGAGCATGTAAGGGATAAAAAAGCGCTTAAAAAAATATGCAAGAGGGCCGCTTTTTATGCCAGGGCGGTTTCGGGCATCCCCGCGAGGGCTTATCTTGTCTCGTATGAAGGGAATATAATAGCCCAAAGTGAGTAGGAAGATATTCGTCATAGGACTGGACGGCGAGACCGCGCTTAATGAAAAGGCCAGAGGGGCCCTTTTAAAGGGAGAGGTCGTTTTAGCATCCGGGCGCTTGCTTGAACTCTTTTCCGGCTACCGGGAGCATGAGGAGGTCAAGGCACGGATAAAGACGATAAACAAGATAGAGGATACGCTCTCCTTCATAAGGGGGGCCGATGGCGCGGTCTCCGTGCTTGCGTCCGGCGACCCGCTTTTTTTCGGGATCGGGACCAGGCTTCTGAACGAGTTCCCTTCGGATGAGGTCCACTTGTACCCCGCTCTTTCATCCATGCAGACAGCTTTCTCAAAGATAAAAATGAATTGGGAGGACGCATTTTTCATAAGCCTGCACGGGAACAGGGTGGTGCGGGATTGGAAACTCGTGGACCTGCCGCTCCTTTGCGAGCTGCACCGGAAGCTCGTAATCCTTACAGGGGGAGGGAACACCCCATCCAAAATATCGGAGTATCTTCCCGAAAGCTCTCATATTCATTTGTTTGAGAGGCTCGGCTATCCCGATGAAAAGATAACGGAGGGAGACCGCGTTTTTTTTCTCGGTAGAGAGTTTGCGGAGCCGAACCTTATGATAGTAAAGGCCCCTTTAAAAGAGGGCTCTTTTATCTTTGGTTTAAAAGAAACGGACTTCGCGCATGAAAGAGGGCTTATTACAAAGGACGAGGTGAGGGCGGTAATACTCCATAAGCTGGCGCTTCCCCGAAAGGGCGTCCTCTGGGACATCGGGGCGGGCTCGGGCTCCGTCTCGATTGAAGCAAAAAGGCTCTCCCCCGGCCTCGAAGTCTATGCGATAGAAAAAGACGCGCAAAGGGTGGAAGATATAAAGGCCAACATACGGCAACTGAGGGCGGGAGGAGTGAACGCGGTCCATGGCGAGGCCCCGGAAATCCTGGACGGGCTCCCATCTCCGGATTGCGTCTTTATCGGGGGAGCGGGGGACGCCCTCAAAGAGACGATGGAATTCGCCTGTAAGAAAATGAATAAAGGCGTCCTCGCCGCCGCTATTATCACATTGGAGAGCCTGGGGACGGCGCTCGGCGCATTCAGAGAGAACGGGTTTAAGACTGAAGTTTGCTCCGTGTCGGTTTCAAGGGGCGAAGAGATAGGAGAAAAAGAATACATGAAAGCCCTGAACCCGGTCTTTATCTTAAAAGGGACTAAATGAAAGGAAAACTCTATGCCGTGGGGGTGGGGCCGGGCGACCCGGAACTCCTCACGTTGAAGGCGATAAGGGTCTTGAAGGAGGCCGATGTGGTCGCGGTCCCCAAAGGCAGGGAAGAGGGCGAGAGCATGGCCCTGGGAATTATAAAAAAGAAAATTCGCCTCAGGGGGAAAAAAATAATCGACCTTCATTTTCCGATGGTGAAAGACCTCTCAAGAGAAGACTTGAGGGAGCAGGCCGAAACAATCCTCTCCCATTTGAATAAAGGACAGACCGTCGCATTTGTCACCCTCGGGGACCCGGCCATCTACAGCACGTTTTTTCATCTTTACGAGACCCTTTCGGGTCTCGACGAGAATATAAAGGCGGAGATCATCCCCGGGGTTTCCTCCATAAACGCGGCCTCGGCCCGGGCGGGCATCTCGCTTGCGCTTGCGCGGGAAAAGGTCGCCATATTGCCCGCCATTTACAGGAAAGACTTGAAAACCCTGTTGAAAGAGTTCGATACGGTCGTCCTCATGAAGGCCGGAAGCGTGCTCGCGGAGCTGAAGGAGGCGTTAAAGGATATGGGACTTCTTGAGAATTCAATTCTTGTCTCTAAAGCGGGGTTCCCTGACGAGCTGATAAAACCGCTTTCAGAGCTTAATGATGAAGCGCCCGGATATTTTTCCACCTTGATTATTCGGACGAATAGTTTGAGGCCTCGGAAATGAAAGGCAAGGTCTACTTCATAGGCGCGGGGCCGGGAAATCCGGAGCTGATAACCGTAAAAGGGAAAAGGCTCCTCGAAGAGGCAGACGTGGTCGTATATGCCGGAAGCCTTATAAATGCGGAGCTTCTAAAAGGGGTGAAGGCGCACCTATTCGACTCCGCGAGGATGACCCTCGAAGAGACCCATTCCGTCCTCTCCAGATATGTTCGTGAAGGGAAAAAGGCCGTGCGCCTCCATTCGGGCGACCTCTCTTTCTACAGCGCCATAACGGAGCAGATAAATCTTCTGAAAAAAGATGGCATAGAGTTCGAGGTCGTTCCCGGTGTCTCCTCCCTTGGGGCGGGGGCCTCGGCATTGGGACAGGAACTCACAATTCCCGAGGTCTCCCAATCCGTGATAATAACCCGGATGGAAGGGCGCACGCCCGTGCCGCCGCTTGAAACCATAGCCTCTTTTGCCGCGCACAGGGCCACAATGGTGATTTTTTTAAGCGCGGCCATGATTGAGAAACTCGCGGCGGAGCTTCTTAAGGGAGGATACGCCGGGGACACGCCTGTTGCCGTTGTCGAGCGGGCCTCCTGGCCCGACCAGAGGATAATTAAAGGAAATGTAAATGACATCGCGGCCAAGGTGAAAGAAGCCGGGATAAGGAAGACCGCCCTCATTTACGTGGGCCCCGCCCTTCGCGCCTCGGATGAGGATCTAAGGACCGCGTCAAAACTCTACGACGGGAACTTCAGCCATGGCGAAAGGGAATAGGCGGTTCATCTTCCATATAAGCGCGGATGGAGCAAGTCTCTCAAATAAGGTGCGCGGACTTTATCCCGAAGCGGAGCCTTTCAAGTATTCTCTTGAAAGGGTTAAAGAGGTCTGGCCTCATGCGGAGGCGATTATTTTCATAATGGCTTCGGGTATAGCGGTCCGGGCGATAGCTTCTCTCATAAAAGACAAGAAAGAAGACCCGGGCATTATCGTTGTAGACGAAAAAGGAGAAAACATAATAAGCCTTCTCTCGGGGCATATGGGCGGGGCTAATAAGATTACTAAGGAGCTTGCGGGATATTTGAAGGGCAGCGCCGTTATCACTACAGGAACGGACTTGAACGGCTTGACCGCGATAGACCTTTTCGCTTCCGAAAAGGGGCTCAAAATAGAAAACATGGAACTGCTCGCAAAGACCTCCGCAAAACATATAAAAGATAAAAACCTCCGGGTCTATTCCGATTCGGGGCTAAGCTTTCCCGCCGATTACGAACCCGCAACTCCCGCGAGGGCCGATGTTATAATCTCGAACCGTGTTTACCCGCATAAAATTCTTTACCTCCGCCCCAGGGACCTTATCCTGGGGATTGGCTTGAACAGCGGGACCGTTGCGGAGGAGATCGAAAACAGCACCCGCGTAACCCTCCAAAAAAAGGGCTTCTCCTTCAATTCCATAAAAGCACTCGCCACGCATGAAAAGAAGCTCGCCGAGCCCGGCCTCATCGAATTTGCCAAAAAACATGAGTTCCCCTTGAAAGGATTCTCCACGGAAGAATTGAACGGGGTAGAGGGGATACAAGTGTCCAGGGCGGCAAAAAGCGCCCTTGGTGTGCAGGCCGTGGCGGAGCCCGCGGCGGTTCTCCTCGCAAACGGGCCCCTCCTCGTCCCGAAGATAAAGCGCGGGAATATTACGCTTGCCATCGCACGGGCGGATGAAAAAATCCTGTATGTAATCGGCACCGGGCCTGGCGGGCTCGACCACATAACCCCTCAAGCGGTGAAAGCCATAAGAGAGTCCGATATAATAGTCGGGTACAGGCCCTATCTCGCCCAGATAGCGCCGCTCATAAGAGAGAAGATTGTCCTCTCTTCCGGGATGACGGAAGAAGTCGCGCGCGCAAGGGCCGCCCTCGAATCCTCAAAAAACGGCAAGAAAGTTTCCGTCATAAGCGGGGGAGACGCCGGCATCTACGGCATGGCGGGACTCATGCTGGAGCTTGCGGCTAATAGCGTGGATAAGACAATCCGGGTGGAGATTATCCCCGGCATTTCGGCCCTTAATGCCTGCGCGGCCAGGTTGGGCGCCCCCCTTATGCACGATTTCGCGGCCATAAGCCTCTCGGACCGGCTCACGCCATGGGAGACCATAGAGGACCGGCTCGAAGCCGCGGCCCGGGCCGACTTCGTTATCGTACTCTATAATCCCAAAAGCCGGGGCAGGGTGCGCCAGATAGAACGGGCCCGCGACATCATCCTCAAGCACCGTCCCGGAAGCACCCCCGTGGGCGTCGTGCGGGCCGCGACGAGGGAGAACGAAGAGACAGCGATCACGACCCTGGCAAATATGCTCACGTGCGGGATAGATATGCAAAGCACGGTCATTATCGGCAACTCCAATACAAAGCGCCTGGGCGACCGCATCGTCACCCCGCGCGGATACGAGAGGAAATATGCCCTCTAAGTGCGCCCTCTTCTGGGATGAGTCTTTCCTCTGGGGGCTCATAACATACCGCTCGCTGAAGAGTCTGGGCCTCGCCTTCACGCTCGTAAATTCGGAAGATATAAAATCCGGCAAGCTCACCAAATTCAAAGCGCTCCTTGTCCCGGGGGGCTGGGCCTCCAATAAGGCGAAGGCCCTGGGTGAAGAAGGCGCGGAAGAAATAAAACGGTTCGTCCGGGATGGCGGCATATACATCGGCATCTGCGGCGGGGCGGGGCTTGCCACCTCGGAGGGGCTCGGCCTGCTCGCCATTAAAAGAAGACCGCTCATGGAGAGGGCGCCAAGCGTGAGCGGGCTTGTTTCGGTCGAAGTCTCCCCGCATCCCCTCTGGAGGGGAATTAAAAAGCCCTTTTTCCATATCTGGTGGCCCTCGCAGTTCGTGGTCCAGGACCCTTCGATAAATATCATCGCCCGGTTCCGGTCCGCAACGGAGGAGACTTTTACCTCCGACCTGAACGCCTTCGATATCCAAAACGGGGATGCCGGAAAATCCTGGGATGAGGTCGAGACCGAATACGGCCTCAACCTGAACCCCGCCCGCATGGAGGGCGACCCCCTTGTGCTCCATGGCCAATACGGCAAAGGCGGGGTGTTCCTCTCCCTCGTGCACTTCGAGACCTCCTCCTCTGCGAGCGGCGCCCGCGCGCTTAAAAACCTGTGGGATAATTTCGGGCTCGAAAAAAGAGCGCCGGAAAATTTCAGGGGCCTCCCTGTGCAGGCCCCGTTCGTTTCCCCCCTCGAGGAGCTTTTCTCTTTTGGCCTCCGAAACTTTCTCTGGTTCGAGCGAGCCCCGCTTATCCAATGGAGGAGGGGCGTGAGGGGGCTTGAGTACTTCACCCTCCTCGAGATGGCAAAGGAGCTTGCCCGAAGGGCCGGTGGAAGAGACCGGATTGAGCCGCTTTCGGACGAGGTAAAAATTTTCTGTGATAAAGGAAGAAGGCTTCTCCTCCACGAACGCCTTGCGCTCCAGCGCGGTGAGGCGATAACGTTCTCCCGCGCCTCCTCGCCCGAGATGCATGCCCTCCGGACCGGGCTCTTCGGGACCATAAAAAGCCACGGCGGAGAGTTCAAGGCCCTCCTCGACAGGCTGGACTCGGCCCTCTACAAGCATTTAAAATAAAAAGAGTGCCGCAGGAATCCTCGCGCTTTTTTTATGTGTTCACGGAAAAGGGCCGGAAGCGGCATTTTTCTATTCAATTCCGGGGAGTTCCGAGCGGTGGCGCTCTTCACGCCGTTCAAGGCGTTTAAGGCGTTCAAGCTCTCTTATGGGCTCGAAAAAATCCGCCCGGAAAGTCTCTTTTTCGAGCGCCCTGGCCTTGTCCTGGAGAATGGCGGCGGCCTGGATTTTCTCCCTTAAAGAGGCCCGCTCGATATCCGAATCCCCGATTTTCCCCAGGATGTGGTCGGCAAGGAGATAGTGCTTCGCGGCAAACCGCTCCTTCAGTTCCGCCACGAGCGGGCCGATCCTGGCCATCGGCTCCCTCGCTATATTGTGGACGCTCCCGATGCTTATCTCAAGCGCCTCCGCCACTTCCCTATAGCTCTTTCCGGAATGGAGGAGCGCCACAGCAAGCTCCTTCTTCTCGTCCGGTATTTTCCCCCTGTTCGTAAAAGGCGTCTTCTCTTCCATTTAATCCTCCTCTGGAGAAAATTTCTCCGGATGGATTTTAAAAGGAAAGCAGGTGACCTTGTCTACGGGACGCAGGACACTATTTTCGGGTCACCTTAAATGGCTGCTCTTAATGGGACGGAGCGATATGCAAATAGGAAGGGATCCGCCCCATTCACGCGCTCGTCCACTCAATATCCCCTCCCCCTCGACGGGGAGGGAGAGGGTGGGGGTGGCCCTCGCGCTGGCTCGAGGATATTCTTCCCATAAGGAGGGCGGAATTTTTAGACGCTCGCGGCATTTTTTTTTCGAAATAAAAAAGAGGGCTCGCCCCCCGAATTTCCCAAAGGGGCCCCGTTCGGAAGAAAGGAGTTATTTTTTAATTCCCGCCCGCCCACCCCGGTGAGAGAACAAAATTTTAAAAAAAGGCGGAGCAAGCGCCGCCCCTACATAGGACAGGAGACTTCTTTTCTGGAGAGTCATTGCGAGCGGAGGGAAACAATCCCGTTTTGGGGAGGGTAATTGAAGTAGCGGATGAATTGAGTATGGTGTCTTTGGAATTATTGGCCTTTACTTAAGCAGAAAAAGAATCGAATCTTAACTTACTTGCTTTAATATATTCAGGGTCAAGCTCAATTGCAATCCATTGCCTTTGTAATTTTTCTGCTACAAAACCTGTGATATTTGAACCTGCAAAAGGATCAAGCACTATGTCATTTTCAACAGTAAGCATTTTAATAAAAAATTCCGGTAGAGCTGCGGGGAATCTGGCCGGGTGTATCTTATAACCCAATTCTTTACATCTAAGCGTGTATTTATCATTTGCAGCATTATTACCAAACCGAAGCATATTGTTCGGCAAATCTTCTTCATAAATCACATTGGATGGTATGGAGCCACCGGATTCTATTTTTTTAAAGCTGGAGCGAATAGAATGTCCTGAGGGCCTTTTTGTTTCCCTGATATCTCTCTTATTTAGTCTAATCATGTCTGTACTATAATGCTTAAGCACTTTTCTATTGTCAGCTTTCGGATGCGGGGTTTTGGAAAACCACCAAACATATTCTACTGACTCTTTTACCCTTACGCGCCTAACTGTTACCCATTCAGCCGGAACCGGCATTTTAGCTGGATTATACCAAAAGCACTCTTGAGCTAAATAAAATCCTATCTCCTCAACTAAGGAGATGAGAAGTTTGAAATGATAAAGTGATTTAGTTGGTTGTCCTTTGTTATAACTTCCGCCAATGTTTAGGACAAAACTTCCGTCTTTGGGTAAAACTCTATGAATTTGTTCTGCAAATGGGAGAAACCATTTTATATAAGCATCTTTATCCGGATTTCCATATTCTTTTTTGAAATGAAGCGCATAAGGCGGCGATGTGAGGACTAAGTTTACAGAATTATCAGGTAAATCTTTTAAAATGCTAAGAGAATCGGCTAAATAGGCTATACCATATTCAGTTTTGTAAAATGGAATAAATTTTTCCAGCAACTTGTGATGATCCGGCGTTCTAAAACGAATTGATTGCTGTATAGCCATTGTTTTCTTTTTTCCCAACTGTTATCTTATATTATTTTAAATTCTTATGTCAGCCCAAAGGGGCTGTTGAAATAATAATATAGAATAAATTGGTTGTCATTGTCAACATATTTTTTAAATGAAAAAAACAGAGATTGATCCGGAAGACTGGATTACGCTAGCAGAAGCTGCTCGCCTTCGAAATACATCAAGGCAGGCAATATCAAATCTTGTCAAACGGAAAAGATTGGAAACACTCAAAATAGGCGGGCATATTTTTGTAAATAAATCTGCGGTACGGTCTTTTTTGGAAGCTCCTCCGGGGAGAAAAGCAAAGAAAAGGAATTCTTAATGTCAGTTGATGAAATTAAAAAAGTTATAGATGAATGTACCAAGCAAGAACAGAAAATAATTTTTGAATATTTGCGCTTAAAATTTTCGATTCACCCTATTGAACAGCAATTAAATACCACAGCAGAGGTGATTTTGGAAGCCATTGCCCGAGCGAGCGATTTGACCTTACGTGGTATCCGGGGCATCATAGCTGAAGCATCTTTTAAACAAACCGTAGTGAATCAATTAACTGGGCGGGAGGACATTACTCCTCCGGGCGATAATCCATATGATTTCCTCCTGAAAGATGCTATTGGCGAGATACGTGTGCAAGTTAAAATGCAGCGGCTTAAAAATGGACATCCAATGAGCGCAAAAGAAGGATATCGTTTCTTATCAGCAGATAAATATGTTGTTGAGACCCAGAGGACAAGAGGTGGGAAAGACAAAACTAATGCCGATACAAGACCTTATAAGTTTGATGAGTTTGACATTTTAGCGGTGTCAATGCACCCTTCATGTGGAAATTGGGAATGCTTTTTATATACAGTAAGCGATTGGCTCCTTCCTCGGGAGAATAACCCAAATCTACTTTTAAAATTTCAACCTGTTTCAAAAAAGCCAAATAGTGACTGGACTGATAATTTTCTATTTGCTATCAAATGGTTACGCTCAGTGCAAAAGAAAAAAATAAGTAAATAGAAAAATTTTTCTTAAAAACACCACGTCCAATTGTTGGAAGGGGATGGAAATTCTTAGTCATTTTACGCCCAGGCCCCTTTAATTAAGGTAAGGCGTCGGCCTCAGTTCAAGTCAAACTGCTCCTGGTCCAAGGCCATCGTCTTGCCGGTGACGATATTGGTGAGGTGCCCGCCCGTTTTGTACGTGCCGCGCGGCTCGGTGGTCTTTATCGCATATGTGAGGACCTGATAAGTATTGTCGGAATCGAAGCCGACGGTGAAACTCCTCTGGTTTTTTACGGCTATTAACCTGCCGTTCGGGTCCTCCACCCAGACTTTCCAATCTACCGTCGCAGGCGCGGCCCCGTTTACGATCCGCATGGAGACGATAAGCGTGTCCCCCTCGACGTAAGATTGGGCATTGAGGATAAGGTCCGTCTGGAGCCAGTACGGGATGCACGCGCCGCCCGCTATTACGTTAAAGCTAATGTCGTAATTGCCCACGCCGCCCCGGACATAAAATGAATGGGTGCTTTCCTCGATAAGAGTGTTATCCATGGTCAGGACATTGCAATTCGTGCCGCTCGCGAGCAGATTCCCGGCTGTGTCGAACATTTCTACTACCGGGTCCACACCAAATCCGCACATCCAACTGCTGGAATCGGTAACCTGAAGACGGAATAGGTCTCCGGAACAGCCATAAAAAGTGAAGAGGTCCACAACGCCCGGAGCTTCGATTTGGTCGCTGACGTGATCGCCGTACATTATAGGCTCGCCCACAGGGTTGGAGAGGCGTTCGAGAGAGAACGCGTAGGACCCCAAGCCGCCGCTTACAAGTATCTTATATTGCCCATTTACGGGGAGGCCCGCATCAGGGCGCAGGAGATAAGTATCGCAACCTGAACCGCTGTACAGAACGCTGCCGTCCGGGTCACGGACTTCCACCCTCGGGTCCACGCCAAAACTGCACATCCAACTGCTCGAATCCTTAACCAGCAGAAGTATCCTGTCGCCCGCCTCGCCAGGAAAGTTGAAGAAATCCATGTCCCCGGTCAAAACGAAATCACACTGCACGTAATCCCCATAGACTATGTTGCTTGTCGCCGGGCAGTCCGCCGCTTGCGCCGAATACATTGAACCTAAAAACAAGGTAAGGATAAATAGAAACGCAAAAACTTTCCCCCGCATCTTGAGTCCCCCTGCGTTGGTGAATGGAAATTTACAACCGCTTTAAAATAAAAATGTTTGTACCTTTCTGTCAAGGAATTTTTGAACCCCCCTCCCTTGACAATCCCCCCTGCCCGCCTAAAATTCAACTTAGGGGGGCAGGAAGACAGGCAATGGCGAATAAACGGCAATTTTTTATCTTTAAATGCGCAATAACATAGGAAAATAAAGGAGGGCTTATGAAAAATTTAATCTTCTTCGTTTTTACCTTAATGGGAATCTTTTGCCTTGCCTCCCTTTCCTCCGCCGTGGAGTTGGCGGAGGCGGTGCTGGCGGACCCGGACGGAAGGGTGATTGGCGAGGCGGTGCTCGTGGAGACATCGGAGGGAGTATATATAACGGTGGCGGTGAGGGGCATAACCCCCGGATGGCACGGCATACATATCCATGATAAGGGAGAGTGCAAGGGGCCGGATTATGAGAGCGCGGGCGGGCACTTCAACCCCTTTAACAGGGAACACGGCTTCAGGAGCCCCAACGGCCAGCACGCGGGCGACCTCCCGAATATTCTGATCGGCCCGGACGGGACGGCGGCGACGATAGTATCCGCCCCGAACGTTACCTTGAAAGAGGGGCAGGCGAACTCGCTTATGAGGGAGGGCGGGACGGCCCTTGTCATCCACGACCAGCCGGACGACTACAAGACCCAGCCCACGGGGGGCTCGGGGGCGAGGATAGCCTGCGGGGTGATAAGGGCGTTGAGATAGCGCGACAGAGCGACAGGCGCCCTCCACCTCCCCCGACCCCTCCTTGTTAAGGAGGGGAAATAACTGGTTTCCCTTTTGAGTCCTCCCCTTTACAAGGGGAGGTCAGGAGGGGTAATGAGGAGAGCAAATATGACGAAGGCAGAGAAGGAAGTAAAGAAGGCATCGGACGGGTTCTATGACGCGCTGAACGAGATGTTCACGGGAGACGCGAGGCCCATGTCCGACGTATGGTCCCATGCCGATGACGTGAGCCAGATGGGCCCCTTCGGCGGGATAAAACGGGGCTGGGACGAGGTCCGGAGGGAATTCGAAGAGGCGGCCAAGCTCACAAAAGGCGGGCATATCTCCCCCAAAGACCTGCTCGTCCGGGTGACGGGCGACCTGGCATATACCGTCTGCACGGAGCAGGGCGAGAACATTGACAAGAACGATAACGTGTATCCCATAGATATCCGGGCCACAAGCATATGGAGAAAGGAGAAGGGCGGCTGGAAGCTCGTCCATCATCATACGGACATCTCAATCGGGCTTAAAGAAGGACTGAAAGAGATAGAAATTACCGAACTTGCCGAAAGAGCGAGGACGGAGATTTAAAAAGGGTGAACGGACGCACCGCCCGGCCTCAAAAACAGTTCCCTTAAATGGATTTTGTAGGTCTCGAAAAGGGCCCGTTCTCCGAACGGGCTTACAGCAGCTCTTTAAAGGGGACGAGGGCCGAATATTCATACAGCGTGGACATGGCCTTGCTCTTCACGTGGATTTCGGACTCCTCGATGGCGGCAACCGGGTTAAGCCCGCCTATGATGACGACACCCGCCCTGTCCATGCCTACGGGGACTTCGTAAAGCGGCGTATTGGGCTCGCCTATCCTGACGATGCCGCCTATGCCCTTTTCGCGCAGGGCTCGGGAGACCTTGAGCGCGTTTTCGAGGCAGACCGTTGGAATCTCGCGGAAGCTCGCCAGCACCTTGCCTTCCCCGTGCCGCACGGCCCCCGCCACGTCCGTCATCTTGCCCCGTATGAATACCTCCAGAGGGTCCAGGGACGAGCCCTCGTAACTTATGAGGGCCACAAAGCGCCGGGGCTCGTTTTCCCCTATCTCAAGCACCCCGCCAAAGCGGGACGTGACCGGGATGCCGGCCTTCAAAAATATTCCATTGATCGTGACGCTGCATACCGTTCCGAATGCGATCTTCCCCTCGGGCACGTAAGTGTCCCCCACCATCTGGCCGCCTTTGATAACGGCCACCCTGTCGCTCATCACGTAGGGGGAGGCGAAGACCGGCTTCATCTTGCGGAGGGCGTCCTTGAACTGCCGCTCGGGGATATAGGAAATGTTCAGTATGATCTTTCCCTTGAGTGTCGTTATATCGAAATCAGTGAGATAGGAAAGGGTGTCTATCCTGCTTATGACGAAGCCCAATTTCTCCGAAACGTGTGCTTTAGACAGCTCCTCGCGCCCATTGGGCGTTATCTGCCTTCCCTCCTTGCCGAAGACGTTCGTAAAGCCCGCATCGTCCAGGAACTTAAGGTGATAGCGGACGGTGCGCTCCGAAAGGCGCACGCCATGCTGTTTGAGTTCGCGCGCTATCTCGCGCGACCCGATGACGGTGTCCTCGTGCCTTGAGAGGATTTTCAGGATGGTGAGGGGGATTTTGTTCATAACGGATTATTATAACATGCGATTTCATGCATTCCCCTCCCCCGTGAAGGGGGAGGGGACCAAAAAAGGAAAATCTCCCAATCTCTATCCCCCTTTAGAAAAGGGGGAATAAGAAAGGAGAGCATCTTCCTTACAATATCGGCAGGTATGTTTCTATCTCATACGGGAAAATCCGGATGCGGTACTCGTCCCATTCGATCTTCTTGCTCATTATGAGCTCATTCAAGACATGCTCGCCCAGGGTCTCGCGCAGGAGCTCGCTTTTTTCCGCGTGCTCGATGGCCTCTATCAGGCTTCCGGGGAGATGGTCTATGCCCATCCTCTCGCGCTCTTCCGCGGTGAGGTGATAAACGTCCATCTCTACGGGCTCCGGAAGCTCGTAATCCTTTTCAATCCCCTTAAGGCCCGCGTTCAGCATGCAGGCGAATGCCAGGTAGGGGTTGCAGGCCGGGTCCGGCGAACGGAGCTCTATCCTCGTGGCCTTCTCCTTGCCGGGCTTATAAAGGGGCACGCGGACGAGTGACGAGCGGTTCCGCCTTGCCCAGCAGAGATAGACCGGGGCCTCGTAGCCGGGCACCAGGCGCTTATAGGAGTTCACCCACTGGTTCAGGACGAGGGTTATCTCCTTTATGTGCCTTAAGACCCCGGCGATATAGCTTTTGGCCGTGGCGGAGAGGAAGAACTTGTCATGCGCGTCGAAGAAGGCGTTCCTCTCGCCCGCAAAGAGGCTCTGGTGCGTGTGCATCCCGGAGCCGTTCTGCCCGAAGATGGGCTTCGGCATGAAAGTGGCATAAACGCCGTACTTCCTCGCAATCTCTTTTACCGCCACCCGGTAGGTCATCACGGTATCGGCCATCGTGAGGGCGTCCGTGAAGCGCAGGTCTATCTCGTGCTGTGAGTGGGCGACCTCGTGGTGGGAATATTCCACCTTTATGCCCATCTCTTCGAGGGCCAGGATGGTGTCCCTCCTCAAGTCCTCGGCGGCGTCCATGGGGTAATCGAAATATCCGCCCTCGTCGAGGGTCTCGGTGGATTTGTCGTTTTTGAAATAGAAGAACTCGAGCTCCGGCCCCACAAAGAACGTATATCCCTTGTTCCTGGCGCTCTCCACGGTCCTTTTCAGCACGAACCGGGGGTCCCCTTTATAGGGGGTCCCGTCCGGCTCATATATATCGCAGAATATCCTTGCCACGGACCTTTCCCTGGGCCTCCAGGGGAGAAGGGCGAATGTGGAGGGGTCCGGGCGGGCTATCATATCGCTTTCGTCTATGCGGGCAAAACCCTTGATGGAGGAACCGTCAAAGCCCATCCCTTCCTCGAAGGCGAACTCAAGCTCCTCGACCGGCAGGGCAAAGCTCTTCAGCATCCCGTGAATGTCCGAAAACCAGAGCCTTACGAACTTCACGTCGTGTTTTTTTACGAGCTCCATTACGTCTTTTTGGTCTCTCGGTCTTTCCTTCATTAAAAACACCTCCCGGTCAGTGTTGCAGTGTTTTCACCACCTGGGCCTTAAGCGAGCGGAGATGGGCAAAGAGCTCGTCCCTGTCCTTATGGCCCATGAAGAGGGCCGCAAGCCCTGCTATTTCGCTCTCTCTTTCGAGCGGGGCGTCATCGTTCAGCCTCTGAAAGGCCTGAAGCCTTCTCATGTAGGAATAGGAACCGTAAAGGACGGCCTTCTTTTCCTGCGCTAAAAGCGCCTCTTTGGCGAGCCTCGAGATGGCATGGAGAGTATTCTGCACAAGGAGACGGGGCGACTTCCCCGCGTTTCTCATCTGGAGCCACTGGATATGGAACTCTATATCCTCGAGCCCGCCTGGGCCGTGTTTTATGTCTATGGCGGCCCCGCCCGCTTTTTCGGGAGATTCGGATGAAAGCTCCCGCAATATCCTGCCCCTCATTGCGGCAATCTCCTCACCTTTTATAAGAGGTCCTCTTTCATTTATTATTTTGTGGGCCATCTTCATGAAAGCCCCCGCCAGGGCGCAGTCCCCCGCCACGGGCCTTGCCTTCGTGAGCGCCTGCACTTCCCAGTTCCTCGCGTGCCCCAGGTAATATTCCCTGTACCCATCAAGCGTTTTTACGAGAGCCCCTTTTGTGCCGTCGGGGCGCAATCTCGTATCCACATTATATAGGATTCCCCGCTCCGTGTAGGCCGAAATCCTTTTTACGATTTGTTCCGCAAATTTTATGCCCTCCGGGTCCTCGGAGACGAAAATAAGGTCCAGGTCAGACCCGTAGGTCAGCTCCCTGCCGCCAAGCTTCCCCATTGCGATAACCGCAAAGCCTTCGGGGCAATGACGGCAGATATGTTTTACAAACGCATCGGCCAGATGGGAAAGATATCTCGATAACTCCGGTGCGCCTATAATGCCCGAAAGAAAGAGCATCCCCAGGCGGACCTCCTCGGACCTCTTGTAATCGCCGAGGGCGGCCCCCGCCCGGATATCGGTATAGGCCCGCGCGAATTTGGATATCTCCTCCTCCATCCTCCTCGAAGATTTTTTTATTACGCCGCTCCCCTCGACAAGGAGGCCGAAATAGAGGGGGCTGCCGAGGAAAATCCTGCTAAGGCAGGAGCTGAGCGAGAATATTTTTATCATCCCGGGGCCGAGGCCCTCCTGTTCGATGAGCGCGAGGAGGGCGGACTCGTTACCGACCGTGCCTATGAAGCGCTCGAGCCCGGAGAGGGCCCGGTCAGGGCTTTCGGCATTGAAGGCCCTCTCGAGGAGGCCGGGAATTACCTTTCTCAAAAGAGAGCGGCTGCCCGGAGCGGAAAAGGAGGTGACGCGCTCCCTTATACCGCATAGGCCCGAAAGGCCCTTCTCTATTTCCTTTATCCCCCTGAAAGATAGATATGCCCTCATCTCCTCTTCCGAAAACTCCCCCTCAAGGAGCCCCAGCGCCTCTGCGCTCGCGTCCTCTTCCCTCCCTAAGAGGCCCGTGTACATACTCTTTATTTTCACCCTCCTAAGGCGGAGGTCCGAGAGGAATTTCTCTTTTTCGGTAAAGCCCATCTTCCTCGCGAGTATTTGAAGCTCCGGATGGGATGTGGGCAGGGTATGCGTCTGGAGGTCGTCCCGCATTTGAAGGTAATGCTCAAGCCGCCTTAAATAAAGATAGTTTTCCCAGATCGTAGCAAGGTCTCTCTCCGGCAGGAGGCCCTGCCACCTGAGGGCCTGGATGGCGTTAAATAGCCTGTGCGAGCGCAGGGCCAACTCTTGCGGCCCGTAAAGGAGCTGGAATGTCTGTATGAAAAATTCGGCCTCCCTGAGCCCTCCGTACCCTCTCTTGATATCGTCCCTCGAAAAAAGGGAGTCTATTTTTTTCTTTAAGGCCCTTATCTCTTCTATTTCTGCATAATCGAGCGTCTCTTTCCAGACGAAGGGGTCTATGGATTCCATGAACGCCGGCCCGAGCTTTTTATCTCCCGCGACCGGCCTCGCCCTGATGAGGAGCATCCGTTCCCAGGTGCGCCCCCATGCCTCATAATAGGTCTTATATGCCGAAAGGGGGAGGGCGATATCGCCTTTCTGCCCCTGGGGGCGGAGCCTCATGTCCACCCTGTAGGCGACCCCTTCTTCGGTGTTGGCGGAGAGCACCTTCGTGAAAAGCTCCATCACCTTGGCGTAGAACTCGTGGTTCGATATCCTGTGCATGCGCACCCCGGAAGGGCCGAGGACACCCGAGGTCTCCCCCCGCTCGCTCCCGTACACGGCCAGTAGGTCCACGTCCGAGCTGTAGTTAAGCTCCTCGCCGCCTAATTTCCCGAGGGCAATAAGCGCAATGCCTTTATCGGGTGCGGGGGCATCGGGCACGGGGTCCCCGAAGCGTTTTCTGTTTATCTCGAGCGACCAGCCGAGGGCTATCCGGATGACAATTTCGGCAAGCATGGTGAGCTCGTCCATGGAGCCCCGAATGTCGGTTTCCCCAAGGATGTCCCTTAAAGTTATGCGCGTGAGGTGGCGCTTTTTGAAGAGCCGCAGCTCCCTCATGAGCACGGGGAGTCCCGCATTTTCCGGAGAGGGGAGGCGCTCCGCATCAGCCTCGAGTTCTTTTATTCTTAGTGGGATCTCCACACGCCCAAATGCCCCAAAAAAATCTCCCGGATGTGTGGCGGCATAATTGGCAAGGAATTGCGAGTGGGCAAAAAGAAAGGAGATTTCCTTTAAATGAAAGAAGAATGCCTTCTGATATTCTTCCGGCAAGCTCTCGAGAAACGAGAGCAGGTTCCTCTCGGCCCTCTCGGGGTCGGGCGTGCGCGAGGAGAATTCCTCTATTTTTTCGAGCAGTTGCGGGCTCCTGGCCATAATTAAGGATAACATAGGATAAAGACTCCGGCCCGTCCTTTCCCGGGGTGTATTTGCTATAATCAGAAAATGAAAACTTTTAAAGAAATAAAAGCAATACTTGAAGCCAATAAAGAAGAGATCGCTAAAAAATATCATGTCAGAAGGATCGGCGTGTTCGGGTCGGTTGTCAAAGGCGAAGAGCGAAAAGGCAGTGATATAGATATTCTCGTGGAGTTTCGAAGAACGCCGGATTTTTTCGAGTTCCTTCGTCTGGAGGAATACATCAAAAATCTCCTTGGGGCCAGAGTGGACCTCGTAACGAAAGAGGCCTTGAATCCCTACATAGGCAAGCGCATCCTTGAGGAGGTCGTTTATCTGTGATTAAGAGGGAGTACAGGGATTACCTAAATGACATATCGGAAGCCGTTGAATGAGAAACAAAGTAATCCATGAATACTTCGGCGTGAATTATAAAATTCTCTGGAAAACGGCTAAAGAATCCATTCCGAAATTAAGGAAAGAAATAGTACGCTTGATTGAGGAGGCGCATAGTTAGAAATATGAAACTCATCTCGGCGGTGATAAAGCATTTCAAGCTGGACGATGTGAGGGAGGCCCTCGTCAAGGCCGGAATAATGGGCATGACCATAACCGAGGTCAAGGGCTTCGGGCGGCAGAAGGGGCACGTGGAGGTCTACAGGGGTGCCCAGTACGAGGTGCGCTTCCTCCCCAAGGTGAAACTGGAGATTGCCGTGCCCGACGAAAAGGCCGATGAGGTTGTGAAGGTCATAACGGACTCGGCGAGGACCGGGGAGATCGGGGACGGCAAGGTTTTCGTGCTCGATATAGAGGACGCAGTGCGGATAAGGACGGGGGAGAGGGGAGAGGAGGCACTGTAGGGCTCAAAAATGAGATTGCTTCGCTCCGCTCGCAATGACAACCTTCTATCGCTAACGGTCCATAGAACCTATCTCAAAATTGATTTTTCTTATTCTTTTTGTGTCATTCCGGCTTTCGCCGGAATGACCCTTGAAGAAACAGAGCCAATCTACAGCCCCTTTGTACGCCACTCTTCACCAACACCTTTTAATGATGAGCCTACCTTATTAGGGTCTTTTCGGAAGGGAGCCGCGCAATTAGAAGCTATTTTTTCGGAATGAAGATATCCACTCTCGTGCCCTGGCCGGGGGCGCTCTCGATATGCATATACCCCCTCATCCCGGAGAGCATCTTCTTGGAGAGGACAAGCCCCAGGCCCGTCCCGTGGGGCTTTGTCGTATAGAATGGTTTGAAAAGCTCTCTTTTCTGCTCTTCACTCATGCCTTTTCCGTTGTCCTTGATACTTATCCGGACCATATCGGAATCTGCCCCGACCGTGAGCAGTATTTGGGGCTTCTCGGTCTCTTCCACCGAATCGGCTGCGTTTGCCGCGATATTCAGGAGGACCTGCTGCAGGGCCCTCGGGTCGGCCCGCATATAGCGGCAGCCCTCTTCGTATTCCCGCAAAAGCCTGATCCCTTTCCGGCCAAAGTCCTCGGACATGAGCTTTGAGAAGCCGTCCATGAAGGACTTTATCTCTATCTCCCGGGGCTCCGGACTCTCGTACATATTGAAATTCTTGAGCGCTCGCAGGAGGTATTCTATCCTCGAAAGCTCGGACTGGGAGCGCCCGATGTTTTCGGCTATATCGAAGTCCCCCTTCTCCAGCTTCATTTTGATGATCCCCAGGTTGGCCTTGATGGAGTTGATGGGGTTGCCTATCTCGTGCCTGATGCCGGAGAACACGTATCCGATATTGTTCATTGTATTTACCGCCTCGGCAATGGATTCGAGCTTCAGCTTTTCCGTGAGGTCGCGCTTTATAAGGACATAGCCCGTCTCCGGGGAGTTGCTCACAGCCGCAATGGTGTCTTCCGAGGAAAAAGGCTCGCCGTTTTTTTTCTTATTGGAGAGTCGCCCGCTCCAGTGCAGGTCCGGGCCGAGCCGGGCCAGGATCCGGGAGTAGGGCTCCTGGCATCCGCCATTTGTCCCCAGGATGTCAAGGTGCTCTCCCAGGACCTCTTCCCTCGAATACCCGGTCATCTTTTCGAAGGCGCCGTTCGCGTATTCTATGCGGCCCTCTTTTGAGGCTATGAGGACCGCGTCCGTGCTCGATTCTATCGCCTCGAAGAGCCGGGCCTGGTCCGCCTCGGCCTCCTTCCTGAGCCTGTGCTCAAGGTTTATGAGATTGTATTTCTCCAATATCTTCTTTGCCTTGATTATGAGAATTGCTATGAAGAAACCCGAAAAGAGGAAGAGTATGAAGGTAAAGGCATCCACAAGCTTCGACACACGGTCCGCCCTGCGGGTATGATGGGCTATAGTCTGGTCCAGATTGGCGCGAAGGGCCATGAACGCGGGGTCTTTCTGTTCGATATCAATGCGCCTGGCCCGCTCGAATTTGCCCTCCTTTATAAGCGTGAATTCCCCTTCCCTTGTCATATCGTAAACCTTGTAAAGGGAGAGCATCTTGAGAAGGCTCTTGTCTTCTTCCCCGAAAAGGAAGAGCCGGGTGAGGGTCGAAGCCATAGCCTCCTCGGTCTCCCGGATGCCTCTCTCTATCTCCGGCCCGATCCTCTCGGCGGCGATGGCCCGCCATTCGAGATTGTGGAGGCGGGCTATTTGTGTTTTGAGCTGATACATGTCCCTTAATGCCTGTTCGGTTTTGTGCTCGTAATTGCGGAGCATGAGGATGCCGCCTATAATAAGGGTCTCCAGAAGAAAAATGGCAAGGACGACGAGCGGGACGCTTTTTGGCCTTCTGATTGATTGGACCTCTCCGAAAGAGCCCGGAGCATTCACGAGAGAAATCCCCCCTTTTTAGAAAATGCTCAAGGACGATAACGAATCGGAATTCCTTTATAGTAAAGGCTTTTTCAGGAAAAAATCAAATTAAAAATCGAGGATTTTTTTCGGAAGGGGCGGGCTATAGCCCGCCCCTATTTGCGGGATTTCTTTCTTAAATATCGTAATAGAGGAAGAACTCGTAAGGGTGGGGCCTCAGCCGGAGGGCGTCCACCTCGTTTTTCCTCTTGTACTCCATCCAGGTCTCGAGCGCGTCCCCGGTGAAGACATTGCCTTTAAGGAGGAAGGCATGGTCTTTTTCGAGGTTCGCAAGCGCGACATCGAGGGCGCCCGGCATCTGCGGCACCTTCGCCAATTCCTCGGCAGGAAGCTCGTAAATGTCCTTATCGAGGGGCTCGCCGGGGTCTATCCTGTTCTCTATCCCGTCAAGGCCCGCCATGAGCATGGCCGCAAAAGCTAAATAGGGGTTGCAGGAGGGGTCAGGGAACCTGACCTCGGTCCTCTTGGCCTTTGGAGAGGCCGAGTACATAGGGATCCTCACCGCTGCCGACCTGTTCCGCGCGGAGTAGGCAAGGTTCACCGGGGCCTCGTAGCCTGGAACCAACCTCTTGTAAGAGTTTGTTGTGGGGTTCGTGATGGCCGCAAGGGCGGTTGCGTGCTTCAAGATGCCGCCGATATAGTACAGGGCCATCTCGCTGAGGCCCGCATATCCGTTCCCGGCAAATAATGGCTGACCACCTTTCCAAAGACTTTGATGGACGTGCATGCCGGAGCCGTTGTCGCCGAAGAGGGGCTTCGGCATGAAGGTGGCCGTCTTCCCGTGCTTTACGGCCACGTTCTTGATTATGTACTTGAAGAGGAGGAGGTTATCGGCCATATTCGTGAGCGGGCTGAAGCGCATGTCTATCTCGCCCTGGCCGGCGGTTGCCACCTCGTGGTGCTGGGCCTCGATGTGGATCCCGCATTTCTGCATCACCGCGACCATCTCGGTCCTCAGGTCTTCCTGGCTGTCGGTGGGCGGGACCGGGAAATAGCCTTCCTTATGGCGGGGCCTGTAGCCCAGGTTCGGGCCGTCCGCCTTGCCCGAATTCCATATGCCCTCGACCGAATCGATGTGGTAATAGCCCTCGTGCGAGTTCTGGTCGAAGCGGATATTGTCGAAGATGAAGAACTCGGCCTCGGGGCCGAAGTAGGCCGTGTCGGCCAGCCCTGTGGACTTGAGATACTGCTCCGCCTTCTGGGCGATGTATCTCGGGTCCCTCGTGTAGGGCTCTTTTGTCACGGGGTCGATGATGTTGCAGATAAGGCTCAGCGTGGGATACTGCCTGAAGGGGTCCAGGATGGCCGTGTTCGGGTCCGGCACGATGAGCATGTCCGAGGCGTTTATCGCCTGCCAGCCCCTTATCGAAGAGCCGTCGAACCCCAGGCCCTCCTCAAAAGTGCTTTCCTCCAGCTCGGAGACCGGCACCGAGAAATGCTGCCAGATGCCGGGGAAGTCGATGAATTTCAGGTCCACCATCACGACCTTGTTGTCGGCCGCGAACTTCAATACGTCCTTTGGCGTCTTCGCCATTTCACTACCTCCTGAAAGTAATTAGGCAAACATATGCCGTGTATATTCGATTCTTCGACGGCAATCCATTGCCGATGGAGAAAGTATATAAAAACGACAAAATTGTTGTCAAGGGGAAAGGGGAACCCCTCCTGACCTCCCCTTGGTAAGGGGAGGACTCAAAAGAGAAGCTCGTTAATTCCCCTCCTTACCAAGGAGGGGTCAGGGGGAGGTTGAACGGGCCTAATCCGCTTGCTTGATGCAGAGGGGAAAAGCTGATATAAAGGAATTATGAGAAAAATACTTTTCATTTTAACTGGATGTCTTTTTATCCTGTCCTGCGCGCCGGTAATCTCTAAGGAAATCCGGGCGAGGGCGAGCGATGCGCCTTTTTCGCAGGTCGTCCAGGACCCTGGCCGCTACAGGGGCATGACATTCATCTGGGGCGGTACGATCGTGCAGACAAAAGGGGTAAATAGCGGCTCCCTTCTGGAAGTGGTGCAGAACCCCTTGAGCGGCCGCGGCACCGTGGCGGAGAGGGATGTCTCTTACGGCAGATTTCTTGTCGATAGCCAAACGCTCCTCGACCCGCTTATCTACAGGGCGGGAAGGCTCGTAACGGTCGCGGGCGAGCTTGCGGAGACGAGAAAAGGGAAAATAGGGGAGGGTGAATATCTGTATCCCGTCCTCAGGGCCGATGAGATCCGTCTTCATGAGGACTATGGAGGCGGCTTCCGCTTCGTCCCCTCCATATTTTTGGGGATTGGGCTTACGGATTAGCCGGTTGTAGGGCCTCCCGCCTTCTCTTTATGAAGCTCTATTATCTTCGAGTCCCCGGTATTCATGACCGTGCGGCCGTTCAGGGCGGCCCCTTCCTGGACCGAGAGCTTCTGGGTGGTGATATTGCCGTTCACGGTCCCCTTGGACCTTATCTCCACCGACTCTTTTGCCGAGAGATTGCCGTCAACGCGCCCCCCTATCACTATGCACTTTGCCGTTATGTTGCCCTCTACATGGGCCTTTTCGCCCAGTATGAGCCAGTCGGTCTCGATATCGCCCTCATAGGCCCCGTCCACCCGCAGGGCGCCCTTCACGTTTACGTTCCCCTTAAAAGAGCTGTTTGGCCCGATAAGGGTCTCGAGTTTCTGGTCGCCTTTTTTGAACATTCTTCTCTTCCTCTTAAGAAATATATTTCAGTTTGACGCGAATTTGCGAGGGTCCACGGCCCTGCCGTTCTTCCATATCTCGTAATGCACGTGGGGGCCGGTTGAGATGCCGGTTGAACCGACACGAGCTATCACTTCCCCTCTTTTTACGATCTGCCCGGCCCGGACGAGTATGCTCTCGTTATGGGCATAGATGGTGGAGTATCCGTGCCCGTGCTCGACCACTACGAGATTCCCGTTCCCGCCGCTCCTCGCGGCAAAGCTCACAACGCCTTCCGCCGTGGCCCGCACCTCATTGCCCCGGTCGATCATGATGTCAAAGCCTGAATGGAAGTCCCGCCGTTTTGTGATCGGGTGCGTCCTGAGCCCGTAACCGGAGGATATGTAGCCGTCCGCCGGGAGGCCGCGGGGGGTTGCGTCGTAGATGTCCTTCTCCTTGGCCAGATAACGGCTGATGTCCTTGGCGGACTCCATGCTCCTTGCGATCTCCTTCTTTAAAAGCTCCATGTCAATAGAGCCGCTGTCCCCGTCCGCTTGCAGGTTCTCGGGCTCAAGGTTTTCAAGGACCTCCTCCTTTTTCTTGAAGGAGAATATCCTCCTGAACTCCTCTTCGCTCCTCTTGAGCGCCTGCATGGTGCTTTGAAGCTCATGGAACTCGGATGAGTAGAAATTGAGCTTCTGCTTCATCATCTGGTACTCAAAGGCGCTGACGGAGAGGACGGCCACGAACGCCATGCCTATGACGGAGAAGACGGCCAGTGCGACAAGCCCCACTGTTGGGAATTTGAGGTTCAAGGCCCTCCGGGAATTATGCGGGACAAGCATGATTGTGACCGGGACAAAGAGCTTTTTGGCAAGCATCCTTATTTTTCTCATACAGGCCCTCCCGAGCAAGGTGAAAAGCGCAGCGCCAAGTTAAAAACCCTAAACAGGTAAGTAACTTTAGGTAATCAGGCGGGTCTTTGTCAAGCTATTTTTTGTTTTGAAAAGGAAAATTTTTGTTTATTTTGAATACCTTACCCGGCCAGAACCCTTTTCGGCGGCCCCTATCACAAAGGCTGGATAGCCGGCCTTTTGAAGGAGCCCGATGCCCTTCCGGGCATCTCCTTCCGGGACTACAAAGGCAAACCCTACGCCCATATTGAAGGTCTTTTTCATGTCCTCGGGCGGAACGTCTCCAAGCCTCTTTATCACATCGAAAATGGCCGGCACGGGCCAGGCGGCCTCGTCTATAACGGCATCGAGCTTCCCGGGGAGGACCCGGTTCAGGTTGCCGGGGATTCCGCCTCCCGTTATATGGGCCATGCCTTTGACCTCCACTTTATTTTTAATCGCGTTAAAAGCTTTTACATATATACGGGTGGGTTTCAGAAGTTCCTCGATAAGAGTGGTCCCAAGCTCGGGAATTATCTTTTTTAATTGGAGGCCGGCCTTTTCGAGGAGGACCTTTCTCGCGAGCGAATACCCGTTGGAATGAAGCCCCGACGAGGCAATCCCGACAACAACGTCTCCTTTCTTTATTGTCTTCCCGTCTATAACGCCTGCCCGCTCGACCACGCCCACGGCAAAGCCCGCGAGGTCGTACTCGTCCTCTTTATAAAAGCCCGGCATCTCGGCGGTCTCTCCGCCTATCAACGTACAGCCCGCCTCCCCGCACCCTTTTACGATGCCCTCGATCACTTTAAGGGCACGGCCGGATTTAAGTTTTCCCGTTGCGAAATAATCGAGGAAGAAAAGGGGCTCGGCCCCCAGGGTGAGGATATCGTTAACGCTCATTGCCACGAGGTCTATCCCCACCGTATCGTGCTTTCCGCTCATGAAGGCCAACATTAGCTTGGTGCCGACGCCGTCGGTGCTCGAAACGAGCACCGGCTCCTTGTATTTTTTGAGGTCGAGCCTGAAGAGGGCGCCGAAAAGCCCGATGCCTTTCATGACCTCCGGGCGCATGGTCCTCTTTGCGAGGGGCTTCAGGAGTTCGACAAGCCTCTCGCCTTCGGCTATGTCCACGCCCGCTTTTTTATATGTGATAGGCATAAATAAATTCTCCTTTTAGGTGAAACGCAGTTTATTTTGTATCCTTTCATTATAAAAGGCAAGCGGGCGTGCCGCCTCAAACTTGCTATAAAAAAGTCGCAGGTCGTCATTCCGGGCTTTCGCCGGAATGACTCCTTTGAAAACACAGAGCCAAAGATCAAGGAATGTACTAAGCGCAGTTTTAACCCGCTGAGGCATTTAGTAAATGCATCTTTTCAGGCACATTTTCAATCGCTCATTTTTCCCTTGTTTTACCCTCGCTCATTTTACCCTTATAAGGAGTTCTTTTATTTTTTCCATTAATGATAAAATTACCTCATGCCTGAAGAGAGTAAATCCAAAGAGAAGCTCATCCTCGTCACCAATGACGACGGGGTGCATTCTCCGGGGCTCATGGCGCTTGCGAGGGCCATGAGGGAGATAGCGAGGGCGGTCGTGGTCGCCCCGGACAGGGAGCGCTCCGCCGTGGGCCATGCCCTTACGATGCACAGGCCCCTCAGGGTGGAAAAGATGAGGGACGACGTCTATGCCGTAAACGGCACTCCCACCGATTGCGTCGCGCTGGGCATCGGGAAGCTCCTCCCCGGAAAACCCGACCTCATAATCTCGGGCGTTAACAAGGGCGCCAACCTGGGGGACGATATTACATACTCGGGCACCGTTTCTGCCGCTATCGAGGGGACCATATTCGGGATACCCTCGATTGCCGTCTCTCTGATGCTCGACGGCACCCCGGCGGCGCATTACGAAACCGCACAGCAATACTCCCTCGAGGCGGCAAGGTTTGTCCTCCGCCAATCTCTGCCTTATGACACTCTCCTCAATATAAATATCCCGAATATCCCGCCTGCCGAAGTGAAGGGGATAAAATTTACCCGCCAATCGAAGCGCATTTATAACGGGGCGGTCCATGACATAAAGTCCCCCTGGGGGGAAACTTATTATTGGATCGGGGGGGGAAAGCCCTTCTGGGAGCACGGCCCCGACACGGACATAAACGCCGTCATGGAAGGGTATATCTCGATAACGCCTATACATCTGGATTTCACCAACGCCCCCGCGATAGACTGGCTCAGAGACCGCTGGGCGAATGGCCCCCCTGAAATTTAAGATGGAATAAACTTTAACATATGGAATACGAAAGTCTCCGGGGCCGGATGGTGGAGGAGCAGCTTGCCTCACGCGGCATCCGCGACAGGGGTGTGCTCGATGCCATGAGGCGCGTACCCCGCCATGAGTTCGTCCCCGAATACCTCCGCTACAAGGCCTATGAGGACATGGCGCTCCCGATCGGGCACGGCCAGACAATATCACAGCCCTATATGGTTGCCGTTATGACCCGGATGCTCGATCTCACCGGAAACGAGAAGGTGCTCGAGGTGGGCACCGGCTCGGGATATCAGGCGTCGGTGCTCGCGGAACTTGCACGAGAGGTCTGGACAATCGAGCTCTATCCGGAGCTCTCGGAGAGGGCACAAAAAATACTCGAAAAACTGGGCTACTGGAACGTGCATTTCAGGCTTGGGGACGGCACCCTCGGCATCCCGGAGGAGGCGCCTTTCGAGAGGATAATCGTAACGGCCGGGGCGCCTGGCGTCCCCGCGCCTCTTTTAGACCAGCTCGCCGAGGGCGGCATAATCGTCATCCCCGTGGGCGAGAGGTATTCGCAGGAGGTCCTTAAGGGTAGAAAGGAAGAGGGCAGGCTCATTGAGGAATACGATATCTATTGCTCATTCGTGCCCCTCATCGGGAAATATGGCTGGCAGTACGAGCCTTGACAAGGCCGGATGCACTCGATTATGTTTTGTATCAAATGAATATGGAACTCACGGCAGAGGAAAAGGCCCTCTTGAAAAAAACAATTATCGACTACCTCAACCGCCTGAGGGATGAGATATATAAGAAGCGCGCCTACGGGGCGCACCAGGCCCTGAAGAGGGAAGAGGTGCTGCTCATGGATTTGTTGAGGAGGCTTGCGGAACCGCCCCTACCGTAACCGGCCCCACGGGCCGGTTTACCAGCTTTTCCTTCTTCAGGTCTTTGTCTTTTTCGAGCCGGATTTAGGCGCAGGTGCGGAGGATGAAGCCTGCACGGCAGCCGCGCTCTGGTTGGCTCCTCCTTTAAATTCGCATGTCTTCAGCCCTGAGCCGCCACCCTTACTAAAGGAAGCAACATTGCTCTTGTCAATGCAAAAGGAACCGCCCGCTCTGCGCGTGCAATACTGGCTCCCGTTATCGTAATAGCCGTCCCATTCGTATTTTTTTCCGTCTTTGGTTGTCAGGGTGGCGGCATGGGCGGAATAAGTTAAGGCAATGTAGATGAACAAGAAGCCTATAGTAAAAACTTTACCCATCCCGGTTGTACTTTATTATTTATAAGATGTGTTTTCAGTGATGGGCATCACAAAAAAATAAAGGGGATGGGCCTTTACGGATAAGTGAGCTGGAGCCTTGCAATGGATTTAGACGTCCCCGTCTCGTCGTCCACATCGACTACAAGCCCGCAGAACATGGCCGTCCCGGATGGTATCTCGAACCTCACCGGCATCTGGTATAAAAATTTATCTATGACCTGGTCCTTGTTCACGCCTATTATCGAATCTACGGGCCCGGTCATCCCCGCGTCGCTTATGTAGGCCGTCCCTTTGGGGAGGATGCGCTCGTCCGCGGTCATTACATGGGTATGGGTCCCTATGACCGCGCTTGCCTTGCCGTCAAGGTAGTATCCCATGGCGACTTTTTCGGAGGTGGCCTCGGCGTGCATATCCACTATTATGACAGGCGTCTTCTCCCTGAGTTTTTCCACCTCGCCGAGCCCCAGCCTGAAGGGGCAGTCCATAAGCCCCATATAGACACGCCCTGAAAGGTTTACCACGCCCACGGAGCGCCCGCCCGGAAGGCCCATGAGCGCGCTCCCATAACCCGGCACCCCCTCGGGGTAGTTAAGGGGACGGAGGAGCCTGTCTTCTTTTTGCAGATATGGTATGACCTCTTTTTTGTCCCAGACGTGGTTGCCGGTGGTGATTATGTGGACCCCGAACGAAAAAAGCTCTTTTGCGACCTCTTCCGTTATGCCGAAGCCCCCGGCGGCGTTCTCGCCGTTTGCGACCGTGAAGTCGATCTTGTAGCGCTCGGCAATCTTCGGCAGGAGCGCCTTTACGGCATTCCGCCCGATCTTGCCCACTATGTCGCCTATGAAGAGGACTTTCATATAGATTCGAGCCTGCGGGCGAGGGCGGGGTGGCGCCTCTCAAAGTGAGCTAAATGGCTCGTAAGGACAAAGAACATTATGATGCGCGGGCTCTCACCCGCGCATGATCTGCTCGCCGCACCTCACTTTTCGATTCGCCAGCCCCGCCCTGCCCAAAACTGTTCTGAATTGTATTATACACTGCGTTCTTTTTGCTTTTTACCCTAAAAGAAAAAGAGGGGGTCAGGGGGCCCGAGGGGGGCGGAGCCCCCCTGTTGTCAATCTTTTATTTCGCGTACTCGATAAACCTGTTTTCCCGGATGACGGTGACTTTGATCTGGCCGGGGTAGGTCATCTCGGACTCTATTTTCTTGGCGAGGTCCCTTGAGAGGAGCCAGGATGCCTCGTCCGTGACCTCCTCGGGCCTCACGATTATTCTGACTTCCCTTCCCGCCTGGATGGCGTAGCATTTTTCAACGCCCTGGTAAGACAGGGCGAGTTCTTCCAGTTTCTCGAGCCGTTTAAGGTAGTTTTCGATGCTTTCGCTCCTGACCCCGGGCCTTGCGGCCGAGAGGGCGTCGGCGGCGGCGACAAGCGCGGCCTCCACGGAGGGGGCCTCGCTGTCGTGGTGCGAGCCTATGGCGGCCACAACGGCCTCGGACTCGCCGTATTTCTTGGCAAGGGTGGCCCCTATCTCCTGGTGCGGGCCTTCGACCTCGTGGTCCACGGCCTTCCCTATATCATGGAGCAACCCGGCCCGCCTGGCGAGCTTTACGTCCATGCCAATCTCGGAGGCCATGATCCCGGCAAAGGAGGCCACCTCTCTCGAGTGCTGAAGCACGTTCTGGCCGTAGGAGGTGCGGTACTTGAGCCTCCCTATGAGTTTGACGACTTCGGGGTGGATGCCCGAGAGCCCCAGGTCGAAGACGGCCTTATCGCCTTCTTCGCGGATTGTGTTTTCGACCTCTTTCCTCGTCTTTTCGACTATCTCCTCGATTCTCGCCGGGTGGATGCGGCCGTCCGCGATGAGCTTTTCGAGGGCGAGCCTCGCTATCTCCCTTCTCACGGGGTTGAAGGTGGAGAGCGTTATCATCTCCGGCGTGTCGTCCACAATGAGGTCAACGCCTGTGGCGGCCTCAAGGGCCCGGATATTCCGGCCCTCGCGGCCTATGATGCGGCCCTTCATGTCGTCAGAGGGCAGGCTTACGGCCGAAATCGTGGCGTCCGCAACGTAATCGCTCGCGTAACGCTGGACGGCAAGGCCTATGACCTCCTTGGCCTTCTTTTCGGCGCTCTCCCTGGCCTCCTCTTCGATGCGCTTGGCGAGCCTGGCGGCCTCGAAACGGGACTCCTCCTCGACCCTGCGGAGGAGTTCCGAACGGGCCTCTTCCACGCTCAAGGCGGATATCCTTTCGAGGAGGGCGGTCTGCTGCCGGACCGCCTCATCAAGCGTTTTCTCTTTTTCCTGGAAGGTGCGCTCCTTCTGGCCTATTTCCTTTTCCTTGCGGCTCGCCTCATGCTCCCTGCGCTCGATCTGGTCCAGTTTCCTTTCGAGGGTCTCCTCCCGGTTCCGGAGCCTCTTTTCAAGGTGCAGGAGCTCGTTCCGTCTGTCTTTGAACTCCTTTTCGGCCTCGGAACGGGCCTGGTAAAGGATCCCTTTTGCTTCGTACTGGGCGTCTTTTTTCATCCTTTCGGCGGTTCTTCTGGACTCCTCCGCACCGGCTTCGGCCTCGCGCGCGAGGGCCTCTTCCTTTTTCTTTAGCGAGAGCTTGTAAAAGAAGGCGAAGGCGGCCCCAAGGAGGATTCCGAAAACTGCGGATAGCAAGATATAGAGTGCCTGGTTCACTTAGACTCCCTCCTCTCCTTTATTTAATAGGAGCGGGACAGGAGCTATGGCGGGCTAATCCGGCCTTCAGGCCGTAAGAGAGCCGAGAGATATGCCGGAACCGCGAGGTCTTTTTAGTTTTATATATAAACCCAAACCGGATAAAACTTTTTTCCTCTTTATGGGGACGAGCCCCCTTAAGTTCAAGGCGGATATCCCTTCTGCCATAGAATAAACCCACCCTGCCGTGTAGCTGAAAGCGTTAGATCCCCTGTTTACAGGTGGGTGCATCGAAGGAGACTTCAGGCTTTCTTCTCTATGGAAGACTTGCACACCGTGCTCCTTACTCTTGCTCCCATAAGATCTAACTTGGTGGATCAACATCTTTCACCTATCACGAGCAGGGCAGGCCTTCATGTCCAACCCCTTTATCTTTTATATCAGAAACAAGCAATAAGTAGCAAGTAACAGATAGCTTCCCCCTTGTTACTTGCCGGTTGTTACTTGTATACTTGAACTCATGGTCAAAAACGACAGGTGGATCAGGGAGATGGCGGCCAGGGGCATGATAGAACCCTTCAGCGACCGCGGGGTGCGCAAGGGGACGATATCCTTCGGGCTCAGCTCCTACGGCTATGACATGAGGATATCGGATGAGTTCAAGCTTTTTTCCCCGGATGGGGCAAACGAGATGGACCCCAAAAATATCGAGGCATCGTCTTTTATCTCCTATAAGGGAGAGACCTGCCTTATCCCGCCGGGCTCTTTCGTCCTGGCGCGCTCGCTTGAGTATTTCAGGGTCCCCCGGGACGTGATAATCCTTTCCACGGGGAAATCCACTTACGCGCGCTGCGGGGTGGTGGTGAACGTGACCCCCTTGGAGCCCGAATGGGAGGGCTATGTGACAATAGCCGTCTCCAACACCGGGCAGTTGCCGGTAAAGCTTTACGCCAATGAGGGCATCTCACAACTCGTCTTCCTGGGCACGAGCGAGCCTTGCGAGATCTCCTATGCCGATAAATCCGGGAAGTATCAGGCCCAGAAGGGCATAACCCTCTCAAGGCCCTCATAAGAAGAGGTATAGGGAAGATGTCCTCCGCAAAGGAAAAACTCATCCTGGCCCTTGATGTGCACGATTCTGGACATGCTCTTGAAATTGTAGATAATTTCAGGGATTATCTTAATATCTTTAAAGTAGGACTTGAGCTTTTTTCCTCCGCCGGGCCATCTATCGTCGAGCGCATACAGGAGCGGGGCAAGAAGGTCTTCCTCGACCTCAAGTTCCACGACATACCCAACACGGTCTCCCGGGCGGGGCAGGCCGCTGTACGCCTTGGCGTATATATGTTCAATGTCCATACATCCTCGGGCTTCGAGTGCATGAAAAGGATGAAAGACGACGTGGCGGAGCTTTGCATTAAAGGGGGCCTCGCCCAGCCGAAGATTCTGGGCGTGACCGTGCTTACGAGCCTTTCCCAAGAAGAGCTTAAAGGCGAGTTCGGGGTCCAGCACAGCTTGAGGACACATGTAAAAAACCTGGCCGTACTCGCCGAGAAGGCCGGGCTTGACGGAGTAATTGCCTCGGGACACGAGGTAGCGATGATAAAGAGCCACTGCGGGGAGAAATTCCTGACCGTAACCCCGGGGATAAGGCCCTCCTGGACGCCTCCGGACGACCAGAAGAGGGCGATGACCCCCCGGCAGGCCCTCAAGGAGGGGGCCGACTACCTTGTGCTTGGAAGGGCGGTCCTCGGCCAGAAGGACCCGATTAAGGCCCTCGACCTTATCACCATAGAAGCCCTTATTGCCTGAAGATGTCCTGAGAGGTGCGCCTTATGAGCAAGCTTTCCTTATCCAAAAGAGAGTTCTGCGAAGAGGCGAGGGCCGGTTCCATCCCGCCCCTCTATGCGGAAATCCCGTATTCCCCGCCCTCGCAGCTTTATCCCAGGTTCGAGTCGGGGCCGGGGAGTATGCTCCTTGAGAGTGTAAAGCGTTCCGGGGAAGAGGGAGGGCCTGGGCCCGGGGGGTCTGGACCCCATCCAAAGATCGCGCGGTATTCCTTTTTGACATTTGAGCCCTATGCCTCCGTGAAGATAAAAGACGGGCGGATAGAGGTGGAGGCAGGCGGGAGGAGGGCGCTCTCCCACAGAGAGCGGTCCAAAGTATTCGACCGTCTAAAAGACTTTCTGCGGGCCTATCCCCAAAAACCCGCGCCGGATCTCCCTCCCTTCCAGGGAGGGGCGGTTGGGCTTATCTCTTATGATTTCGTCCATTACTTCGAAAGCCTGCCCATGACCACAAGGGACGACCTGGGCGTCCCCGATGCCTTCTTCTTCATGGCGGACAGGCTCATAGCTTTCGACCACATCGAAAAAAAAGCATGGCTTATAATCTGCCCCGGGGCGAGGGATACCGGGCTCGGGTACGGCCGCCTCGATGAGATAGAATGGGCCGAAAAATACGATGATGGCGAAGCCCAACTTGAAAGGCTTTCGGCCAAGGTCAATACGGAGCCGGCTAAAGAAGCATGTATGCCTCTCCCGGAGCTTGTTATTGAGCAAGAGCTTTCGAAGAGAGAGTACATGGAGATGGTCCGGATAGCGAAGGAATATATTGCGGCCGGGGATATCTTTCAGGCGAACCTCTCCCTGAGGCTACAGGCGAATATAGGGGACCTCCACCCCTGGAAGGTTTACAAGGCGCTCTCCCGCATAAACCCGTCCCCGTTTTCCTGCTACATGGATTTTGGCGGCTTTCAGATCGTGAGCTCTTCGCCGGAGCGGCTCATCAGGGTCCAGGACGGGACCATAGAAACCCGCCCGATCGCGGGCACCCGGCCCCGGGGGAGAGACAGGGCGGAAGACGAGTCCATGCGCTCCGAACTCCTTCTCAACGAAAAAGAAAAGGCCGAGCACATCATGCTTATAGACCTCGAAAGGAACGACCTGGGGAAGGTCTCCGATTACGGCACTGTCCGGGCGGACGAGCTAATGATCACGGAGGACTATTCCCATGTGATGCACATAGTATCCAATGTAATTGGGAGGCTCGCCCCGGGCAAGACCCTCTTCGACTGCATAAGGGCCGCTTTCCCCGGGGGGACCATAACCGGGGTCCCAAAAGTCCGCTGCATGGAAATCATAGACGAGCTCGAGCCCACCCGGAGGGGTCCCTATACCGGAGGCGCGGGATATTTGGGCTTTTCGGGCAACCTGGACCTGAATATTCTTATAAGGACCTTCCTCATAAAGGACGGCAGGGCATACGTGCAGGCCGGGGCGGGGATAGTGGCCGACTCGGACCCGGAGAGGGAATATCACGAAAGCCTGAAGAAGGCGGAGGCCCTTCTTCTCACCTTAAGGATGGTAAAGGAAAAACCCGATTGTATATAATAGGTACATGCTTTTGGGAATAGCTGGGCCGCCGGGCCCGCGCAGCCCCTATCAATTAGTCTCGGGGCCGTTTTCCACCGTTGGCCTGTTCGCGTCCTCGAAGAAAAAGGGTCCCTCAAAAACCGCACCGGGTTGCAACAGGGCCTGAATAAATGCGCAAACGGCTGATATTCTCGCTCTCTCTCCTCTTTCTCCTTTTTACCCTGGGCTCCGTCTTTACGATGCTCTACATCTACAGGACAACCAACAACCTCCGCTCCGTTATCGCCCTTCACCGGGTGGAGATCATAAGGCAGAACCTGGTCATTAACGCCCAGACCGTCCAGACGCATCTCTACACCATAGGCACTCAGTTCGGGAAGGACCTGGACGTCATCGTCGAGAACGTGACGAACCTCGATAATTCCGTCCGGTCCTGCCTGGGTTGCCATCATAACCCGGGGATGTCCGCCCGCCTGAACGAGCTTGCGGGCATCGTTGATGACTACAAGACTTCCCTGAGCACGCTCATCACCACTTCCGCGAACCCGGCCCGGCTCGGCAGGATGCGCGCGGACGCGATAGAGACGGGCAGCTATTTCCTCGGGAAAGCCCAGGAGATGGCCTTCATAGCGGATAAAAGCCTGAACGAGAAGACGGTGAACGCGCTGAAGGAGATAAATAATTCGAGGGCCATCCTCGTGATCACTCTCGTCATTTCTTTCTTCATAGCGCTGGCCATCGCGGCCTCCATGACGCGGCGCATCACGGAGCCGATAAACAACCTTGTCCAGGCCACAAGGCGCATAAAGTCCGGGGACCTGGGATATATCACCGATTACCGGGCCCCTGACGAATTCGGCGAGCTCGTGAACTCATTCAACGACATGAGCGCCTCGCTCAAGGAGAACAACCAGAGGATAATGCACTACCTCCATAACCTCTCGAACCTCTACAGCATCTCGCTCACGTTCCACTCCATAACGAGCAGGAGCGACATCTTCCGGGAACTCGTGAACGGGATAGTGGAGATCACCGGGGTGGAGCAGTGCGGGCTCATACTGAGGGAAGAGGTGGAGGAAGGGGAATATTCGCATCTGGAGACCGCCGTAGGAGTGCCCCCCGAGGCCGCAGTGAAGATGAAAGTAAAGGCCAGGGTCTTCGAGGAGATGTATGCCGCCTCAAAAAGAAGGGCCCTCATCCTGAACGATAATATCGAGCTTTCGCCCACCTGGCAGGTGGACAGGGAATTGGGCGTGCGGAATATCATCTTCGTATGGGTGAGGCAGAAAGGCAGGCTCATAGGCGCGATAAGGGCCGCCAATAAGCGGGACGGGAATTTCACGGAAGAGGACTTCAGGCTCCTGGCGATCCTTTCCAATAATTTCTCCGTCGCCCTCGAAAACTGGAAGCTCTACGAGGACATACGCCGCCAGGTGAAGGAACTGAAGGACACGCAGGAGCAGCTCATCCAGGCCGCGAAGCTCGTGGCGATCGGCGAGCTCGCCTCGAACGTGGCCCACGAGATAAATAACCCGCTTACAAGTATTCTCGGCTATGCGGAGCTTATGAAGGAGGAACGGGACCCCGCCAATATCTTGAAGGACCTGGAGATAATCGAGCGGGAATCCCTGAGGGCCAGAGAGATCGTGCACCAGCTCCTCGAGTTCTCCCGGAAAAAACCCCTCGAGATAAAAGTGCTCGATATAAACAGGCTCCTGGACGGCGTGCTCGAGCTTACCGCCGTGAACTTCAAGGGCAGGAAAATGAACCTTAAAAGGGATTACGGCCAGATACCCGTCATTAAAGGGGACGAGAACCAGTTGAAGCAGGTCTTCTTGAATATCATTAACAACGCCATCTTCTCGATGGACGGGGAGGGGGTCCTCGGTCTCCGCACCTATCTTGCCGGCGAGATGGTGGGCATAGAGATCTCGGACACGGGAAAGGGGATACCCAAAGACATCCTCGACAGGATATTCGAGCCCTTCTTCACCACGAAGAAGGAGAAAGGCACGGGGCTCGGCCTTTCCATAAGCTACAAGATAGTGCAGAGCCATAACGGCAAGATCGAGGTCGAGACCGAAGAGATGAAGGGGAGCCGCTTTACCGTGAAGCTTCCAACCGCCCTCCCCAAAGCCCGCGGGGTCATTGAAAGGGCAGCTCTAAATCAAGGACCCTTCTGAAGGTCTTCCGGTGCAGGGGGCAGGGCCCCAGGCGGGCGATCCTTGCCCTGTGCTCCTTCGTGCAATATCCCTTGTGCCTGTCGAAAGCGTAACCGGGATATGCCGTATGGTAATAGGCCATGAGCCTGTCCCTTATATGCTTTGCGACTACGGAAGCGGCGGCTATGGAGGCGCTGTGGAGCTCGCCCTTATAAATCGAGACCTGCCTTATCGGCAGGTCGGGCAGTTTCACGGCGTCTATCAGGAGGAGGTCCGGCTTTTCCGAGAGGCGGCTTACGGCGCGCCTCATGGCAAGCTTTGTGGCGCCGTAGATATTCAGGCTCTCGATCGTCTCCACGTCCGATATGCCGACGCCGATATCGAGGGCCGTGTTCAGTATCCTGCGGAAGACATCTTCCCGTTCGCGTTCGGTGGGGATGAGCTTCGAGTCCCGGAGGCCGTTTATCGTCTTACCGGGAGGGAGGACTACGCAGGCGGCCACTACGGGGCCGGCTATGGGGCCCCGCCCCGCCTCGTCCATGCCGGCCGGCCTTTCGGCCCCCTCCCGCCTGTACGAGTTGTCGTAGCTGTAAAGGCCCTTGGCCAACGGACTCTTCTCAGACCTCTAAGATTTCAAATTTTCAGATTTGAAATCTCAAGCCCTGGCCTTTTCCTTCACCTTGGCGGCCTTGCCTTTCTTCTCTCTAAGGTAATAGAGCTTGGCCCTTCTCACCGAGCCCTGCCTGACGACCTTTATCTTCTCCACGAAAGGAGAGTGGAGCGGGAATATCCTTTCCACTCCCACGCCGAAGGAGACCTTGCGAACCGTGAACGTCTCGCCGACCCCTCCGCCTTTTCTCGCGATCACGATCCCCTCGTAAGACTGTATCCTTTCCTTGTCGCCCTCTTTTACCCGTGTGGAAACGCGGACCGTATCGCCCACGTTGAAAGAGGGGACTTTCTCCTTCTTGAAACCTTCCTCTATGGCGTCAATCGGGTTCATGTTCTTCCTCCTTTATCTCCTCCAGCAATTTTTTGTCCTCTGCGCCAAGCCCCGCCCGCTCCATAAGGCCGGGCCTTTCCCCGAGGGTTTTCTTGAGCGCCTCTTTCCTGCGCCACCGGGCTATCTCCCCGTGGTTGCCGGACAGCAGCACCTCGGGCACCTTCATCCCGTTCCATTCCGGGGGCCGGGTATACTGGGGATAACCCAGTATGCCCCGCGCGAACGACTCTTCCGCGAGCGACCCTTCATCGCCGAGGGCGCCGGGGACGAGTCTGACGACAGCGTCTATTATAACCAAGGCCGGCAACTCTCCGCCAGTCAAAACATAATCGCCGATGGAGACCTCCCGGTCCGCAAGGGCCTCTTTCACCCGCTCGTCAATCCCTTCATAGCGCGCGGCTATGAAGACGAGCTTTTTTTTCTCCCGGGAAAGCTCGAGCGCCATGTCTTGCGTGAAGGGCTTCCCGCGCGGGGAGAGGAGGACCGTGAGTGTCTCCGCGCCCTCCTTTTTTGCCGTTTGGAGCGCCCTTGAGACCGGCTCGGGCTTAAGCACCATCCCGGGCCCTCCGCCATAGGGGTAATCGTCAACGGTCCTGTGCTTGTCCGTTGCGAAGTCCCTCAGGTTCAATATCTCGAAATTCACAAGGCCCTTCCCGGCGGCCCGCTTCATTATGCTCAAGCCCAGGTAGGTTTCGAAGACCTCGGGGAAGATGGTTATGACGGATATGTCCATTTAATTATCTTAAATTTGAAATTTGAAATTTGAAATCTCACGCTCAAATTTTTCATAACGAAGCCAAATGAAAAGGGGGCCAGAGCCCCCGTGGATTTGTACCCCCTGAAAAAGAACCTAATTATTCAAGTATCTCGAGGACGCAGCGTTTGCCGATCTTCGTGCCGGAGGCGCTCAAGATTGTCCTCATGGCGCGGGCGGTCTTGCCCTGTTTGCCTATGACCTTGCCCAGGTCGTTCTGGTCCACCCTCAGCTCGAAAACAGTTGTCCTTTCCCCTTCCACCTCCGACACTGAAACGCTTTCAGGCTTGTCGACGAGAGCCTTAGCCATAGTCTCAATCAAGCTTTTCATAACCGGCACCCCCGCGCCCAGGGGGCAAAAGCCCCCGTTTGTATTAAGATTAGGCTGAAAGTACGCCAGCCTTTTGCAACAGTCTCCTGACCGTATCAGTAGGTTGAGCTCCCTTTTTCATCCAGCTTAGAGCTTTGTCCCCATCTATCTTCACCTCTGCAGGTTCCTTCTTGGGGTCATAGGTGCCGATTATCTCCACAAAGGGACCGTCGCGCCTGGCCCTCGAGTCCGCCACGACGACCCGATAAAAGGGCTTTTTATGCGCGCCCATCCGCATCAGCCGTATCTTGGTCACAAAAACACCTCCGCATTTAAATTGAGATTGATTTTAATATATTTTCAAATTATTGTAAAGCTTCGGATTTTTTTGGAAAATCCGCCTGTTTCGGACCCTGTTATATATCGAGACCAAAATCCGGGAAGAGGGCCGACAGGACCTTTATCCGGTTCGTGATGAGGAGCACACCGAATAGGATGAGGAGGAGCCCGCTTGCGAGCATCACCCAGCGCATGTATTTGAAAAGCCTCCTCGAATAGAGCAGGAAGGAATTTATCGCGAGCGCGGAAACCAGGAACGGCACTGCCAGCCCCACGGAATAGACCGAGAGGAGTTCGAACCCGTACAAGGCCGACCCCCTTGTGGCCGTATAAGCGAGTATGCTCCCAAGTATGGGCCCTATGCAGGGGGTCCAGCCCGCGGCAAAGGTCATCCCTATGAGGAAGGCCCCCAAATATCCCGCGGGCCGCCCATGGAGGTGTACTTTTCTCTCCCTCATAAGGAAATCGAGCTTGAGGATGCCGGAGATAAAAAGGCCGAAAATTATTATAAGGACGCCCCCGGCTATGCGTATCGTCTCCTGGTACTCGATGAAAAGCCTCCCCACATAGGAAGAGGCCGCCCCGAGCGTTATGAAGATGCTGGAGAAGCCCAGGATAAAAACCACTGAATTCACTATGGTAAGCCTTTTCACCCTTCTCCTGTTCTCCCGGGACTCAGCCGTAAGGCTTTCGAAAGAGAGCCCGGTTATGAAGGACACATATGAGGGTACGAGCGGGAGGATGCAGGGGGAAAGGAATGAGAGCACCCCTGCCAAAAAGGCGAGCGGGAAGCTCACGTCCGCCGTCATTTTGAACTCTCCGAGAGGGTCGAACTCTCCGAGGGGGCGCACTCCTTCTCGGAGCCCTTGAGTTTCTCTATCGCGTGGGGGAGGGCCTCTATTATGGCTTCGAGCCCCTCACGCACGGCCTTGGGGCTTCCGGGAAGGTTTATAATGAGGGAGGCCCCCCGTATCCCGGCCACTCCCCTCGAGAGCATGGCCCTTTTGGTCTTTTTAAGGCCCTCGGCCCTCATTGCCTCCGGTATCCCCGGGACTTCGCGCTCTATCACCTCTCGCGTGGCCTCCGGGGTAACATCCCGCGGGCTCATGCCCGTCCCCCCCGTCGTTATTACGAGGTCCGCGAGCCCCGAGTACTCGATCAGTTTTTCCCTTATAAGCTCTTTTTCGTCGGGGATGACCTCGTAACGGACGACTTCCCCCCGTATGGCGCTTAGGATCTCTTTTATGATGGGGGCGCTTTCATCCGCCCTCAATCCCCTGGAGCCCTTGTCGCTCATCGTGAGTATCGCGGCCCTTATCATATCGCAATTATCATGAAGTGATTATCATGTCCCCTTTTCTGATTTCTCCCCCCTTGATCACCTTTGCGAAAACGCCCTCGGTGGGCATTATGCAGTCCCCCGCGAGCTTATATATCTCGCATTTGGTATGGCAGTGTTTTCCTATCTGCGTGATCTCGATGAGGACATCTCCAACGAGAAGCCTTGCGCCCACAGAAAGGGAGATGAGTTCGATGCCCTCCGTTGTGATATTTTCGGCAAAGTCGCCCTCTTTCACATCGAGCCCCGAGGCGCGCATCTTCTCTATGCTTTCCGAAGCCAGGAGGCTTACCTGCCTCCCCCAGAGCGAGGAGGCGTGCGCATCGCCCTCCACGCCGAAATTCTCGATTAAAGTGAGAGACGGGACCGGGATTTTTCTCGTCCCTTTTTTCTCGCTAAGGTTGACGGACACTATTTTTGCCATTTAAAGAGTGAAATCCTTGCACCTTGTCACTCCCGCTTGTCGGGAGTCCTTCCCCGATTAACGGAGAGAAAGATTCCGGACAAGCCGGAATGACAAAATAATAAGCATTACCTTAGAGCGCGGATCAGTTATCTTCTACCTGCTCTATGATACCACCCCCCAGCACCGTATCTCCATCATAAAAGACGGCGCTCTGGCCGGGGGCGGGGGCCCATTGGGGGAGGTCGAAATCCACTTTTAAGGCGCCGGCTCCGAGATAGGAAATCGTCCCGGGGGCGGGCTTCATCATCGAGCGGATTTTTATATCCGCCTTTAACGGGGCAGTTAAATCTTTCTCAACGAGCCAGTTCAAATCCTTTACCGTAAAAGAGCGGAAGAAGGCCCTTTCTCTTTTCCCCACATGGACCGCGTTCTTTTCCGGCTCTATCTTGTAAACGTATAAAGGCTCCGGGCTCGCGGCTCCCAACCCCTTTCTCTGCCCTATCGTATAGGCGTATATGCCTTTATGCCTTCCTATTTCCCTGCCCGATTCATCATAGATCGGGCCTTCCCTGGGCACCCCGGGGGCAAAGAGGTGCACAAAGGGGAGGTAATCCCTGCCCTCGACGAAGCATATCTCCTGGGACTCCGGGCGCTCGAAGACGGGCAGGGCTTTTTCCTTCGCCATCCGCCTTATTTCCCCTTTCCCGTAAATCCCGAGTGGGAGGAGAAGCCTCGAGAGCTCTTCCTTCCTTAATTCATAAAGGACATAGGACTGGTCTTTCTTTTCGTCCCTTGCGGTCTTAAGAAGGACGCCCCCGTCCCTCTCCACACGGGCATAATGTCCCGTTGCGATGTATTCCGCGCCGCTTTTTTCAGCCTCTTCGAGAAGGATGGGAAATTTTATGTATTTATTGCACAGGATGCAGGGGTTGGGGGTTTGCCCCATGGCGTATGCCTCGGCGAAGGGCTTGATCACCTTCTCCATGAACTCCGCGCGGGCGTTCACTACCCTGTGCCCTATCCCGATAAGCCTGGCCGTCTCTGCGGCCCCGTTTACGGCCTCCAGGCTGCAGCAGGAGCGGGGGTCCCTTCTTCCCCTCGTCTCAAAGAGCAGGATGGAAAGCCCCTGGACCTCAAAACCCTGTTCCTTAAGGAGAAAAGCCGCAGTCGAGGAGTCCACACCTCCGCTCATCCCTAAGATTACCTTAGGGCTTAGGATAACTTTAGACATAATTCTATATTAACATCCGGTATGTTATAATCCGTTTGGGGTATATTCGTGAAATGAGCATCCTTGAGAGCATAGGGAATACTCCCCTCATATCGATTGACAACTTAAACCCCAACCCGCGGGTGAGGCTCCTTGCCAAACTGGAAGGCGCAAACCCCGGGGGATCGGTAAAAGACCGCATCGCCCTCTTCATGATAAACACGGCAGAAAAGGAAGGGAAGCTCACAAGGGACAAGATCATCCTCGAGGCCACCTCCGGCAATACGGGCATCGGGCTCGCGATGGTGGGGGCGGCAAAAGGGTACAGGGTGAAGCTCACGATGCCTGCCTGCGTCAGCGTGGAAAGGAGACGGGTCCTTGAGGCCCTCGGTGCGGAGCTTATCCTTTCCCCTTCCGAGGAGGGCACGGACGGGGCGATAAGGCTTGCCCAGAGGATCCACGACCAGGCCCCGGAGCTTTATTTCACCCCCGACCAGTTCGGAAATCCCGCCAACGTGCAGGCGCATTATGAAACGACCGGACCTGAAATCATCGAGCAGACCCGGGGCGAGGTGACGCATTTCGTCGGGGGGATGGGGACCACCGGGACCCTTATGGGCGTCAGGAAGAGGCTCAAGGAGTTCAGGAGCGATATCCGGGTGATAGGGGCGGAGCCCCGGCTGGGCCATCGGATCCAGGGCCTGAAGAACATGTCCGAATCCATCGTGCCCCGGATATTCGACCCCTCGCTTCTGGACGACAGGATGATAATCCAGGACGAAGACGCCTTCAATACGACCCGGATGCTCGCGGTCAAAGAGGGGATATTCGTCGGTATGTCGAGCGGGGCCGCCATGAAAGCCGCGCTCGATACGGCCACAAGGCTCGGGGAGGGCGTGATCGTCGTGGTCCTTCCCGACCGCGGGGACAGGTATCTCTCGACCTCGCTCTTTGCCTCCGTCTGCGGAAAATGCCCGCCCTAGCCCTCACCCCAGACCCCTCTCCCACGTTGTAGGCGAGGGGTTCAAGGAAGAAAAGAATTCATTTAAAGGGAACTGATAAAAGGGAACTGAGGATTTTTTTGGGGATTCCCCCTCGCCTTGGAGAGGGAGAGGGGGTCAGGGGGTGAGGGTGGAAATAAATCTCTCCGCGCGCAATTCCGATCTTTTCTTTTTTCACTTACCTGCCCCTAATCCTCAGATACTCCACCACGCCAAAGAGCGAGCCTGCGGCAAGCGAGAGGAACCAGGAGAAGGAGAGGGCGGTCGCGGCTTCGGGGCTCATCCCGAGGGCCCCGAAGAGGACCACAAACGAGGCCTCCCTGATCCCGAACCCTGAAATCGAGATGGGGAGCACGGCGAGTGTCGTGATCACCGGGATGAATACGAAAAAGTAAAGGAGCGGGACCTGATGCCCGAAGCCCCTGGAGAGCGCAAATACCTGCAACGTGACAAGCGACTGCACGAGAAACGAATAGAGGAGCCCCTTAAATAAAACCTTTTTCTCGTAGAAATCGAAATACCCGTAAAAATCGCTCAAGAGCTTAACGCGCCTCCCGCCTGCCTTCAGGGTGAAAAAGACGATGCTCCCTATGATGAAGGCCAGCAGGAAAAGGGGAAAGGCCCAGAGGAAAATCCCAGTCCCTTTCAGGTAGGGGACCGCAAAGGGCCAGGCGATTGTCCCAAGGATAAATAGCGCCGTAAAGCCTAAATATCTTTCCATGAATATGGAGGCCATGGACTCGGGCAGGTTCCCGGTCTCTTTATAAAGGTAATAGGCCTTTATGGCGTCGCCCCCTATTATCCCGGGGAGCATTATATTGAAAAAGCTCCCCATTATATAAAGCGAAAAGAGCCTGCGGCGAGGGGGCCTCGCAACGATAAGGAGGCTCCATCTCAAGGTCGAGATATAAAGAGAGACAAAATAGAAGAGGGCCGAGAGCGCGAAATAAGCCGGGTTTATCCTTTTTACCGTAGAATATATGTTTTCCAGGCCCGTCTTTTTTATGATCAGGAAGAGAAGCGTACCGCTCACCGCGGCCTTCAAGAGAAGGAGGAGATATTTTTTACTTCTTTTCGGGTCCAATTACCTTTTTAAGAGCATAGATGGGCTTCCCCTGGCTTTCGTGATATACCCGGACGAGCATCTCCCCCAGGAGGCCCATGCCGACAAGCTGGACGCCCACTATTATAAGGAGCACGCCCAAGAGGAGGAGGGGCCTCCCGCCTATATCAACCCCTGAAAAGATTTTTTCCAGCGTCAGATAGAGCGAGATAAGGAAGCCCGCCGCCGCGCAGAGGAGGCCGAGGGGGCCGAAGGCCTGTATCGGCTTCGTGGAGAAACTCTGGAGGAACTTTACGGTTATAAGGTCAAGGAGGACCTTCAAGGTCCTCGAAAGCCCGTACTTGGATTTGCCCCTCGCGCGCGCGTGATGGGCGGTCTCGATCTCGGAGACCCGCACGCCGTACCAGCTTGCGACCACCGGCATGAAGCGGTGCATCTCCCCGTAGAGGCGGATGTTTTTTACGACCTCCCTTCTGTAGGCCTTAAGCGAGCAGCCGTAATCGTGGAGGCGCACGCCCGTGACCTTCCCTATAAGCCAGTTCGCGGCAATCGAAGGGAGCCTCCTTGTCAGGAGCTTGTCCTTCCTGTCCTTTCTCCAGCCGCTTACAAGGTCTGCGGACTTTATCTCTTCGAGGAGCCTTGGGATATCGCGGGGGTCGTTTTGCAGGTCGCCGTCCATGGTGATTATGATCTCGCCGCTTGCGTAATCGAACCCGGCGGCAAAGGCCGCGGTCTGCCCGAAATTGCGCCTGAATGAAAGGACCGCTATATTGGGGTCCAGGGCGGAGAGCCTCTCAAGCTCGTCCATCGTATTGTCCGTGCTCCCGTCGTCAATGAAGATAACCTGGTATGGTCTTCCCGTACCTTCGAGCACGGGTTTCAAGGCGGTGTAAAGGGGCCTTATATTCTCCTCTTCGTTGAAGAGCGGGACCACTATGGAAAGCTCCGGCATCAATAAGACCTCGCCCCCCCTTTCTCCATTCCCTTAAACCCGTAACAGAGAAAGACGGTATAGTTTCGGAGGGGCCGCGAGCCCTCGTAAACGGTGAAAGACTTCCTCTCGAATCGCGCGAAAGCGCCCGCGAGCTTTTCCGGCATCTCCGAATCGCCTATTCTAACAAAAATGGCGTTCTTCTTCTTGAAACCGTGAAAGCCGGGCCAGAGGTCATACTGGTTCATGCGCCTCCCCAGGTTCACGCAGTAGGTCACGGGCTGGCCCTTAAGATAGAAGGCAAGCTCGGAGGCAAGCTGATAGCTATCGGAGAGGATGAACCAGTTTTTATCATCCAGTTTGGCCCTTATCCCATCCACTTTTTCCGCGGCCTCCTTCCACCCCCGGAGCTTGGCCGAGGGGTCCAGGTCCGGCGGTAGCTGAAGGAGCCTTGGATAGTGGGATACGGCGGTAAGCGCCAGGCCCATGAGGAGCGCCAGGGAGACCAGCACTTTTATTACCGGCTTGGAGTATTTGAAATCCTTCATGTAATATGCCGAGAAGGCAATTATCCCCGTTATATAGCCCGGCATGGCCCAGTTCGCCTCTACCTTCCCCTGGATGCTTTTTATAAGAAAAAAGAGCAGGGTCGGCATGGCGAACCAGAAAGAAAACCGGTCCTTTTTGGCCTGCCTCATGAGGGCATAAATGATCATGAAAAACAAAATGGGCGTGAGGACGCCGATCTGGGACCCGATGAATTCAAAAAAATCTTCCCCTGAGAGCCTGAACCCGTCATCGATGTGAGTGTGCCCGATATTGTGCTTGAACATGACGAAATCGTGCTCCATATTCCAGAAGAGAAGGGGCAGAAGGACGATAAGACTGAAAAGGGCGCCGGCATAGGGGCGCACCGAGACGAGCTCCCTCCTGTCCTCTTTCGTGAAGAGGAGATATAAAAGGGCGGAGATGTAGAAGAAGCCCATCGTGAATTTCGTAAGGAGCCCGAGGCCCGCCGCAAGCCCCAGGAGGAGCCATTCCGAGATGCTCCCTATCGAAAGGGCCCTGTAAAAAAGGAGAAGCGAAAGTATCCAGAAGAAAAGCAGCGGGGCGTCTATCGTCATTATGATGCCGAAGGCGGAAAAGAGCGGCACCATCTGGAAGATGATGGCGGAATAAAAACCCGTGTCCTCGTCATGGAGGAGCTTGCCGATCTTGAAAAGGAGGACGCTCCCCAGGAGAGATAATATCGGCGCGAAAAATCTTACACCCAGCTCGGTGTTCCCGAAGAGGAATGTGCCGGCCCGGATAAGATACGCTACAACGGGGCCCTTGGAATAATATCCATAATCGAGCCTCCGGGACCATTCCCAATAATGGGCCTCGTCTGCCGTGAGCTGGAGCCCGCCATTCAGTATGAAATAGTACCTGAAGAGCGTGACCGCAAAAAGAAAGAAAAAGAGCAGGGGGGCCTTCCGGCCCTTTTCGAAGACACGGGCGGAGAGTTGGGCCATCCCGGTCCCCATGATTATGCCGAGGAAAGCCCCGGCCAGCACATCCGAGGGATAATGCACCCCTACATATATCCTCGAAACGGCAACAAGCGCGGCCGTAAGGCACATTAAACCGGTGAGCCTGCTCCTCACGAGCATGGGGAAGGGGATGACGAGCGCAAAGGCGTTCGCCGCGTGGTTCGAGGGCATGGAAAAAGCGCTCCCGCACCCTATGAGAAGCCTCACGTCGAGCGCCTGGCAGGGCCTCGGGCGCGCGAAAAGCTCCTTGAGGCTGTTCCCGGCCCAGTCCGCGAGCGCAAACGCCGCAAGGGCCGCAAATAGGGCCATGAGGACATTTTTTCTCTCCTTCTCATAAATGAACAGGAGGAGGACGGTTCCCAGAAGGACATACTCGTAATTTTTTGAAAAAAACACCATGAGGGCATCGAGCACCCCGTGGTTAAAGCCCTTGTTTATGAGGAAGAAGAGAGATCTGTCAGCGGCCTCTAAATTCATCCGCGCCTTCGGGTCTCATAAATTCTCAGGGTTCATATTTCTTCAGGTCCATCAAGGATAGTCCTCACGAGCTTTCTCAGCTCATCGATGCGGAAGGGTTTCTGGAGGAAATTCCTGTTCTCCCGTTTTGAGTCCGAGCCGCTCACGTATATGAATTTCATGCCCGGGTTTTTCTTTATTGCTTCCTTTACCAGGTTTTCCAGGGCCGCGTCCGGTATATGGAGGTCGAGGATCGCTAAATCGAATTCCTCCTCGCCCAGCGCTTTCTTATATTTGGGAAGGTCCGAAACGGCCTTTACCGAATAGCCGACCCTCGAGAGGGCCTTCTCCATCGTGGCAAGCACCAGGGGCTCATCATCCATGATGAGGATTTTCTCTTTCATTCCCGTTATAATTTATCACAATCCCTTTATAAAATTGAAAGTGTTTAAGTTCTAATGCATATAATCGACTGGGTGATAGTGGCCCTCTACATGCTCCTCTCGCTTGCGATAGGGCTCTATTTCACCCGCCGCGCATCTTCGAGCCTTTCGGAATTTTTTCTCTCCGGGCGGAACCTCCCCTGGTGGCTTGCCGGGACCTCGATGGTGGCTACGACCTTCTCCTCCGACACCCCGCTTTACGTGACCGGGCTTGTGAGGGAGCACGGCATCTACGAGAACTGGCAGTGGTGGAGCTTCATCTTCTCGGGGATGCTCTCGGTCTTCTTCTTCGCCCGGCTCTGGAGGAGGCTGGGGGTGCTTACGGACGTGGAACTGATATCGCTGAGGTATTCGGGCCGGGAGGCCTCGGTCTTGAGGGGCTTTAAGGCCCTTTATTTCTCCTTCATAATCCACACCATAATAAAGGCGCAGGTCATACTTGCCATGGCAAAGATAATGGACGCCGCGCTCGGGTGGGGGAAATGGGAGAGCATAATTATATCGAGCGCGGTGACAATTGCCTATTCCGTTTTTTCCGGCTACTGGGGGGTCGTGACGACGGATTTCTTCCAGTTCATAATAGCCATGATCGGGGCCGTTGTCCTTGCGGCGGCCGCCATGGGGAAGGCGGGGGGAATGGCGGGGATAAAGGCCGCGGTCGCCCCGGAAACATTGGACTTCTTCCCATCCCCGGGAGAAGCCGCATTTATGGCTTTCCTCGGCTATATAGCGCTTAGCTGGTGGTCCAAGTATTCCTCGGACGGGGGCGGGGTCATCGTGCAGAGGATGGCCTCCTCGAAAAACGAGAAGGAAAGCTTCGCCGCGACATTTTACTTCAACGTGGCAAATTATGCCCTGAGGACATGGCCCTGGGTGATAGCGGCCTTGGCCTCGATCGCCCTTTATCCCGCCCTGGGACCACAGAATGTGGGCCGTCCAATATTAGACCACGAGGCCGTATATCCCCGGATGATGATGGACCTCCTCCCGACGGGCTTGAAGGGCCTGATGCTGGCCTCCTTTTTTGCCGCATTCATGTCCACCTTGAGCACATATCTCAACCTCTCTTCGGCCTATTTCATAAACGACCTCTACCGGCCCTTCATAAAGAAAGACGCGGGCGAGAGGCATTACATCTTCGTCTCCCGCGTGATGACGCTCGTCCTTTCCGCGGTCACGGTTTATGTCACCTATAACGTGACCTCCATTGTGGGAGTATTCAAGTTCCTCATAGCCTTCGGCTCCGGCACGGGACTTGTGTATATCTTGCGATGGTTCTGGTGGCGCATAAACGCCTGGAGCGAGATATCGGCGATGGCGGCCTCCACCGGGGCAAGCATATTGGCCTACACGCACCCGGCTTTCGCGGATATGCCCTATTACGGAAAGCTCGCGTTCATCATCGGGGCCTCAACCGTCGTCTGGGTGGCAGTGACATTTATCACAAAGCCCGTGCCGATGGAGAAGTTAAAGGAGTTCTACCGGAGGACACTCCCCGGAGGGGCGGGGTGGGCCCCCGTCCGCAAGGCGTTTAAAGGGGAGGAGATTGACGAGCCCACTAATTTCTCCGGGGCCTTCTTCCAATGGATTACAAGCTGTGTCTTCCTCGTCTCGCTTACCATAGGCATGGGCAAGCTCCTTTTGGGCTTTTACCTCTCCGGGGTTATCTGGACTTCAGTCGCCCTTTTTAGCGGCATTAGGCTCTGGCGCTGGATGTCGGGAAAGGTTTTGCGCTAAACCTCTGAGCCTTCCTCTATTTCCCTTTCAGCCGGCGCGCCCTTTCGAGATTTGCGCGGAAGAGCGGGTCTTCGGGTCTTTGCGCCAGGGCGGCCTCGAACTGCTCTATGGCCTTCTCCATCATGCCCGCTTTTGCGTACGCGGTGCCAAGGTTATTTCTCGAATCCGGGTCCGGGTCCCTGGAAACAGCGGTCTCCATATGCCCGATTGCCTCGGCGAGCCTGCCCTCGAAAAACAAGGCCTCCCCGAGGCTCAGGTGCGCTATCGGGCTTTCGGGGGATTTGGACACCACGTCCGCCCACAGGGATAGGTTGCTTTTCCAGACGGGGTTCCTCTGATATGTGCCGATTGAAAAAAGTATCAAAAAAATCGAGAATACCGCGGCGGCCGCCCGTGCCCGCCCCGGATACCTGTTAAGGAGTTTCGCAAGACCCAAGGCCATGAGGACCGTAAACCCGGCAGAGGGCAGGTATAAAAATCTCTCGGCAAAAGGGTTCTCATAGCGCTGTATCAGGGCGGGCGTGTAAAGGGCGGGAAGGAGTGGGAAGATGAAGAGGGAAAGCCCAACAAAAACGCTTTTGAGCCTTGCCGCCGAATATACGGCGATTATCAGGAACAAAAATACAAAGGCCAGCCAAAGCATGGCTCCGGGCTCCATTGCCGAACTAACCGGCCTATAGAGGTGAAAGAAATTGAGCCCCACGGGGAAAAGGACCATCTTGATGTATTTGCCGAAGAGAACGGATGTGTCCACGAGGAAAAGAAACATCCCGGATTTGATCTCATGATGCACAGGGGCAAGCCCCTTCAGGGCATAAAACCTCATGAAGAGATATACGCCTGCCCCGGCAATATAAGGGAGGTACCTTTTTAACCGGACGGAGAGCTTATCCTCGGCAAATGCGCGGTCCCATGCGAAGAGGACAGCCGGAAGCACTATCGCCGGCTCCTTGCCAAGCATGGCGAGAAAGTAGAAAAAAACCGAAAGCGCCAACCCGGGCCTGCCCGCCCTGCCCGATTTGATATAAAAGAGCAGGGAGAGAAGGAAGAAAAAGGCGCAAGAGAGGTCCATCACGCCCGCTATCCATGAGACCGCCTCCGTGTGGACCGGATGCGCCGCGAAGATAAGGGCGGCCATGCCCGCCGGAATAGCGGATTCTCCCCCGGCCTTTGAAGCGGAAACAACCTCGCGGGCGACAAAAAACACCAGGGTTGAAGCCCCCGCGTGCCAAAGGATGTTTACAAGGTGGTAGCCCCACGCCGAGAGCCCGAAAAGACTGTAGCAGAAGGTATAAATCAGGTGCATCATCGGCCTGAAGTAATTTGAGTCGCCGGGGACCTTCAGCAGGTTCGAGGAGAATATCTCCTTCAGGTGCCCGAAATCCCTTATCCAGGGGTTTTCTACGATATGGCTTTCGTCGTCAAGTACGAAGCCGTTTTGCAGGGTGTTTGAATAAATGGCTAACGAGAACAAGACCAGGGCGGAAAGAAAGATCAGAGTCCGGGTTTGCCCCTTCCGCATTATTTAATCCTGCTTTTATGGGTCCGGCAGGCCGGGGCAAAACAGTCTTTCAGCAGATAGTGCCTGGAAGGCCATATTTTTTCCAAATTCCTCCTGGAAATTATACTTTTTTAACCCCGCCCGCGTCAAAAGTCCCGCGAGAGGGGGCATCTCCCGCTTATTGACAACAGGGCGCGTTTCAGAGAGGCTTTCTATATGGAAAGAAGGAAAATCTCCTACCAGTTCATAATGCTAATGGGGGCGGTGAGCCTTTTTGGTGACGTAACTTACGAGGGGGGAAGGAGCGTTACCGGGCCCTTTTTCGCGCTCCTCGGGGCCTCTGCCGCCGCCGTGGGGGCGGTCTCGGGATTCGGGGAGTTTCTGGGATATGCGCTGAGGATCGTCTCCGGATTTATTGCCGATAAGACAAAGGCCCACTGGCCGCTCACATTTATAGGATACGGCATGATATTCGCGATCCCCCTGCTGGCATTCACGGGGAGGTGGGAGACGGCCGCCGTTTTCGTGATTTTGGAGCGCGCGGGAAAGGCGATAAGGAGCCCCGCGCGGGACGCGATACTCTCGCACGCGGCAAAGGAGGTGGGCAGGGGCTGGGGCTTCGGCCTGCACGAGTTTTTCGACCAGGTGGGGGCGGTCCTTGGCCCGCTCGTCTTCACCTCCGTATTCTTTTTTAAGGGGAGCTATGCCACAGGGTTCAAGGTGCTCTTTATTCCCGCGTTCGTCGCCCTTATATTCCTTGTGCTCGCCCGGAAGAAACTCCCGAACCCGCAAAAGCTCGAGTGCCATGTCCTCCGGGGGGCAAGCCCAAAAGAGCTTAATCATATATTCTGGCTCTACACAATTTTTACTTTCGCCAGTGTGGCGGGGGTGCTCAACTTTCAGCTCATCTCCTACAGCTTGAAGGTGGAAAATATCGCCACGGATACCCAGATACCGATGTTTTATCTGGCCGCAATGGGGGCGGACGGGATAATGGCCCTCCTTGTGGGGAAATTATATGACAGGACGGGGATAAGGCTCCTTTTAATCGCGCCGCTCCTTGCCATCCCGCTCCCCTTTGCCGCTTTTTCGGATTCTTTCTGGATAGCGGCTACGGGGGTCGTCCTATGGGGGCTTGTCATCGGGGTGCACGAGACTATTATGCGCGCGGCCATTGCCGATATCGCCCAGCCCCAGAGGAGGGGCACGGCTTACGGCATCTTCAACACCGCGTACGGGCTTGCCTTTTTCATCGGGAGCGCTCTCATGGGACTGCTTTACGAGATATCGATGAACTGGCTTTTCGCGTTTGCCGTCTTCATGCAGGCCGTATCCATCATCTTCTTTTTGTTCTTCCGGTCGTATTTCAAGAAAATAAGTGCTGCTTGAGATAAGCCCCGCTTGACACAGATGTCTCTTGAGGCGGAAGACCCCGAGGAGAGGGCGTATTCGCACAGAAATCAGGCGCGGACTTTATACAGGGGCTGTCCGCATGTGGGGCAGACCTCTATCTCTTCGATTTTTTTCAGGTACTCAAGTATCGCGGAGACCAGAGTGGCGTGGCTCCAGGTGAGGGGAGATGCCGAAATAGGCTCGTCCGTCAAGGGGTCGATCTGCTCCGCGAGGACCCCGGAGGGCCGGGCCCTCCCGGCGATTTTTTCGAGGCTTCGAAGCCCCTCATCCAGTTCCTCTCTTGTCCTCGCCCGCGCTATTTGCCATTGGGCAACCCAGAGCGTGCAGATGAACCATGGGTTCCCGGGGATCCCCCCGGAGCGGGCGGGATCGAGATAGTATTTATCTCCCTCATACCTCGCAAAGCCCCCGTCCTTTCCCACTCGAAGTTTCTCCATTATGGCCCGCATCGTGCCCTCGATCCTCTCGTCACCTGCATCGTAGAGCCCGAAGTAGAAGGGCGCATGTGTGCTCGCGTCCACCCGCCTGTCTTTTTCGTATGTGCCGTCTTCACGCGGGTAGATGCCCTTTAAGAACCTTTTTTCATCCGGGTGATAGAGGTGCCTTTCCATGGCGCTTTTAATCCCGAGCGCGGCCTTTCTGTATTTTTCGGCCCGTTCGCTTTCTTCAAAGAGAAGGGCGAATTTTTCGGCGGCCATAAGCCCCGCATGCACAGCCGAACAGGTATAAGTATGTATCCCCCACTCTTCCTCCCAGAGGTCGTAAGAAGGCATTGGGAGGCCCAGCTCCGGATGAATGTAGCGGCACATGAAATCCGCGCACCTTACCACCACCGGCCCGTAGAGGCCCAGTATGAACTCGATGTCCCTGAAAATCTCATAATGCTTCCACAGGGCCCAGAGGACAAGGCCCGTGCTGTCTTCCTGTATGGGGAGCTGTTTTTTCCCGTTCAAAAACCATGGATGCCACGAGCTTCCCAGGCATCCGTCGGCCATGTATTTGTGGAGAAAATACCCGTTCCGCTCTTTCCCTTCTTCCAGAAGCCCGCGGCAGAACTCGAAGAACTTGCGGGATATTCCGCCGAACCCGGCCCTGTCCAGCGCATGGCATATAAGGGCGGAATCGCGGGGCCACACGTATCCGTATGTGTCTTTGGCGAACTGGATGGTATCATAGTCCTGCGCCGCAAGTATGGCGCCCCCGCTGTCCACGTTGGTGCGCATGATAAGGAGGCTCCTTTTGAAAAGGTTCCGGAGTTTTGGGGGGAGAGACGAAAGGTTTAGCGGTTCCTTATTTACCCATGCCCTCCAGTACCGGTCCGTCCTGTCGAGGAAAAATTCCGGCCCGGCCTCTTTCAGCTTTCCCGCAAGCGCGCTTGCGGTCTCGTAATCGAAGCCGGCCGTCATCCAGTAATAAAGTGTTTTTTGCCCCGAGGGAGGGAGTTCCGTATGGAAGCCTACGGCCGAGTCCACGGAGCCCTGCGCTATGGTATTTCCGGCAAGCACCCCGTCCTCGGCGTCCCTCCACGCCCCTTCCAGCTTTCTGAACTCTTTTATTCCGGTCGTGAACTGGTCCAGACCGGGCCTTCCGTCCCGCATGCCTCCCATGAGAAAATACCGGTCCTTCTTATAGTGTATTATCGAGTCCTCATCCGGGTCGTAATAGGCCGTATCCGATTCCGCGGTCTCGTAGATATGAAAGTCCTGGTGAAAGAATAGGCGTACATCTCTTTTAACGGGGAGCAGGTTGAATATCTCTATCCTTTTTATGTAGATGTCTTCGATGAAATCTATCGCATCTGAGAAATGGAGCCGTATCCCCGCCCCCGGGTTTTCCGCCACGACATGGGTCAAGAGACTCTCCCAGGAATAATCGAGCCTGGGCTCCCAGTCCGGCCCCATCCAGCTAAAGGTCCCGTCCACCCACAGGCCGAAGCGGAATTTATGCCCCGCCGAATGGTTTTCCCTGGCGCAGCAAGGGTAATAGATGTCCCTGATGCAGTATTGCCTATCGAAATTTACATAGAATCGGCCATTTGTGAGCGGCAGGTCACGGGGCATGTTATTCCGTTACTTCCAGCATTCCTTTCATCCCCTGTTTCCTGTGGCTGGGAAAGAAAAGGAGCTTCTCGTCGCAATAGAACTCGTATTTCCCCGTTTTAGTGGGCGTAAAGCTTATTTTTTTTGGCTCCGTGCCGAGTTTCACCTTGATGTCCATCCCGGCCTCGGGGGCCTTTACCACAAAGGCATGGGGCGTGAGCGTGCGCTCCTTTTTAAGGGTGAACTCGGCGGGCACGTTTACCTTGAGAATTATATGCCTGGGCTTGAAAAAGTAGCTCCCTCCCGTGATTTCCGCCCTCTGGACGCCTTCGGGGCCTTTTTCCGCCCGGTAAGCCTGTTTCTGTGCCGTGGCGAGGGCCGCAAGGCCCATAAAGACGATAAAGACGAAAACGAGCGTTTTTTTAAGGGCCGCCATTTTTCCCTCCTTTTTTTAGATTTAATCACCCCGCCTGCCCCTTTGCAAGCGCAAATTTGAAAAATATTGATTCGGGTTCCTATACGGGGTCTTCAAGCCAGCCTGAATGTTTGTCAGTCTTAATGCGAGTGAAAGGATTTTCCAAAATTCCGAATGGCGAGGGTGCCTTTTCAGCTTCAAAAAGAGTGTAAAGAAAAATTTTGGTGGTAGAATTGGGGTAGAAAAACCCCTCATTATACATGGGAGTCCCAGAGAGGAGGCCGTATGGAAAAGCTGAGCACGGGTTTTGGCCGCAAGGAGAAAGAGGTCTTTGATCTAAAGAAATTAATCAAATTCCATCCCGACAGAATCTCTCGGGAGATGATAGGCGAGACACCGGAGATGCGGGTGGCCCTCATGTGCCTCGAGCCGGGGCAGGAACTGGCTCCCCATAAGCCCCTATGCAGCTTTTAATGTATGTGGTGGAAGGGCGCGGGGTCTTCAGCATCGGAGAGGAAGAAATAGAGGCGGACGAGAAGACGGCCATCCTCTGCGCCCCAATGGTCCCCCACGGCTTTAAGGCGTCAAAAGGCGAGAGGCTTGTGGTAATTGCTGTGGTCACCCCGGCGGAGGCCCTCATAGAGCCATAACTGACCGCCGGTTTTCCATACCCTTTCATTTGTGACCCTCCTCCGGAGGGTTCTTTTTTGGGATGGGTTGATACTCATTATCTCTTCTTGCATAATATGCGTGTGCAGGACGGTCCAAGAGGTGAATGTGTCCCCCAGGGCTAAAAAGCCCAGAATTTGCACCCATGCATTTAAAGGGAGGGCATTCAAGCCCGCCGGGATCCCCATGACTGAACTCGAATGCATAACGCTCATGCGGGACGAGCTCGAGGCACTCAAGCTCTGCGATTTCGAGGACCTGACCCAGGAAGAGGCCGGCAGGAGGATGGGGATATCGAGGGGGACCGTCCAGAGGGTCCTCTCGAGCGCCCGGAAGAAGGTGGCCCAGGCCCTTTCGGAGTGCAAGGCCCTCGTCCTTGAAGAGATTATCTGTAAATAAAGGTCCGGGGCGGGCGGGGCCCCCGCCCGCCCCGGCTTCTCCCATCATCACTTCTAAAGTTATAACTTGACTTTTTCTATATACCCTTCCTATAATGTGCATATGCACAAAATAAAAGGAGGCGTACTATGCATCACATGAGGCTTTGTTTTCCGGTTGAAAAAGACGAAGGCTTGGACAGCAAGGTATACGGCCACTTCGGCTCGGCCCCGGCCTTTCTGATAATTGACTCCGAAACGAAAAAGGCAAAAACAGTTATAAACAGCGACGCGCACCACGCGCACGGGATGTGCAGCCCTTTACGGGCACTGGGCGGCGAGCAGGTGGACGCCATTGTTGTGTGCGGGATAGGGGCCGGGGCATTGGCAGGGCTGGCCCGGAACGGCATAGAGGTGTTCAGGGCCTTCGACGGGACTGTCAGGGAGAACCTGAGGCTTTTTGAGCTAAACAGCCTTTCCCGTTTCAATCCGGGGGGAGTTTGCACAGGCCACGAAGGCTGCGCCCATTAAAAGGAGACAATTTGCCAATTCAAAAAAAGTTCGTGTTCATAATCACCCATTCCCATGATAATCCCGACGTGGTGGCCGGGGCGATGCAGCTTGCCGCGAACATGAAGGCCTTTGACATAGAGCTCGATTTCTTTCTTATGGACAAGGGCGTGCTCCTTGCGAAAAAGGGCTTTGCGGAGACCCTCACCTGGCAGAAGAAGGATGAGTTTTCGCCCGTGGCCGAGTTGATCAAGACACTTGCGGATTTCGGCGTGAATTTCTACATCTGTGCTTCCTGCGTGAAGCCTTACGAGCTTGACAAGGTCGAGCTTATAGAGAATTCCGAGGCAAAACCCGGCTCGTTCCTCGCGGAGATGCTCATGGAGAGGCAGAGCCTCTCGTTTTAAAAAATAAAGACAGAATCTCTCTTTTTAATAAATTTGAGGCAGGGCCTGACATTCTAAGGCGGACATCTATGAAGGAGGAACTGATGGATTCCAAGGCGGCTATAAACAGGCTGAGGGTGCTCAACTTCGCCTTTGGCATAATGGAGAACCAGCAGGAAGACCCCGTTTGCAGGAGGTGCCTCTCATTTGCGAAAACTCTTGAGGCCCTTAGGGATGATTTCATGAAATTCGAGAAAGAGTTCTCTCCTTTGAGAAAGGACCTGCCCGATGAGTTTGCAGAACTCTTCACCGGGTTATACGCAAAGCTCTCGATGATAAGCCCTCCGGGAAACTCGGTAGGCCAGAAGAAGCTCGGCGCATGCGCTCTCGGCGAGGTCTGCTTGCCAAAGGCCGGGCGCGTGGTCCTCGACAGGCTCGCGGGATAGACAAGACGGTCAAAGAGGCATGCCGGGTGTTGAGGCCCGGAGGTTGTATTCTTATCGGGCTCATAGACAAAGAGAGCCCTCTGGGCATCTTCTATCAGATGCACAAGGACAAGAGCGTTTTTTACGTGGCCGCCACATTCTATTCAGTCGATGAAGTTGTTTCCCTTCTAAAACATGCCGGGTTCGGGGGTTTCCGTTTCACCCAGACAATCTTTCGTCATCCGGCCGATATAAAAGAGGTCGAGCCCGTCAAGGAAGGCTATGGCGAAGGTTCATTTGTCGTCATAAAAGCGGTGAAGTGATTTTAGTCATGCCCGCATTACTGCCGGGATTTGACATGAAAGACACGGAACGGAGAAAGAGCGATACATCTGCTTATGAAGGCAAGAAGATTGCGATCGCATCTTCAGGGCTGAATAGTGCTTTAACGGCAATAAAATTTCTCCTTTACCTTTTCACAGGCAGCGCCGCCGTTTTAGCGGAGGCGGTACAGGGATTTCCGGAGGTCAAGAAGATAGTCTCGCTCCGTGCCAGGAACTCCGGAAGGTTCGTCTTTGTGGAGGCCGTGCTAACCATTGCGCTCAAGAGGCTCAAGGAGGCCCATGAACTCGCGGACCGCATCGAGGATGAGATAAGACGCCGTGTCTCTTCCGTAGAGAAGGTGTTGGTCCATTATGAGCCGGAGAAGAGGGACTGCACACGGCAAGCCGTGCCCCTTGCCGACCTGGACGACGCAGTCTCGGAGCATTTCAGCGGCGCACCATTTGTCGCCGTATGGGATACGGGTCCGGATGGAGCGGTGCTGTCACTGGAGATACTCGAAAATCCTTTTCGGACGGTGAAAAGGGGAGCGGGAATACGGCTCGCGGCATTTCTTGCGGAAAAAGAGATTAACATCCTTTATGCAAAAGCGCCCTTTGCCGGGAAAGGCCCGGAATATGTCCTCTCTGATGCGGGCATCGACCTGAGGGAACCGAATACAAAGAGCCTGGCCAAACTGATGAAAGGGCATTAGAACCTATCTCAAAATTGATTTTCTCTTTTTTTTGCGTCATTCCGGGTTTGACCCGGAATCCAGCGACTTTGCCGTTTATATATAAAAACAAAGACTTGGGAATTATCGATTTAAAAGCATTAACGTCGCTGGATGCCGGTTGGAGTTTACCCCGGCGCAGGCCGGGGCCGGGGCATGACTAATTTGAGATAGGTTCTATCGAAATGGCGGGATAACCAGGAAATCTTTTTGTATATGCGGTGGGCTATTTGCCGGTCCAGTTTTGCAAGGTCTTTGAGCGCATCCTCTGTCCACTCGACCTTAGCCAAGCCGTTTTAATGCCTCTTCGTGAGAAACCCGCTTTGAAGGCTTTTTCAAGCGTCCCTCCAACTTCGCCTTAAACTCCTTTTTTAGCGGAAGACCCGAATCCGGGTCTCCAAGAATCTCAAGAAGTTTCTGCTCTATTAAATGCTCGAGATCACATCTTCTGTTAAAATATTCGATGCCTGATTTTAATCAAAAGCGCATTCTCATAAGAGGCGTGAACTGGGTGGGGGATGCCGTGATGAGCATGCCGGCTATTTCAGCCGTTAGAAAGGCTTTCCCCGGCGCCAAGCTCTCTTTGCTCGTAAAACCCTGGGTGGCGGGGCTCTTTGAGAAGGACCCCAATGTAGATGAAATAATCTTTTACCAAGAGGAGCACAAAGGCTTTTCGGGCAAGCTTGAGCTTGCCCGCCGATTAAAGGGGCAAAAATTCGATCTTGCCATACTCTTACAGAATGCAATTGACGCGGCCATCATCGCATTTATTGCCCGCATTCCAAGGCGCATAGGCTATTCGAGGGACATGAGGGGATTTCTCCTTACGGATAAAATCCCTTATAAAGGGGAAGATAGAAAAGGGCACCACATCGGCTATTTCCTTAACCTTTTAAAAGAGGCCGGTATTTCCGCCGAACCCGTAAACAAGGCCCCCTGGATTTACCTCGATATGGAAGAAAGGCTCAAAGCCCGTTCTCTTATAAGAAATTTGAAAAGGCCTGTTATCGGCTTGAACCCCGGCGCCGCTTTCGGCTCTTCAAAGAGATGGCCCCCGGAAAGGTTCGGGGAGGTAGCGAAAAAGATCGCGGGCGAGCTAAAGGGGACCTCCGTCATATTCGGCTCAAAAGCGGAGGAGAGGACGGCGGAAGAGATAATGAAGCCGGCCCCCGAGGCCCTCTCTTTTGCCGGGAAGACAACATTAAGGGAGCTTGCGGCGCTGATCTCCGAGTGCGACGCGCTTATTACAAACGACTCCGGGACGATGCATGTGGGGTACGCCGTTGGCACCCCCCTTGTCGCCCTTTTTGGTCCCACTTCTCCCCGGCTCACCGGCCCGCCCCCGGCGGGCAACATTGTTATCAAAAAAGACGTGCCATGCTCCCCCTGCTTCGAGCGGGAGTGCCCGGAGAAGCATACCCAATGCATGCTGGGCATATCGGCGGATGAGGTTTTCAACGCCCTTAAAAGGGTCCTTCCCTTTAACAGGGCGGTCTTTTTCGACCGCGACGGCACGCTTTGCAGGGACGTCGATTTCTTGAATAACTGGCAGGACTTCGAGGTATTTAAAGATATAGGCGAGGTTCAAAAATTAAAAGAGCTTGGGTTTAAGCTCATAGGCGTGACAAACCAGTCGGGGATCGGGCGGGGGATCGTGAATGAAGGCTTCGTGAAAGATGCGAACCGCTTTTTTATCGAGGAGCACGGGTTCGATGCCTTCTATTATTGCCCGCACCTGCCTGAGGACAATTGCTCGTGCAGGAAGCCCTCGCCGGGGATGCTCGTGCGGGCAAGGACCGAATTCTCGATAGACTTGAAGGGCTCGTACATGATAGGCGATAAAGAAGGAGACATTATCGCCGGAGAGGCCGCGGGGACGAGGGGCCTTCTCCTTAAAGGCCCAAGCCCGAATTCATTCGCAAGCCTTAAAGAGTGCGTAGAGTTTATAATAAAAGCCGAAAACGATTCGGGGAGAGATAAATGAGCGAGAGGACGTTGAAACTGAGAGAGGAGCTTTACGGGAATGTGATGGACTTCATGCGGGTGAGCTTCCCCGGCATGATAGACAGGGCTTACGAGTTCTTCTGGGAAGAGGAGGAGCCCGAACAGTTCCTCTCCGGACTGGGCCTGGAATTGGCTTTTGTAAATTTCGAGGACTGGTTCGTCTGCGACTATGGGGAGCCGGAAGGCCCGGTAATAGATATTTATCTCGAAAAGAGCGGGGATGCGGAGCCGGAGAAATATGCCCCGCTCAAAAATTCCGTAATAAGCGCATTTCTTGTAAGGAAAGTCACTGATACAGAGATGGAGATAGAGGACCTCCTCCAGGGGGAGATTCACAAAATAAGCCCGGTCCCGTTCGAGGGGATAAAGGAGGGGGATTTCTTTGCATCGCGCGTGCTTGTCATCGAGGGCGAGCCCGTCCTCGGGGCCTGCATATATCCCTTTGGGGAGGGGATGCGGGATGCGGTCCTCTCGGCCATTAACGGCCAGCACATAAGATATAAAAAGAACAAAAACCCCGGGGGCACGGTGAGGGATTTCCTCAAGGACGAGTCCTATTCCTTCAATATGATATGGATGAGCGGCCTCTATAAAAAGGCCGATGGACCGGGTGAATGAGGTCGAGATAAAGAAGGCCCTTGTCGTTAAGCCAAGCTCCCTGGGGGATGTCGTCCATTCCCTGCCGTTTCTCCACTCGTTGAAAAAATGCTTCCCCGGTCTGCGCGTCCACTGGGTGATAGCCGAGCCCTTGAAAGACCTCCTCGAAGGCCACCCCCTGATAGAAAAACTCTGGGTCATAAAGAAAGACAACTGGAAAAAGCCGGCCAGGATTTTTGAGACCTTAAGCGAATTCAAAGCGCTCTCCAAAAATTTAAAAAAGGAGCGTTTCGATATCGCCTTCGACCTCCAGGGGCTGCTCCGAAGCGGCATTATCATTAAAAGCTCGGGGGCAAAAGTAAGGGTCGGCTTCAAGGAGGCGAGGGAAGGGGGCCACCTTTTTTATACGCATAAAGTGGAAGGCGGAAAAGGCATCCACGCCGTGGAAAGATATTTAAAACTCGCCGAGTCCATTGCACCCGGTGTGTTATGCCAAACGGAAATAGAATTCCCTCTTATAAGAGCGAAGGATTTTACCCCGCCCTTTAAGGAATACGCCGTGCTGGCCCCGGGGGCCAGGTGGGCATCAAAGCGCTGGCCTGCCGGGGATTTCGGAAAACTCGCCGCGATGCTCCCCTTAAAGAGTGTCATAATAGGGAGCAATTCTGAGAAAGCCCTTGCGGATGAGGTCGCGCGGACCTCGGGCGGAAATGCCGTCTCATTTGCGGGGAAAAGCGGGTTGAAAGAACTGGTTGAGCTTATAAGGCAAGCCCGCTTTATGGTCACAAACGATTCCGGCCCGATGCACATAGCGGCCGCTTTGGGCGTGCCCGTTTTTGCCGTATTCGGCCCCACGGACCCTGCCCTCACGGGGCCTTATGGGAAGGGAATGAGGGTAGTGCTCAGAGAGAAAGCCGATTGCGCCCCCTGCCGGAATCGGGATTGCCCGGATATGAAATGCATGCGCGCCATAACGCCCGAAAGGCTCCTCGAAGAGATCAAAAGAGCAATTTTCCCCCTTCACATTCACCCCCACCCTCACCCTCCCCCATCAAGGGGGAGGGGACCAAAGGGGGGAATGCTCCAATAGGGGAAGAGGAGAGGCCCTCTCAATCAGGTCTCCCCTCCCTCGGCGGGAGGGGTTGGGGGAGGGTGAGGATCCCCCTTTTCTTGAGACCTGTCGCTTGAAGAATTTATAGGGGACAAATAAATAGTCCCGCCCCTTTATCTGGTATAATTTTTTCAAAAGTTCGGGATTTTAAGGAGGCCTCCAATTATAAAAGAGAACACTCTCCATCTCACGGAAAACTCACTCAAAGTCCTCCGGGCAAGATACCTTATAAAGGACCAGCGGGGCAACGTCGTCGAGACCCCGGAGGAGATGATGCGCCGCGTGGCCCGGCACATCGCCCATGCCGAAACCCTTTACGGCGAGGACGCGGCCTACTGGGAGGAGCGCTATTACGATCTCCTCGCCGGCCTTAAATTCCTCCCCAACTCCCCTGCTTTGATGAACGCGGGGAAGGAGATGGGACAGCTTGCGGCCTGCTTTGTCCTCCCGGTGGACGACTCGATGGAGAGCATCTTCGGGACGCTCAAAAACGCCGCCTTGATACTTCAGAGCGGGGGCGGGACGGGATTTTCGTTCTCGCACCTGCGGCCCAGCAAAGACATCGTGCGCTCCACGATGGGCATTGCGAGCGGCCCCGTATCTTTCATGAAGATATACAACATGGCAACGGATGTGATAAAGCAGGGCGGGGCCCGGCGCGGCGCCAACATGGGCATCCTGAGCGTCCATCACCCCGATATCCTTGAGTTCATAAAAATCAAAAGAGACTCCGACAAAAGAGCCTCCGGCGAACTTACGAACTTCAATATCTCGGTGGCCGTGACGGACGCGTTCATCAAGGCATTGAGAGAAGGGCGTGAATATGATCTTATTAACCCCCGCACGGGCGAGAAGGTTAAGAGCCTCCCGGCAAAAGAGGTCTTCGACGAGATAGTCGAAAGCGCCTGGGAGACCGGCGACCCGGGCATCGTCTTCATAGACGTGATAAACCGGGGAAACCCAACGCCCCGGATCGGCCGGATCGAGAGCACAAATCCCTGCGGCGAGCAGCCGCTCCTTGCCAATGAGGCATGCGTCCTGGGCTCCTTGAATTTAGCCAAATACATAATTAAGCAGAACGGCAAGCCGGCTGTGGATTACGTCTCGCTTGAGGAAGACATCCGCACGGCGGTGAGATTTCTGGACGACTCCATTGACGTGAACCATTATCCCCGCCCGGAGATAGAGGCCATGCACAAGGGGAACAGGAAGATAGGACTCGGGGTCATGGGCTGGGCCGACATGCTCATACTCCTCGGCATTGTGTACGATTCCCCTGAAGGTTTCGAATTGGCCGGGCAGATTATGAAATTCATGGAAGAGAAAAGCCACGCGGCGTCAATTGAGATTGCCGAAAAAAGGGGCGTCTTCCCGAATTTCGAGGGCTCGATATACGACAGGCCGGGGGGCGAAAGGCTGAGGAACGCCACCGTCACGACCATAGCCCCCACAGGAACCATCTCCCTCATAGCGAATTGCTCGAGCGGGATAGAGCCGCTCTTCAAGATAGCCTTTAAGAGGCTGGTCCTCGATACCGAGCTTCTCGAAATCAACAGATATTTCGTTCAAATCGCCAAAGAGCGAGGATTTTATTCGGACATGCTCATGGAGAAGGTCGTGAAAAAAGGAGTCCTGAAGGGCATAAAAGGCATCCCCCCGGATGTGAAGAAGCTCTTTCGCACGGCCCATGAAATAGCCCCCGGGGACCACATAGAGATGCAGGCCCGCTTCCAGGAGTTCACGGACAATGCGGTCTCAAAGACGATAAACCTTCCGCAGAGGGCGATGAGGGAGGAGGTGGCCCGCGCCTATCTCCTGGCCTATGAGAAAGGCTTGAAAGGCATAACCGTATTCCGGTACGGGACAAAGAAGCGGGGCACCCTCGTACAACTCACGGAGTTCACAAATTTGGCCGATTTGGCCGATTGATTTGCTAAAATAGAGCCCATGCCCGTTTTAGGCGTAAACATAGACCACGTTGCCACACTTAGGGAGGCGAGGGGCGGCATCGAGCCCGAGCCCCTGATGGCCGCCACCCTTGTTGTTCTTGGCGGCGCGGACGGCATAACCGTACACCTACGGGAAGACAGAAGGCACATAAAAGACAGGGATTTAAAACTGCTTAAGGAATTCGTCCCCATAGAGATGAACCTTGAGATGGCCGCCACCCCCGAGATGATAAAGATGGCCCTTGCCCTAAGGCCCGATATGGCAACCCTCGTGCCCGAAAAGAGGCAGGAGCTTACGACGGAAGGCGGCATTCCCGTAAAAAGGGAATTTAAGAAAATGAAAGAGGCCATTAAAAGGCTCAAAGGGGGCGGGATACCCGTGAGCCTTTTCATAGACCCCGCCCAGGAATCCGTGGGCCTTTCGGCGGAGGCCGGGGCCGATATGGTAGAGATACACACCGGTTATTATGCGAACGCGAAAGGAACCTCCCAAAGGGCAAGGCTCAAGGAAGTGATCGATTCCATGGAATCCGCTGTCTCGGCAGGTCTCCATGTGAACGCGGGGCATGGCTTGAATTACCAAAACATAAAAGCGGTGGCGTGCATCCCGGGCTTGAGGGGGCTTTATATCGGGCACAGCATCATCTCGCGCGCCGTCCTTGTCGGCTTGAAAGAGGCGGTCGGCGAGATGAAGGCCCTTATCGCGGAGGCCGCCTCACGCAAATGATAGACGGGATCGGAGTGGATATCGTTAAAGTCGAGAGGCTCCGGGGGGCGGCAGGGCGTTGGGGCAGGAAGTTCCTCGAGCGCGTCTTCACCGAAAGGGAGATAGCCTACTGCATGGCAAAGGCCGAGCCTTATACATCCTTTTCGACCCGGTTCGCGGCCAAGGAGGCCCTTATAAAAGCCTTGGGGGGCAATTTGTTCCGGCTTAAAGAAATAGAGGTCTTAAACCGCGCCGACGGGAGCCCGTTCATAAGCCCCGGAGAAAAACTTAAGGAAATTCTCTTAATTAAAGGGGTGAAAAAGATACACTTGAGCATGAGCCATGAAAAAGAATTCGGGATAGCCTTTGTAGTGACGGAGAGGGAGGGCTAATAGGATTCTGTTCTGGTATTTTTTTGTCATTCCGGCTTGTCCGGAATCTTTCCGGAAGGACTCCCGACAAGCGGGAGTGACAAACGAGAATTACTTTTTCGAAATGAGTAATGTAGCCGCAGGCTTTAGCCTGCGTTCATATTGCGCAACCTAAAGGTTGCGGCTACGCCAATGGAATTCAACAAGCTGAATTGGTATTCTTTTTTGGTTGTAGGGGCAGGGCTTGCTCTGCCCTGTTTCAATGTGGTTCGCAATAAGAACTTCGGGCATGACAGACATAGACATTATAGGAGTCTGTAAATGAGGGATATAGAAAAAGAAAGAAAAAGGGTCGCCGAAATTATCAGGCGGCTTAAAAAAGAATACCCGAATCCCCGCACGGCCCTGAACTTCACGACGCCATTTGAGCTTTTGGCTGCGACAATTCTCTCGGCCCAGGCCACTGACGTCCTCGTGAACAAGGTCACGGAGGGGCTCTTTAAAAAATACCGCAGCGTGGAGGACTTTGCGAAGGCCCCGCTTGCGGAACTGGAAAAAGAAGTGAGTTCAATTAATTTCTATAAGAACAAGGCAAAGAACATTAAGGCATCCGCGGAGATAATCCTTAAAAAGCACGGCGGCAAGGTCCCGAAGACGATGGAAGAGCTTGTCGAACTCCCAGGGGTGGCAAGGAAAACAGCCAACATCGTCCTCGCCAACGCCTTCGGCATAAACGAGGGGATCGCCGTGGACACCCATGTGAAGCGCCTCTCCCAGCGTCTGGGGCTCACCGTGAAAACCGACCCCGTTAAAATAGAGCTCGATCTCATGGAGCTCACGCCCCGCCCGGAATGGAGCAATCTGTCCCACCTCCTCATCCTGCACGGAAGAAAGGTCTGCACCGCGCGCCTCCCCATGCACGATAAGTGCGTGGTAGCCGATATCTGCCCTTCGAGGAATATCTGATTAATGGGGGATCTCCCCCTTGCGCGACCTTTAAGTAAATGCTCGTAAGTTGGGGAAGATGGGGGTGGCCCCATCCATCCCCATCTTCGCTCCGGTCCGTCTTTTTGTCACTCCCGCTTGCCGGAACCCACCCCTTAATCCCCTCCCTGGAGGGGACTGGGGTGGGTGATTCCGGGCAAACCGGAATGAACCACGAAATTCGAGGGGGGGATTGTTAATCCACTCAGTGCTACTCGGCGCGGTTCCTGAGCGAGCGGCGCGGCAACACCCTGCCCCCTTCTTAAAAAATTATTTCATTCTATAATACTGGCATGCACAAAAAAAGCGCCGAACTGCTCAGAAAATTCCTCCGGTACCTGGAGGTGGAAAAAGGCGCCTCGGCCCATACTGTAAGGGCGTATGAGAAAGACATCGCGGCCTTTTTTGATGAATGGGACCTTCCCCCGGATAAAATCGATATTTCCGAGATACGGGCCTTTGTCGCCTCCCTCATGGGAAAGGGGCTCAAGAAGATCTCGGTCCTGAGGATGCTCTCGTCCTTGCGCTCTTTTTTTAAGTTCCTTACGAGGGAGGGGCACCTCAAGGCAAACCCCGCAAAGCTCGTCCCTTCTCCAAAGGGCGAAAAGAGGCTTCCCAAATTCCTTTCCGTTGATGACGCCTTCGCCCTCGTTGAAAAGCCGGATGGGACCGCTTTTATACCGGTCAGGGACAGGGCGATCCTGGAATTGCTTTACTCAAGCGGCCTCCGGGTTAGCGAAATCTGCGCCTTGAATATCGATGATATCAACTTGCGCAATGAGGCCCTCAAGGTGCGGGGAAAGGGCAAGAAGGAGAGGCTTGTGCCGGTCGGGTCGAAGGCACTGGAGGCACTGAGGCATTACCTTATCGAACGGCTCTCCATCAGGCGCTCACTCGGCAGGGAGACGGGGGAGGCCCTCTTTGTCAGCCGCGCGGGCGGGAGGCTCACCGAGCGCACTATGAGGAGGATAGTCTTCAGGTATTCCGACGAGGCCCTTGCCTCGCCCGTAAGCCCGCATACCCTGCGGCATACCTTCGCCACCCACCTCCTCCAGTCCGGGGCGGACTTGCGCGTCATCCAGGAGCTTTTGGGCCATTCGAGCCTATCCACCACGCAGAAATATACCCACCTGGACATCACGCACCTGATGGACGTATACGACAAGGCGCACCCCCTGGCCAATGAGGAGGAGTAGCGTTCACAAAGTCTTGATTTTGCGGTTTTCACCTACAAGTATTCCCTTTTAGAGTTATACAGGAATTGAAGATTTCGATTGAAAGATTTAGATTCAGATGTGTCCCAATATTTTTTTGGGCGTAGGGGCGGGGCTTGCTGCGCCCTTTAAAAAATCCCCTCTCGGGAGGGGTGCAGGGGTGGGTGGTGACACAGAAATAGTGACCTGCGTCCCGTAGACGGCGTCACCCTGTGATGGTGTATGCTCTCTCGTAGCGCGACAGAGCGACAGCGCGTCAGGACAAAAAATTATGGGGTAGGGCGAGAATGAACAAAGTGGAATTCGCAAGTGCTTGTAAAGACATATTATTTCTGCTTTTGTGCCGCGCTTATTTGGACTGTTCAAATAAGTTTGAACGCGAAAATGCTTCTAAGCGCATGAAATGAAAAGGAAATCCGAACCGGGTTTGAACGCCAAAAAAAAAGAGGAAATTACCTCAGGAAGAAACTCAGGCTCCAATAGAGCACAGGGGCCGAAATAAGCGCGCCGTCCATCTTGTCGAGTATTCCGCCATGTCCGGGGAAGATATTTCCGGAATCCTTTACACCGGCATCGCGCTTGAACATGGATTCGATGAGGTCGCCGAGTATTGCGGAAGAGCCGAGTATGAACCCGAGGACCCCGGCTTCAACTATGGAAAGGGGCATCGAGAGGACGACATCCAGAAGAATGGCGGCCAATATCCCACCAATCAACGACCCCGCCGCGCCCTCGACTGTCTTCCTGGGGCTTACGGAAGGATAGAGCTTTATTCTTCCAATGCTGGAGCCCACATAGAAGGCCAGGCTGTCCGCGGACCAGATGACGCCGTAAAGGAAGATTATCCACTCGTGCCCAAGCTCTCTTAAAAGCATCTGGAACACGAGGAGGCCGGGGATATAGAGGAGCGCGATCATAACGGGCGAGATGTCCACGGCGGCAGATTGCGGGTTTTTGGAAAGCAGCCTTATCAGAGCCACCGTGATGAATGCGACGGCAAGGATATCGAAAACGAGACCCTTGTCGTATACGGCTGAAAAAAGCAGCAACGCACCGAGGGCAAGCCCTGAAATCCTCAGGACCCATTCAGTGCGGTACATCGAAAGGAATTCCCAGAGGCCGAAGATGCCTGCCGCCGAGATGAGGGCCGAAAAATACACAGAGGGGAGCTTGGTTACATAAAGATAGAGGAGGGGAATGAGAAAAAGGGCCGTAAGGAGCCGTTTCAGGTGCATTTAGATATGCACTCGTACCGCGCCGAAGCGCCTCTCTCTCATCTCGTAGTCCCTCAGGGCGTTCATGAACTCGTGTTTGCCGAAATCGGGCCAGAGGGTCTCGGTGAAATAGAACTCCGAATAGGCCGACTGCCAGAGGAGGAAATTGCTGAGCCTCTTTTCGCCGGAGGTCCTGATGATGAGGTCGGGCTCGGCCAGGCCCGCCGTATCGAGGAGTCCGGAGAAGGCCGCTTCCGTGATGTCTTCCTGCTTCATCCCGGAGGCCACGGCTTTTTTCACGGCCCTCAGTATCTCGTTCCTGCCGCTATAGCTTATGGCCGCGACAAGGCCCATTTCGGAGCAGGACCTTGTCAGGTTTTCGGTCTCTTCTATGAGGGACTGGATATATTCGGGGAGGCGCCATCTTTCTCCTATTACCCTGAAGGCGATCCCCTCCTTCTTGAACTCCCGCATCTCGCTTTTCAAGTAGAGTTCGAGGAGCTTCATAAGGACCGACACTTCGGCCTGGGGCCTCTGCCAGTTTTCAATGGAGAAAGTATAGAGCGTGAGGACCTTTATCCCGGCCTCTCTTGCCGAGCGTATGATCTCCTTTGCGCGCTCGGCCCCCCTCCTGTGCCCCTCCACGCGGGGCAGACCCTTCATCTCCGCCCACCTGCCGTTTCCGTCCATGATGATGCCGACGTGCCGGGGAAGTTTCTCCCTCGAGATCATTTGCCCTCCAGCGGATATAAGGAGATAAACCTTGCTATGGGCGATTCCCCCTGAAGGACCTTCTTGAAATCAAGCCCGAGGGGAGGGCTGAAGAGCACAAGGACCTTGTCCCCGTCCACGGCGAAATCGTAGATGGTCCCGGGGACGTCGTTTATGAGGTCCAGGACCTCCATCGAGAAGTCGTTCCATTTAACTACTTTTATTGCGGACTCCTTGTACCCGATGCCCTGGACCATTCCGGTGAGCGGTTTCCTTTTTACGACGAAGGCGTCCCTGCCCAAGGTGTAGATCTTATCTTTTATGGACCATTCGCCTTTCTCCACGAACACGGATGGGCCCTCTTTCTTGTATTTCCTTTGGAAGCCGCCCATGCCTTCCCCGCTCCTCCAGACCCGGGTGCCCGCTTCGTCGAACAGGTCGAGGAACGAGTCCTTGTCGTAGGCCAGTATGCCTTTTTTCCCGCCGGCGCTCATCAGGGCAAAGGCGTAGAGGTCCACTCCGGCCGGGATCTTTCTTGTTTTCGTGAGGTTGTCTTCGGGCCTTTCCACAAGTTTTCCGCCCTCCCAGGCCATGCCGCGGATGTCTCCCTTGAAGCCGTCCGCGCGGTCGAAGTCCTGGGCATAGAGCTTGCCCTCGATTGCCCTCAGGAAGAGCTTTCCGCTCCATATCTCCTTTATGCCGCCGTCTTCATAGGAGTAGATGAAGGAGAAGACATCCTTATCCGATTTGGTGAGGGCTATCAGCTCTTCTTTTCCATCGGAGTTGATATCGAGGGCTTCGAGCCTCAAGAGCTCGTCGCAATTTTTAGGCTTTATTTCCGCGCCGCCGAGGGCGGGCTCGAGGACCATCGATTTTATGCTGTAGAAGACAATCTTTCGCCCCATGCCCATGGCGAGTTCTTTCGTCCCGTCCCCGTCAACATCTGCCAGCGAGAGGAGTTCGGCCCCGAAGGGCACCTTGAAGCTCACCGCTACGTCCTCGCTCGGGGCGAAGATGCTTTCTCCATATGTGAGTTCTTTAAGGGCTTCCGGCTCTATCGAGGCTTCGGACCGCAGGAACTCCTTCGAATCCAAGACCCAGAGGAGCTTCTGGTCGAGCACGGCCCGGTCCCCTTCCGTCCTCTGGGAGAGGATGAGGACGGCGTCCGCGTTGAGCCTTTTTGCCTCGCTCATCGCAAGCTCTTCCTTTGCGCTTTCGGTCGAGAGGAGCTCGAACCTGTTTGATTCTTTGAGAATGCGGTAGTATTCGTCGGCGAGCCCCCAGCTTACTTTTTCAAGCTGGTAGAAGAGGAGGCGGGCCTTGGCCTTGGAAATCCGCACAATGTCGCCCGGGAGGATATTTCCCGGGACTGGGGCGGCGCCCTCCAGCACCTTGAGCGTGAAGTCCTGCGGGCCTGTCCCGATGACCTCCGCGGTCCCGATATTTTCTTCAAGGCTCCCGAGGGGCTCTTTCGTGACCGGATGCAGGAAGGGCATCCCCTTGCGGACGACCTTGAACCTCATTCCCTCTTTTAGAGGGGCGCCGGGGCCTATGGAGGCCTTTATTATTCCATCCTGTACGCCCTTGACCTCGCCCTCAAAGGGGGAAAAAAACGGCAGGATCGAGTCCCTCATATCCTCAAGCGGCAGGGTCGCATTCGCCTCTTTTTCCGCTCCGGATGAGGCAAAAGGGGCGAAAATAGCCAGTAAAAACGCTGTAATTATAAATGTTCTTTTCAAGTCGGCCTTAAAAAAATCGGCTATGATTCAATCCTCACATTATAGCACAAGCCCCCTATTCTAAAACAGAAATTTAGGTTATTAAACTCTTCGGGGGACCGGGGCTATAAAGGATTTTTATTGATCTATTGACAACCCTTTATAAACTATATTATTCTTGTTTTGGTTTCTCCGAAAAGAACAGAAAAAGCCCAAAAGGAGGGTTTTTTTAAATGCCGGGGTTAAACGTACAGCTTTGGATCATAAGTCCCGAGATATGGATGGCCCTTATTGCATCCGCGGTGCTTCTTCTCGATCTTGTCATAAAAAAGAAAAGCCTCCTTGCGTATATGAGCATCCTCGGGGCCTTTGTCGCGCTCTACATGCTCTTTCAGAACCAGGGGAGCGCCTTCAGCGGGATGTTCGTGGCGGACGGGTACGGCACTTTCTTCAAGATGATCTTCCTTATAAGCCTTATACTCACGGTCCTCGCCTCCATGCGCTATTTGCCGATCGAGCGCATGGAGCACGGGGAATATTACGCGCTGATGCTCTTTGCCACGATAGGCATGATGACGATGGCCTCGGCCTCGGACTTGATAATGGTATATCTGGGCCTCGAGCTCATGTCGTTGTCCGTTTATGTCCTCGCGGGGTTTAAAAGGACGAGCGCGCGCTCCAGTGAGGCCGCCCTCAAGTACTTCCTTTTGGGAGCTTTCGCCTCGGCCTTTCTCCTCCTCGGCATCTCCTTCACATACGGGCTTACGGGCACGACGAACATTGCGGGCGTTGCCTCATATATAACCCGGAACGGGCTCACCTCCAACCCCGTGCTACTTCTCGCCACCATCCTTTATGTGGCGGCCTTCGGGTTCAAGATAGCCGCCGTGCCGTTTCACATGTGGGCCCCGGACGTCTATGAGGGCGCCCCTACACCCATAACCGCCTTTATGTCCGTAGGGCCAAAGGCGGCAGGGTTCGCGGTCATGGGGAGGGTCCTCCTCGTCGCCCTCTCGTCCATGTCATACGAATGGACGGGGCTCCTCATCGCGCTTTCCATACTCAGCATGGCGGCGGGAAATATAATCGCCATCGCCCAGACGAACATAAAAAGGATGCTCGCCTATTCCTCAATAGCTCACGCCGGCTACGCCCTCATAGGCGTCATAGCGGGCGGCGCCGAGGGGCTTGCGAGCATGATGAACTATCTCCTGATATACACGTTCATGAACATCGGGGCCTTTACGGTCGTGACCCTCATGCGCACGGAAGGCGTGAAGGCCGAGGACCTCACGGAATATGAGGGCCTGTCCAAGACCCATCCCCTCCTTGCCGGGCTCATGCTCATATTCATGTTCTCCCTCACGGGGATTCCGCCCACTGCCGGGTTTGTCGGGAAGTTCTATATCTTCGTGGCGGCGGTCAACGCGGGGTATACGTGGCTCACGGTTATAGCCGTTATAATGAGCGCCATATCGGCCTACTTCTACCTGCGGGTGGTCATGTACATGTACATGAGGGAGCCTGCCATTGAGCACAGAATGAGCGATGCCCCGGCGGCGCGGGTGGCCGTCCTTCTGGCCGGGATCGCGGTGCTTCTCATAGGCGTCCTGCCCGGGAATGTCATCGAGATGGCCCGCACGGCCATCATGGGTTTTGGCGGGTAGGGGGGATCAAAATTCCATATTCAGGAAGTCAACCGGCCTGAGTATCAGTGTGCCGAAGACCCTTTTCTTGTAGAGTTTTTTAAAGTCTTTCTCATTGCCCGTCAAGAAGGCGTCCATTTTGTTATAGAGCGCGGTCGAGAGGATGATGCGGTCGTTTTCGGGCAGCTTTCGGATTTCCTGATGCTGTAAATCGGCGGCGATATCTCCCAATATTTTTGACCTCTGGATAAGCTCTCTTAGAAAAGGTTCAACGTCCGGCTTTTTCTTTCTGATATTGAAAAGGGCCTCTTCGCAGACCAGGTTGGAGAGATAGACCTTCAGCATGCCCGATTCTTGAAGCTCATATATCAGGAAAGAGCGCGACTTGTCTTTGCCTGTATAGGCGATTGAAAACAGGACGTTGCTGTCCAGGAAGACCTTTATTTGCCTTTCCATTTGGAAAGGATGGCCTTCCTCTCCCCCGGCTTCAGCCGGTCTGCCCTTACGACCTCTCTTACAAAGTCTTCCGGAAATTCCCGCACGGTTATGGTCAGGGCGGGCTTTATCATGATCCCGTCTTCCCTCAACTCGAAAACCACGGGGGATTTCGATTTTATGCCGAACCGGTCCCTCAGCTTCTTGGGGATGGTCACCTGTCCTCTCTCGCCCACTATCGCGGTCTCCATTGTCTCACCTGCCAGTTTTTTAAAAGATGGTTCTATTATACCTATTTCACGAAAGTATGTAAATATGCTTCGGAGTTCAATCGTCCTTTTGCGTAATTCCGGGGAATTGTTATGCCACACGGCCATTATGGGGTTTGGCGGGTAGAAAGAATAATTTAAGAAGGTTTTTTGCAGGGCCGGCGAAAGCCAGCCCTTTTTAAATATTACCGGTGATTTAAATCTTACAACAGCCTTGTTGTCTATCCCAGGCTTTCAGTCAATATCATCCCTAAATAATGTGATTTCAGCAAGGCTGCCTGTCTGTACGCTTGGAATCTTCTGAGAACATGTTATTTCGAGCGTATCATCTCCGTGACCCCCACTACCCGTATTGAGGTTGTAAGGCCGAATCCTATATGCAGGAATACCATTTATTAAACATTTTTCGAAGAGCAGATCCTGTTCTGGTTCACCGATGTCTGTGCCGAGAATCCTGAAATCTTCCTTAATGGGTATTCTCTTGCTTACCCTAATATTTAGGGTACCGGGATAGAGCTTCTCTCCTGTTGCGCGCTCGAACACCTCAGGATATTTCTTCATTCGTTTTTCGAAGTCGCCGACACCGTTGACAACACATCCTGTCAGAAGTTTCACACTCATAAATTATTATAACTGTTCAATTAAAATTGGGATACCGCCCCATTTTCTCGCTCTTCCGGGATCGACCTCGGGAGGAGCGCGCCCGATTTCCTGCCGGGGTGCTTTTCCAGTTTCGAAACAAAATTTGTGTTTCCGCAAGGCCGCCTGGAATTACCAAAAGGGGAACCTGGGGACAGACACCGAATTTATTATATACCCCATTCCCGGTTGCTTTAAGCATTCGGCGATAAAGAATTGATACAATACGGTTATGAAGCTTTAAGGAGGAAGAAAAATGAAAATTCGGTATTTCTCGGATACGGATACGGCGTTGATTGAGTTTTCAGATATTCCTGTGGCTGAGACAAAAGAAATATCAGAAAACCTCTACATCGACCTGGATGAAAAGGGTAATCTTGTAAGCATGACCATTGAACACGCGAAAGAAAAAGCGGGCATTTCGGAAATATCTTTTTTGCAAATGGAAAAGTCAAATGCCTGACAAAAAGGCCCGTTCTCCCGAACCGGGCCTTACTTTTTAATAATCCCCCTCCATCCCCCTTTAAAAAGGGGGAAGTGCAATTCTTTACCCCTCTTCAAACAAACTCGTCAGAATCGATGTCTTCTCGGCTATGTTCTTTGCAACCGTTTCCTGCTCTTTTTTCAGCCCGTGGAGTTCTTCGGCTATATTGAGGGCGGCAAGTATTGAGGCGTTCAGGGGGTTAATTCCGGGGGACGTCCTCAAGACCTCTTTAATTTTTGAGTCCACGTAGGCCGCGAGTTCCTTCATATATTCCTCTGAGGCCTCCCCCTTCAAGGTGTACTTCTGCCCCAGTATCTGGATTTCCGTCTTCGCCATTAAAGCTCTATTCCGTCCAGTTCCGAGAGGAGCCCCTCTATCTGCCCCTTTATGGAGGTCTTCTCCGATACCATTCTCTCAAGCTCCTCGTTCTTGCGGTCGAGCACCGCCTCCAGCTCATGCACCTTGCGCTCGAGGGCGGCCTTCTCCTCTTTAAGGGTTCTGATCTTGTCGATGGCAACAGAAATTTTTCCTTCAAGGTTCTTCAGTGTTTCCAACGCGCCTGTCTCCTTCCTCTCGCTTTTTTCTTTCTCTTCATCAGTTCCGTCGAACAGTGTTTCGTTTAACATGCCTAAAGTGATTTTTCGGGGGCCCCGGCAAGAATGCCCGGGGGCATGAAACCCTTCTCCACCGCCTCAGCGCCCCTGTAATTGTAATATGTGCCTATTATACGTTTTACATAGTTTTTTGTCTCGCCGTAGGGGATGTCCTCGATGAACTCGTCCGGGGACTCGTACCGCCCCGCCTCGATCCAGCCCCTTACGGCCGTCTCGCCCGCATTGTAGGCGGCAAGGGCCAGGGGGACGGAGCCGAATTCACCGAGCAGCTTTTTTAGGTAAAAAGCGCCAAGCTGGATATTGGTTTCCACGCTGTAGATGCCCTCGATGCCTGAAATGGTGATATTGAGCGTCTTGGCGAGGAACTCCGCCGTCTCGGGCATAAGCTGCATTAGCCCCAGTGCGCCCGCAGGCGATGAGACCCGGGGCTCGAACCTGCTCTCTTCGCGCATCACCGAAAGCACGAGATAGGGGTCGATCTCGTTTTTTGCGCTTGCGTTCTCCACCTCCTCCCAGAAGGCCGCCGGATAGAGGACCTCTTTGGGCTGAAGCTCGGGGGGGAGCTTTGCCGCAACGAGCATGGCCCGCCTGTAAGCCCCGAGTTCTTTCATCTTTGAGCTTATCGCAAGGAGGCTTCCGGGGTCGAAGCTCTTATCCGCAAGGATGGAGAGCTCCGAGAGGGCCTCGTCTTTTAGACCGGCCCCAAGTAGGATTTCCACCCGCTCCATGTCCAGCCCCGTTCCCGCCTCAAATGCCGCGGGAATCGCGGTTGAGGCCTGCTCGCCGGTTTTAAGGCGCGCGAGCACGCCATAATAGTTCTTTACCGGGCTTAAATCCTTGTATATCCCCGAGGCGTCCCCTCCGAGGCGCTCGATGCTCCTTGCCTTCCAGTATTTGTAGAGGGGGTTGCCGAATTCGTACTCCAGTTCCGAAAAAGCGGCAAAGGCCCGGGCGAAATCCTTATTGGTGTAATGGAACCAGCCCAGTTCCCAGAGGGTCTCTTCTTTTTTCGCAGGGAAGCTCTCTTTGGCTTTTTCGAGGAGCTTCACTCCTTCCTCGTGCTGGCCCTCTCTTCTTTTTCTTGCGGCATAGGCGTGAAGGAGCCCGCAGGCCCTGTCCTCGCCCGAGGATAGAAGTGTTTCGAGCGCCTTATCGAGAGAGGGCTCGTCCCCGGCCCTGTAAAAGGACCTTGCGGCCTCATAGATGTTTCCGGCCTCGAGATATTTCCGGGCCGCTTCGGGATAGCGCTTTCTGGAGAAAAAAGACCTGGCGTAAAGGCCCGCTATCCGGGCCTTTTCGGAGCCGTCATCCGCGACCTCTGCAAGGGCCAGCTCATTCTCGGCCTCCCCGAACCTTGCGGCCCGAAGGAGGTTTTCCGCACGGGCCAGTATTTCGCGCGCACTGAGAGGCCGGGAAAAATTCTTTACTGCCTCGGCCGAATCCCTGCCGGCCTTGATGTAGATTTTAAGGAAAATCCGGTCAGCCTCTTCCGTATTCCCGTCTTTTTGAAGAAAGAGGGCGTATTTAAAGTTCATCTCATCGTCATCGGGATAGAAAGAAAGATATTCCTTCAGGAGGGAGGGGAGGGCCTCCTCGGGCGCGAGGGAGAGGGTGAGGCTCCTGGCTTTCCTCAGAAGGGGGCTTTCCGGGTATTCCGTCAGAAGTTTTTTAACGCTCTCCGTGGCAATCTCGCCCTCTTTAAGCTCTTTAAGGGCCCGGGCCCTGAAGAGGAGGGCGTAGTCCCCAACGGCGGGGAGGTTTTGAGCGCAGGGATCAAGCTCCGCGGCGGCTTCCTCGAATTTTCCCGATTTAAAATGCCCTATGCCCGCCCTGAAAGCTTCTCTTGATTCGGCGGCCACGGCCTCCACGTCCGCGGACCCGGCATCCCCTGCATAAGCCGCCAACGGGAGCAGAAGGAACAGTGCCGGGGAGACCAACAGGAAAAAATTCAAGCGAAACAGCTTCATACCTTTGGGGTATATATTAATGAAAAGGCTCTTTTTAAGGCAAGGATTTTTGGTGATATGGACTTTGGAAAACTTACAGGGGCCTGTGTTATATTTCTCCATGATTGGCGATCTCAGGCTGCACGGCTCGCTCGGCTTTATGGAATTTTTTGTCCACGTCTCAGGGCCCGAAGCGAAGAACACCTATTTTTACGAAGAGACGCGCGACTCGATGAGGTTTTTCTCGAGGGGCAACGAGTTTGTCCTGGACCCCGTCTCCGTCAGCTACAAGGGCACCGGGGGCTCCTTCTGCGAGTACATGTTCGGGGTGGAGAAATCGTTAAAGGACCTCGTGAAGAAAGAGGTCCTTAACAGGCTCGTAATGTTCGGGGCCTTCCTCGACAGGGCCGAAAGGCTCCTCTTCACCAATAATTCCTCCGGGACCGAGAGCTACGAAAAAATATTCCTCCAGGGGCACGCGGTCAAGAATTATTTCTTTTTCGTTTCGAGCGATTACAAACAGGAGGTAAAGAAAAGGCAGAGGGAGATACTGGGGGCCGCGGGCAAGTTCCTGAAGCGGACGGCCCTCGTGTCGGAGGACAGGGACTCGGAACTTCTGGAAAAGCTGGCCCAGGCGCTCAAGGAGCCCAACTCCACCATTTTTCTCTTCAAGCTGATACATAGAAACAACCAGGCCTATTACAACGCCTTCCGGGACATGTATCTTAAGAACAAGAGCCTTGGGGACGAGGAGGAGCTGTATCTGCGCGAGCTTGCCGGGAGGCTCGGCGTGGACTATTACCAGCAGGAGCGGATAAAGATCGACATCATGTACCGCCACCCGGAGAACAAGCCCATAGCCGACCAGCACAGGGACATATTGATATCCGCATTGACCGGGCCTTTGGAGCCCTCCGAGGCGGCAAGGCTCACCAGGCTCAAAACACTCCGTATAAGGCACAAGATACCGGGCGTGCTCTTCGATACCCTTGACAACATGCTCCTCAGGGGAAAAAAGATACAGGAGCTGGAAGAGGCGGATTACTTGAAAGAGGCCCGCTCCATATTGGAAAACCTCTTCTTCAAGGACCCGTCCTTCAGGGCGCATATTATCAAAGAGGACATTGTAAGGCTCATAAGGGCCAAGCACAGGGCCTACAAGGAGGGGGACGTGGGCTTCGAGCAGATGCTCCTCGATATCGGCAGGGCGTGCGACGAGACCTCGAAAGATACGGGGGACTACGCCCTCCTTGAGGAACTCAGCTCCATAATCACCTATTTCGACCGGTACGACCACGTGCAGGCCTCCATGAGCCAGCTTGCCTTCATGCAGGGGATCAATCTGAGCGAGGAGTTCCTGAGGAGCCTCATCGGGAACAAGGCGGAATTCGAAACGCTTGAGCCGGGGTTATTCAGCGATGTCTTCGTGAAAGACCTTCTTTCGAATAAATACGTCACGAATTTCGGCAAACGGAAGATAAAGGCAATAGCCGCCGGGGTAGCCAAGGTCGTCACGGGGGACGCCTCCTTGAGGGACGTTATCGCGGAGCAACGCATGATAGCCGACGAGGAGCGGCTCTATTGGGAGGTGCACGGCGCCTTGAAAGACAAGCTCCGGAGCTTCTACCCCCACCTGGAGAGCCGCGAGGGCAGGGAGGAGATACGCGCCGACATAGAGCGGGAGCTGGCCTCGAAGGGAGTAGCCGTGAAGGTGCCCCAGAAGTTCTTCAACAAGGCATTTCTGGACCTGAAAAAGGAGTCCTTCTATATAAACCACCTCCTGCCGGTCATCATAAAAACCACCGACACGAGGCTCAGGGAGGACTTCATCACCAACAGCGGGCTCGACCGCTTTTACATCGAGAACATCGAGAGGAAATATTTTGAGGAGCGCGGGCTGGATTTCTTCCTGCTTGAATTACTCAAAGAGGGCAGGGAATCTATTTCTACCTGAGCTTTGCCTTGAGGAAAACCCCGAGCGATTTATCGTAATTTCTTATATGGACGGCAAGCCAGTCCATGAGGAGCACGTTTGCCTGTATCGCCAGTTCCGAGGACGTGCCCTCGGCCTCGAGCTTCTCTTTCATCTCGAGGAAATTCTGCATGAACTTGCGGTGCTGGACCTTGTGAAAGGGGTAGTCGGGGTAATTGAACTTCTCCATGAGGGCCTCTTCCATCCCGAAATGCGTCAGGACATAGTCGCTTAGAAAGGCGAACGTCTCCTCGATCTCGTGCTTTCCCTTCCCGGCCCGGCAGGCCCCCGTGAGCTTTCCGATCCTCTTGAATATCTCTCTGTGCTGTTCGTCTATCTCGGCGACCCCGGTGGCGAGGTCGGGGGACCAATCGAGGAGCATTAGTTAGAATAGACCGGGCGGGGGGGAGAATTCAAGAGGCGGCGAGCGGATTTGAACCGCTGAATGGAGGTTTTGCAGACCTCTCCCTTGCCACTTGGGTACGCCGCCTGAAGCAGGACGAGTTCAAAATGGAGCGGGTGGCGGGATTCGAACCCGTGACCCCAACCTTGGCAAGGTTGTGCTCTACCAGCTGAGCTACACCCGCGAAATCCCCTCTGAATATCATAAACGGGACAAAACTTATTATCCCGATTCCGCGGTCAAAAATCAACCCGTCCCCTTAACTTAAAATCTCCTTATAAGATATAATTACAGGAAATGCATAAATGCGATTCCAATTATTTGTCACTCCGGCCCTAATACAATAATGTCCGGAGTCTTTCTCGGAAGGATTCCCGGCAAGCGGGAATGACAACTCTTAGTATCCTTAAGCCATGAGACCGGTAAAAGAGAAAAACAGCACTCGAAGAAAATCGGATGCCTTTCCGGACAGGGAGACCGTGAGGAGGCTCGCGCGGGAGGGAAAGAACCTCATACCCGTCTACAAGGAGATCCTTGCGGACACGCTCACACCCGTTGCCGCCTTCATGAAACTGGGCCGGGCCCCCTCTTACCTCTTCGAGAGCGTCCTGGGCGGGGAGAAATGGGCCAGGTATTCGTTCCTCGGGCTTAAGCCCGCGCTGGTGTTGAAGGCGCGCGGAAAGAAGATAGAGCTTAGGGCTGAAAAAGGGAAAATGGAGAAGTTCGAGTCCGAGGACCCGATCGGCTTCGTTAGGGACTTCATGCGCGGGTTCAGGGCCGCGGACCCCGACGAGATGAACCTGCCACGTTTCTTCGGGGGGTTTGTGGGCTATATCGGCTATGACATGGTGCGCTTCATGGAGGAGCTTCCCGATATGGGGCGGGAAGGGCTCGACCTGCCCGATATGTATCTCATGCTCACGGATACAATCCTGATATTCGACTACCTTAAGCAGAACGTGAAGGTGCTCTCCAATGTGCGCCTCGATAAAGGGAGCGACCCGGAGAAGGCCTATGACCTGGCCTTGAAAAAGATAAACGGGATAATAAAGAAGATTAAGGAGCCCACGGAGAGGCCCGCCCCGGAACTCATTTCCTTCAATCACGGCGCCGCCCGTGAGACCCCGGTATTTACTTCCTCTTTCGGAAGGAAGGAGGATTTCGAGAGCGCCGTAGAAAAATGCAAGGAATATATCCGGGCGGGGGATATAGTGCAGGTCGTCCTCTCACAGCGCTTCGAGAAGAAGACCCGGGCAAACCCGTTCAGCATATACCGGGCGCTCCGGGTCATAAACCCTTCCCCATACATGTACTTCCTTGATACCGGGGAGGCCCGGCTTGTGGGCTCCTCGCCCGAGATTCTCGTGCGCCTCGATGGCAAGGATATAACCCTGAGGCCTATCGCGGGCACGAGAAAACGGGGGAAGACGGAGGAGGAGGACAAGGCGCTTGAGGCCGAACTCAAGGCCGACCCCAAGGAGAGGGCCGAGCACATTATGCTTGTGGACCTCGGCAGAAACGACGTGGGCAGGGTGGCAAAGGTGGGCTCGGTGCGTGTGCCGGAACTCATGATCGTCGAGCGTTATAGCCATGTGATGCACATAGTCTCCAATGTGGAAGGCAAACTTAAAGAAGGCATGGACTCATTCGATGTGCTCAATGCCTGCTTCCCGGCGGGCACGGTGAGCGGCGCCCCCAAGGTGCGCGCCATGGAAATAATAGAGGAGCTTGAGCCCGTGCGCCGCGGCCCCTACGCGGGGTGCGTGGGATATTTCGGCTATTCCGGCAATATGGACACGTGCATCACGATAAGAACGCTTATAATAAAAGACGGGATGGTGTACGTCCAGGCCGGGGCGGGCATTGTGGCCGATTCCATCCCGGAGAGCGAATACCGGGAGACCGTGAACAAGGCCATGGCGATGATGGAAGCCGTGAGAATGGCGGAGGACTCCTTCCGATGCTTTTGATGATAGACAATTACGATTCCTTCACCTATAACCTCGTCCAGTACCTTGGCGAATTGGGGGAGGATGTGAGGGTCTTCAGGAACAATAAAATCACCGTCTCCGGCATAGAAAAATTGGCCCCCGAGCTTATCGTCATCTCTCCCGGCCCCTGCACGCCCAACGAGGCGGGCATTTCCGTGGATGCGATAAGGCATTTCGCCGGGAAAATTCCCATACTCGGGGTCTGCCTCGGACACCAGTCCATCGGGGCCGCGTACGGCGGGAAAATCATCAGGGCCCCCCGGCTAATGCACGGGAAGACCTCCATGATACACCATAACGGGAAGGAGCTTTTCCTTGGCCTACCGAACCCCTTCGAGGCCACGCGCTATCATTCGTTATTGATCGAAAAAGAGACCCTTCCCGAATGCCTCGAGATCACCGCATGGACTGAAGAGGGGGAGATCATGGGTGTAAAGCACAGGGAGCATATGGTCCTCGGGGTCCAATTCCACCCCGAGTCGATACTGACCCTGCCCGGGAAAGACCTCCTCCGGAATTTCCTGGAACCGGGAAGAAAAGAGGGGAGCAGAGCATGATAAAAGAAGCATTGGGTATGCTCACAACCGGGGTCAACCTCTCGGAGAATGAGATGGCCCTGTGCATGGAGGAGATCATGGAGGGGAAGGCGACACCCGCGCAGATAGGGGCCTTCCTCATGGCCTTGAGGATGAAAGGGGAGACTGTCGATGAAATAACCGGGGCCGCCGTAATCATGCGGAAAAAGGCCCTGGGCATCAGCGCCCCTCCGGGCACCCTCGATACGTGCGGCACGGGCGGGGACATGTCCCGCACTTTTAATATCTCCACGGTAGCCGGACTCGTTGTTGCCGCCTGCGGCGTGCCCGTGGCCAAGCACGGGAACCGCTCGGTCTCGAGCACGACGGGGAGCGCCGACCTCCTCGAGGCGCTCGGAGTAAAAATAGACCTCCCTCCGGAAAAGGTGGAAAAATGCCTCTTTGAAACAGGGTTCGGCTTTCTTTTCGCGCCGCTCTTCCATCCGGCCATGAAATATGCCGTAGGGCCCCGGAAAGAGATAGGCATACGGACGATCTTCAATATACTTGGGCCGTTGACAAACCCGGCCGGGGCAAAAAGACAGGTATTAGGCGTCTTCGCGGACAGGCTCACAAAGCCCCTTGCGGAGGTCCTGGGAAGGCTCGGGGCGGAGGACGCCATGGTCGTCCACGGCCAGGACGGACTGGATGAGATAACCATCTGCGACGGCACGAAAGTCTCGCGCTTCCATAACGAGAGGGTAGAGGACTTCATAATCGCCCCCGAGGATTTCAATCTTAAGAGGGCCGACCTTACCTCCATACAGGGGGGCGGAAAAGAGGAGAACGCGGCCATTGTGCTTTCGATCTTGAGGGGTGAACGGGGGCCGAGGCGTGATATAGTCCTCATGAACTCGGCGGCGGCCCTCCTTGTGGCCGGGGCCGTAGGGAACCTGAGCAAAGGCTTCCAGAAAGCCGCCGAGGCCATCGATTCGGGCAAGGCCCTGAAAAAGCTGGATGAAGTGAAGAAATGCTCCCAGAGCTTCTGAAAAAAGAATAGGGCAGGCCCTACCGCTTGACCGAAAATATCCTGGTTGAAAATGTTTTAATCGAAACAAAGGGACTGGAAAAAACGTTCTTCCACCCCGCGGGAAAACTGAACGTGCTGAAGGGGATCGACCTCGCCATAAAGGACGGGGAGATGGTTGCGGTGGTTGGGGCCTCCGGGGTGGGGAAGAGCACGCTCCTCCATATACTGGGCACCCTCGACAGGCCGACCGACGGAAAGGTCTTCTATAACGGCAGCGATGTCTTCTCCCTTCCCGAAAGAGCGCTCACCGAGTTCAGGAACAGGCGCGTGGGCTTCGTGTTCCAGTTCCATCACCTCCTGCCCGAATTCACGGCGCTTGAGAATGTGATGATGCCGGGGCTCTTGGCGAGGGCCGGGGATTATGAGGGACTGAAGAAAAAGGGTTCCGATATGCTGGCGGAATTGGGGCTTGGTAAAAGGCTCCGGCACAGGCCCGGTGAGCTCTCGGGCGGAGAGCAGCAGAGGGTGGCCGTCGCCCGCGCCCTCTTCATGGACCCATCCGTTGTGCTCGCGGATGAGCCCACGGGAAACCTCGATACGGAGACCGGCAGAGAGCTTTTCAACCTGTTGCTCCGATTGAATGAGGAAAAGGGGACCACTTTCGTCATCGCCACCCACGATAAGGAAATTTCATCGAGGTGCAAGAGGGTCCTTGAGATGGTTGACGGGAGGATAAAGGGCCGGGCTTAATAGATGGAGCGGATTCTCCCCGTCCTTTTGTCTATTACGACCTTGTCCACCACGTTGTTATTTCTGTCCAGGATTTCGGCCTCGAAGAGGAGTTCTCCCTCTTTTATATTCCCCACCTTCAGATTTTTCTCTTTAAAAAATTTCTCGAATTCTTTCCTTGCCTCATGCCTTTCCCTTATGGGCCTCTTCCCCCCGTAGCCGTCGGGTTCGTTTTTCCGGTAAGCCCCGGTCCCTTTCTCACGAGCCCCCGGCCATTTGTCGCGCGGACCGGCAAGGGGGGCCTCAACAAAAAACAGCACGGAGAGCAAGACGGCCATTATGGATATTATGCTTTTCATTCGCCTTGAATTATAAATCCGCCTTTAAGCGCGGTCAAATAAAAAGTGAGCCCGGGCTTCAGCGGGAGGAGAGAAGGCGGCCTTGGCCGCCTTCTCTCTAATTTCCCTCCCTCTTGCAAGGAGGACAGGGCGCACTCGTTGCCTCCCTTTTATTTTTTATGGCACCTGGCGCAGTTTGCGGCCTCGCCCGCCTTGAATGCCTTGGTCCCGTTATGGCAGTCCCCGCAGGATTTCCCGGCGTTGATGTCGGCCATCGTTATCTTTACGGCGCCTTTTTTCATCTGGAAAAGGCCCGGATGGCAGTCCCCGCACTTAAGGCCCTTATCGGCGTGGGACTTGCCGTCGAATACGACCTTCCCGGCCCCTCCGCCCTCGTACTCAACGGTCCTTCCTCCGGGCACGGCCATAACGGCCGCCGCGAATACGAGGACAACAAGGACGGCAAGTAAAGTAGAAAACAACTTCATTCGACTGTCTCCTTTCATCTACAGGAACTCACGATTATTTTTTTTGCTCGCCGCAAAAAATTCCTTTGCCAACCTCCTTTCCCTTAATGGAGTCTTTTATCCGCCGTTTGAATCTTAGCAGACGGGTATGAACGCAGTTTGAAATGATTGTGAACGATTATGAAGGGAAGGAGAGAGTGAATGCGGAGCCCTTTCCGGGCTCGCTCCGGACGCTTATCCGGGCCCCGTGGGCCTCGGCAAGTTCCTTCACGATTGTAAGGCCAATCCCCAGGCCGCCTTTTTCCCCCTTGTAAAAGCGCTCGAATATATGGGGGAGATGCTCTTTGGAGATGCCGGCCCCGGTATCCGCCACCTCTATCTTTATCTCCCCGCTCTCATGGGCGGCGCTTATCCGCACCGAACCGCCGGGCGGGGTGGCTTTAAGGGCATTGGCGAGGAGGTTGATCAATATCTGGCTCAGTTTATCCGGGTCGGCATTTATGAGGGCGCCCGGCCCGGCATCCATGACGAGGTCAACTCCCTTACCGGAAAAAATTTTCCTGAACCTTTCGATTATGGTCTTTAGAAAAGGTTCAAGCTCGAACCTCTGCTTTTTGAGCGATAGCGCGCTCGCCTCGGCATGCGAAAGCTCCTCCATGGCGTCCAATATGCCTTTAAGCCTTGTGGCCTCGGCATAAAGGGACTGAAGGCCTTCTTTTTCAAGCGGTATGAGGCCGTCCATCATCCCCTCAAGCTCGCCCCTTATCGCGGCAAGCGGGGTCCTCAGTTCATGGGCCGCATTGGCCGTGAGTTTTTTTCTCAGCTCTTCCTGGAGCATTAGGTGCTCTGCCATCCGGTTGAAAGTCCGTGAGAGCCTCCCTATCTCGTCCTCGCCGCCAGATGGGGCCCTCGCCTTGAGGTCGCCTTCCGAGTACTGGCCCGCCACGCGCGTGAGCTCCTTTACGGGGTCCGTGAGCTTTTTGGAAAAGAGGGCGCTCAGGACCAGGGCCAGCGTGCCCAATACGAGAACCGAGCCCATGAGAAATATGCTTGACCTCTCTACAAAAAGCGCCTTTTTCCTGGGAGAGCTGAAACTCACTTCGAGCCGCCCTATTTCCATGCCTTCGAGAAATAAGGGATAAGGCTCATATTTCGCCCCCTTTACGCGCATCTCCGAGAGGGCGAGGGCGCGCTTTTTTACAGGGGGCGAAAGGGACTCGATGGCCGCCTCCGTATCCATCACAAATGCCCCTTGCGGCCCGTAAAGACGCAGGTCCATTCCCATCATGTATCCCCACAAAAAGCTCTGGAGCACATCGTCCCGCTCCCAGCCCCTCTTTTTATGGAACGAGCTTTCAAATGAAGCGGCAACCCAGGCGGCCCTGTCTTCCATTTCTCCTTCAAGGTATTCCCTGAAGTCCTTGAGCATGAGCTCCCGCAGGAGAAAGCTCGCGGAAAGCCCTATCAGGACAACCGCTATCATGGGGAGGAGAAATCTGGCTCTAATGCTTCCGGGCATCTAAATGGTTTAAGTGTCCTTTATGTTTTAAGCGTCCTTCCGGGCGGAGAACCTGTAACCCACCCCGTAGACGGTAGTGATATAGACGGGGTTTCTCGGGTCCGGCTCGAGCTTCCGCCTTATGTTTTTTATGTGGGCGTCTATCGTGCGGTCGAACCCCTCGAACTTGTATCCGAAGGCCCCGAGGACAAGCTCCTCGCGCGTAAAAACCTTTCCGGGGTACTGGGCCATGGTGAGGAGGATCCTTAGTTCCGTGGAGGTTATCTTCACGGCGGCGCCTTTGAGGGAGACCTGCCAGGTCTGGCCGTCCAGCACAAGTTCCCCGCCGTTAAAGCTAAGGGGTTTTGCGGAGCCTGCCTCTTTGGAGCTCCGTTTCAGGACGGCCTTCACCCGGTAGACCAGCTCCCTCGGGCTGAAGGGCTTTACTATGTAATCGTCCGCGCCGAGGGCAAACCCCGCAACCCGCTCCTCTTCGGAGTACTTGGAGGTGAGCATTATTATCGGGAAATCCCCAATCTCTTTAAGCTCCTGGCAGACCTCTTCGCCTGTTATGTCCGGGAGCATGAGGTCGAGTATCACGGCCATGGGCTTTTCTTCAAGGGCGGCCTCGATGGCGTCCTTCCCTTTGATAAATTGAAGAACCCGGTACCCCGCCCCCTCAAGATATATCTTCACGACGTTCGATATTTTCTTGTCGTCCTCTACAACGAGGATTGGCGCGTTCAGCAAGTATCATTCCTCCAGGGCATGTCGTTTTATTATAACAAGACCCTCACCCCATATCTTTCAGCCCTCACCCCCTGACCCCCTCTCCCACTCCGTAGGCGAGGGGAAGTGCCAGACCCCTCCTTAATCCTCCCCTTGGCAAGGGGAGGAGAGGTGGGGTTATATATCCTACGCGCGCACGCGCGCGCTTTTTTCAGGCGTTCACGCCGAATCCGGATTTCTGTTTAATTTTAGCCACTTGCGAGCGTTTTGCCCTTCATGGCGTTCATGGTCTTCAAAGGAGCGTTTTTATTTCGTCATTGCGAGCGCAGCGAAGCAATCTCACTCCTGAGCCGCTTCCCCCGGTTTACAAAGAGCGGCCAAGCACTCGTTGAGTGCTCGGCCAGGCGGATGAAGTATAAAAGTAGAATGGGTGACGCCGTCAAGAGGAAATAGGACACCTTTTTCAGGGCAGGTTCTGAAGAAATCTGGGAAGCGTCCCTAATTTCCTAATTTTTCCAATAGTATTCCGCAATTTTTTTGCATTGACAAGTTTCAATATACCTACTTAGAATTGTATCGGGTTTTTCCAAGCAAGGAGGGGGAAAATGAAATCTAAACGTATTCCGGTAGTAGTTGCCTGTTTTATTCTTGTTGTTTTCCTTATGGCAGGATCTGCAACATCGGGTATTGCGATCAGGTTGGAAAAGGATGTTCCGCGGAGTCAGGTTGCCTCGGTTCCCAATATCGTAACTTTCGATATCTACGATTCGGTGTCTGCAAGCACGCCCGTGGCATCGCAGAACTTCCCTCGCGGCAGCTGGTCGGCCGATTACGATTTCAGCAAATTTATGACCGGCCCCGAGGACATGGTCAGGATCAGGGCGGATTTCACCAACACCGATGCGCTGACAAGAGAGATGGATTTGTGGATTGAGGTCAGGTTGGACGGGGTGCTGAAAGGCGGGAGAGAGCCCCTGAAAAAAGAGGCTTGGGCATTATTTTCGGTAGAGTCCTCCAATGCCGATGACGTTTACGATAAAGACATAAACCCCAGGAGCGTTGCAATCACCGGCTTCGGCCCGGTAATCGATAATGTCGGGAAATGGGTTGGGGACAGCACGGGATTACAGGGACCGCCCGGGCCAATGGGTCCGACAGGTCCAACCGGTGAGACAGGCCCAACAGGGGCACAGGGGCCAACTGGCGTACAGGGGCCTACAGGCCCACAAGGGGCACAAGGAGATATGGGACCTGCTGGTCCTATAGGGCCGCAAGGTGCACAGGGAGATGTGGGGCCAACTGGTCCGACGGGGCCAACTGGCCCAATGGGGTCGCAAGGACTTAAAGGCGATACGGGTGAAACAGGGCCACAGGGACCGCAAGGATCCGCAGGGCCACAAGGTGCACAGGGAGATATGGGGCCTACTGGTTCGACTGGGCCAACTGGCCCAATGGGACCGCAAGGACTTAAAGGCGATACGGGTGAAACAGGGCCACAGGGACCGCAAGGATCCGCAGGGCCACAAGGTGCACAGGGAGATGTGGGACCCACCGGGCCACAGGGTCCGACAGGCCCTATGGGTATACAAGGACCTACCGGGTCAACTGGTCCAACGGGGCCGCAGGGTGCACAGGGGCCACAGGGAGCGCAAGGACCTATTGGGCCAACCGGGCCAACCGGGCCCACCGGCCCGCCCGTAACCACGAGCGCGGTGTGTGTGAGCTATGGACATTGTAGTTGCACTCGAACTACCATCAGTTATGTATCAACAGAGAACGTCTGCACTGCCACCTCTGATACGGGCACGTGCATGGCAGGCGGAGGAAGCGGAGTTAATGGGAGTTGTTGTGTATGCGCATATTAGGTATGGGGGTTTATGCAAAGGGCGCTGCTTGCCGCGCCCTGCATTTGGCTATTTATCCCGGGACAGGAAAAAGCCCAATATAGAAACAATCACCGCAATTCCGCCCAGAAGCCGGAGCATCGGCACCGTGCCGTAATTGCAGGGCATGTGGGGACTCGCACAATAGCCGGTTACAGTCGGGAGGGCGATAACCGAGATTGCGGTAAAGAGGGCAGGGGGCATCAGCCACTTAAGGGCCTCATTTGTCTTCGAGAAGAAGCTCCCGAGCGCTATCCCGACCATTACAAACCCAAACAGCATCTCGGCTTTTCCCATGTAGCTGCACGAGGAAAGGGCATGGCTCTCCCTTGT
>Ga0214473_10000052_pt1 | contig 161566 bp, 128 predicted proteins | sample RVTome_7_FD_203509 | JGI IMG/M metagenome (GOLD analysis project Ga0214473, IMG submission 203509) | Soil microbial communities from uranium-contaminated site in the Upper Colorado River Basin, Wyoming, United States - RVT98D197 | ecosystem: Environmental > Terrestrial > Soil > Contaminated >...
GTCGAATACCGGATCCGCCTGGTCGTCGATGGTGCGGTTCAACCAGGTGGATTTTCCGGGAATCCAATGGCGGTAGCCGGGAATCCCCTCCGCATCCCGGGGCAGGTATAGCCAGTCGGTGCCGTTCGACAATGGGTCATAGTTGTAGATGACCGGTTGCCGGGGATCCATGCCGTACTCCATGCTGGCAGGTCGAGTGAAGAATTCGTACTCGTCGGGTATCTGGTTGGGGGGGTCGTATTGGTTGTTCAAGGTCGGCAGAACGTACGGATTGGCGTAGCTAGTCGGCAGATCCACCCATGGCTCGCCATCGTCCCAGGCACCGTTGTATAATTCGGTTTCCGGATCCGGAAGATCTGTGAAGGGCTCGCCGGTATCCCAGGCGATGTCTCCGTCCAGGAACGGTTCCGGGGTGTCTTGCGCATCGGTGAAGAGCATCTGATGGTCGATTGACCCATTCAGATTGAAATCATCATAGCCTTCACCCCAACCGTCGTACGCTCCGTTTCCGTTGGCGTCCTGGAATCGCTCGCCGTCCCATTCCCCATTGTTATTCCAATCCTGTTCCGGAAGCTGAGGTTCCGCATCGTCCCACACGCCATTATGATTCAAATCGGTGAACGGGTCCCACGGATCCCACTGCCCGACGATATTATCGCCGGTGACAGGATTAGTGCGATCCGTCCAGGGTTCGGCGTAGTCGTAGATTCCGTTGCCGTTCAAATCGATCCAGTCCTCGCCCCGGTCCCATTGTCCATTCCAATTCAGATCCTCGTACCCTTCGCCGCCTCCATTATATTGACCGCTGAAGTTAGCATCGTAGTAGCCATCGTCGAAATCGTTCCCATCGCCATCCATGAATCCGAAATACAAGATGCTCTGGTCTTCGATGCTGTCCTGCAGAGTGAATTCGTTAGGCAGGGCACCCCGGGGCGACACGGTGGTCTTGGTCTTGAAGTTCCCCAGCCGCACTTCGTAGAAGGTCTTCTGAGACACCTGGTGCGTGAAGGACAGACTCCAGTCGCTGCGTTCGTTGATGGCATAGGGGCGATTTTCCGGTACCGTGTAGTATTGCCACCCGTAATTGCCGGAAACCGCAGCTTCTCCGTCCGGGAAAACATCCCACATCCGGTACCGACGCCCCATAGACAGGGTGAATTTCCGCTCCTCATCCAAACGGTACGCCAGTTTCAGGCGCGTCTGGAAATCGTTGCTTTGCCTTTCTGTCAGGTCGAATCCCAATCCCAGGTAGTCATTGGGCGAGCGGTCGATGCTGTAGGGGGTGTAAGTATTGCTGATGTTGCCGCTTCCCGACCAGAAGAATGTAAGCGGATTGCCCAGCAAACTGCGGGTATAGGGCACCGGTCCACCAAAGGTCCAGCGTCCGATATCGGTGTCGAAGGACGCATCTTCGATCAGTCGATCCGTGTCCCATTCCACGCTTCCGGTATAGCGGTCGGTCGTGCCTTCTCGTGTCGTTACGTTGATGATTGCCGATTGTGCATTCCCGTACTCGGCGTTGAAACCACCGGTCAGCACATCGACCTGATCGATGTTGAATGCTTCGAAATTCAATTCGGTCTGCCCCCCTGAAGCGATTCGGTCCTTCTGCGCCATTCCGTCAATGACGGCTAATACTTCATTGGATCGACCCCCTCGCACATGGATTTCACCCTCGGCATCGGTATGGAATCCAGGCAGCGTGGTGAGCAACTGCGACAGGTCCTGTATCGGCACCGCCGCAATTTGATCCATGCCGAAGTGGCTCTCGGTTCCAGTCACATCTATTTGGACGGGCGGACGCTTCCATTCGATGAAATATTCCTTCCCCTCTATGGTTGTGGCCTCCAGCGGCATATTCACCGTTGTGGTCTGGTCGCTCCTGACCAGGACATTGTGCTGTACCACGCTTGTGAATCCCATGCATGAGATGGTCACAGTATATGTCCCCGGTGGAACGTTGATCACGGTGTACATGCCCTGAAGGTCGGTGGCGGCTCCAGTGGTTACGTCCCCCCCGACCACCAGCACGTTCACACCAATTAGAGGCGAATCGTCTTTTGCATCACGGATCGTACCCGCGATTTTCCCGGCTCCCGCCAGGCACAAAGCCGGCAAGATCAAAGCGATCGCCAGCACCAATGCTATCCAAGTACCATGGGCGTTCTGCCCATGCCTCACAAAGTTCCGCGGACCAACCATCGTCAGGTCCTCCTCTCTGCAACCTATCTTCCAGAAAATCGAATGCGTAGTGGACGAATATCTCATGGGAAACGTCATCACCTGGTCATGAGCGCGATGCCCACGCCAGAGAGAGATGTCCTGAAGCCAGAAGTGAAGGGTGAAGTGTCTTGTCTTGCCCTATTCCATTAAACTACGAATTTTGGCAATCAAAGTCAAGGAATATTTTCCGCGTCCGTTGCCAACCACCTTCCGGCATAATCTATATTGAGAATAGCCGACAAATCTTTCATGAGAATTCAGCGACTGACGTCTTGCGCACAAATCCACCTATTTCATGTTCTCGATGATGGCGCCGGCATATTCAGAGGTGCGCAACTTGGTGGCGCCTTCCATCAGCCGGTGCAGGTCGTAGGTAACCTTTTTCTGCTGAATGGTTTTCTCGATGGCATGGTAGATGGTATTTGCCACCTCGTCCCAGCCGATATATTCGAACATCATGCATCCGGAAAGCACCAGGGAAGTCGGATTGATGACATCCTTGTCGGCATACTTGGGGGCGGTTCCATGGGTGGCTTCAAACAGTCCGACGAAGTCACCGATATTGGCGCCGGGAGCCATGCCCAGTCCACCGACCTGTGCCGCCGCCGCATCGGAAATATAGTCTCCATTCAGATTCGGAGTGCAGACCACGCTGTACTCATCGGCTCGGGTCAGGATTTGCTGGAACATGGAGTCGGCGATGCGGTCTTTGATGACAATCCGTCCACCGGGATCGCCAGCCGGTTTTCCATTACGAAGATGGGCGAACGCGCCCGGTTTCTGGATCGGAGTGACGCCGTCTTCTGCTCTGGCTTCGTCCCACAATTCGGCTTCGGTAATCACATGGTCACGGAATTCTTGAATGGCGCATTCGTATCCCCAGTCCTTGAAAGCGCCCTCGGTGAATTTCATGATGTTGCCTTTGTGCATGAAGGTGACCGACGGCAGTTTTTTTTCGATTGCCCAACGGATGGCTTTGCGAACCAACTGTTTGGAACCGGTCGGGCTGATGGGCTTGATGCCGATTCCTGCGTCATCACGGAGTTTCGGACCCACTTTCAAGTCTTTTTTCAACATGTCGCGCACTTTGATGCATTCCGGAGATCCGCTTTGGAATTCGATGCCAGCGTACACATCTTCCGTATTCTCGCGGAAGATGATGATATTCATCAATTCGGGGCGCTTAACCGGACTGGGAACCCCTTTGAAGTAGCGCACCGGACGGACGCAGGCGTAGAGGTTCAGAGTCTGGCGCATGGTGACGTTCAAGCTGCGGAAACCGCCTCCCACCGGAGTCGTCAATGGTCCCTTGATGGCAACGATGTGATCCTGGATCGCTTTCGGTGTATCAGCCGGCATCCAGGTATCGGGTCCATATACTTTAGTGGCTTTCTCCCCGGCATATATCTCGAACCACACGACTTTTTTGGCGCCTCCATAGGCTCTCTCAACGGCGGCATCGAAGATGCGATTGGCGGCTTTCCATATGTCGCGACCAGTCCCATCCCCTTCGATGAAGGGGATAATGACATGATCGGGGACTGCTAATTTGCCTTGTCGGACAGTGATCTTTTCGCCCTTGGAGGGCGGGGTCAATTTGTCATAGGTTGCCATTGCTCCTCCGTTGCTGTCACGCGAGGGCGCATGACAGCACTTGATTTGCTCCTCTGAGGCTGTCGCGCGAGGACGCATGACAGCACACGTTTATTACGTTCAAGAATTTTTCGGTTTAGATAAGAACGGAAGATACCGGTTCAGTACTTTGCGAACCGTCGGATCATGATACCAATCAAAGACACCGGTCAGGCGCAATCCCGCCAGATAACACGCCACGAAGGTCGGGATGCATACTGCCAGTCTGGCCACCATGGTGGGAATTGCCAGGGCAGCTATGGTCGGCAGAATTGCGGAAGCGATCGCGATTCCGGCAGTGCGAAAGATGTTCGACCACGGCAGGAACTGTTTCCAGGGCAGCCCGATATCGCGCCTGCCGGACTGAAGCTGAATGAAGCCGTGGACATATTGCGACAGAAGCATCGCCGACACGGTGCCGAACATCCCGAAATACACAGTGCCCAGCCATCCAGCTACCAGCATGACCGCCAGGGCGGCGAAAGTCGATTTCATTATCAATCCGGTGCGGGCGTAAGACCGCGGAAGCACGGCGTAGGCGGTCAAATATCTCAGCAGGACGAACACATAGAGCTGGAACAACGCCCCGCTGAATCGATATTCTTCAGTGAAGAGCAGCACCATGGCATCCACGCCTACGATCTGGCTGAGCACGACCACCGGAATGGTGATCAAGGCTAATTTCGAGATCAGGTCGTGCCAGAAGCGGACCAGTTCGTCCCGTTTCCCATCCTTGATCAAGGTCACCACGTTGGGAATCACGATGTCGAAGATCGACTGATGCGGGATATTAAAGAACCGCATGGGAAAAGCGCCCTGCGAATACACGGCATAGTCGGCGGGAGTGAAGCGATTCACGATCAGGAATTGATCCAGGTGTTCGGTCAAATCTGCAGCGCCTTTCCCGATTCCCATGGGCACCGAATATCGCGTCTGCTCTCGGAAGTCCTCTTTCGAAAACCGGAAACGGAAGATGCGGTAGCGGATGGCAGAGTAGAGGACCACGACGGAGAACGCGATGCCTTCAAAAATCAGCAGAGTATAGACCAGAGCGATCAGGGAGCGCACTGTCAAGACGACAGTCACCAGCGCCAGACCACGCAAGACATCACGGAGCACGATGTATAATGACGCCCACGCCACGCGTTTTTCCACGATTAGCAGGGATTCCATGATGGACCGGGTCATCTGGAAAAGAGCGATCCCGCCAATTAACGGGCTGGCGATGAGAAAAATCTCATGTTTGAAGAACCGCGCCAGAGCTGGTCCGGTGAACAGGGTGATGCCCAGGAAAATACACCCGAAAATCACCTGCGTGAATAACGCCTGGCTGACAAAGGTCCTTCGCCTGGAGGGATACTTCGGAAAGAAATAGAATAAGCTTTGGGGAAATCCAAAGGCTAGGATTCCAATTACGGTCACGACAGCGAGGTTGATCTGGCGATAGGCGCCGAATTCGGTCTGGGTGAAGACGCGCACCAACACCATAGGGGTCGCGATGCCGACGATTACGGCTACGACCCGACCTACCATCAGAATGATCGCTCGTTCGCCCAGCGTCTTTTCAGACACGAACCTCTCTGCAGACGGTACGAATATCGGGGAGACTATTTCCCCACTGTGCGAAAATTTTCACGAGGAAAATATATACAAATATACTCCCTTTTTAGGAAAAAGTCAACAGGAAATCCGAGCAAAAAACACCGATTGGGACAATCGGTGTTTTGGAGCGAGTCGGGATGTTAAATCGTCACCCGTATCGTGGTCAGCGCGCCGGCTCGCAATCCTTTCGATGAAGACGTACTTCATGCCCGCCAGGGGCACTGAAACCACAGATTAAGAGGGCAACAACCGTGCCATCCTATGTCATTGTTTTTTCAAAAACGCAGGCGCACAACTGTGCAAAATTTGCGACGGCGGTGAAATCGATGCAGGAGAAGGCAAGCTGTCAGAAAGGAATGGTCAAAGTGAGACAAGGGGCTGAGTCGGATGATCGATTCAATGAGAGGTATACGCTTGGTTCCGGAGCCGGTCCGTAAAGGGTGTCGAGGAACGACACCACGTACACGGACACTGCGGCGATTCCCATGGCATTCCGCCATCGGACGGCGGTCTTGTAAGAGTCGTAACTGTCTTCAATCTTGCTGGGGACAGTTTGGGTTCGGTAATCGTCTCGCCGTTGGTTGGTGATGACAATCAGAGCTATCCAGGCGCCCAGCGAGACTCCCTCAGCAGACATGAGAGCGTATCCCCGAAAAGGCTGTCCTTTGTGCAACTGACCCAATCCAGGCAACAGCAGGGAACTCAGGGAGGCACGAAGTCGAACTCGTTCTTTGGTGTTGAGCGCTTCTTCCGTCCTTGGTCTTGCCTGGAATTGGCTCTTGGCGGCATTGAAGACTTCGATGATCTTCGGAGAAACATAGAGGGGTTCCAGGCTCAATCGCGGATTGCGCTCGAGGACTTGCAGGAATTCGTTGATGGCGGCTTGCCGGTCGTCCATCGCCACGTAGCAGAATGCGAGCAGTTTGTGGACTTCTATAATCTCTTCGGGACGCAAAGCCCTGGGGTTCTGCAACGCTTTCAGGGCGAGATATTCCGCGCGGTTGAAGTCGCCTCCCTCATAGGCTTCGCGGATGGGAGTAACGAGATCATCGGACAGCAAGACAGGCGGAGTAATCGCTACGCAGATGCAGACGAGACATGCTGCAACTATTGGACTACGGATTTGCATGGGGCAATCGTCAGGAGTCCCGCCGGTCGGAACAGCCCGGACCGGCGGAACTCACTCGAACTTGCCTTCACATCGTTACTTCAGGTACAGAATCTTTTGCATACTCGACCGATGACCGTCGGACCTCAATTCCACGAAATAGACGCCGGTGGTGGAATTGGTCGGCGACCAGGTCACGCGGTGATAGCCCGGCGAGGTCACACCGAGGTCAATTTGATCGACGGTACGACCCTCGACCGAGTAGATGACTATCGAAACATCGGAAGCCTGGGGAAGCCGGAAAGGAATCACAGTTTCCGCGTTGAAAGGATTGGGATAACACGGATCAAGACCCAAGGACGCAGGAATCGCAGTCACCTGAGCCGGAGGAACGCTGGTGGCAACACATTCGCCGATCAGATCGATGACAATCGGTTCATCGTTAGTAGCAATCGTCAGAGTTTCGTTGCAGGTGCCCAGTTCTTGCGGCGTATAGGTTACCGTTACCTCCATCAAGTCGTCCACGGCATACACAGATCCCGAGGTCGGATCGGCTGAGAACGACGGGCAACTGGACGTTATCCCGCTTACTTCTAAGATGCCGGTTCCCACGTTGTCGATAGTGAAAGTGAGTTCGCCGGATCCACCCAACACTACCTGCCCGAAATCCAGTTCGGTGACATTCGCCGACCCAACGGGATCCATCAGGGCTGTGACCATGCTTTCGATCGTGTTTTCGTTGAAGCCGGTTGCGGTGTAACGTACGACCTGCCAGGTGTCAATCAGGGTGTTGTGGGGGAAGTACAGATAGCCGCCTTGCACCGGAATGTACTGCAGGCTGACTGATCCACCGGCATCACGAACCACGGGGTAGGTCAAATTGAACATGCTGACCCAGGAATTGACATTCCCGACCGTTTCATTGTACCCGATGGACAACACCTGGAACCCTTGATTACCATACTGTTGATACATGCTTTCCAGGACAGGAGCCTCCTGCCGGCAGGAAGGTCATGTGTAGAACCAGAATGCCAGGAGGACGATGCGGTCCTGATAATCGTACAGGGACACCATATTTCCTTGCCCGTCCGGAAGGGTAAAGTCGGAGACATGGTCACCGACCTGGTACACAGCGCCGGCCGGAGATGCCGCCAGGAAGAAGAGCGACAGACATCCAAGCAGCGCGGCACTGCCGAGTGTGACATTCCAACGTTTCATTGTGACTCTCCTCATCAAATGGGTTTGCAGGGATACACTATCTACGGTTCAGGATTCTTTCACAGCTTTGATCAACTCGGGCAGTATCTGCAAGGCATCACCGACCACGCCCCAACTTGCGATTCGAAAGATAGGGGCGTCGCGGTCTTTGTTGATGGCGACGATATATTTGGCGGAAGACATCCCCGCCAGATGCTGCACGGCACCGGAAATGCCGCAAGCGATATACAGGGTCGGCGATACCGTCTTGCCGGTTTGCCCGACTTGTTTGCTGTGGGGACGCCAGCCGGCATCCACCACCGCTCGGGAAGCGCCATCGGTGCCGCCCAATGCTGCAGCCAGGTCTTCGATTAGATTGAAGTTCTCAGGACCTTTCATTCCCCGACCGCCCGATACGATGACGTCGGCTTCGGTCAGATCGATTTTGCCACCCGATTCGGCTTTGAATTCCGTAATGCGGGCTCTGACGGTACCAGCCGGAATCTCCACTGGAAACGGCTCCGTGGTCAAAGCTGCCCCGTCAAGCGCTTCGGGCGCGAACACCTTAGGTCTTATTGTCACAATGACGGGCGAGGATGTCGTGGTGGCGGTCAGGAAGACCTTCCCCGCGAAAATGGGACGCGTGATGACTGCCGACCCTGCCTCCACAGTCATGCCGGTGATGTCCGAGAACAGCGGGACATCCAACTTTGCAGCCAACCGGGGCGCCAGGTCTTTGCCCATGGCACTGGCGGAAATGATAATAACCGAGGGACGGACGACTTCGGCGATTTTCTTCAGGACGTACGCATAGCCCTCGGTACTGTAATTCGCCAGCTCAGAATGATCGGCGACCAGGACCTTGCCGGCGCCATATTTTGACAGTCCTTGCGCAAGATTTCCGATATTATGACCCAACAAGGCGACATTCAATTCTTGACCGAGCGCTTTGGCAATCCGATTGCCTTGCGAGGTCGCCTCATACGCTACTTTTCGGAGTTCGCCTCCCCGTTGCTCTGCAAGGACCAGTACGCTCAATGATTTTCCTCCAGGGAACACAGCCTGTTCATTCGGGTTCAGCCATTCGAATCCACGCGCATGCGTGATTCCAAGAGACACCGACATCTATAGGATCTTGACCTCTTCTTTCAACACCTTGATCAATGCCGGAACCGCTTCCAAGCCCTCGCCTAAGTCCTGGATTCCCGCTTTCGCGGGAATGACACGTAGAGGATTGTAGTGTCGCGCAGGTTGGGTCAGCCTTGCGTAACCCAACACCTCCGCTGCCGGGTGAGGACACCCTGCAGTACACAATGTAGGGGTTCAACATGTTGAACCCTTACTGAAATGGGATTCCTCAGGATTTCGATGTTCACAGAATCTTAACCTCTTCTTTCAACACCTTGATCAATGCCGGCACCGCTTCCACGCCCTCGCCTAAGATCTGTCCGCCTTTGCGTTCCGGGGGATAGGACAATTTGACCACGTTGATCCGATCTTGCAGTGTAACCGATGTCACCGTTTCCACCGGTTTGCTTTTCGCCATCATGATGCCTTTTAGCGATGCATATCGCGGCTCGTTCAGCCCCTTCTGAGTCGAGATTACCACCGGCAAAGGTGACTCCACAACTTCCACCCCACCTTCGACCTGACGTTGCGCCACGACCTTGTCAGCGGTCACCTGCAATTTCGTGACCACGGAAATACTGGGCAAGCCGAGATATTCGGCAATCATGGGTCCGACCTGGGCATTGTCATAGTCCACCGCCTGTTTTCCACAGAATAGCAGGTCGCAGGGTTTGTCTTTCAGGACGGCTGCCAGGGATTTTGCAATGGCGCCTGCGTCCCAGGAGCTCTCCATTACTACATGTATTGCTTTGTCCACACCCATCGCCAGGGCAGTTCTAATGGCTTTGATAGCGCCTTCATTTCCGAGGCAGACGGCAGTGACTGATCCGCCCAATGCCTCCTTGGTTTTCAAGGCTTCTTCGACCGCGAATTCATCGTAAGGATTCAGTACCAAATTCAAATCCCCGGTCGGAACGCTCTTGCCATCCGGGGCAATTCGAATGCTGGATTCCGTATCGGGGACTTGCTTAATGAGCACGAAAATATTCACCGAACCTCCGGTAGTTGTCTGCATCGTGTCAAATATACAATAATTTCTCTCTTTTGCAAGTGATTTTTGTAACGATTAAGAATTCAACGCGGCAAGTCGATGGCGACTTCCACTGCGGTTGAGACTCGGTCACTGGGTGGCTGGCTTCGAGATTTCCGCGCGGAACCGACGAAGATCCAATCTGCCGTCAGGTCCGATGACTTGCAGGGGAGTGATTCGGTATTTCCGCGTCCAATCAGACACTTGAACCGCGGCAAAGGTCGCCGGCAGAATCCCGGCAGCCCCCGCAATAAGGAACATTCCCGACGTCGCGTTACCTTCATTGACTGCCGCGGCGACTCCACAACTGCCAGCAAGCACCAGCACGGCAGCGGAAAGTGACAGCGGATAATTCGTGGGTCCTCTTTGCACCAGATAGGCTGCAGTGACTGTATGGGGATTGACGAGAATTGGGCGTTGATCCTCCAATCGGCGGATGATCAGGCTGTCGTCGCTGGCGATTAGTACTCGTCCCCAGACTTCAGTACTGTCCTCTTGTTCCAGCACCACCACCGGCAATAGTGATTCTTCGTGGCGCAAACGTGAGGACGAGGTACAACCGACGACGAACGCCGAAGTCAGGACACAAATAGCAAGGGCTCTGGGGAATGGAAGGGATCTCGGGATTATGATGGTCATATAGGCAGGATCGAAGGTGATCGAAATTACGCCGTGAGCCAACTGGTGTCTCCGCTGCCCGCACGGAGGACTTGAGGGGTCGCGCCGGTCAAGTCGATGACCGTGGAGGCTCCCTGCACCAGAATCCCGGCATCGAGGATCAAATCCACCTGGCGACCAAGCGCTTCATCAATGAAATCAGGATCGTTGGGGAACTCGACTTTGTCCGCCGGCACACTGGTCGAGATAATTGGGCGCCCCAGCGCTTCCACCAGCCGTTTCGGGACGTTATGATCAGGGATTCTAATTCCTACGGTGCGGCGTTTGGTCAGCATCATGCGAGGGACCTCCGCGGTTGCTTCCAGAATGAAGGTATAAGGACCGGGGAGGTATCTCTTCATGATCTTGTAGGTCGGGGTATCGGCTCGGGCGTAATGGCTCAAATCCTTCAGATCGGCGCACACGAAGCTCATGGGGTGGAATTTGGAAAGCTGTTTGATGCGATAGATACGCTCGATGGCTTTCTTATTGAACAAATCGCACCCCAAGCCGTAGATAGTGTCGGTGGGATAGATAATGACCCCGCCTCTCTCTAAGATGTCCACCGCCTTGCGTATCGTTCGCAAGGAGGGATTTTGAGAATGGATTTCGACTTTCACAAAGTCCTCATCGCTTGCACATGGGGAGAACGGTAAACTACCTTAGCAGCAACATCTTCTTGGTCTGCAAATGTCTGCCTGCCTCAATCCGATAGAAATAAATCCCGCTCGACACGTCAATGCCCCGGGCGGACTTACTATCCCATGAAACCTGATGCCAGCCAGCGGTCTGACTCTCATTCACCAAGGCAACGACTCTTCGACCAAGCACGTCATATACCTGAATCCTAACCTCGTTTGCCTCGGGAATCGTATATCGGATGGTTGTGGACGAATTGAACGGATTGGGATAATTTTGATCGACTGAGAAGTCTGCCGGAGTCAGGGTACTTTTCGCCGATGACGTAATGCTCACGAGATCAAAGCTCTTCAGAACCTCATCAGCCAGCATGATCGTTCGGAATCCCATGTCTGAAGCAGCCAACGCGCTAGGCGTAGACAAAGACCTGCCAAATCCAGGAATCGGGACTGCCAGTATGGTGTCCAGCTCGTCAGCCTCCAGCATACCCATCAACATATCGATGGCGACCTTGATGGAATCCGATGTGCTCAAGGTGGTATCCAGCAGGGCGACAAACTCATCCTGTGCTACTTCATATTCACCCATTTCGACGAGGCACCAGGCCGCTGCATTTCGAGCCGTAAGTTCTAATTCTTTATCCGAAGTTGTGTCAGCAAGAGCCAGAAAGTAATCGCGGGTTTCTTGCCAGGAGGAATTCAATTGACCTTTACAGAATACGATTCGATCCACTGCAATCTTTGCATACTGACTCCCGGGCCAAGTATCGATGAGTTCCTGATATTCCTCGATCGCATTGGCGAATTGAGTCAGGTTTTCCAACTGCCATGCCACATAGAACTGCAATTCAGCAGGATCTTCAGGATTTTCTTTAGGCGGAGAGTCCGGGGAACATTCCGTAGGCGAAGTGTCAATAGGTTCGATATCTACGTTCTGAGGAAGCCTATTAAGGATTTCGCCGACCTCAGTGGATCCCCAATAGTTCTGCTGCCAATCGACTCTGACCGAAGAAGCTTGCCATGCCACGACGAGATCGTGATTCACATCGTCATCGATGATACTGTTATGCGCTTCTCGCAACTGTAATAGATGAGCCATATCGATGAAGACTTCACCAGGATCTGCACCCATTACCGAAGGATGATTATTGACGATCTCGTTGCCTCCCGAACGATTGGTGGATTCCACATATTCGAAAGCAAGTTCCAAGAGTGAGCCGACCGAAGCAATTCCCGAGCCATCGTTTTCAACCACATCAGAACAATACAAGTCGGCTGCGCCGTGTATAACCCTGATACCGGTCTGCCAGTAGTCCTCACCATTGCCGTTGTCGTGGACATTGGTGAAGTCAAGATCGGCAGTTCCATAAGATGCGCACCAGATGCCGGACTGACCATTTTCATAAATATCGCATTCGTCGAAAGTACAATGGCTGTTGTTCGCCACCAGACATCCAAAAGCTACGTTGCTATCGATTTCGGTATATTCCACCAATGCGCCACCGTTATTCACTATCGCCAAACCGCAGCTATTGTGTTTCAGGTCACAGCCTGACAGATGACATTTCCCTCCCACCAACCGAATACCGATAGTAGCGCCAGAGACTTCACAGTGGGTGATCTCGTTGTCCTGCTCCGTACTATAGATTTTGATGCCATTCCAGTATCCACTTTCCTCCGTTTCAGATTGGAAAACAACGGGATCATCGCCTGTCCCCTGGACAACAATAACACCGCCTTCTTCTACCGTTATCTGAGATCCCTGGTGCATGGTGATGTGGACGCCTTCGTCGATTTTCATAGTGATGCCGTCGGGAACGACCAAGTTGCCCACGATACCGTATGTTCTGCCGGCACCCATATTGACATCGGCTTGCAGTGTTTTGGGTCCATCGGTGGGAGTTAAGAGCAACGCGCCGAATGCGTTCAAACGACCATAGCCAAGATACTCATCCCATCCCTCAAGTCCTGGCTCATCACCGTTGACATCCTCAGCGGACCCCTCGATGATGCTCTTCACATTCTCGGGTGAGAGATCAGGATTCATTGACAGAATTAGGCCGACGGTCCCTGCGACATGGGGAGCCGCAAACGAGGTTCCATGCACGTAGCCCACGTAGACACCGTATGAGGGCACGATGGTGGTCAGGACTCCGTACAGATCACTGCTTCCACCCGGCGCAGCAACATTTATTTCTTCTCCGAATTGAGACCCTATTGAATCTTCAAGTCCACCAGGATTCACCCATCTCTCGTCATTTCTGTCGGTTCCACCCACGCAAATGACATTCTGATATTCTGCAGATTCGGAAAGAACGCAGGGCGAGGATATCCAGTTACAATTTAGATTACCTGTAGGTGCTATTACCATCATACCTTGAGCTCCCACATGACTGATGGCTCGCTCCATGGATAGTGTGGTTTGAAGGAAAGCACAGCTAGCATTTGCAACGTCCACACCGTGGTCAGAAGCATGCCTAAGAGCCGCAACATATGCGTATTGGTCAAAGAAGTTCATGTCCGATGCTTTTTCAATATATAAATGGCAATCGGGGCAAACCCCAGCCACATATAGTCCATTGCCGGTTTCCGCCCCTGCCACACCCGCCACGTTCGTTCCATGACCGGTTATATCGCTGAACAGGTCGATGCCCGGGACCCAAATCTCACCAAACTCAATGCGATCGGGATCACCTCCGGGGAGCCCTCCTAAGTCAGGATGGTTTAGCACTTCCGGAGTACCTCCATCGGTCGATATCCCAGAGTCAATTATACCAATGCGAACTTCGCCAGCACCAGTGCTCAGAGCCCAGGCGTTCTCTACGTCTATGTCAGCTCCCGGCAGTCCCTCATGTTGACCTGTATTATTCAAATTCCATTGGTCAACAAAGTTTGGGTCGTCAGTTTGTGCCTCACCCACCAGATTCGGTTCAGCGTAATCCACGTTGAAGTTGTGATTTATTGAATCACATACTCCAACAACATCAAGACTATCCGGTATCACCAATTTCCATATTCCCCAGTCAAAGATCGAATCTTCGATTGTTGCATTGAATGCATCCAAAATCAGATCGAGTGAACCGGAAGACGAAGAATCTGGAATCCCAACTATAACGACGGACTTTTCGAAAATGATCTGATTGCCGTTCCAAATGCCCTCGTCAAGCTCAATCGCGAACAGCGAAACAGAGACTGCCGACAAGCCGAGAAGGAACAACACCCCACAGAAGATACTCGGTTTCATGATTCCTCCCTTTCAATTGAGTATCTGGATGACCGCAACCCATTTCTTTTCGCTTGCATTGATCTGATCCGGTCGGACTAATAGAAAGTAGGTGCCTGAGGCAAGATTGTTAAATTGCCATGGTTGGGGTCCGTTCCCCTGGTGCACTTCGAATCGACGGTCCTCGACTCGCTGCCCCAAAACATTATACAGAGAAACACTCCATTTCCCTTGGGGCAGTGACAAATTCAATTGATCTACCGCGGGATTAGGATACACCTCATAGGGTGCCACTACCAATTCGACGCGATCCTGAACTGAATTCGATTCAACCGTATAGTCCCAGAGGCCACGATCGAAGCTGCCAAATAGCGTACTGCGATCGACAGTTCTTCCCACTAATCGACAATCCCAGTTCGGAAGACCGCCATTGGTGAGCGGCTCCCATTCACCAATAGGATCCAGGATTAGGTATGCTCCTCCCTGCGATCCTACCGCGATGCCAGTATCGCTCATGACTTCCTGGACAATGCTTCCGACATAATCGACGGATTCCGGAAGTGCAGTACTCCACGACAAGCCGAAATTATCCGTCCACGAAAGAGCATATCTGTGCGATACCCATATTCGACTCCTGACGTGTGATGGCTCCACAAAAACGTCATCTGAATGCCACTGATCCCAGGAATAGCCATGATCAGTGCTCTGCCATACGCCCCATTGTCCACTCCAGGCATAGGCGTGATTGGGTGAAAAAGAATGGAATGTAACTCCATAGAATATGCCAATCAATGCTGTATGCCAGCTGTTTCCGCCGTCTGTGCTCGCCCCTAAGGTACCCCCTGCTGGACCTCCGACCGCCAACAATAAATGAAGAGTATCCAGCTGATCGACTGCGATTGACTTGATAAAGGCAAATCCGCCAACCCCGTAATCTGTTACAAAATTCCATGTCATCCCATCGTCATAGGACCGGTATAAGCCCAAATCGGCAGCCGCATATAAGGTTCGACTTCCCAACGGAGTTTGTATGATCCTGTTGACGCTCATGCCGCGGAGCCCTACAGTATCCCAAGTGGCGCCGGCGTTCGTGCTGCGAAATATCCCACCAGTCGGGTACGGTGCTGAGAAATTGTGGTATGACCCCGCAATCATGATATCCGGACTGTCGTTGATAATATGCAGAGTGCATACATGCTCATTTTCCAGCCCCAGCAGGCTCCATTCGTTCAGGTCGCTACGGGCAGAATTGGGCAAAAGGAAGCACAGCAAGACCACGATGCTCTTCAGGAAAGGGAACAGTTTCTTCTCGGGTATCGGAAACATCACAAGAAGCCCTCAAGAGAATCTCCGGAATAACAAAAAACCCCCGGGCACACGCTGACACCCGGAGGCTCTTCTGCTATGAGGCAGACTCGAACTCCCCACTATCGAGCGAGAGCATAGCCCTCAAACATATAATCCAAAGGATTGACCGGTTGGTCGTTGATCATTACTTCGTAGTGCAGGTGGGGTCCGGTCGATCGACCGGTGTTGCCTACGGTGGCGATGAAATCGCCCCGCTTGACCTTCTGACCGGGCTTTACAATAAAAGAATTGAGATGACAATAGACGGTTTCGAAACCGTATCCGTGGTCGATGGCAACCACTTTTCCAAAAGCATACTTGCGCTGGACTTCCTTCACCACTCCATCGGCAGCCGCGAACACGCGCGTGCCTCGGGCTGCTGCGATGTCTATTCCGTAATGAGGGCTGATTCGATAAGTAAACGGGTCGCGGCGTTTCCCATAATTCGCTGTCAACCGTCCGCCGTCCACGGGCCAAATGGACGGGGTGTGCAAAACAAGATCCTGATTCCGTTCAAGCCGCTGCTCGATTTCGCTGAAGCTGTCACGCTGCAGCTTGATCTCGCGCTCCAGCTTGTCCAGATCCACTCTCAGTTCCCCGGCAGGATCATCGGCGCGGAACAGATCGAGCGACACAGCGCCTCCGACACCGACTTCGCGGATATCAGGACTCAGGACTGGCAAATCCGCGATGATCCGGAGCGTCTTGTCCGTTTGCTCCAGAGACGCCATGGAGGACTTCAGCTCGTCGATCCCGTAACGCAAATCAGAGATCTCTTTCATCAACATATTATTCTCGCGCCGGAGAGATCTCTGATCAGCCGATTCAGTCAATCGGGCGGCAATAACACCCAACCCTATGACCAGAATCACAGCAGCAACCGCTATGCTGCCTGCCAAGGCGAAAAATCGAACACGCGTCCACGTGAATTGCTTACCCGTGGAGGTGTCCTCTGGAAGATAGAGGATCCTGAACCGTTTAGCTATCATACATCCAGATTCCTTGGTATAAGATCTGGCACAGTATTGCAGAGTACATAGCGAGTCTCCGAGGATTACCCATTCGGATAACCATTTTGTGGCAAATTAGGGAAATTTCCGGACAATGTCAAGTCTTTTTTTCTCTAATATTATCGACCGATCTAAGTCATTACTTTATTAGATATAGCTCAACTCAGTGCTAGGTGCGCGAATTGGGCGCCCTATCCACTGGTGTCATCAGACTATCAGCTGTGGTTTAATTTCATAATACTTTTGATTTTAGAGAAATGCAATCCTTTTCACAGTGCAGAGAATTTCATAGCGAGCAAAGGAGCCGGCGGCAACAGATGCGGCTGGGATCCTGGTTTTAGGCGCCAATTGGCGCAACCGGTACGCCTTTGGTTTTCCTTCGGTATAGAATTGAAAGGACCCCGGCAATCAGCGGCGGAAGAGCCATGGTCAGTTCCATCATGATAGTCGTTATCGCCGGAAACCTGCGACCAAAGGTCAAGGGATAGGCGATGGCGACGAATAAGCTAATGATGATCATAATGATGCTGCCCACTTTTTCCCAACGCCAGAACACCAGGAAAAGCAGTATGAAAATCAGGGTGGGGAAAATGAGGTGTCCCACGAGACTCGCGCCTCCTTCTCCGATGCCGGAGGCAATCCCGAAGAACACCCAGAATGCGCACCAGAGAGTCGCCAAAATGCGGGCGACGATACGCATCCATTTTGGACCATGATTATTAGATATGTTTTCATCTGCCATAGGTGATCCTTTCTTTTTGATGCGCTATCAGGTTTGCAGTCCACAGATTGGGTTAGTACGGCAATCGCCGTACTAACCCAACATTCCCATTCCGCTTCTTGCGACTGTCAGGTGACGTCACTAAGAGCTGACCTGATCTTCGCCAATAACCCATTAGAACGACCAATTCACGATGGGAAAAACAGGCATGAAGCCACCGGTACGGATGATGTTCACGAAACCGATCTGTAACCCTTTCAAGGTGCCAGTGTAGTTGATGAACCCAAGCTGTAAGCCGTTGAAAGCGCCTGCGTAATTTATCCATCCCCACTGGACACCAACGCCGTCGTTTGCTGAGTTTACTGCGCCGGACTGCAATCCCTGGAATTTACCCTTTGTTAAATTCACAAAATTATCCTGCCAACCGGTAAAACCGCCATCTGCCAGTGCGACCACACCGAACTGCACACCCATGGACTGACCGGTCAGATGATTAACCAGACCCCAGTCCAATCCCGTCAGGGAGGCGTTTTTTCCGTAGATCAGGTTGATCCGGAGACCGCCGATATTGTCGCTTTCCGGGAAGATTTGAATGGGATTTACCAAGGCGATCTGAATCGGGTGGCTGGCAGCGTGTACCAAAGGTGAGGCAAGTAGAATCGCCAGGAGTGCGAGTCCCAGCAACCGGCAACCGATTGATGTCATGGTTTTCATAGAATGTTGCTCCTTAAAGGCTTCGATTAATGATACAGATTTGTTTATATGCCCTGAATATACGATTTGATGGGCAGAAAATCAATGGATATTTGACAAAAAAATCCAAGCAAGCAAAAAGCCAGGCAGCAAGGGTGCTACCGGGCGGCATTTGCATGGATCAACTCAGGTGGGTTTGAAAAGCTTTTTGAACTCTACGCAGGCTGATCAGGGGTCAATGGCGTTACCGGCGCGGTTTTGGATTTCCTGCGGTAGAGAAGTAGAAGTATTCCGGCAATCAACAGTGGCAGAACCATGACCAATTCCGTGGGGATAATCGAGGCGAGACCAAGACGCCCGCTCGCCCAAATAGGATAGACAATTGCGAACAGTAAACTAAAGGCAATCATGATAATGCTCCCCACCTTTTCCCAGAACCAGACAATCAAGAAGAGAAGCGCACAGATAAGGGTAGGAAAAATGAGGTGGAATATAAGGTTGCTGCCGCCTTCGCCGATGCCGGAAGCAATCCCGAAGAATGCCCAGAATCCGAACCAGAGGAAAGCAAGAATGCGGGCGACGATACGCATCCACTTTGGACCATGATTAGTGGTAAGATTTTGGTCTGCCATGTGTGATCCTTTCTCTTGGATGTTCTATCGAGTATTAGTCACTCCTGCAGGGTGGGGACACCCTGCAGCACAATGAATCGGCACCCCCCTTTATATTCCCCCCTTCTATTGAAGGGGGGAAAAGACTGGATTCCCGCTTTCCCGAATAATCGGGACAAGCCGCGGGAATGACATTGAGACTATTTCAGCAGCACCATCTTGCAGCTCTCGGAATGGTTTCCAGCTTGTAGATGAGCGATATAGATTCCGGACGGAAAATGGCTGCCGTCTAAGGTAGTACGATAGGTGTCCGCGGTGGCAAAGCCGTCCACCAGAACTGCTACCGCGAGATTGATTCCGGTGTTAGGCAGGAGTAGGTTTTGGTCTTACATGAGACTGCAATTGACCACGAATTCTTTCATATAGTCTTGGTTCTGTGCGAATTAAGAAGTCTTTGATTTCATAGGCCATAGCAGGGAGAACAATATTATCGCCAAACCACTTCTTAATGCCATTCTGCTCCAGGTAATTCATGGCTTCTTCATAAGACCTCCCTCTCAGAACAGGATAACCCTCAGCAGCATTTTTGTTTCCTGCCTTGTAAGCTTTATTCTTTATGTTAATCGCACGCATGCCCCCCGATAGGTGAGGAACACCAACTATTATAGTATCTGCATCAATTCTTGCAATCGTACCGGTGATCCTTGCACGCTGTCCCAACGGGAGACGTTTTTGAATATTCTTAGTTAACAAATGCTCAAATGCATCATATCCAATGCACAAGATTAAGCCTGGATCTAGCAACTCAATTTCATTCTGGATATGCTCCCGTTCATAAATACATTGGTGAAATTGAGTACGACTTGGGTAGGATCTTTGACTCAGATGATTGTGTGGACTGCACTTAACGATATTAGCGAATGCATAAACCTGGTCAGCATAGTCCGTTCCACCGCTGATAGAAAAAATACTATTGATGAGTTTTTCTGCATTAGAAAAGAGGGACCCACGCCTCCAATTCTTGTCCAAACGATGACTGTTAGTATCCACTGGTCCTTTTCTAGCATCCCAATCATCACCAGAGAAATTGAAATTGATGCTCACCAGCATCAAACCACCTTTTTGATATGACAGTCCAATATAGGGTGCAAGCGGTGTAGAGAAAGGAATATTGTTTCTAGTGCCTGAGGATATTTCATCCCATTTTTCCTGATTGTCAATCTTCCAGGAACCCTCGCACAGAGGATACGAAGGACAATCATAGTCAGTTCCGATGAATTCGTTGCCCATCGGTGTTCCTCCCACCTATTGATTGTTTAAATATCAAAACCAAAAAACCCGACAGCAAAGTTGTCGGGTTTTCATCACTATAATTATCCAAGGTAGGTTCGGAGGGCTTTGCTGCGGGAGGTGTGGCGGAGGCGGCGGAGGGCTTTCTCTTTGATTTGACGGACGCGCTCGCGGGTCAGGGAGAATTTCTCGCCGATTTCTTCAAGCGTCAATGGGTGTTCGCGGTTCAAGCCGAAATAGAGCCGGACGACTTCCGCTTCTCGATCCGACAAGGTCGCCAGCGCCCGATCGACTTCGCGTTTCAACGATTCTTTCATCAGGGTGTTGTCGGGGGAAGGCTGCATCTGATTCTGGATGATGTCCAGCAGACGATTGTCCTCGCCCTGGTTGAACGGCGCATCCATCGAGAGGTGCCGACCGGACATTTTCATGGTGTCGGTCACTTCGAAGGCGGTCATGTGAAGTTGTTCGGCGATTTCGTCCGGGGAGGGTTCCCGCTCGAATTCCTGTTCCAGGCTGGAATAGGCTTTCCCGATTTTGTTCAGGGCGCCGACCCGGTTCAAAGGCAGCCGCACCACACGAGACTGCTCTGCCAATGCCTGAAGAATCGACTGCCGAATCCACCACACCGCGTAGCTGATGAATTTGAATCCGCGGGTTTCATCGAAGCGTTTGGCTGCTTTAATCAATCCCAGGTTGCCTTCGTTGATGAGGTCGCCCAGAGACAATCCCTGGTTCTGGTATTGTTTTGCCACGCTGACGACGAAGCGGAGATTCGCTTTGGTCAGTTTTTCCAACGCCCGGTGATCGCCTTTCTTGATCTTCCGAGCTAAGCGGATTTCCTCGTCGGTGTCCAAGAGTCCGACTTCACCGATTTCCTGGAGGTATTTTTCGAGAGATTGATTAGCTCGAATGTTCACCTTCTTGGAAATCTTCGTCATATCATCTCCTCAGCAAATTCACGAACACTGTCAAAGTCACAACATCAGGCGGGAATGGGATTACGGCTGGGAAGACAGCTCGGGATTGACCGCCTCGAAATGGGTACGATCGCCACGCTGGACGCGGAAGAGGATTGCCTGTTTGCGGTCTCCGATCTCGTCAGCGACTTTCCGGAAATCGTCCAGGTTGTCGATCTCGGCTTTTCCGATTTGCAGGATGACGTCACGGACTTGCAGTGCATCGCGAGCCGGGCTGTCGTCGGACAGATCCACCACCAACACTCCTTTGTCAGCCTGGATGTTCCACTGCCGCGCCTGGCTCGAATTCAGACCGTCCACATATATTCCCAGCCAAGGTTCTTTTTCCTGCTTGGGAGCCTGCTGGGAAGCGGAGGCAAGAAACTCGGAACGATCCGCCAGAGTGAAGTTGAAGGTGCGCTCTTTCCCATCACGCCACACATCCATGGAAATGCTGGATCCAGGGCTCTTTTCGGCGACTCTGAAGCGGAAATGATCCACATCATCCACGGATTCGCCGTCCAGTTTCAGGATCACATCGCCGGGTTTCAGACCACCTTTTTCAGCGGGAGTATTCGGTTGAACATCGTCCACGAAGACGCCCTTCATACCAGCATCCATGCCCAGGGCTTCTTTCTTGGCAGGGGTCAGTTCCGCGGGCACCAATCCCAGATATCCGCGGGTCACGGTGCCGTGTTCGCGCAACTGTTCGACAACCTGCTTGGCGATATTGATGGGTATCGCAAATCCGATGCCCTGTCCCTGGGTATTGACCGCGGCGTTGATCCCGATGACCTCGCCTCGGATGTTGACCAAAGGACCGCCGGAGTTGCCGAAATTGATCGATGCGTCGGTCTGGATGAAGTCCTGGTAGCTGGGACCGCCGCCGCTAATTATCAGATTGGACCGCCCCAGGGCGCTCACGACGCCAACGGTGACCGTCCAACCCAATCCGAAAGGATTGCCAACCGCAATCGCCCATTCGCCGATTTTCACATTACCGGAATTGCCAAGAACCGCAACCTGATCCGATTCGATGTTCGTGTCAATTTTGATCAATGCCAGATCGGTTTCCGGGTCAGTGCCGATTATCTTAGCCGGGATTTCACGCTGGTCTTCCAACTTGACGGTGATTTGCTTGGCGTCCTGCACCACATGATTGTTGGTGAGGATATAACCGTCTCGATTAATGATGATGCCGGAGCCGCCGCTGGGCACGCGGAATTTCCGTTCCCGCGGTTGGCGGTTGTTGGGATTGGGGAGATTAAAGAAATCGTGGAACGGATCGGGGAGCAATTCAAAGGGCCACTGGAACTGATCCACGACCTCGCGTTCCGAGGTGATGTTGACTACCTGAGGTTTGACTTTCTCGGCGACCGCCACGAAAGGGCTATCGCCATTCGTAACCCAGTCGGTCGGTGCAGAAGCAGGCAGCACTTCTTTCTGAGTCGCCGCTTCCGTATAGGTAGGCTCCGCTCCGGACTCTTTGGTCCACTGCATCTTGGAGGCTATCAGAATGCCGACCACAATGAAAAACACGGCAATCAGCGCAGTGACTGCCACGTTTCTCAGGGTAGTGATCAATCTTGGGGACATGGAGTTCTCTAAACTAAGAATATACCGCCAATTTTTCAAAAAGTCAAGTCATTCGGACTCTTTTTTCGTAAACTATCCCCGTTCCGCAAAGTTCCCCTCCTATTTAGACTCCGTCATTCCGCCAAATGATCCAATTTTCTTTCATAACAATGTCTCGCGTCATTCCCGTCGTTCCGGCTGATGGCGCACTTAGCAATGGCTACCATTGCCCATGAGAAAAGCCGCCACAAGTGGCGGCTTTTCGCGAGTTGTCTGCTCGCTTCGAAAACGAAATAACAGCCTACTTCACAAGCACCATTTTCTTCACGGCATGGAAGTCATTGGCGTCGATCCGGTAGAAATAGATGCCTGATGCCAATTGAGAGGCATCAAACGTCACCAGATGACGACCAGCGGCGAGATGGTCGTTCACCAGAGTCGCCACATCTCGACCCAGAATGTCGGACACGATGAGGGACACCGGCGCAGCTTCCGGAAGGTCGAAAATGATACTGGTGGCGGGATTAAACGGATTCGGATAGTTGTCATGCAAGCTGTATTCGGTGATTTCGACCGGATTGACCATGAAGTATGGAGTGGCTTCAGCCACTGTTTGATGCACAGTCTCGTTGCCGTTGATATCCACGTCCACCAGTTTGTAGTAGTACGTGGTGCCGGTGGTCACCTGCCGGTCCACATATTGGTAGGTGGCGCCATTGGGACTATTGGTAGCCTGGATATCATTCGAGATTCTGGTGAAAGATGAGGCTTCGTTGACGGTGGATCTCAGCAGATAGTAATGATCGTTGTCAGTTTCGGATGCAGTAATCCAGGTCAACTGCACCTGGCGATCGCCGGCAACGGCTTCAAACGACACCAGTTCAACGGGCAGAGAACCGTCGGGGAAGAAGTCCATCAATCCACGAGGCACAAGCTCATAGCCCGAATCCGGTGGCGTGGTATTGTCGTACTGACTGAAGATTCCCGCGATGTCCACGGGCCAAACCGGCTCAGGTGATCCATCGATGTCGGTGTCCTGATCGATGTACAAGATCATCTGCGACAGTCCGCCATCATCGGTAATCACGAGGTTGGCATAGGATCCAAGTGCGGGCCAGGTACCGGAGACCTTGGTCACGTGCTGGATTCCGCCGAACCAGCTTTCGATTTCTTCCCCATGGTTGATGGCATAGTTGACCGTGTAGATATGATCCAACGGATCCACCACATTGCCGGTGGACAGAACCTCTACGCCCAGAAAATCGCCAGTGATTTCGGTCTTGCCGCGATAGATGTCCACGTTACCGGACACGATCATTTCGTCCCCAATATCCGCGCCCGGGACGACTGAATACTGGAAGCAATTGATCCCGCCGGTCGCATCCTGCACATAGAAATCGGCATTGCCCATCTGGAAGGTGTAGTCGCCGGAAGTCACGATGCCGTGGATGGTCACCCGGGATCCCTGCAGATCCGGATAGAAATCACCATCGGTCAGATCGACCTTCACATCGGCGATCGTCATGATATTGCCGTAGAATATCACATCCGCATCCGCGGGCATCACATTACCTGCAGTATCGGCGATGTCAGAGATGGTCAGAGTATATACCGTTCCCACCGACATGACACCCGTCGTCAGATGCACCATCGCGGGATTCGACCCATCCAGAGTCGCCAGGGTCACGCCGACATCGGGGAACATCGCATAATGACCCGTGTTCTCGGCGACGGTTTCGTCAACCGGCTCACTGAAGACTACATCGACCCGCGCCGGACCCATGGAATATCCCGCCTCCACCGTCGGGGGTGTGATATCGCCTCCGCCTGGATTATACACACTATTCTGGGCTTTCGGCGTCGCATTCAACGCCCAACTATTGACATCCAAGCCATTTCGGGTAATCCCGTCGTTGGATCCCCAGTTGGAAGCTGCATCCGGACCCAGTGGGTCAATCCGTTCCATGGAAAAATCGTTCGGGGTGGTGCCATTGATACCGGCGTACCACGCTACCCCCGTGCTCAACACATCGATGGGCGTCGCAGTCGCATCAAACAACGACAAGGCATCGCCCGGCGAATTCGACAGCACCAATGTCCCCATGATCAAATCCGCAGTCACGTCCGTCGCCAGTTCTCGCTTTTCGATCAAATAGTATCCGTTCGCCGGAATCACGCCCGACAAGGCATAGACCGTCGCCACGTCATCCGTGATGTACCATCCAGTCAGATCCACCGGCAAAGCAGTTGTGTTCAACAACTCGATCCACTCATCCGACGTCACGGATGTCCCCATCCACATCACTTCGTTGATCACTACATCCAGCGGTTCCGCTGCCATGAGCATCATCGGTACCGCCAACAGAGCCACAATCAAGCCAAACCTGCTCATTCCTGCCTCCATTCGTTAACCTCTTCGCACATTGATAATATGTCAATTACGTAAAGTTTCAGGCTGGCAGAGTCCACCAGTCATAATATAATAATTAGAGGTAGAATGTCAAGTAAAATTTTTAGAATTGATAGAAATATTTGGAGTGCTGTCAAACGAGTCGTTTGACAGCACTCGAACGCAGTGAAGAATCTCCATCTAACACGGAGTGCGCAAGCAAGCTTGCGCACTCCATATCTTTGCAGCCAGTTGGGTTACGGGCAAAGCCCTAACCCAACCTACATGGATGATTCGGCAGATCAGCCTCGCCGGGGGTGTCTGGGTTTGGGCTGGGGAAGGAGTTGATATTCCAAGCCGACGAAATAGGTGCGGCGGACGAAATCCTTGAATTGCGGGACGATATCCACACTCGAATCGGTGTGGCGTTGCTCGTATTGCACGCTCGCCCAGGCGGTCAGATTTCTCAGCACGTCCACGGATACTCTGGGTTCGACCTCCCAGCGGGTGTCTTTCCGACCGGCGTGGAAAGGATCAGTTTGGGCGGAATTGTCGGTGGTGTAATTGCGGATGCGGAGACGACCGGCTACAGAGAAATCCCAGGACCTGCCCAGGAGTCGGAGCAGGGCGTAGGCACCGGAAAGCCGGAACTCATCCTCATCGAAATCAGCGTCGCCGTATTCGGTATCCTCGGTGGGAGCTGCGGTGGGACCGCCCCCGCCAACATTATCGGACCTTGTGAAGCGATAACTTCCGGACACTTTCCACCGGCGCGTGATGAGTTGATCGACCGCGATTCCTATTGTGTTCGACTCGGCATCGAATTCGGTGAAGTAGCGGTTGTAGTAGTATGTCTTGAATTGATAGAAGGGGTAGAGAAACGACTGCCAGGGAGTCCGATAGCGAAGTCTTGACTCGAAAGTGCGGTTTTCGTAATCGCAGCCGGTCCTGAGTTGCAGATCCCGGTCGAGGAATTCTCTCAGGTAATAGGAGGGGATGACCGAAAAGGAAGTCTGGATCCACCATCTTTCCCCGAAAGTCTGGCGAACGGAGGCGGCGTACCGTTGGTAATTCTTGATGTGATTGACTGCGTAGAAGGTCGCCGAGGCAGATCCTTCCAGCCGCGTTTCCCAACCATTGGCATGTTCCCACGTCAAAGCCATGGTGATCCCGAGGCTGGAGAGCCAATCGTCCCACGTAGAGTATGGAATGTTGTAGGGGACGGTGCCGTCTTTGATCCGGTTGATTTCGAATGCCGAAAACAGGAAGATATTGTCATCGTATCCGGAGGAAAATGACAGATCGACGTGCAACGGAATGGCATGAGCCCGGCGGGCTGATCGCGGCGCAGAACCGCTGACCGACACCCATCCGAAGCCGACTATTACGACCATGACGGTGATTCGGCATGCACTGAAGAATCTCTTGCCAACCATAGAAGCTTCTTTCGCCCGCTTCACAATTCGTTCTCCATGTCCTTCACGGGAATATAGAACTTGAATAATGCAGAACGATTTTCGTCCAGGAGCGCGATCCGATAAGAATGGCTACCTTTGGGAACATCCAGATAGAATGCTTCCCCTTTGGATAAGAGTGTGGAGGTGGGTTCGATGTACTTAGCTACATCGGAGATTTCGGTAGCCACTGCATAGGTCTTGACGACCTGGTCCGCCTCCAGGACCTGGAATCGGAACTTCTGCAATCCGCTCATGGTCTGGTCGAATTCCAGGCGGGTAAGGATCTTGAGATTGGTAGGACCGATGAGGTTCAAGACCATTTGGTTGCTCCCACCCACGCGATAATACGTGATGATCTTTTCCTTGACTTCCAGATCCACAGCGGCGCTATACTGTTGAGGAGCCATCGCGACCCGACTGAGTTTCTGCAGGAAACTTGCCTCCTGCTCCTGGATGCGCACCCAGACGCGCGTAACATCATCGCTGACCCCCAAAGCGTAGGAATGCACCCCTCGGGGCACATCCAGACAGATTTCCCTTAGATATCCCAGCACTACTTTGGGATTCTTCGGGTCCCGAGCCGTTTCCGCCGGTCGCGACGACAACGTTACGGTTTCGGTCGTCTGATCGTCGATGGTGTATCGAATACCGTATTCCACCGACTGGCTGACGTACCCTGGAAATTCCAACCTGGTAAGAACTCGGATTTGGGTCGGTCCTTTGACCTGGAATGAGAAGTGATTGCCTTTTTCGATGGAGAAATACGTGCGATTGCGACCAGAGACGCTCAAGGTGCGAGATTCAGCGTATTCGGACGGAACCAGAGTGATCCAAGCACTTATGCCCTCAGGTGGCAGCAAGAATCCCAGACTGCCTAAGACCAACGTAATCAATGACTTTCGAAAGGATTCAGAAACCATGAGGCATTGACTCCTTCGTTTCAGTACTTTGGAGTGCGGCAGCCGCTGAGGGGCTTACGATTTGTTGCGACCGCAGCTACCAAGGCTTGCGCACTCCAGGGCTATACGCACGGGCGGGACGCGCGTGCCACAAGAATCCATCTCACATCAACGTATCCGGATCTACGCCCTCGTCTCTCATGCGGAACAGCCGGGCATCAAGCAAGATGAGCGCAATCAGTATCACGAACAGGATCGCCACAGCGGCGGTGGTGACGGTTCTGTCATATCGCAAGGCGTGGAAAATGCCGCCTTCGCCGACGGTCGGAGTGGGAATAGGCGCGTGGGGTAAATTGAATCGCTCGGCGAGCGCGGAAATATCATGGATATTCAATATGGAACAACCCTGTACCGAGAATCGATGAATCAAACCCTCGGCAGGGTAATTGTGAGGCGGGATTCTGATGCTGTACCCGTCCGGGATCAACTTGCCATTTCGAGGATCGCCCAGACTTGCCTCCCCTTCGCCGATGTTGACGTAGGTCGTGTACCGGAAGTTCGGGTCATGCTCCTGGAAGAGCTTTGCCCAGGTATCGATGCTGGAGCGAAGATTCGCCTCACTGATCAAGACCAATCCGTTTCTGGCGACATCTTCCGTGATTTGCTGACGACCGCGCTCCGACAGTCTCATTCCCATGTCGTTGCCCCCTCCCAACGAGGCAGCGATGGAATGGAACGGATATACCCCGCGGTCATACAACACTCGCTCCATGTCCAGCCAAGTGAAGCCGGGGTCATTGGCGCCCCAGGATGCCGACCCAACCGACGTGATGATCACCGGCTTCAGTTTCAAGACCGTCAAAGCGGCATAGAAGGCAAGGTTGGCACCGGGATTGGATCCGGTCACCGCCATCGCAACGGCGTCTCCTTCTTTGAGCCCCGCTTCTTTCAACAGGGCGACCGCCATGCCGGCGATATTGGGATTCAAGCTAGTAATGCGGTCTTCCAGGAGTCCGCTGCCGGTCGTGATCAAACTGTTCTGTTGACCGATGAGTGCGGTTAGATTCGGATCGTTGATTTCGTCGATCCTCGCGCCACGCTGCAGTCGGTAATCCCTGAGTATCCCGATGGCACGTGCCATCAGCTGACTGGCTTCCAGCTTCTCGGAAAAATACTCGCGCTGGACCAAGACCCGGGAATGCTCAGCCCACATATATAGCCCATAAGAAACGACAGCTAATATGATTAACGTCCAGGTGGATTTCAGTGAAGGTCGATACATGGAATTACCTAATTGGAGATTCTTCCCTTCGGTCAGGATGACAGAGGGGTGCAATGGCGGAAGGTATGTTTCGACGGTTACGTGATAATTTGCCCACCCAGGATCAGCATAAGAAGCAAACGGACAATGGACGCCGCGATCACCACAGTGGCTATGGTGCGGATCACGCCCTGCCGATCCATCCAATTGGCGATCAAGCCGGGGACAATGAATCCGATCGCCATCATCCGGACGTCAAGCGAAAATACATCGAACAAAATCAGCTCTCGGGACACCCAGCCGAAGAGGAATCCCAGCAGAATAGCAATCACCAACCGCCGCCTGCCGAAGATAAACATGAAGTTCGAGGCGACTTTGATCACCAGGAAAGCCGCATACGCCACTACCAGCGTTCCGATCAGGCGCAACGGTTCGTGAAGATGGAGGGCGATATATCCCGGGACGACGATTCCACCGGCAGCGGCGCCCAGGAATTCGCTGAATAGCAGGCTGAATACAATTCCCAATCCGACCGAAATCTCAATTACGCCGGTCATTACGCCATATTCTCCATCGTTAATTGTTCGTCGGAATGCCGCTCTTCCTCCAGCTCTCTGGCGTGCTGCTCCTTGTGTATCTTCTCGAAATACCGTGCCAGAGCCAGTCCACCGCTTCCCACATTGCCCATGGCGAACACGAATCCCTCATGATTGATGAGGCTCAGGACCTGGTGCATGACTTTTTCCGGCATCACTCTGCCCATCGAGATGATCTTCTGATCCGGGATTTTCAAGCGATGCGCCACTCCCACCACACGATCCACCACCTCGCCGGTCAGAATCAGATGGTCATATGAGATATTGCCGACCAGCATCTCCAGAAGCTGTATCGACCGGTCGAAACGGTCGGCGCGCGTGTTGACCAGAGTAATGATCTTCCCAGTAGGCATCAGCCGATTCTGAAGCTTCACCCAGATGTCCAAGGTCGATTCCGGATCATTCGCCGCCATGGCATGAGTGAAGCGGATCGTTTTCCCGTCTTCCACGACCGTATATACTCTCAGAGCGCCGGCATCCGGATGCGAATGGTACATCCCCTGCAATGCCGCATCCCGATCAATCCCAAGATGCTGACACACCGCCAAAGCCAGAGCCACGTTGTCCTGGTGTTCCACATGCCCGAACGCCATCATCTCGGCTTCGGTGACTTCGGACGGACTCACACTCCGAAGGTCGCATCCCACGCGGCGAGCCTCAGCTTGCATCACGGATAACATTTTCTTCTCGCTGGTGAAGGCGACTTTTCCGGGGGGCAGTGTATTGCAGAGAGAACGGGTCACATCCAACACCGTTGGACCCATCTCCTTGATATGATCGGGACGAGCGTTCGTGATTACCCCCACCGTGGACCGTACTAATCGGTGCTCGCAGATCCATTGATACGCTGGCTGCACCGCCATGCATTCAATCACGACTGCCTGGGGATGGCGTTTTGCTACATATCGAAATATCTTAACTTGCTCGATAATATTCGCGCCATGGGGGCGAATGATGGGCACTTCCAACCCACGATCATCGATAATCCGGGGCAGTGTCCCGGTCGCTTTGGCAAACGTCTTGTATCCGCCGGCACGCAGTCCTGCCGCGATCAGCCGGGTCACCGACGACTTACCCCGGGTGCCATTTACGTGGACTCGAATGCCGACAGAGTTCACATTCTTCTGGTGCCGCACATACTCCCAGATACCGTATCCGAACAGTCCGATAATCAGAAAAATCAGTACGCTCATGCCAGAACCACCTCTAAGCCGCAGAATTGGTCAGCATGTAATATACAAAAAAACCCGACCAGATTCAACAACTTTTCCACGTTTCCCATTTCTCTCCTGCAAAACCTGCGAACACATGATGCAAATATTTCACGATCCGCTTTTTTTTCACGGTCTCATGATCAGAGAATCGCTTCGGCGGCAGATGCAAAGAAGCCGGGTCAGTCTTGGATTGAAACCCGGCGTGCTACCCCACTCAGGGCTTCTGATTCGGATCGTCTTCCTTCCTCTCATAGTGCGAGGATACCATCCCCGCATCACTTAATTTCCGGTTGTTTCGGAAATTCGGCGGATCGTTCTGATTTTGCGTACTGCAAAATCTCTGCCACCAGAGTGTCCACGATCCGATAGGCGGGGATTTTTTTCAGGATCTCGCCGTGGCGGAACAACAGCCCTGACCCTTTTCCGCACGCGACTCCCAGGTCCGCCTCCCTGGCTTCACCTGGACCATTGACGGCACAACCCATGACCGCAACAGTCATTGGCGTGTGTACGTCGCGAGTTTTCTCGATGGCTTCCAGGACGATTTTCTCCACATCCACATCAGCTCGGGCGCACGTGGGGCAGGAAATCCAGCGGATTCCACGGCGGCGGATTCCGAGAGTGCCCAGGATTTCGTATGCCACTGTGACTTCTTGAATCTTGTCGCCGGTCAGGGAAATTCGGATGGTGTCGCCGATGCCCTCCGCCAGAAGCAGTCCAACTCCGACGGCAGAGCGGGATGCGCCACGAATACCGGGACCTGCTTCGGTGACGCCCAGGTGCTGCGGATAGTTGACGGCATCCGCGAGTTGGCGGCACGCTTCCACCATCAAAGGGACACTGGTGGCTTTGATCGAAAGCACCAGGTCGTGGAATCCCAACTCGTCAAACAGCTCGATATGCCGCAATGCGGCTTTCACCATCGATTCCGGGGATAATCCATGTTGCTCCTGTAGATCCCTGGGCAAGGAACCGCTATTGACGCCGATTCGGATCGGAATCCCATTATCCTTGCACGCCAGGATCACTTCACGCACTCGATCTTTCCCGCCGATATTGCCGGGATTGATCCTGAGCTTGTCCGCATGAGGCGCCACGGCAATCGCAAGCCGGTAGTCGAAGTGGATGTCGGCGATCAACGGGATAGGACTTTCCGACCGGATTACTTCAAACGCAGCCGCCGATTCCCGATCCGGCACCGCGATCCTCACCAGGTCGCAGCCGGCTCGAGCCAACTGCCTGACAAGCCTGGAGGTGGCAGCGACATCCGTGGTGGGGGTATTGGTCATCGATTGCACCGCAATCGGTGCCTCTCCACCGATCATGACATTGCCGACCGATACTTGCCGCGTTTCCCGTCGTGCGATTCGATGCTCGAAATCTGACATCACAGTGCGAATGGTCACTCAATTATCTGCTTACAACAGGACCTATCTCGTCCTCTGACCGGCGGTGGGAACCGGTCCCAGGGTCTTTTCCCTGACGCCCTCCGGTCCCAGACTCAGTGTCACCACCTGGTTAGTACTCCCCAGCACGCCCAGATCGCTGCCGTTGAGACTCAGCCTGGTCCCTCCGGCGTTTCCGATCTTGAGCCACAGTGATCTGGTTGGTCGCCAGGTCTTCGTCTGCCCGGCTTGAAAAAGGTAGTCCGTGGACAGTACGGCATCTTCGACTACTTCGACATAGCAAGGTTCATTGAAAACCGCAGTGACGACGAAAAGTTCCTGTGAGCTGGACGGCGATCCAGCCACAGCTTCCGTCGGCACCGGTAGGGTTGACGCACTTGTATCACCTGGCATAGCCGCTTTCGCCATTGTGGAATCTGTCAGACTGGCTTGGAGGGTGTCGGGCGGTACCTCGTTTAAGACCGACGTATCGACAAGGACTGACTGCGATTCTGCGCCAGGCGCCTGACCCGATTGTTCGGAGGTCTCGCCGTTCGGTCGAAAGAGGATATAGGCGCCCACCGCGATGATTGCCACAACGACACCACCGTATAGAAGCCCGTAGGTGCGCACTTTGACAGCGGGGAACCGGCTCTTGACCGGAGGAGGCGGAGGTGCTGGAGGCGCCAGTTTCTGTTCTTCTTCGGGAACTTCTGCGCCCTCCGACTTCACTCCTTTCTCAAGCTCGTCGTACTTCTTCAGAACCTTCAGAACATTCATCCCTACGCACTGGGCGTATGCCCGCAGGAATCCTTTGATATAGGGTTCCGGGAGAATGTCCCACCTGCCGTCCTCAAGAGCCTGCAAGAAAGTCACATTGATTTTGGTGGTGGCTGAGATGTCCTCCAACCTGACTTTCTTGAACTCTCGAGCCGCTTTGAGCTCCTCGCAGAAGTGTTTCACCGGTTGTACTCCGGAAAGGTCTTCAGTCGCTGCCACACAATTCCCAAGGGCAGCCCCACGACATTAAAGAAGCATCCCCGTATCTCCTGGACAAATCGGGCGCCCAATCCCTGTATCCCATAAGCGCCAGCCTTATCGAACGGCTCGCCCGAGCGAACATACTCCTCAATCTCTTGGCGGGACAAAGGGTAGAACCGGACGTCCGTCGAGACAACATCCGTGATTTCAATATGTTCGGAAGTCTTCGTCAAACAGATTCCGGACTGCACCTGGTGCCAGGCGCCGGACAGACAGGAGAGCATGTTGAAAGCATCGTCTGCGTCCTTAGGTTTACCCAAAGGCTTTCCCCGGCAAATCACCAATGTGTCTGCACCCAGTACTACATCGTCAGGAAACTCCGCCGCCACCATTAGGGATTTGGCTCTTGCCATTTCGACCACATGACTTGCGAAATCAACACCATCTGGCATCGACTCCGGAAGATGGCTGGGAACGACCTGCATCTGGAGACCGATTTGTTCCAGCAGCTCTTTTCGACGAGGCGAGGAAGAAGCAAGAATGATCTTCATGGCATCCTGCGGCTCATAATATAACAAATAATTCAGCCCAAAACAATAGCGATCAAACCAACTGCCATTCCGGCTTTCAATCCCAGGCTCACCCGGCGGAGTGACCCGGGATCATCCGACGTCCACAATTTCCAGATCATGCCTGCCAGCAATCCATCGACTCCAAGGAGCGCAATCAGAAAGTAAGTCAAGCCATAAGTGCCATCGAAGAAGGGAACAAATGTCATGACAATCAAGGCAGCCAGCACCAGCGACACCACTGTCCTTGGGAATCTAACTCCGAATCGGACCGCCAGGGTGTTAATCCCTACCTCGGTATCGCCTCGGCGATCCTCGAGGTCTTTGACGATCTCTCTGCCGAGATGGAAAAGCAAGGCAAAAAGAGCGGGATATACCGTGCCACGGATCGAACCGACCGCAATACCTCCAAACGGGAACGTCAGGGCTGCCATGACTGCCACCGTCAGGTTGCCCAAAAGCGGCACCGATTGGAGAAACAGGGAATAGGCAATCAACAACAGAGTGACGAATACCGCCACGGCAAAAGCAAGAGGCGACACCAACCGTGCAAGGCAGAGCCCAACCAAGGCACACACAACAGCCAGCCACCAAGCACCGGATCTTGAAACCTGTCCGCTGACCAGAGGACGATCCGGATGATTAATCCTGTCCGACTTGATGTCGATGATGTCGTTGAATGCGTTGCCAGCCGCCAGAATCAGTGATGCGGAACCTGCGGCGACCAGTGCCCTCAGCCAGTTCCACTCTGCATGCTTTGATGCCAGATATGCTCCAAGCAGCACCGAACCAAAGGTCAGGAGCACATTGAGCGGTCGGACGATTGTGATCGGCTTCATTGCCTGTGTCAGTCCCCGATTGTCGGGTTTCTCCGCTTCGCTTCGTGACGCAGTCATGGCTTACGCCAGAACCCGACCTACTCATCAGGTAGGGGCACAACATGCTGTGCCCCTACAGGTTATCTCACCCGAACAGAGTCTTGAGGTGCAGCTCTCGGTAGAGGATTTCCTTCGCTTTCTCGATCAACGTGCGATCCTTTTCCGGATCAAAAGGCACGGAATCGAGTACCGCAAATCGGGTGTACTTCTGTCTGGACGCCGCCCAACGGTCATAAGCCTGGTTCAACGCCTCCAGATAATCTCGGCGAATGGTCGTCTCATAGCCGCGTCCGCGATTGCGTATCCGACTCAATAATGTGTCGACGTCGGCACGCAAGTACAGAATCAGGTCGGGCGATTTCAAATGCGCGGTCATGATTCCGAAGAAATCCTGGTAGTTCTGGTAATCGCGGTCATCCATGCAGCCTTGATCGCGCAAGGTCCTGGCGAAGATCTCCACATCTTCATAGATGGTGCGATCCTGGATGCACGAAGAGTTGCTCTCGGAGATTTCGAGTTGGGTTTGGAAACGTTTGGAGAGGAAATACACCTGCAAATGGAAAGCCCATCTCGGCATGTCGGCGTAGAAATCATCGAGATATGGATTATCGATGACCGGTTCGAAATAGGCTTTCCAGCCGAGCTCTTTCGCCAGCTCCCGAGTCATGGTGGTTTTTCCGACTCCGATGTTGCCGGCGATTCCGACGAAATAGGGTGGCGCCATAGGCAAGAAAACTACTTTTCAAGATTCCATAGGCTTAATCCAGTCGATTCATCCAGCCGCCTCTGAACGGACTCTGACCAAGGCATGACGACAAGTTCGGCAGTGACCGAAATCACTGCAGACACCAGATGCCCGGCTTTGCAATTGCCTTCGCGGTCAGAAATCACGGCATGGAGGTGCCAAAACGGCTTTCCGTTCCGCTCAGTTAGATTTCCCCACAGGTGCACCAACTCCCAATTGCCCGGATTCCCCCACTGATGATAAGCCTTGGGACTTGCGTCGAAATAGGCAAGAACCACGTCCCGAACCGCGCCGAGCCCTTGGACGGTTCCACTCTTCAATCCAGCCTCTTGCGACCAGTGAGTCAACTTCTCAACTATTTCTTCGCCTGGGTACAGACGAATCAGGAAGTCATTGCCCGCTCTTTTCCAATCCAAGCTTCCGCCGATGTTACATATTCAAGTTCCAGCCCTGGTTCGATGCCAAGCAGTTCCGTCTTGATCGTCGATCTTGCCAAGGCAATATCATAACTAGTATCGATAGGGTACTCGATGTCGGAAGGATGATCCTGCAGCCGATTGGCTCGGATGGTGTCCGGATCGATACCCAACGTCCGCGCCAGTGCTTGTCCGAAATGGCGGCGGCTGACGCGATCTGGTCCGCTCACATGCAACAGTCTCCGGGGAGGACTTTCGCACATTTCGAGAAGCACATCAACCAGATTGCGCACCGAAATCGGAGATCGGTATTGATCCTCGAATAACTCGATCGACCCGTTTTTCTTTAGCGAAATTCTGATCCATTCGGAAAAGGACGTTCCCCAACCGATTCCGTGACCGTACACGAGATTGGCGCGTACGATTGTCGCATCGGGATGCCGGGCACGAACCGCTTCCTCGGCAGCCAGCTTGGTTCGTCCGTACACAGTCTCGGGATTCGGCAGTGCCTGCTCCGCATAGGGCGGATTCTTGCCATTGAAGACCATATCGGTGGACAGGAATATCAAAGGAATCCGGCGCGCACCACAGGCAGCAGCTAATTTCTCGGTCCCGATCACATTGACTCGATGAGCCGCCTCGGGATCACGATGGCAGGCTTCGGTTCTGGCAATCGCCGCGGTGTGGATCACCCGGTCGGGAGAGGTGGTTTCCAGCAACACGGACGGATTGTCTATCGCCAGGTCGAAATGGACAGTGTCGCCCCAAGGCAGCAAGTGGCGGTTGGAATTGAACGTCCCGTACACTTTCCAAAGGGACCGTGCTCGATACGCCAGGTGGGAACCGATGAATCCGGTCGCGCCTGTAATCAGCAATCGACGCATAGTTGATGAGATTCTTCACTACGTTAAGGATGACAAAGACGTGGTGCAGGGGACCCCCACCCTGCACTGGATTCAAAGCCGCCTTCCGCAGGGTGAGGACGCCCTGCGGCACACGGGATCACAAATCGTATCGAACCCCCACTGTCGGGTTTCTGCGCTTCGCTTCGTGACGCAGTCATGGCTTACGCCAGAACCCGACCTGCTCGCTTCGTTCGGAATGACGCTTGTCAAAATCGTCCGGTCAGACGCAATCCGACGATAGTATCGGGTATTCCGGAGATCGAGGGATGACCTCCAGCCCCGCCGAGCCTTAGCTCGGGAGTCAACTCCACACGAGGAGACGACCTGGCTGAACCGGATCCAGTGTGAGCAGCCTTGGATGCCTCTCGGGACGCGTGGATGGCTGAGAACAAGTGATTGAGGAAGATGGCACCCAGGACATAATAGCGGTCATTTAGCGCCGCATCGCTCTGGATGCGCAGACTCCGGAAGTGCAACCGGTTGGTTATCGAATCCCACTCCCACCAATCGGCAGGTGACAGATAGAGCTCATCAAAGGCACGGTCCCGGCGTCTCTGTTCGTTGAATTGGTCGAGGTTCTGGTAATTACCGATGTCCACGTAGTACTGATGATCCTTATCCCGGTTGTCAACACCGGCGTGGGCAGCGGCGAAGGACTTGTATGCATCGCGCTTCCAATTCCCGTACGCATTGAAGCCCACCACCGCACCCCACAGAGCGACGTCAGTAGCAAAGTTGATGGTTCCTATCGTTGTGCCTTCGCCCACGGACTTTTGACCCCAGCCCGGAATCACAAAGGACTGCAAGAAGGCACGAAAGGGCAGAATCCGTCGTGTTGTCGTCTCGGAGTTTGCATCATCCAAGTTTGAGGATACATGCGCCAGAAGCTGATCTGCCAGCAAGGGTTGAGACAGCTTCAGAGACGCATTGAGGTCAACCGGTGAGGACAACTGATCACCAAGGCAGGCTGCACCCCAGGAAATCGACAATAGGATCATCCAGATTGGGATAAGTCGCCGCATGGCTTCACCACCGAATCTTGATGCCAGCCATGGCGACAGGCTGATCGTTGAACAGTTTCTCTTCGACGTTCAGAGACGTTTCCACAGCACGTTTGTTCTGGCGACGCACCAGGAAAGCGGCATCCAGCGCGCTGATGACATGATTGACCAATACGACTTCCAATGCGACGGTAGCATGATCCAACAGTTGATTGGAGTCGTATCGCAGGTCGTTGTACCTGCCGGGATGATTGCTGGCAAAGCCGCCGTCGTAGTATTGAGTAGAATCGATGTCACCTATAGCATCGCTCCAACCAAAACCGAACTGAGTCAGGTATTTGCCGATCATCTCGTAATACTGTTGGGTGTTGCTGGACGGCAATTCGTGTGTGAAGTTTATGGGCAGATAGTCCAGCAAGACTTCCCAACTGGCGTTTTGCACGGGTCCACCGTTCCAGTCGTTCGCAACGGCAATCTCCTCGACTGCATCCCAGTAATCTTCACGGCTCCAATGGTCGTCGGCGAAATCCTGATACTCGTTTTCCTTGTTCTTCCCCTGGGTCTGGTACACGGCAAACGTCGTCCATCCGGCAGCTTCCAACGCCAGGAAGATGGCGCCGCGCAGCTTGGCTCCGGCATAGAATTGCCCCATGCCCGGAATCACGGCGGAAAGCAACATTGCTCGCCCGGGGAGTTTCTTCGTCGTCGTTGGTGTTACCTCCGAACTGGCATCAAAGCCTTCGGTCAACCGCTGAGTCAATTGGAACTTCGGAGTGTAGAACTCCAACGGATGCTCAGCACTGACCAGGGCGGGTATGATCAACATCATTCCCACGACGACGGTGACTGAAGCCCGAATCATGATACCTCCCTGCTGAAAGGTGGTGATGTATGAATTGATGTCATGTACTCGAAATGGGCGTGCCAGGTGGCTGTCAGGTGGGGACACCTGACAACACGATCCTGGAGGCTGTCAGGCGAGGGCGCCTGACAGCACTCTCCACGGTCACCCTGAACCAAGTGAAGGGTCTCACTGCAGGTTAGAAAAGAGATTCTTCACCTCGTTCAGAATGACGATAATTGTGGCACGGGCATCCTGCCCGTACATGGCTGTCAGGCGAGGGCGCCTGACAGCACGGTCTAAGACCGATAGTCAAAGTCTAATCTCGGTTTCCGCCGAAGGAGAACAGCAGACTCAAATAGAATCGCCACTCCTTGCCGTAGGAGCGCTCAAAATCGACGTCCGAAACGGTAAAGGAATCCAGTCCGTACGCCGCAGACAGTTCCAGGGCTGTCGGAAACACGTAGAACGACGTCATGGACACTCGGAGATCGGCACCGACGTCCTTCTTGAAGTCGGCGGCATCGAAGGTGTCGTCCCAGGAATTACCATAGTCTGCGAACACGGCGCCGTAGACGTGATGGAAAAAGACCTGACCCGTCTGCGAATCGATGTTCTCCAGAATCGGGAACCGATAGGCGGCGTTGACCACTGCCATCTTCCGCCCGCCAATGCTGTAGAAAGAATATCCTCGCATCCCGTTCAACCCACCCGCGAAGAAATCGAAGAAATCATCGACCTGGCGGTCGATGAATCCACCGTACAGATTCAGCGTTAGCGCGTGCTTCCAGAATGGCAGCTTCTTGAATTCCATCCAGGAGCCCCAGTAGCGGAAATAGTTGTAGGGCGTGTACGCTTCCTGGAGGGTGAAGCGATCGGCGTTGATCTCGAATTCGCGGAAGAACTTGTTGTTTTCCCGGGAAATCTGCAGAATGATATCTCGCCCGCCGATAGGGTGAATGTCGCGGGTCAACGTCCTGGCTCGAAAATCTCCGTGCCAGGTGCCTTGGAACGCCCAGCCACGGAAATAGGTCAACGAAATATTGGTGCCGTCGTCGAATTTGTTGTGCGATACGTAGCGGCTGTAGATTCCAGCCAATCTGACGGTCATCCGGCTGCCCAACGGGTAACGGACACCCAAGTCCAGTTCGGTCAGATTGTACCGATAGCGAATTCGATATTGGTCATAGATAGGTTTGGGCAATACTCCGGTGTTCGACTCGCCTACGATGATCGTTGAATCTGCGAAATAGTAGGTCCGGTTGCGGACGATGTTGTATAACTCCGCGAAACAGGTTGGGGGCAGACCTTTGAATTCGACCATGGCGAACAGGTCATGATCCCGATCCCGATTCATGGCATAGCCGCCCAGGAAGCTGAATTTGTCAAGGAAATCGGAAAAGTACAGATACACGCCCGGTTTGAACGTGCCATAATCAAATGCGATTCGGGGCAGCCAGGTCAATCCCATGAACGACGGCTTGTACGGCTCATTTTCGGGCAGCGGGTGATTGCTGTCATCATATACCGGACGAGGAATGGTCGCCTCATAGTCGGGGATATATGCTAACTCTTCCCTGGACACCGGGCGGATGCTATCGATCACCGAAATCTCGAAGCCTTCGCCAGTGAATTGGCAGAACGTCAGTGAGTTACCATGCACGTCAGGTGTAAAGGCGCTGCCCAGAACGTTCGTCATGGGAACGGACTGCCGGGTCGCCAGTTCCATCGCGTAGATATTGAAGATTCCGGTCTGGTCGGACGCATAGTACAGAATCTCTCCACCGCTCGAGTACACTGGATCGCGGACTTCGCAGCGCTCGTCAAGCACCGTGTCGATCGCCCCGCCAGTTGCCAGCACTCGATAGATATTGCGACCTATCACCCGGGACATGGCGAAAACGATCTGCGAACCGTCCGGACTCCATCGAGGTCGCAGCGCCTGCTCTCCATCGGCGAATTGTGTCAATTGATGGTAGCGAGGACTGTTGCCGACGTCGCTCTGATCCAGGCGTTCCGGCTTTTTCGAGGTCAGATTCGGCAGATCGATTACCGCCAGGTCTCTGATACCGTCGTGGTCGATGGTGCAAGCCACCTGCTTGCCGTCGGGCGAGATGCTGGGGTTTTCCGCCCGCAGTCCGTTCGTCAGCTTGTATTCCTTTTCCCGTTCCAAGTCCCAGGCATAGATGTCATGGACGCGCGATCCGTGCATGTCAGACATTCCCATACGGGCGTACACGAGAAACCGTCCGTCCGGCGACCAGGACATTCCCGAAGTTGCGCCGACATCGACCGTCTTGGTGGTGGAATCTGCGATGTTATAGATGGTCAGTCCTGTCTGGCTCCAATATGGTCGCGACGCATTGCCGAAATAGGCGATCCTGGCGCCGTCCGGCGAAAATACCGGCGACAGGTTAACGGTGCCGTCTTCGTTGATCTTCCGCCCAGCCACCAGATGCTCCCGAATCGTCGCGGTCCGAGTCCCGTATTCTTCCTCCAGATGCTGCCGCCACTCCTGATACAGCTCTTTGCCGGTCATGCCGGTAACAGCTTTCAACGCGTTATCGAATGTCCATTTCGAAGGATTACGGGCGGCGTTGCTGATCCGGCGCAATGCATCTTCTCCCCACCGATCTGCGATGTATCGCACCAAAGAGTAGCCCTGATTATATACCCCTTCCGCATCGAGGCTGTTCTTGTCAAAGACCCCCATTTGATCGTAGGAAAGCAGCGTACTGTCTAAGGTCCGGGCACGCAAATGCATATCGCGTTGGGAATCCCAATAGTCGTGATCCAAGCCCGCGCGTTGATACTGAGCGGAACCTTCCGCGAACCAGGACGGAATGGTCAGCCCGGGCACGGCATAGGAACTCAATACATTAGGATAGCCGTAGAGGACGTCCGGACGGCGTTCCTCTTCATAAGCAAGAACCTGCAAATAGACCGCCGGGACTCGCCTGGTCCACTTTCGCGATGCGCCCAGTTGGATAATATGTGTGAATTCGTGGGTGACAACATTGCGGAGCCAGTAGTGGGTGCCTCGAAGCTCCCAATCCAGTGCGCTCGCCCAGAATATGATCTTGTTGTCGTTGTAATATGTCGCGGCATTGGCGATATCGTCCGTGTCCTTGAAGATGAAGTGGACCTTGCCGTCGGGCTGGTAATGGTACAGCGATGTAATCGGACCATAGATTTCTTCCGCGATCTTAGCCGCCACCGAGGCGGTGCGCTCTTCCCCTTGATGGTAGTAGATCACGAAATGGTCAGTCTCGAAGGTTCGCCATCGGAGCTCAGGATGATTGTAATCCGTCTCCTGAGCAATAGCCGAGATCGTCAAGGCGCCGATCCCGAGAAGACACCAAAGAACCGAAAGCCAGTTTCGCCGGTGGTATGAGATTGCTTCGCTTTGTTCGCAATGACGATGAGTCATAGTCAATTCCAGAAGCCTGTCAGGTGAGGGCACCCGACAGCACCTCAGACAGTCAGGCGGGGACGCCTGACAGCACACCATAACAAAGCAGGGATTCGACAGTGACGATATCTTCTCAGGGACCTCAGGTGCCACTCCTGACGTGTGTGCCTACTTGATGACGGCAACTTTAAGTATCTTCGTATCGGAACGACCAACGCCGATTGCCTCCACTCGCGCAAGATATACGCCGCTTTCAATATGACTCAAATGCCAGGGGACATCCACGGGAGTAGGAGGCTCGACCCGTCCCTGCAGCTCATCAACCAGAGCTCCGGTCAAATCGAAAATTCGGATCTTGAGATCAGCCGGATAGCCAAGAGATACACGGATGTACGACCGGTCGCTTTCCGAAGGGTTGGGCCAGCAATAGGTCCAGTTCGCCGGTGTTGATCCCGGGGAGGTTGGTGGTACAAACGGTGATGGAGGCGCCTGACTGGTACGGGCGGCATTGAATCCCCACATGAGCCAGGCTGATTGCTGGCTTCCTGATGCGGGCTGCGTGTCCAGATTCCAGCCGTAGATATTGCCACCTGACGAACCGATAATCAGCTCCAGGTCCGTATCTGTATCGACTTGCCCGAGCACCGGAGTACGACCATCGGAAGCGTTTGCTGACAAGGGGAAATCGTCCAGTCGGTTTCCAAGCCTGTCGAACGCAACCAGATCGCCCAGACTATTTGCCGCGAGCAGATCGGGACTTCCGTCGTCGGTCACATAGGTAATTAGCACCTGCGAGCGAACCGGATCATCCCAGAGCCAGCCGAAGTATCGAATCGGAAACTCGCTGACCAGGGTTCCGTTGTGGTGGAACGCATAGATGGCGCCCGGACCGCCTACCACAATTTCCAGAGTGCCGTTGTGATCCAGGTCAGCCAGCGATGGCGGCGAGGTCAATGTGACCGGAAATGTCTCCGGAAACGGACCGGAGATCCCTGAACTGTCAACGATGAAGAAACCCGACCCGGTGGCAATGACTGCCTCGCCTGTGCCATTGTGGTCCAGGTCGCCGGTGACCGGGGCTGATATTTCCGTCAGGGGAGTCGGCAGGTCAAAGTCCCACAGTTCCGTTCCGAACGGCGGCACATCTTCGTTATAACGGATGGCTTCAACGGTGCCTTGGTCGAATGCGACGATAACCGTGGCGCTGTCTGGATCGGGAAACAGGGCGATGCCCTGAATCAATCCATTCGGATAGGAAACGCGCCACCGCGAGTTGCCTGCGTTATCGCCGACGATAACATCACCACCTGAGGCGGCAAAGATCAGCCGGTTGCCTTCAACGCCCCCGACAAGTACCATGCCGCCGACATCCCAGCGATTCAAGAGCTCAAGATTATTGGAATCGATTTCGGTGAAGATCCAGGTGGAATCCGAATTAGTGACGATGATTTCGGGGATGGCGTCGCCGTCCAGATCGGAGGAAGCAGTGCGGAAACCGCCATCGGCAGCGGGCGTCATTTCCGCCAATACGCCGTCTCCGTTAGCGCCTAATCCAGTGCCATCGCCGCGGAATGCAAGCAGACGACCGGTGGTGTCAATTGCGACGATTTCAGCTATACCATCACCAGTCAAATCAATCAACAGTTCCGAGTTGGGGGAAATTCCATAGTCTGAAGCTATCGGAAATCCGGGCTGGTGCAATCCATGCGACAACACGAAGCTCATCACCGTGTCGATGGGGCTGAATTGGGTGAAGACCAGGTGGCTCAGCGCACCGGAATTGGCTCGCGCCCAGGGCGCCGTTTGATCCGTGAAGCGCACCTGAGTACTGTGATTAGCCGCCAGATGAGCATCGTTGTCAACGAAGAAACAGTCCCAGGGGCTGCCAAATTCCTGACCGTACCCGGCGTTGAACAGCCCGTATTCCTGTCCGATATCTTCGGCTCCGTCGGCTTCTTCTACGTCCACTCCGCGCCAGGGTCGAGAAGCGTTGACCGTGTTGTCGACACGATGGGCGGCGATGATCGACTCGTCGATGTGCCAGATCAGGATGCCGGAGCCGGGAATATCGAAATCATAATCTTCGACCCGGGCGATCACCCGGAATCCAGGGTCGGCTTCGACATGATAGTCGCGATAGAATCGCATCTGGCGACCGTCGCGATCCCAGCCTCGTACATAGTCTCCGCCACCAACGTTGGCTTGCCGGTTCTCGATCAACAAATATTCGTGGTCGTTGATGGGGACTTTGTACACCTTCGGAATCGTCGTGTCTGACACGGTCACGGACGCCACGGAAAACGTGTCCGGAGAACCAGGACGAATCTCCACTGGCGTTATCCAACCCCTATCGTATAGGGTCCAGGGACAAGGGCGGGCTGGGATCAACGCCTGGAAATTGCCGGAACCCTGATCCATCATGCCCCACCGACCGATTCCCGACCGCCCGTTCTGCGTGTCGAACAGGTCGGGAAGCCCGATCAAGTTCCCGAACAACTTGACCATCACCCCGTTCAATCCCAGGTCATAGCCTTCCTGGACTTCCGATTCGGGCAGAATAAGACCATCGGGGACATATCCGCCGGAGACCGGAATCCCATCCGGCGGAATGGGCAGATGGTTCCGGAGGTGTTCCAAATCCAGATATGCGGAGGGAATATCGAATGGGGTGGGGTCAAATCCAAAAGCAAAGTCCTTGCCCACACCAGCATGAAAAATCACGAAGGCATTGTAGTCGGCGACGTCCACCGAATCGAACAATCCGGCGGAATCCGCTGCAGTCCAGGCATCGTAGAACAAGTCAGCCAATTGCTGGTCGAGCACTTCGGGCGTGTAGTTGTAATTGTACTGCCACATGAATTTCGGCAGATGATAGGCGCTGTCGTCTTCGGCGGGAAACACATCCATCCTCCCGAAATTCATCCGGTGATTCGACACCTCCTGGAAATAATTCTGCACGAACAGCAGATGGTCTTCAAAATACTGATTATCGTGAGGCAAAGGATCGACGATCATAGTATCGGGGAATCCGGTAGCGAACTTGCCGGTGCCAGTAGTGGTGGAAAGCGAGTCGTCTCGGAAATCCACCCGAATCGCAAGTACGTTCAACGTGTCGATTTGAGATTGTGACCGGGCGACTCCAGAAGTTCTAACCACCATAGGTACCTGGCGGTAAGGCAAAGCCCCTGCTGTTACGGCAGCGACCAAGAGGAGGAAAACGGCGTGACGACCGGAGGGATTCAACATGTTGAACCCCTACTCCAGCCGTCAACCGGAGGGTAATTTCCGTGCGTTCTCTTGAGGACAATCACTCCCTATCCCGTGGTTAGAAGTTGATGGACAGGGAATAACGCATCGTGTCCTGCAGAGGATGCCCTTCCTGCGCGGACAGATAACTGAAATCGAAACGATAGACGCTGTACTGGAGGCTGACGCCGAACGTCAGCGGGAACACGTCGCCCAGGACATCGTGCCAGTAGCCCATGCGGAGTCCGACCAGGGTGGAATACCAGTACTCCATGCCGAAGTTCCAAATGAATTCTTTCAGCTCGTCTTCCACCGGGTCGTTGTACCACGACGTGAAGATCGCCAGATAGAAAGGATCGGACGTTCCGTCGGCGTTCTTGGTCACCAGTTCCTTATTGACATCGGCGGTCAGGGTAATTCGGTTGTACTCCGTTTCCATGATCTTGTAGGCGAATCCCATCTTGAGATTGGTGGGCAGCGGATCTGCCTGAGCTCGATCGATATAGGCGACTTTGGGACCCATATTCGATAGATTGGCGCCGAATTGGAGTCCTCGGATGGCATGGATCTTATACAGAATTCCGAGATCGACGCTGACGGCTGTTGCTGAGCCCGTTCCGAGCTCTTGACCCTGTCCTCGGTCGCTCAGATGGCTGTAGATCAGCTTGATGGACACGCCCATAGCGAAATTGTCAGTCACCTGAGACCCGTAACTGCCGACTGCAGCCATCTCATAGCTGGAGAATGTCCCCCGCGACACATTATTCTCGTCACGGTATTCGGTTTCCCCTAGGTTCAAGAAGATGATACTTCCTCCGAAGGTTCCCCAATCCGGGACATTGTGAATATAGGCAAGATAGCTATAGTACAGATCCGACATGTGGAACTGAGGCAGCCACTTGGCGTACATCATGGTCAGTTGTTTCTCCTGCAGAAATCCCAGCCCGGCTGGGTTCCACCAGGTGGCGGTTGCATCGTCCGCCAGACCCACAAAGGCTTCACCCATGCCGGAAGGTCGGGCTCCAGGGGCGATTTTCAAGAACAAGACCGTAGCCTGACTAACACTCGCCGCCCAGGAGTTCCCAACCACACTGACCAGGAGCATTAGAGCCACCGCCGCAAGCATGATCTTCTTCATGCCATTCCTCCTTTTGCGACATGTATCAAAGAAAACAATGAATAATTACGAATTAGGAATTACGAATTAGGAATGATGAGTCAGGAATCGTTGGGAGATTAGCCCTGCGGGGAAAATTCTGCACTCCCGCTATACTAACTCCTGCACTCAGGAATAGCAGCCGAGGGTTCCGACCGCGCAGGTCGCACGGGGCAAATACCAGTACCAGAGCCTCTCCCAATTCGTAATTCCTAATTCGTAATTCTCAATTATCTCATGACGACCACGCGCCCGATTTCGGAACAATGCTCACCGGATGTGGACGTGGCAGACAATTTGTAGAGGTACACGCCGTTGGCGACTTTGTCCCCTTCCTCGTCACGACCGTCCCAGATTAGCTCCCAATTGAAACGGTTTTCGTACACCCAGATCCCTTCCTGGGAATAGATCAGCCGACCTGCCACCGTATAGATCTTCAGCGTAGCCCATGCGTTCCGGGTGGAGTAGAACGTGAGGTTGGTGTGCCGGCTGAACGGATTTGGATATGGAAGCAGGTCGCGCAGTTGGAATCCTTCTTCATCTTGTTCCGCCACCACGAACGCCACTTCCGTCCAGGCGAAATTGTTGAAAGAATCCCAGGCTTCCATCCTCAGAAGGTGGTTCCCCGGACTGATCGGACCGATAGTGGTACGCATTTCGCCCTGGGAATAGCTGTCAAGCATGTACTCGAAGTCGCGGGTGACATCCCAACTGGTACCGCCATCCAGTATCAGCCGCAGTTTGTGACCAATTTCGCCGGTCAAATTGACGCCGGACGAATCGGACACACTGGCAATGACCTGGGGATATTGCGATACGATATCGTTCTCCCGGAAGAACTCGTTTTCCAGCATGAGGTCGATAACCGGCGGGATGCTGTCGGTGACATCGGCGGCGGTTTCCGCAAAGCAAACGGAGTCTCGCACCCCGGCGCCATCGGTGGAATCGTTGAAAGCCCCTCCGGCAAGACCATAATAGTAGAAACTGAAGCGTCCGCTCTGACTTCCGTACGCGATGTCTTGAGGCACGATGAATTGCGATTGGAAATGCCCCTGGGAAATGGTACAGGGACCCCGGAAAATCGGCGAACCCTGCATGATATAGGCGAAGGGGCTGCCGCTGCCGCTATCGAAAACGTAGTGGATGGAATCCCGTCGATCAAAGACTGTCAGATTCATGGTTCCTGCAAAGTCCTCCCACACATTGTCGCCTTCATCCAGCGCAACTCCGTTGAGCGTGAAGAGACTAAGGGCCTGCAAAGTGTCGGCGCTGGTGCTCTCGATCCTCACCTGGAACCTTGGTGCGCCGACGACCAAGGTTGGATCGCCCAGGATATGGTACTTTTCGGTCTCGGACGATCCCAGGGTCTTGGCAACCAGGAGCGCCGATCCCAGAGTCCTTGGAGAAAAGGGGTTCTCAAATGCTTCGGTATAGAAATTCCGGACGAGATACTCGTTGGAGGTGGAACCGGTGAAGCGTGTAGCGGCTATGGTCGCGACGCTGCCTCGACCGGGAGCTGCCAAGAGTTGCTCCGGGAAACTCTGTTCCACCGGATCGTCGAACAGTCCCCAACTGCACGTGGCGGCTATGAATACGGACAGATGGTTCCCGTTTTGAATTCTGGGGAGATCGCGGTCGGCGCTAAAGACCTCTTCGTGTGCCCACACATGTGGATTGCCATGCCCCACGTAGTTGACGATCAAGGCGCCGTCGTTGATCGAATTCACCAAATCGTCCGCCGCCTGGGGCTTTCGCGGACCAAACGCAGCGGCATCCCAAACCACCGGATAGTTGATGAGGTAGATCTTGGTCAGGTTGAAATGCCGTGGAAGAATGCTTTCGGCGATACTCTCACTATCTCTGGTATGATTTTCCTCCCACCCGCTGTATTGGCCGCCGTCGCCGTACTCGTCATCAGCTACCATAGTAATTCGGTGTCGCCAGGGACCGTACAGCGGCACATCTTCGTACTGGATCACCTTTTGAATGATGATCTCGGTCTCTTCGGCGGAAGTCACCGTCCACCGCCCCATTGCCATCTGAGGTGATTGGTTCGGGGAATCCGAGAAATAGACGTACCAGTCATCCGCGCACTTGCTGCCGTCCTCGTTAGGAGGAATCCAATTGCCGGTGGGTCCGGACACGCGGTTCTTATAATCGTAATCGCCGTCGCCGACCAGGAGCACGTATTCAGGGAGCGATTGCCAATTGACAGACACATATTTCAGAAAATCGCGGATGGCAGTAGGATCGAACAGTCCCCAGGCAAATTGATCGAAAACATCAGACACCCGGATCCGGATCGTGTTCAAGCTGGGTTGGAACGATTCGCGGTGATTCTCATAGGGGACAAGCACCGGATAGAATTCGTCAGCGGAGATGATGATATAGTCGATGCCGCCGGGCAGGTCGGTGCGCAAATCCTGATATTCGTCGCCTCCGTGCGATTGAATTTGCATAGAAAGTGGCGTGCGATAATGCCCGGCATTAACCGCGAAGTAACGACTCCAGACCTGCGCGTTGCATGTATCCGTTACTTCGGATCCGGGGGTCATGGCAACATTGTATGGGTCAGTAATATTGAAAATCTGTGGATTCGAGAAACCACTCAGCTCATACTTCACGATCCCATTGATCGTCGGCGATTCGAAGGCAGACTCATTTTGGACGGGCGCGATGGACCGCGAATACTCCAACTCAAACCAGTCCAGATACATCTTTGATGTAGCTCCTTGCGTCAGGATGTGTTCGATTCGCAGTGTGTTGGTGCCGTCCTGCAGTTCGGATCCGTCGCCGGAAAAATCGACCATGCTGATTGAGGTCGTAGTGTAGGCTAATGTACCGTTGAGGTAGAACTTGATTTGGTGACCGCCGGTTAGATGCTTGAAACGGGCTCGGATTCGGAAAGGCTGGCTTTGATCGACATCGGATAGGGTGATGTTGTAGGATCTGGATTGATTGTCGCTGAAGAGCGCCATGTACCAATTAGTGCCGGACTCGGGTTCCGACGACGTGTTATAAATGAAGTCCTCGTCTTCTCGGAACATCCGCGTTCGGGTATTTGTGACCGTCTGATTCGGAGGTTGACTTAGCCCAAACGGGATCATACGTTTCCCGGCAGGGGCGATAGGATCCAGCTGCAGCCAGTAGATATTGTCTTCGGTGTAGTGGTGGATGTAATGCTGGAAAAAGCCGTCCATTCGATCCCAGCCGGTGACACCGTGTCCATAGAACAAGAAGTAATCCTCGGGATCGAAGGACCCGTCATATCCGACATCCACTACATCGATGGCGTTCTCGATCAACGAATCCGGTCGAGGCGAGGCGACGGCTCTCGGCAGTTCCCTACCGCCGTTATTGTACAGCCGCAATTGATCCGGGTCGATTCCGGTCAGGGATACACCAATCTGCTCCAGATCCTGACCGGTGATTTTGAAGATGCCTTCTTCGCGGATGACGATTTTGACCATGGTTCCGGAGGGCCAGGGAGGAGCGACATCGGTGGATTGCGGCAGGCGCCACAGTCCCATCTGTTCCGGATTCAACACCATGTCGCGGACGACCGGGTCGATTCCGGATACGGAACTTCGAGCCGGGGACTGGTTACCGGACCAATTCACTCGAATGTGGATTCGGTCGGAGATTCGCGCCTGATTGGCAACAGGATAATATTGGACGGGATATACCGAGACACGTACCAGCCGATATCCGCGGTATGAAAATGGTTCTGAGACCGCAATCTGTTGGATCGGGATTGGGGCAGCGCTGGCATAGGCTTCCGGCTGTTCGATGAGCTCCTCGATGTCCACACCATTCTGCCCTGGAGAACGGGTAGGGATAGGCGCTAATCGAATTCCGGCTTGTGTCCTGGCGTTGTCGCGGACGATGGCAACGCTGGGGAACGCTTGCGACCGGATAACGAACAAGAAGTTGCGCACCGGGATTTCGGGCTGCCCGACCTGTCCTTCGGCGTCGATGTAATCCCAGAGGAACCGAGTGTAGGCACGCTCGTTGGCATGGAACACCGTCGGTCCATCGCCCGTCGGGGTATAGAGAAATTCCACCCCGTTGGACGACGCGTTCAGGACGCGGACATCAGACGGAAGGGCAGCCAGGACGGGGGCAAGCGTCACATACCAGACACCGATGGCTGATATGATCAAGGGAAAGGCATGAGCCCCTGAGCGGCGGGACCGGATCATACAAGGGTTCTCCGGAACAAGCACCGTACACCGATTCCAAGCATTCAGAAACATCCTTGCAGGACGGTGGTAAGAGGGAACACACCTCGTCAACAGCAGTCATGAGCTGCTCGACGGGGCGGCAAGGTCTCAAAGGAAGTCAGGTCGCGATTGAACGGAGGTTTCCTCGGCACGTGAGGGTTGTCGGAAAGCAGCCTCAGCGCCTGCCGGGATCGCGAAATCCGAGAGGGCTTTCCACGACGTGGATCACCCTGCGAAGGCTCTCATAGCCGAATCGGACAATGTCCCGTTTCTCAAAAAGGCTCAGCCTCCTCGATGAGCATGATGGGGATATCGTCCTGGATGTCGTACTTTAAACGACAGGCGTGGCAGAGAAGTTTCCCCTTTTCTCTGTCGTACTCAAGGTCTCCCTTGCATTTCGGGCAGGCAAGGATCTTCAACAGATCATCTTTCAGCATGACAACTCCATCCGGGCAACTGTTATGGATGACGGATTCCTTGTCTCATGGGGCGGCTTGTTCGGTGGAGACCATTTCCGGATTGACGTCTGACGCGGCAGGGGTCAGCATTTCAGCCGAACCCATATCGTAATCGCCTCTGGATTCCACCTGTTTTCTTAAACCTTCTTCCGCGTCCTGGAGATCCCCGTCGCGTTCGATGATTCGGATGAAGACTTCGGCGCAGTGGGGGCAGAACTGCTTGCCGATTTCCTGTCTCAAGATTTCCAGCGATTCTTCTTTGCTCAGCGGCTCCCGGTAGGGTCGTTCGCTACGCATGGAATCGTAGGCATCGGCAACCGCGATAATCCGTTCCTCAATGGTCATACTCTCAAAATCGATGCCATCCGGATATCCCTTACCATCGACGCGTTCATGGTGATGGCGGATGATATTCTTGGTTTTTTCCAGGAATCGGATGGGATTCAATATCCGCTCACCGACCTTGGGATGCTCTTTGACCAGCGCATATTCTTCCGGAGTCAGTTTTCCGGGCTTCATCAAGATGGAGTCCGGGATTCCGATTTTCCCCAGGTCGTGCAGGAAGCTGGCGTAACGGAGGTGTTCGATGTTTCGTTTGCTCAACCGAAGTTCTTTTGCCATTTTCAAGGCATAGTAGAAAACCCGATCGCTATGACCGCGGGTGTACTTATCTTTGGCTTCGATCGCAGCACACAACGAGGTAATCGTCCCCAGATAATTCCGTTGAATCTCGCGGTAGAGTTGGTCGATTTCCTTCTTCTGGCGGACAAGCTCGCGGTTCTTCAGAGCCAATTCGGCATTGGCAGCCAGGAGGCTGGCGGTGCGGGTATTGACCTGTTTTTCGAGGAATCGGCTGTATTGGACGACTTCTTTTTCCAGCCGTTTCTTCTCTCGAAGGGCGTCCAGGTGTTCCAGCGCACGCCGGACGATCACCTTCAAGTCTTCCAAATTCAGGGGCTTGGTGATGAATTTGTAGACCTTGCCCCGATTGATGGCGTCCATCGCTACGGAGACCTCGGCGTAACCGGTCATGATCATACGGATCGCCTCCGTGTGAGAGGATTTCAAGGATTCCAGCAGCTGGGTACCTGTCATGTCGGGAAGCCGGTAGTCGGCGAGAATCAGGTCAATATCGGCTCCGTGAGCGATTTGAATTGCAGCGGCACCGTCCTTGGCAGTGATGACGTCATACCCATCTTCCACAAACAGCTCCCGAAGGAGATCCAGAGTGTCGGTGTCATCCTCGACCACCAACAACTGATACGATTTCCGTTTCTTGTCAGCAATCTGTTCCATAAGCAAGCCTTTCCGTGGAGGTTGGGCGTTCTGACCTGAACGTGCGAACCGGAAGACATGCCGTCCGCATGCGGTAAGCTTGAACGCCTATGCTCCGTTGGGTCCCGATGGTTGGTTACTGATTTCTGTGACCAATGTCCGCAGCGTTGTTTCCGCCAACAGCTTTCGGGAAGGCGACATCAATCGTTGAATCGCCTTGCTGACTGAATGGTAAAGGGTATTATCGACCAACACCGATTCGCCGCCGCCCCCTTCTCGCAGTGCATCCACCATGGCTTGCACCGAAATCCGGTCCAGTTCTCTGGTCACCACCAGAGGACCGTCATCATCGCCCTCGTTCAGCAGTTTCCGTTCCCGCAGCAACTGCACCAAGGATCGAAGATGTTCCGACGGCAGTTTGAACTCGTGGCTGAGCTCATAGATTGTGGTGGGCGGCTGCCCTGTTATGAAGCGTCGAGCCACTTCCGCCATGACGGTCAATCCAGCGGTTTCCTTCTGTGAAAAAGACAACTGTATCCGCCGTTTCTGCCCTTTGAGTGACACGAAATTCTGATGCGCGTATGATATTTCCACGCCCATCAAGATCGCGACCCAGGTCAGATAGACCCAGATCATGAAGATGGGGATGAATGCCAAGGACCCGTACACCAAGTTGTACTTGACCGCGTAGGCGATGTAGGTCAAGTACCCGGACTTGGCGATTTCCCACAGGACGCTCCCCACCAACGCTCCCAGGGCGGCGGAGGCGGTCCGCACCACTGTATTGGGTATCATGAGAAAGAACAAATAGAACGCCAGCCATTGCAGCAGCAGAGGCACGAACACCGTGAAGAAATGATCTACCCAGCGCTGTGACAACACAGTCTGGACAATGGGTATCTTGCCCAAGCTGGTGGTAAGAAACAACGATACTATTATTAATATCGGCGCAATGGTCAGCGCACTCCAGTAGTCACGAATTTTTCTTGCTATCGACCGGCTTTCCGCGACACTCCATATCTGGTTGAACGCGCCTTCGATGGTGTTCAAGAGCGATAAGGAGGTGACAATCATCAGTATGAAACTCACGCTGCCGGTAGTACTTAGCCGCGCGCTTCGGACCAACTCGGACAGGCTTTGAGACAATTTCTCGCCGGTGCCGGTGGCTAAGGTATTGAAGATCAGAGGTCGAATCCGAGCGTCCAACCATTCCGCACCACCCAGCAATGAGAAGAACGTGAAAAGCAGGACCAGCAAGGGGATGAAGGCGAGCAGGCTGGAAAAGGTCAGCGCCGACGCCATCATCAGCCCCCGGTCGGTGACGAATTTCCTGAGCGCAATCAACAGGAATTGGAGGAAACCAAGCAGCATGCCCGGGATACGAGCCAGGTCGCTTGTCTCCAGGCGCCAGATGTCCACGCTCAGGAACTCGAGGACTCTCCGATACAAACTGGTTGCCTTAGGAGTCGTCGTCGGCATGGTCATTAGTGACGGATTTCCGGTCGAGCGAGCTTCAGGAAGATGTCTTCCAGATCCTGGCATCCTGTCTGGGCGCGAAGCTCATCGAGCGTGCCTTGAGCGTGCAGTCTGCCTTCGTGAAGGATGCCGATCCGATCGCAAAGCCGCTCCGCCTCCCTCATGTAGTGAGTCGAGAAGATGATGCACTTCCCGTTGGCACGGGCGTCCAGGATGAAGCGATTGATGTCCGCGGATGCGATGATGTCCAGTCCGGCAGTCGGCTCGTCAAGGATCAAGACCGGCGGATCGTGGATCAGTGTGCGGGCGATGGACACCCGTTGCTTCTGACCGGTGGACAGGCGATTGCATCGGGCTTCCAGGAAGGAATGCATGTCGAGCCGATCGGCAAGATAGTCCAATCGCTCGGCGATTCGGGACGCCGACAGATCGTTCAATTCTCCGAAATAGGTCAAGGTCTCGCGCGCCGACAGTCTTCCGTAGAGTCCGGTATCTCCGGACAGGAACCCAATCACCCGCCGCACCGATTCCGGTTCCTCCACCACGTCGTATCCCCAGATCATCGCGGTCCCTTCGGTGGGCTTGAACACGGTCGAAAGCATGCGCAAGGTGGTGGTCTTGCCGGCGCCATTCGGACCCAGGAGCCCAAAGACCATGCCAGGCTCGCAACGAAAAGCAATATGATCCACGGCACGCACGGTCCCGCGAGCAGGATCAAGAAAGTACTTCGTCAATTCTCGAACTTCGATCCAGTGATGGTCAGAAGCCGATGGATCCACAAATTTCGAAGTCAAACTCACTCCGTGTCACGTTCGACCCCCCTTCTTCTCCCCCCCGCTAACGTAGGGGGGAAAGCAATCGGTTAGTCACGCCAGAAGTACATGTCCTCAGAGGAAGGCTGGAGGCTGCGACCGCCTGTTCTGGTCCGGTAGCCTTGCACTTCCATCTCATACCAATTGGAGTTGTAGATCTCGCCTTTCTTGGTGGAATGCACCAACTCGAAATTCCCGAATCCGGCGTGATCCACAAAGATGAATTCCACGCCGCCTTCCACCTGATCGTAATACCAGATTCTATAAGCGCGTGCATCGATCTCCATGGGATGGGAATCTTCCGAATCCGGGCGTCCATACAGAATCCAGATCCGCCCACGATCGGTCTGCCAACCCGAAATATCCAGGTATCCAAACAGTTGCCTGGCTTCGGCTAACCGGCGATAATGTTCGGTGCGGCTTTCGTTTTCCGATGTCGATGGATCGGTATCCCGTGCCGCCCAAAAGCGGTCAAGAAATTGCCGTTTCCCTTCCAAATTCAGCTTTTTCAACTGTCGTTCCTGGTCGGGAGTCACGATATAGGTAATGTCAGCCAGAGCGGCATTGACTTCGTCCTCGTTCAAGCTGGCATAATCGGTCGGGATGGAGCCAAACGCGAATCCGCTCAAATCGGAGGCAGTTTGTTGCGCAATTTCCGATGGATTCAGCACGAAGAACTTCTTGAGCCGGGACGTTTTTTCGCCGGTAGTGGAATCCGTCAACGTCAGCTTGAGGAAATACGTTCCCGATTGGTAGGTGGTAACCGGAAATCCGCCCACATCGACCACCGCGGCTCCCGCGATGGGTCTGACCTTGCGTTCGTACGACCGGAAGGGCTTCTGAGCCGCATCCAACACGTCGACCTCCACGGAATACACACCGTGCGTGCCTTCCTTGAAGTTCAAGTTGTACAGCTCTGCATAGTAGCCTAGCCTGGGCAAGGATTCTCCGTAGATGCTCTGAGGATTCGGATATATCAAGTAGCCGTTTTTGCAGAACTTCGATTTCTGCTCTTTCCGGTCGACGCTGATTGCCAGTTCGATGTCGGACATGGCTAAGTCATCGTCAGGGTAGTCCGGGATGATCAATGCGTTCTCAGTGATATCGCCAATGGCGCGTTTTCTGTCGATCATCTGGCATTTCAACTTGTAGCTTCCGGCGCGGATTTGAAAGGTGAAAATGTAAGGGAGATTCTGAGTATCGGTAATCAAGGCGGTGTCGGGCGTCATGTCCACCGCGTCAAGGGTGTCACTCGCCAGCGTATCGTTGCCTGACAAGATGGTGCATACCAGCTCGATCGATGCCTGGAATGCCACGGAATCAGTACCTTCATTGACCTTCTCGTACAGCAGATTCCTGCGCGGCGTTAGAGTATATACTTCCAGAAACGCCCAATCTCCGGGCATCTTGTACGAGGCGGCATCTATCGAAAACAGAGGGACATCCGACCAGCCGGGTGCTGCCGCCAGCATCCCAATAGCTATTGTCGCTATCAGCTTCGACCATCTGAGAGATCGCCACAGTTCCCCCCTGTCACCGCCGTCACACGCCCTCGTGTGATGGAATGACCAAGACTCAGCCGGCAGAGGAGGGCGTCTGCCAGCGGGATTTCCCCGGGCAGGATTTATGATGATGGATATGGCACGCATATAGCCTCCAAGCACTGCGGTTCGGCGGGATCGACATGTCCAATCCCAAGAACTTACAGCAACACTCACTCAAGCTCCTTGAGCTTTCTCTAACCGCACCGACACCAGTCTGGATACGCCTTCTTCTTCCATGGTGATACCGTGTAGTTGGTCTGCTGATTCCATGGTTCTCTTGTTATGGGTGACCACGATGAATTGGGTATTTTCCGAAAAATCTCTGATCATACGCAGGAATCGATCGATATTGGCATCGTCCAGAGGAGCGTCCACTTCGTCCAGGACGCAGAACGGACTGGGCTTGACCCGGTAGATGGAAAACAGCAGCGCGATGGACGTCAACGCTTTCTCGCCGCCGGACATCAGTGCCAGAGTCTTCAGTTTCTTGCCGGAAGGATTTGCCCAGATACTGACGTCCGATTCCAGAAGGTCCTGACCAGAAAGCAGGAGGTCGGCATCCCCTTCGCCGAACAACTGTCGGAAGATCTCCTGGAAATTCCGACGGATGATTTGAAAGGTCTCGAAGAATTTCTGCTGGGCGACCTCATTGATTTTCTGGATGGTATTTTCAAGCATCTGCTTCGATTCTACCAGATCATCTCGCTGGGATTTCAGAAACTCGTACCGCTGATTCACCGTCTGATATTCTTCGATAGCAAGCAGATTGACCGGCTCCATGCTCTCGATCCTCCGCTTCAATTGTGCCAGTGCTTCTTCATTGGGGACAATTTCGGGGTCACCGGCGCCTTCTTGCTCCAGTAATTCCAACGGGATGTCCAGATCCCGAAGCCGTTCATGCAATTGATGGATTTCGCCTTCGATGCGAGTGACTTCGACTTCGATTCGATGGCGCTCCTCGGATGTGGTTTCGTGCACCTGCCGCGCGGCACGGAGTCTGACTTCTTCCTGCTTGATCTTCTGGCGCTGTTCCTCAATCGTCTCCTGGAGACGGTCTCGGGATGACCACAAACGATCACGTTCCTTGAAACGGTCCACCAATCCGCGTTCCGCCGCAAGCCTCTTGGAATCGATGTCCTCGATGTCCTGTGCCGACCGCCCAACTTCCTGCTCCCGGTTGGTAACCGTTTCTCGGTTTTCCTCAAGCTGTTGGACGATTCGGGCAGACTCCTTCTCGAGATTATCCAGGTGATTAGCAGCTTCCACCAGCGCCATGGACGCATGACTCTCGTTGGCGGTCGAGGTCTCCAATTGCTGTTCCGCCCGTTTCAACTCGCGGTCCGCCGCTGTGGACTGTTTCTCCAGTTTCGCAATGGCTTTTTCGTTCTCTTCCCGGTCCACGTCCACTTTGGTCAAGCTACCGGCAAGCTCGGTTTTCTGGATTATGAGCTGATCAAGGTCTTGTTTGAGCTTCTCTCGCTGGGCTTGAATTTGTTCCCGAACCGCCTGAGTTCGACTCAAGGCAATCTTGCATTCCTCGGCTTGCGTTCGCAGACGATCGACCTGGGATTGTTGCCGCTCAAGTTCTTGAGCGCAGGATTCAAGCTCGCGTTCGTGCTTGGATATCTCTTCCGATATCTTGTGCCTCCTGGTTTTCTCTGATATACGCAGCGATTCCAGATCTCTCAGCTTCGCCATGCGACCGACTGCGGCTGATTTGTCGCTGGACGTCCTTCCCCCTCGAAGCACTCCAGACGCCCAAATCACATCTCCCGACGAAGTGACCAACGTGACGCCGTTTGAAGCGGCAAGTCTGCACACGTCCTCATCCGGATCGCCCCGAACAATGACCACTCGACCCAATCGCCTCGTCAATAAGGACAGCACCGGTTCGGAATTCGCCAATACGTCTGTCAGATACCAGATCCCGTCAGGGTCAGTCAGGTGCCTAAGACTGGACAGGATTCCCTCCCTGTCCTTCTGGTCTGGCAGGGGAGTTAGACCGCCGTCCAACGGGAGGAATGTCAACTGACCTTTTCGAGCATCCCTGAGTCGTTTGATGGCATCCAGAGCGTCGGCACGCGACTGGCAAACGATCCAATGGCTTTCCTCTCCCAGCACTGCGGCGATCATCGGTTGCCAGGAATCAGGCGCCTCCACGATATCTGCCAGAGTCCCCATAATGCCGGGCAGATTTTGCGAAATCAACCACTGTACCGCTCCCTGTTGGCTGCTGCCTTCTCCGATTGCCGCCTGCAGCCACTGCAGTTGCGCCGCGATTCCCTCGATTCGGTGCATGCATTCCGAAAGTTCCCACCGTGCGGTCTCCAAATCCTTGCGGTGGCTCTCATATTTGGTTCGGGCTTTGCCCAGGGCTTCGCCTGATGCAGTGGATTCCTGCTCCAACCCGCCCAGTTTGGTTGTCAGCTGCTCGGTCTGTTTTTGAACCTCCGCAAGCTGCACGTCAAAGGATGATAGCCTGGAGTTGCCCGAGTTGACCGATTCGTCGATCCGCTCGATGCTTGCTTCGATCCGAGATCGCGTTTGGAAGGCTTCCATCTGCCGCTGACGCCGCCGGTCACGTTCCACCGTAATCTGCTCCAGCTTGTCTCGTGCAGTGGTTCGGTCGCGCCTGGCGTCAGCCAGCGCTTCCTGAGCCCCGTGCAATCGGCTGCGGCACTGTTGGTGCTGCTCTCGCGCTTGCAGGACACGCCCTTCCAGGGCGTCTCGATTCTCCTGCAGACGCTGGATCTTATCATCGAGCAGGAGTTTCTCGCGTTCCCATCGACTGCGGCTTTCTTCCAGAGCCGTCCGGCGTTCCTTTAGATACTTGAGAGTCTCCTCAGTTCGAATCAGATTGGATTCCAAGGCGGCAAGCTGACTGACGACCGACTTGAGGTCGCTCTCCCGTTGAGCGTTCTCCGCCTGCAATTGTTCCAGCACGGCTTCGCTTCCGGTGACATGCCCATCATGACGGACGGTCTCTTTCGACAGCTCGTCCAATCGTTTTCGATAGGACTCCAACCTGGTGAGAAGCTCACGGGAATTCTTTCTGGTAAGCGCGGCATGCCCTCGCCGCCATTCGTCCTTCATTTTCTGATATCGGACGGCACGGCTCATCTGGCGTTTCAAATGGGTCGCCTGGCTTTCGACTTCCCGCAGGATGTCCCCTAACCTCTCCAGGTCCTCGTGTACGTTTTCCAACTTTTTGGCGGTTTGCTTCCGGCGATACTTGTACTTGGACACGCCAGCCGCCTCTTCGAACAGATGCCTGCGCTCGGTAGGATCTTCGCTCAGGATGTCCTCGACCATTTTCAATTCGATGATGCTATAGGAATCCGGTCCGACGCCGGTGTCCTGGAATAACTCCACGATATCCTTCAAGCGGCAGACGTTTTGATTCAACAGGTATTCGCTTTGCCCGTCGCGGAATAGCCGCCGGGTAACCCTGATTTCCGATTGGGGAATGGGCAGCAGTCCGTTTGTGTTCAAGAGATTGAGGGTCACTTCCGCCAGTCCGAGAGGTTTCCGATTCTTAGAACCATTGAAGATCACGTTCTCCATGCGATCGGAGCGGAGGACACCTGTCTTCTGCTCGCCCAGGACCCACCGGATCGCATCAACCACATTGGTTTTCCCGCAGCCATTGGGACCTACGACTGCGGTGATACCGGGGCGAAACGGAATCTTCGTTTTCCGGGCGAAAGACTTAAAGCCGGCTATTTCAATCTCAGATAGGACCATCTTGAGTGCCATTAGTCATGTGGTTGCTGTTCTCCAGACGAGACCTCGACCCGCGAAAGAGACTTGCCAACGCTCATGGATAGGATCGCACGCAACGGAAACCTACATTGGAATTCCGGTTTTCCATACTCCAGGGATCATATCGAACATGTGATCGGAGGAAAAAGGGCAGAGAGAAGCAGTCTCCGCCGCGAAGTACTTTCAACGTGCCGGTCGCAGGTCCCTGGGGATTCTCGTAAGGACTTGAGGCATAATATTCCGGATCGAACCAATCCGCCATCCATTCCCAGACATTGCCTGCCATGTCATAATTGCCGTACGGACCGGGAGTATCTGTGGTCTGGAAGCCGTTGTAGTTCCGACCGTTGTAGTACCCGCACGGCGACTCCGGCGGCATTAACAATTCCTCCCACGGATCACCGCTGAAAAGGTAATTGGCTTGAGTCGTGGTGGGCTCGGAGTTACCCCAGGGATATACCCAGGCGTCCGTCCCCCGAGCGGCTTTCTCCCATTCCGCTTCAGTTGGCAATCGTTTTCCTGCCCAGACTGCATAGGCTTGCGACTCACTCCACAGCGTCATCACCACCGGAAAATGTTCGAATCCGAGCATAGCCTGGTATTGCCCACTTCCGACGTCCTGGATTTTCTGCTGAGGCATGTTGGAATAATACTGGGAATTCCCGTCCGACAGGAATTGGGCGTATTGGTAATTGGTCACCATGTAGCGGTCGATCCAGTATTGATCCAGATATACCTCGTGAGCCGGACCTTCGGCGGGATCATAACCATCGATGCCCATATTGAACGCACCGGCTGGAACTTCGACCATTCCCAACGCCAAGTCGAACGTCTCTCCCCATATAACCGGACTGGCGGCATTATTCGCCAAATCCGCAAAATGCCCTTCCACGCTGATTCCGGAGGCATCCTCGCCCCATCGGACTTCCCAACCTCCTGAGTAACTCCCCGGCTCCGGTTGCGCCAAATATGCCGGAGGATAGAGAGATACACCGGAAAACGAACGGAACTCGAGCCAGGCATGTCCATTCGTGTCTGCTGTCGTCAAAGCCGCGCCGATCCAGTCGCACAGCCCCAAAGGACTCTCCGGCAACTCTACGGAAAACGCGAGGATGACCGCCACCCGGTCCAGGATAATCTGATCATACGCAGGCAGAGACAGGCTCGAATCGTCGTAGCTGATCTTCAAATACACCGCCTTCTGCCCGTCTGCTCCAGGCAGCTCCCAGGATGGCTCCGGATCGAATGGCTGCCATTGACCGTCAGCGAAATCCGACGAATTGGACAGCCACATCCACTCGGCTCGAGGCGCCTCGATGCTCAGAACTACTGCCTCGTGATTCGTGTACGAACTGTCGCCCTCGATGGACAACTCGGGCGATGTATATATCCTCAAGGCTTCCTCAGGCTGAGGTGCGCTTTCCCCGCCCGGAAACGTCGCCGAGACACGATAGAAGACGATCGACGCGTTGGGGGCGTCCAGGTCCAGGTATTGATCGAGGTCAGATTCAAGCTCGGCGATCAATCCCAAGTTGGTCGAATCCATGACACCTCGGTACAAACGATACCCATCGATTACCGTGGCAGGAACCAGATTCCAATCGAGTCGAACGCCTTCCGGGGTGTTAGATACCTCCAGTTGAAACGGGTCGCCATGCGTGATGGGATTCAAGGGATCGAATGGATTCGTGTACTCCGGCTGTTCCGGATCCACCCCGCATCCGGACTGGAATACCGCCAGAGCGATCCCGAGCGAGGCTGATAGCGCCAAAACGGAACGGGCGTCCCGCCGGCGTAACGACACCTTCCCGGCATGCCATGTCCTACCATTCCAAAGCAATCTGACACCCAATACATTCCTGATCGACCGTGGTGCGCAGCGACAAGCGGGTGGTCGCCTGGATTCCTCCCTTCCAGGGAGTGGACGAGAAGAACGCCTGGTCGAGGCAATTCAGCGCCCACACGGCTGCGGTTGTGATCAACAGAGTATTTCGACGTTCCACCTTTTCCCGCAGCAAGTTGTGCTTGGCGACCATGTTGGCTCGAGCGGCTGAAACGCCGAAGGGACTGATTTCTTTGGCATACTGATCATGGGCAACCTGGTAGGCGTCCTCAGCGTCGTATACCTGAAGATGCCATAAGGCGGTAGTCCCCACACAGACGGCGCCGGCGCTCAGGAATAGAATCGCCTTCAAGGATTGCTCCGAGTACATCTGCCCAATCCCAGGGAACAACATGCTCCGCCAGATCGCCTTCCAGCGGGTCTTCTCCTGCACGGCGACGGTCACAACGGTCTCCTGCTGCCCCTGGATCGAGATCCAAATCGGCTTTCTCAAGGGTTCCAAACCGTCGGCGCTGTAGTGCAGCCAGTGGGGACCCGCTGGCGCTGTGACGCGTGTAATCGGCGCGGTGCCCAATGGATTCCCGTCCAGAGTCACAGCTGCGCCATCCGGAAGTCCAAGCACGGTGAGCTCGCCCTGATCCTGGACCAGCTCTGCCACCAAATCCGCCGGTTTTCCAGCCTCGACCAGCACTTGTTGAGTGTAATCGCGGCTGCCGACTCGACGCAATACAAGCGTGTGAGATCCGTCGCTCAACCGCAGATCCTGCGGCGTCCGACCCTGGAATTCCCCATCCACATATATCTCCGCTTCGGACGGATTTGACTCGACCCTGAGTTCGCCGTACCTGCGCAAAGCCACGTCCAGAGTAGTTGCCCCTGTCCTGGACAGCGCCACCTCACGATCTTCCGGAAGATAGCCGATGGAACGAATGCCGATCTTATAAGTCCGTGACCCTTCGGCTTCAAACTGATACGGCGTCCGCCCCCTCGGCTGCCCGTCAATCAAGACTTCCGCCCCGGCAGGCTCGGAGGTGATCATCAACAGGCTCTTTCGAATAGCCAGCGGTACCACGATCAGGGAAATGACGTTGGGCTGCAGCGTCACCGCCTTTTCCCCTTCCAATTCCCCTTTCTCGAAGCGAATCACGTGGTAACCCGGCGGAATGTCATCCAATCGAGCTGGGGTCTGGATTCCCAGACTTACGCTGTCCAGGAACACATCGGCTCCGGTAGGATCCGAGTCCACCAGGATGCTGCAGCTTTCCTGGGAAAATCCCGGAGTCGATAGCATCGCTAATCCCAGCGCCATCAGAACGCAACGTACTGCCGGAAACGAAGTCACTTCCAACTCGTGGGGGAGGATACATTCAGCATTGCACGGGCGCGAAGCCCGTGCCACATGGTCAATTAGGTCCGGCGCCAGGCTGAGAATTGCCGTCCTGCGGCGCGGGACCGGTGGATTCCTTCAACTGCTTTGCCCGTTCCTCGGATTCGACCTCAGGTCCTGGCTCATGGGCGCCGCCGAGGGCTGTCTGGGTATTTCCTGCGGCTTCCGATGATGGGAGAGATACGGCTTTCGACGGCTCGGGTGCTTTGTCGGGGATGCTCGGACTTGGCTTCTTGACGAGGTCGTCATCCAGCCGGTCTAAGTCCAGCTCTCGCTGGACATCGCTGGCGGCACGTTTAAACTCTCGAATGCCTTTTCCCAATCCCCGGGCGATGTCAGGAATCTTCTTCCCACCAAACAGCAACAACACGGCGAGGAATATGACGATTAGCTCCCAGGTTCCGATCGGCATAGGTACTCCATTTGGAAAGTGTCCCGCCGTCACACGCTCCCGTGTGACAGCGTCTGGCAGACGAGGGCGTCTGCCAGCGGAACTCCCGTCCGTGGCAGAAACTAACTGGTCGTATCCCCCTGACTGGCTTTGCGGGCAACCTGTTTGACCGCAATCATCGACAGCAGAATCGAGAACAGATACAGGACCGTTAGCGGGATTGCCAACACCAGTTGACTGAAGATGTCAGGACCAGGAGTCACGACCGCGGCGACAAACAGAATAATCACAATGGCATAACGGACTTTTTCCCATAGGAACTTCGGCGTCACCAGTCCCAACCGGCTCAAGAAATAGATGACCAGTGGCATCTCGAACAGCAGTCCGAAAGCCAAAATCATGCGAGAAACAAGATCGATATACCTGCTTAGCGACCAGGTGTTCCTGATTCCGTTTGAGGCGAACGATTGGAAGAACTCGGTCGCAACCGGCATAATGTAGAACGCAATCGCCGCGCCCACCAGGAACGAAATTGTGGACAGAATAACGATCGGGAGAATTACTCGCTTTTCCCGGCGATACAATCCCGGGCTCACGAATCTCCAGAATTGCCAGAAAATAACCGGCGACGACACGATGAGCCCCATGATCAGAGAGAGTTTCAACTTGACCATGAAGCCTTCAAACGGCGCGAGCAACGCCAGAGAATCTCCGGCGCCTTGCATCAGGAAGCTGATCAAGAAAGTCAGCACCCTAGGCTCCACCACGTACGCCGCAACTGTCGCGATCGCCACCGCAACCAGGCAGCGAATAATCCGGCCTCGGAGCTCTTCCAGATGATCGATGAAGGACATGGAGTTGGGTTCGCGGCGCGCCATGATCCCTCTTAGACCGCCACCAATTCTAATATCGATTCAAAGAGCCTTGCGCCATCAATGCCGCCAACGATAGGATCCACTCGGCGTTCCGGATGGGGCATCAATCCCAGGATGTTTCGTCCTTGATTCACAATCCCTGCAATATGATTCAAAGAGCCATTGAAATTGTACTCCTCGTCCAGATTCCCAAAGGGATCGGAATATCGGAAGACGATCCTGCCCTGCTCCTCCAATTCTTTCAAGGTATCGGAATCCGCATAATAATTCCCGTCCGTGTGGGCGATGGGAAGCTGGATCACTTCGCCCGGGACATACAGCTTGGTGAATGGTGTCTGATCGGTTTCGACGCGAAGGTACACTTCCCGACAGATGAAGCGTAATGTCTTATTTCGGATCAAGGCGCCGGGCAGCATGCCGGTTTCTGCCAGAATTTGGAACCCGTTGCAGATACCAAGCACTTTCCCGCCGCGGTCAGCGAATCGCTTGACCTCGGTCATAATGGGCGAAAATTTGGCGATGGCTCCGGTGCGCAGATAGTCCCCGTATGAGAATCCGCCAGGCAGAATAATCAAATCCAATCCGGAAACATCGGTGTCCTTATGCCACAAGTAACGCACCGACACGCCCAGGATACGCTTCAGCACATAATAGCAGTCATAATCGCAATTGGAGCCCGGGAAGATGATGATGCCGACGGTCATTTGCGCACTCCGGCGTCATCTAATTTCAATTCCACCGATTCGATCACAGGATTGGACAACACTTTGGTCGCCATGTCCTGCAATTGGCTCTCTGGATGCTCTTGTCGGGAGTCGTCCAACTCGATTTCGATCAATTTGCCGACCCGGACGTTGCGGACGCCTGTGTATCCAAGGTTCTGCAATATGCCGAGAACCGCCTTGCCTTGTGGGTCAAGGATGTCGGCTTTCAATCGGACTAATACGGTGGCTTTCATTGGAGGCTCGCTCTATAGTGATGACCGGTGACCCCCCTATTGTTCCCCCCTACTCCGCAGGGGGGAATTTTCTCGAATGGCATGGTCCAGACCATGCCACCAAACTGGATGCAATGTCTGTCATGGTGGCACCATGACAGCCCGGAAAATCTTGTAGGGGCTTAGCATGCTAAGCCCCTACCCGGATATTCGAGTAGGTCATTTGATTGGCACGAATCCAGGGACAAGATAGCCTTGCGGCGCTGCACTCAAGCCACCCAGCGTTCGTCCTCCACTTCCTCGATTTCCGGTAGCTCTTCCGCCACGCGGATTCTCAACTGGATGAGTCCTTTTACTCCGCCTGCAACGACATAGGCGAACACTACCGGAAAGAACATGACGGAGGGTTGGTACAAGACCAGGAGCAATCCGAAGATCAAGAACAGCAGACGGATCCGATTGCTGCGCGTCCCACGAAACGACAGTCTGGGAAACGAATCATACGGAATCGGACTGATCATCAGCAGCGATGTCAGAATTACCAACGGTGTGAAGAATATGCCCTGTTTCAGCATGCCCCAGACGGCGTAATTGAAAATCAGAAACGACACGAGAGTACAAGCCTGAATGGGTGTGGGAAGCCCCACGAATTCCATGTGCTCATCGGGCAACTGAGTCGTCACATTGTACTTCGCCAACCTCAGGGCGCAAAACATCACCGGGAAAAACGCCAGGAGAATTCCAAGACCGCCAAGTTGATTGAAATAAGAAACATACAGCAGAAATGCCGGCGCGACTCCAAATGAGCAAACATCCGCCAGCGAATCGAATTCGACTCCGAATTCACTCTGGGTGTTGACCAATCTGGCGAGTTTGCCATCCATGGCATCGACGATGCCCGCAGCAATAATCATCCAGGCTGCCGCCACAAATCGACCGTCGAATACTAATAGCACCGCCACGAACCCGAAGAACAGGTTGGTAACGGTGAGAAGATTGGGCCACAGGGCACGAGTTGTTCTCATGAACTCAGTACTCCGATTATGGTTTCTCCGGCACGAACTTGCTGACCTATTTCGACCGATATGCTTGCCGATTCCGGGATCGCAACCATCAGTCTCGATCCCAACACGATCATTCCGAACCGTTCACCCTTCTTGATTGCGTCCCCTGGTTTCAGTCGGCATATGATCCGCCGAGCCAGAAACCCGGCGACCTGGGTCACGACTATCCGCGATCGCGAATGTTGGATTACGATTAGATTCTGCTCGTTTTCCCGTGCCGCTCGGTCCTTTCCGGCATGACCCCGCCTGCCGGGGCGGTGATCAACCTGTAACACCTTTCCGGAACAGACATTTCGATTCACATGCACATCCAGCACGGACATGAAGATCGACATGACCTTGCCCGGCGCCCCCAGCACCTCAACCGACGCCGGTTCGATGGCAATCACCTGCCCATCGCAGGGTGACACAAGATTGTCGTCACCTTCCGGAACTTGACGTTCTGGATCGCGAAAGAAGAACAGCACGAATCCCGTCAACAACGTGGCAAAGATCGCGAATACCGCGACGATGATTTTTCCGCTGACAGCCGCCGCCCCCCACAAAGCTCCGGACAATACCACAACCATTCCAAATACTGTCCGACTTTCCGCTGGCACGACCGGCAAGCTCATCCCCGGCTCAGGACCCGTTCTTCCAATTCGCGGTATGCCTTCTCCACTCCGCCCAAGTCATGGCGGAACCGGTCCTTGTCCAATTTCTTGTTGGTTTTCTTATCCCAGATCCGGCAGGTATCCGGAGAAATCTCATCGCCCAGCATGATGCCATCATTGAACTTGCCGAATTCCAGCTTGAAATCCACCAAGATCAGTCCCCGCCGATCGAAGAACGATTTCAAGATCGCATTGACTTTGGACGCGACCCGGGAGATTGATCTCATTTCCTCCGGAGTAGCCAATCCGAAGGCGTAGGCGTGGTACTCATTGATCAGAGGATCCCCCAATTTGTCGTTTTTCAAATAGTGTTCCAGGATCGGGTACTCCAGGACGGTGCCTTCCGGGATTTCGTAGCGTCTGGTCAGCGATCCGGTCGCCACATTGCGGATCACTACCTCAATGGGAATGATGGTTAACTGTTTGACCAGCATTTCGGTCGCGCTGAGCTTTCGGACGAAATGGGTGGGGATGTGGTAGCTGTCCAGATATTCGAACAGGAAAGATGAGATCGAATTATTGATCTCTCCTTTGTGAGGGATCTTGCCTTTCTTGGCGCCGTCGAACGCCGTGGCATCATCTTTGAACTCCTGGATGAGCAGGTTCTCCTTGTCGGTGGTGTAGAGGCGCTTTGCCTTCCCTTCATAAAGAAGTTCTTTCTTCTCCACGGAAGTCCTCCGAGGGGTCAGACCCTAATGGCTGCCCTCCGATGGTTTGACAATGTGCCGCCACCATGGGCGGTGCCATGGCTGTCATGTGGGGACACATGACAGCACGATCAATAGTGTGATTCAAGACCCTAATGCGCTGTCTAAGCCAATTCGTTTGAAGATCTGATCTACCGTTGCAAGCAGAGAATCGGACCGAGAGATTCCATCCAGATCCGCCGGTTCCAGATACTTGCGAATTTCTTGATGGTCTTGGATGGCGTCCCAAAATGTCCTGTGCTGATGTTCCGCCTCCATCGCCGCCTGCTGCACCCATCGATACGCATCTTCGGTCGAAACGCCTTTTCCTTCCAGCGCCAGCATCACCCCTTGAGAATGTATGCCGCCGCCCGTCAACTCCAGATTCTCAGCAATTTTCTCCTGGCGCACCTCCAGTCCATCCACAATCTTCCGGAAAGTAACAAGCATGTAATGCAAGACGATGGTGGCATCGGGAAGGATCACCCGTTCGGCGGAGGAATGCGAAATATCTCGTTCGTGCCACAGGGCGACATTCTCCAACCCTGCAATCGCATATCCCCGAAGCAGCCTTGCCATTCCGGACACACGCTCGCACAGAATCGGATTTCGCTTGTGCGGCATAGCAGACGACCCCTTCTGCTTCGAACCGAATGGTTCCAATACTTCGGAGACTTCGGTGCGCTGCAAATGCCGAATTTCCACCGCGAATCGCTCGAGGGATGCCCCGATCACCGCCAGAACATTGAGGAATGCGGCATGCCGATCCCGAGGAACCACCTGAGTGGACACCGATTCGGCGGTTAGCGCCAGCCGCTGGCAGACACCCTCTTCGACTCTGGGATCCACATAGGCATAAGTACCCACCGCACCGGATATTTTGCCCACCGAGATTTCTTTAATGCCGTCTTCCAATCTCCGGATATCGCGTTGCAGCTCACAGTACCAACCGGCGAATTTCAACCCGACAGTTATGGGTTGTGCGTGGATTCCGTGGGTTCGACCGACCATCACGGTATGCCGATACTCAAGAGCCTTTCGACCCACGGATTTCGACAGCAGGCGCAGTTCGTCTAGCAGCAGGGTTCCCGCTTCTATCAATCTGAGTGCCAAGGAACAATCTAATACGTCCGATGACGTCATGCCCATATGCACGAAGCGGGCATCCTTGCCCACATGCTCGCCCACATTGGTCAGAAAGGCGATAACGTCATGATGCACGTCCGCTTCGATCTGAGCGATCCGCTCAGGTTCGAATCCAGCCTTCTTTTGGATATTATCCAGGGATGCAGGTGGGATAGCTCCAAAATCTGCCCAAGCCTGGCAGGCAGCGATTTCGACCTGAAGCCAGGTACGGTACTGGTTTTCCAGGCTCCAGATGCGAGCCATTTCCGGAAGCGTGTAGCGTTCGATCACTACCCTGGGACCTCCTCGAGCAGGACATTTATCTTCACCGCCTTGCCGTCCCGGAACACTTTCAGGGGCAGCCTGTCCCCCACACGCAGATCGACCTTGTCCATAATCGACTGGATCGATCGGTAGTTTTGCACCGTGATGCCCGCGATTTCCGTGATGACGTCCCCCACCTTCAATCCGGCTTTTTGCGCCGGACTGCCGGGACCTACTTCGCCAATAATAACGCCGTTGTCAGAATCCAAACCCAAACTCGAGGCGATTGCCGGATTCAGATTCTGCACCGACAACCCGATCCAATAATTTCGGTTGACCATGCCGGTGGAACGCAGTTCGTCGATAATCTCCCGAATCCGATTGATGGGAATAGCGAATCCCACGCCCAGCGATCCTCCGCCGCCTTCAGTGAAGATCATGGCATTCATTCCGATCACTTCGCCCAGGCAGTTGACCAAAGGACCGCCGCTGTTGCCGCGATTGATCGAAGCATCAGTCTGGATCATGTCCGAATACACTCGTCCGTCCGCGGTGCGATCAAAATCCCGGTTAGTGGCGCTGACCACTCCCACCGTCACTGACGGAGTATCATTGATCTCGAACAAGCCGAAGGGATTGCCGATGGCGATTGCCCACTCGCCCATGATCACTTTGCCGCTGTCCCCGAATTTAAGATAGGGCAGATCGTTGCCGTCTATTTTCAAAAGTGCCACATCTGAGTACGGATCGGACCCAACGATGGTCGCCTTATAGTCTCCGCCGCCTGTCATCGTGACCAACACTTCAGTGGCGCCATGCACCACGTGCTCATTGGTGATGATGTACCCATCCGGAGAAATGATGAAGCCCGAGCCCAGGTTCTTCACCTGCTGCCGGAGTATCGTAGGGGGAAAAATATCACGGAAGAAGGGATCTTCCCACAAAGGACTGCGGGCGACAAATTCTCGAACCTGGGTCACACTGATGCCCACTACTGCCGGCACTGCCGTATTAATCGCGCGGGTGATGGCATTGCAGCGATCGTTCTGGAGCTCTTGAGTGATCTGCTGCCGATCTGCCGACTTCGGTTCTGACTGCTCCGGTGCATATTGCGTACGCTCAGCCGGGATGTTTGGTTGCATCGAGGCGGACGTCATCCGGACTCCGGGCAGCTTATCCAGGTACACCCAACGACCCACGCCGAACGCCACGGCGCCAAAGGCAGCCCCGATGAGGAAGAACTTCAGTAACCGCATAGCCAAATTGCCTCGTTTTCCACACAGATTCCAGCGAGGGAGACCGGACAACTCAGGCGCGTTGCGACGCCAGGAATTTGTCCCAGTCCTTCAGAAAACGTTCCAGACCGATGTCCGTGAGCGGGTGCTTGACCAACTGGCTCAGCACGCCAAACGGCATAGTCGCGACATGAGCCCCTGCCATCGCGGCTTCATAGACGTGCGTAGGATGCCTGAGGCTTGCCGCCAGGACCTGAGTCGGAAATCCGTAGTTTTCCATGATCTGCACTGCGTCCCGCACTACGTCCATTCCCACATGCCCGATGTCATCCAACCGCCCCACGAACGGGCTAAGGTACGTGGCGCCGACTTTGGCTGCCAGTAAAGCTTGTACCGGGGAAAACACCAGGGTCATGTTGGTCTTGATACCCTCCGAAGCCAGTCGGACGACCGCCTTCAACCCTTCAGGGATCATGGGGATTTTTACGGTGATATTGGGGTGGATGGCGGCTAATTTTCTCGCCTCTGCCACCATGCCGTCGGCTTGAGTGCTCACAACCTCTGCGCTGATCGGTCCGTCAACGATTCTACAGATTTCACGTAGGATCTGGTCAAAAGTTCCATTCTCTTTGGAAACCAGAGTGGGGTTAGTCGTTACACCGTCAAGGATTCCCCACGATGCCGCCTCTCGGATCTGCTCGATATTGGCAGTATCCAGGAAAAACTTCATGATGACCTCTAATTGGTTAGGAAATGTCGGAATGCGACTTGAGCGCGCGGTCGCCGTGATCGCGTTCCGGATGTTCAGTATCCGACTTCAACCAGATACAGCCCCTGAGGGGGAGCCGTGACCCCGGAGCCTTCCCGTTCCTTCGATTCGAGAAGCTTCTTCACGGTTCCCGCTTCGAATCTGCCGCGACCCACGTCGATCAACGTGCCAACGATGGATCGCACCATGTGGCGCAAGAACCGGTCCGCTCGGAGGTCGAATTGGAGTCCGGAGTCGTCTCGATTCCAGGAAACCGCCTGGATATCGCACATGGGATTGTCGCTGTCGCCGCCCGTTTTGGAGAAGGCAGTGAAGTCATGCAGCCCAAGCAGAGCTGACGATTCCCGTACTGCCAGGTCCCAATCCACGTCGAACGGCGGGAACCAAGCGCGATTGCGGTCCAGAGCGCTCACTCGATGCAGGAATCGGTAGCGATAGCGGCGCCATTTGGCGGAATATCGAGCATGGAAGCCCAGGGGCGCCATCGACGCTTCCAGGACTCGGACGTCCAACGGAAGTGTACCGTTCAGCGCGCTAAGAATGACCCCCACCGGTCGAGGCTTGAGGCTCCGAAAATGAGCCACCTGCCCCAGGGCATGCACTCCGGCATCGGTGCGTCCGGCTGCCGTCACCCTGACAGACTCTCCCATCAAAGGCTTCAGCGCCTTTTCCAATTCCCCTTGCACCGTTCTCCGTCCCGCCTGAATCTGCCACCCATAGAAATGCGTCCCGTCATATTCCAATAGCAGCCGATACGTGATGGCATCATCCATAGGAGCGATATCGAGTCGGAAGTGCTAATCAGGCAAAGCTCCGAGACAGAATCAGGAAAACCGTCACAATCGCGATCAGACCAAGCAAAGCAATCCCATCACCGGCTTCGTATTTCAACTCATGATAATGGGTCCGCCCCTCGCCGCCCCGATATCCTCGGGCTTCCATCGCCACTGCCAATTCTTCGGCTTTCCGGAGTGACGACATAATCAACGGAAGAATCAATGGCACCAAGCCCTTGATTTTCTTGATCAGCGAACCTTCCAAATCCAGTCCGCGCGACACTTGCACCTTTCGAACCCGATCCGCCTCGTCGATCAACGTGGGCAGGAAGCGCAACGCGATCGAGATCATCAGCGCCAGTTCGCCGGTCGGCACTCGAAACCGCTTCAAAGGCGACAGAACCGATTCGATGCCGTCCGTCAATTCCAGCGGCGCTGTACAATAGAGCATGACCGCCGACAACAGGATCATATACGAAATCCGGAGAAGGTACATGACGCCATTCACAAGTCCCTGCTCGGAAACACTCCACCCAACTGCTGGTATGGTCAGCGCCACGTCGCCGGGGGTGAAGAAGGCATGGAAAATCAACGTCAAGCCCAAGAGCCAAGCGAAAGGGCGGATATTTCGAAAGAGCATGATGTTCGGGATTTTCGCCACCCGCGAAATACCGATCAGCACCGCGCCCAAGAAAATCAACGCCGGCAGCGAATCCCGAACAAACGCCAATACCATCAACAGCAACGTTCCCACCATCTTGGTGCGGGGATCCAGACGATGAAGCACGGAATCGATGGCGAGGTAACGTCCTAACGTGATATAGCGCAGTGCATCCATATCATCTTAAATGTATATTATACGAATTTTTTCACCCAAAGTCAAGCAATCTGCGCACGTTATTTTCCGCCCATTTTGCATTTTTTCTCTTGACTTTCTTTAACTATTTCTTAGCTTATTCCACATGCCGATCCTCGAATGCTCACTTTTTCCATCCGCGCCGGGCGTCGTCATGCTCCCGAACCAAAGGAGGTCCCTTGGGCAATACAACTAACCAGGAAACGGACACTTTTCAACCCTACATTGCCTCGAACCGTTCCATACCGGAATTCACGGTCAAGGCGCTAATCCTTGGCGTCATCTTGGGTATCGTATTTGGCGCCGCCAACGCCTATCTTGGACTGTACGTTGGGATGACGGTTTCCGCATCTATTCCGGTCGCCGTGATTTCCATGGCAATTCTTCGCGGGATTTTCCGCCGAGGAACCATCCTGGAAAACAACATCGTTCAGACCATCGGCTCCAGCGGAGAATCCCAAGCTGCCGGCGTGATTTTCACCATTCCCGCCCTGTTTATCTGGGCTGCCGAATTCTCGAGCATTTCCAAGCCCTCTTTAACCGAGATATTTGTGCTCGCATGTTTGGGAGGATGTCTGGGCATAGTGTTCATGATTCCTCTGCGCCGACACCTGATCAAACGTGAGCACAAGACGCTGCCCTATCCCGAAGGCACTGCCTGCGCGGAAGTCCTGAAGGCAGGCGACAAAGGGGGCGCTCAAGCCACGCCGGTGTTTCTGGGTGTGGGTGCCGGTGCCACTTATAAGTTCCTGATGAGCGGCTTCGGGTTCTGGCAAGAGACTATCACGGTACCGATCAAGCTCGTCCGCAATTTCGTTGTGTCTATCGACGCAATACCGGCGCTGTTGGGTGTTGGCTATATCATCGGACCTCGCATTTCGGCGATCATGTTCGCAGGTGGAGCGCTGAGTGGCGTTATCCTGGTGCCGCTTTTCAGCTATTTCGGCGATACGATGACCGGCTTTCTGCACTATGCAGGCGGTCCAATTTCCGAAATGTCAGGCGACGCCGTGCGCAGCACATTCGTGAGATATATGGGTGTTGGTGCCGTGGCAGGCGGCGGAATCCTGTCGCTCCTCAAAGCCATTCCCATCATCGTTCGGTCCTTTACGGAAGGATATTCAGATATCAGAAGCCGAGCGGAAGCACCCACCCAGGAGATCCCCCGCACCGAGCGCGACCTGCCCATGAGGTTCATCCTCATATCTTCGGTTGTCATAGCCATTCTGGTATGGCTCCTGACACCCAGCAGCCTGATCGGCGCAATCCTGGTGGTGATTTTCTCGTTCTTTTTCGTCACGGTATCTTCCCGAATCGTAGGGCTGGTGGGTTCCTCCTCCAATCCCGCCAGCGGGATGACGATCGCCACGTTGTTGGGAACAACCTTGATTTTTGTGGCATTAGGTTACGCTGGAACTACCGGTATGGTTGCTGCCCTATCCGTGGGAGCCATCGTTTGTATCGCCATCTGCAGCGCAGGGGACATCTCTCAAGATTTAAAGACCGGGTATTTAGTCGGAGCCACGCCGTCAAAACAGCAGGTCGGAGAACTCATTGGCGCTATCGCAACGGCGCCGGCGATTGCGGCAACCTTGTACTTGTTAAACAATGCCTATGGCTTCGTGCCTGATGCCGCGCATCCCGAGCCTTTGCAAGCCCCGCAAGCCAATTTGATGGCGACGATCATCAAAGGGGTCATGCAGGGAGATCTTCCGTGGGGGTTGATCTTTTCCGGAATGGGTTTGGCGGTGATAGTGGAATTCATGGGATTTCCGTCACTGGCATTCGCGGTGGGGCTCTATCTGCCAATGAGCTTGTCAAGCGGAGTAATGGCGGGGGGATTGGTCAAGATGTTCGTGAATCGAGGCAGATTTGAGAAACGGATGGGGGAAGATGCCGGGATATTGTATTCTTCAGGTTTGATCGCAGGGGAAGCTCTGATCGGAATTCTATTGGCGTTGTTTATTACGGTGGGGTGGAGATTTACGTTCGCGGAGGGTTGGATGGGATTGTGGGGGGCAGCGGGATCACTTGTGGTTTTTGCGCTGCTGGTGATTTCCTTGGTCTTGACCGGTAAGCGATCGTAGCTGTTGATTCAGATCCTGGAAGGATTTAGTGATTGATTCCGGTAGGATGGGATTGGGAAATACGACACGTTTGAACGATTCGCGGGGGATGGCGATTTTCAGGATCTTGGGGATGACCTTGATATTCAATTCAGCATCTGCCCAGACCGGATCTCCATCCACATGAGCCGGACCGGGGTTTTCGCGAATAAGTCGGACGTGCTCAATCAGATTTCTTTGATATCCAGGGACTAGTGCGGCGCTGTCTCCGAAGAATCGGGGCAGATTCCATATCGACGGCAAGGTGCCGAGGGGCGGTATCCAGCACAAGTCCAGTTTCCCATCATCGCATTTCGCGCCGGGTGCGATCCGGAACCCGCCACCATATTGCGAGAGATTGCACACCGTCAGCAACAACGGCTTTGCCCGGATCATTTCATTGTTCCAAACAATGATGACCTCAGGCGCTCGATAGGTCGCCAGCCCCACTGCACCATGCCATACATACGCCGGCATTCCCCGAACCTGCCCTTTGTCCATCGAGAAGCTGATATCCGCGTCCAAACCTAATCCGCACGTGACCAAGAAGATTTTGCCATTGATCTCGCCGACGTCGATGGTTATGAACTTGGGGTCCCAGAGCGCTTGACACGCCCACGGCAGGAACAGCGGAATCTTGAAATGGCGTGCGAATCCGTTGCCAGAGCCGAGGGGAATTACACCAAGTGCGGTCGAGGTTCCGATCAGTCCCTTTGCCACGTCATTCAAGGTTCCATCCCCACCCACAGCAACCACCAGATCATATCCCTTTTCCGCCGAATAGCGGGCAATCTTCTCGCCGTCGCCTGCCTTGGTGGTTTCCCGGATTGAAACCCGATGCCCGGATCCCGCGAAATTCTCTCGAATCCAACCAGGGGTAAGTTTCGCCTTGGTATAGATACCGGCATTGGGATTGATGATCAACCTAATCCGCATCGTGTAACCACTATCAGTTTCTCGGCGATGTCACTCCACACCCGCTCGAACCAGTCACTCTGAGCTGCTCTTCTGTCACCCTGAACGCAGTGAAGGGGCTCAGGCTCTCGCGCAAGCGAGATTCTTCGCTTCGCTCAGAATGACGGGCTGCAGGGTCATTCTGTGCGCAGTGAAGGGTCTCATTGTTGGCTATAAATGGCATTCCGCCGTTACACGCCCTCGTGTGACGGTACCTGGCAGACGGGGGCGTCTGCCAACGGAGCACATCTCAGTGACGGCTCTCGCTGCCACATCTCACTTTCTCGCAGTTGACCAGACAATATAGCAAAATATATCCCCGAATGCAAGAGAGACTTTTCGCAATTCAATTAAGCACTGTATCTATTGAATATAAGGAGATTAGTTCCACCCCTTCTCTCAAAAGATTCTCACGTCCGCCTTGCTCGCGATCCACGATAACCAGCGCTGCAACCACGGTTCCGCCCGCTTGCCGGACCGCCTCGATCGTCTGCAGGGTTGATCCGCCGGTCGTCATCACATCTTCCACTACTACTACTCGATCGCCGGAGCGGAAGTTTCCCTCAATGAGCTTCTGAGTGCCATGGTCCTTGACTGATTTTCGGGTGACGAAAATCCTTAGCGGATAGCCTCGCTCCCGCGCCGCCAGACCGACCGCCGTCACGATAGGATCAGCCCCGATCGACATTCCACCCACTGCATCCACCTTCGAGGGCAGCTTCTCGATTTCATCCATAAGGAGATGACCCAGGTGATATGCTCCGTCAGGGTCAAACGTCGTCCGCTTGCCGTCGATATAGAAGCTGCTCTTGGCTCCGGACGCCAGAGTGAATTCGCCGCGGAGAATCGACTTTTCTTTGAGGATTCGAAGCAACTCCTCTCTTGATCCCATGGATCACCTCAATTATGTGTTCGCATTCGGTCACCCTGAACGTAGTGAAGGGGCTCTTTCGTAGACGAGAGAGATTCTTCACTTCGTTCAGAATTACCCGGTTAGCATTCCGCCGTCACACGCCCCCGTGTGACGGTGACTGGCAGACGAGGGCGTCTGCCAGCGGAATATGCAGAGCAAGGGCATACGGACGAGGGCGTCCGCCGGTGCGATTGCTGGTGCCGCAGGGTATCCCCACCCGGCAGAAGCTCTCTCAGTATCCCAACTGCTTGTCAATCTCGTTCATCAGCGGTTCCCCTCGCACATACCGCTCCAAATTCGCCACGAATTGTCGGTACACATCTATGGTGTACTGTTCATAATTTCCACCAATATGTGGGGTCAGGATCACGTTTTCCAAATCCCACAGGGGAGAATCTTCCGGCAGGGGCTCTCTTTCAAACACATCTAAGGCTGCCCCCGCGATCCATTGTTCCTTCAATGCCTGGATCAGCGCAGCCTCATCGACCACCTTGCCCCTTGACGAATTGATGAAGAATGCTGACGGCTTCATCCTCCGAAATTCGCCCCGTCCGAACATCCGATTCGTTTCACCGGTATATGGCACCAGCGACGTAACGAAATCCGCCTGACTCAATGCTTCATGGAGCTGTTCCGGTTTCCACAATCTAACTATGCCGGGAATGCCCTCATCCGGTGGAATCCGCCGCTTCACTCCATGCACGACCATTCCCAGACACGCCGCTTTCCCGGCTAACGTCTTCCCGATGGCACCCAATCCCACGATAAGGAGCACCTGGTCATTCAAAGCCTGTCCCCCAAGGATCATGGGCTTCTTCCAGTCCATCCAACGCTTGTCTTGTCGAAATCTTTCCGCCCACAGCAGTTTCCGCGACCACATCAACATGGTGCCAAGGATATAATCGGATTGCACTTCGACATGGATTCCGCGGGCGTTGGTGATGTGGATATCGCTCCTGATTAGCTCAGGCGTCAACAGATGATCGATTCCCGCGCCAGCAACATGTATCCAACGAAGCTTCCCGGCTTTTGGCAGCCATTCCGGCGGGAATCGATAGCACAGGAACACCTGGGCTTCAGTGATGGCTGCCGCTGCCTCCTCTTCGGAGGACGTTATCACCAGGTCCACCCTATTCTTCAGGAGAGCGGAGTCCTCGATCATGGCACGAAACATCTGCTGCTTCTGCCAGTTTTTCGAGGTAAACGCCAGAACAAGAGTCTTTCTGCTACTCATATTTGGAACTGCATTGTCAAACTGCGATCTGCCTCAGAGCCAAGAAATGCCGTAATCAGCCATCCAGTCACTGCCCGCATCGGACAACTTCTGATTATTGCAACCCTGATAGTACTTCGCCATCTCATCATCGCCATATTTGTACAACGCATCGATCATAATAGTATCAGACACCTTGATATCTGCTTCAAAATAGAACGAATAAGCGCCGGCTATTATCGCATAATCATGATTATTATAAGCTTCTCGAAACGTTGAATTCGCATAGTCTCGGTGGTATCGGTTCAATACCCTGGCAGCTCCTTTCCGCATCCTCCAGTCGATGTCTTTCAGTGCATCTACAAGAAATGGCAACGCGGGTGCACATATTTCTCCAAGCGCTCTGATCACTGATTCCTTTGCTGATGATCTATCACTAAGTGCAGCGATCAGTGCGGGGATAACGCGCGGATCGTCAAACCTACCGAGAGCGTTCACCGCCACATCTGCAAAGATCCCGTCATCACCACCCATCAAAGGCAACATCACATCAACCACACGAGGATCATCAATCTTGCCCAGTGCTTCAAGCACCATGCTGGCATTTCCACTTTCATTTAACCTAAGTATAGACAAAAGAAATTCATACGAGCGGGAACCTCCTATTTTCGCCAACGCCCCGATAGCTTCACTCGACCTCCAATATTCTCTCCGATCAATTGACCTGATTATCGGTTCCACTGCCCTCGAGTCTCCAATCTGTCCCAAGGCTCCAGCAGCCGCTTCACGTACATCCTCCTCCTCATCATCAAGCAGCTCGATTAACGGACTTACACACCGAGGATCAGCGATATTGCCAAGCGCTTTCGCCGCGGCTTCTCTTACTCTTCGGTCCTCACTTTGAAGGTGTGCTAGCAGAGGATCGACTGCTCTCCGTTCTTTCATGGCTCCGAGTATTTTGATCACACTAATCTGCACTCTGGTCTCTTGATCGTCCATCGCAGACACCAACGGCTCGACTACTCGTTCATCGGGCATCATCTTCAGCCATTCATCCGCCAGTTTCCGAGTTTCCGGAGTCCAATCGTGAATCTCTTTTGCTCTGAATTCCACATCCCTCGGGCTGCAGAGATTCTCAAGCACCTGAGCAGCTCGCACACGAACTTCGACGTCTTCATCCTTCAATAAAGCGGTAACTGGAAACGCTCCCCGCGGATCCCCGATATTCCTGAGTCCCCACACCGCGGCATATCGGATGTCCCTGTCCTGGCTCTTTAACGCTGCCGCTAATTCATCAAAAGCGGGTGGATCCAGGTTGGTCAACGCATGAACCGCATTCATCTTCACCTTTGGTTCTGCATCATATAATATGGCTATCAGGGTATCGATGGAACCTCGATCATTGATCGCTCCAATCGCTCTCGCAATCGTGAAAGAAACCTTATCATCTTCATTGTTCAATAAATTGATTAACGGGTCTATCGCCTTCACTGCACCGAACTGCCCCAATGCATCCCCCGCCCATTGTCTGACTCTGTAATCTTCATCCCGCAACGCATTAATCAAAGGATCAACCGCTCGATCATCCCCAATTTTCATTAATGCGAATGTCACACGATATCGAACATCGGGATCTTCATCACTTAGTGCTGTAATCAATGGATCAACGGCACGAGGATCTTTAATCTCCCCGAGCACTTCAACCGCGTGTCTGCGTATATTTTGATTCCCGTTTCTAAGCGCACTGATTAATGGCTCTACTGCTGGTTTTCCAATCTTCATCAGCGCATGTTTCGCCGCGCCAGACACCCGCCAATCATCATCCCCGAGATCACGAATATAGAGCTCAATAGCAGTGGCGTCGCCAAATTTAGTTAAGGCAGCCATCACCTCCATCCGCACCGTATCATTATCATCCTCCATTAGGGGAATCAACGCATCAACCACCTGAGCCTCCCCAATCCTCCTCAAGGCTTGCACCGCATTCCGCCGGACCTCAGGATAATTGTCCCTCAATGCATCGATCAACACATCAATCGCGGAGGCATCCCGGAAATTCCCTAACCCTTTCGCCGCATGCATCCGAACTTCCGGATCGATATCCCCCAATACTTCAACGAACGCATCTCTCGCCCGACGATCATGCAGCCATACCAGTGATTGCGTCACCTTCGCCCGAACATTGGCGTCATTATCATCCAAGGCAGCAATCAAAGGCTCAACTGCACCAGGATCTTTCAACCTTCCCAGCGCTTCAGCGGCATCGGCACGCGTTGATGGATCAGAATTTTTCAACCGGCGGATCAAAGATGTTACTGCACTCGATTCCTGGTAGATACCTACGAACTTCGATGCGAACCGACGCGCGTCGGGATTCTCGTGATCCAGCAAAGGTACCAAGACATCGGCGCCATGACTTCGTACGATGTCCAACAGCGCACTTTCAGTCGCCCGTTGAACAGATTCCCTATCATCATCGAACAGAGAAGCCAAAGGCTCAACTGCACGCGGATCCCCAATACTGCCAAGCGCTCCCGCTGCATATATTCTCACGTATTCATCTTCATGGGCAAGGAAGTCAATCAGTGGGTCCACCGCATCCGGAGTTCGGTAGACCGCATGATCGCAAAATGCTTCAATTGCCATAAATTGCACATCCGGGTGAGGACTGTCCAATAGTCGAACAAGTTCCCCACTGAGACCAGAGTCTTCCATCTCAGTCAAAGACTCCATTGCGGCTCGTCGTACATAGTCAACTTCGTCGTCGGCTGCAAGTACCAACGCCTCAATGACTTCTTTACCCTTGTGAAATCCCAATCTTTCCGCTGCGGTCATTCTCACATAATCGTCATCGTCATGTAATGCGCTGATGACTTTGTGAACACATTCCTCGCAGCTCAAGACACTTAGCGCAACAACCGCACAGCTGCGTACTCTGGCATTTTCATCATGAAGCGCCTTTATCAATGGAGCGACTGCACGGGGATCACCTGTATTTCCCAAGGCACCTACACAAAAGTAGCGTACCATGAAATCCTGTTCGAATCTCACACATTCTATCAATCGGTCAACCCCTTTAGAGTCACCGATTCTACTGAGAGCTTCTGCCGCTAATTTCCGTGCTTCAACATTGTCATGATCCAAGACAGACAGTAATGCATCCACTGCCCGACATCCGACTCTGGTCATAGCCACCATCGAGTACCATCGCACATGCTTATTCTCATCACGCAACCACACTGCCAGAGAATCCACCATCCCAGCTAACGACTCGACCCCTAGCGAATCCATTGCCCGCAACGCTAAATCGGGATCGCCTCTCTCGAAATTCCGTTTGAGATAGTCGTAGTCGCTCTGACCATAGGTCATATTGACGACGAGAGACAATCCACACCATAGCAGGAATATTCCCCGCATTGATCTTCCCTGGTTAAGACAGCGCATATTACCCCTCCTGGTCTTTTTCGCTTACACCACTGATCATGTCCATATTATATAAAACTCCTCACCCAAAATCAAGTGAGAAACCAAAGATTTTTATCAATTGCATTTTGGGGAAATTTTTACTATATTGCCAAGAAATCTTCATACAAGCATCATCATCAACGACATCACTCCTATGGCATCTCCCAGAAAAAAGTCCAAAGGACTCTCACCCACTGCTTATGGCGGCGTGAATGGCGACAAGTACGAGCCCTACGTCCCCGCAGGCTTGCGCATCCCGGAATTCACCATCAGATCCCTTATCCTGGGCAATATCCTGGGGATCGTGTTTGCGGCAGCCAATGCCTACCTGGGATTGCGCGTCGGGATGACCATCACCGCTTCCATTCCGGCAGCTGTGATTTCCATGGGAATCCTGCGTGGCGTGTTGAAAAAAGGCACGATCCTGGAGAACAACCTGGTTCAGACATCAGCCTCCACCGGAGAATCCTTGACGGCGGGTATCATCTTCACGGTACCGGCGTTGATTCTTATGAACATGACCCCCAGCATGACCACCATATTCTTGATTGCACTTCTGGGTGGTCTGTTGGGTGTGTTGATGATGATCCCGTTGCGATATGTCCTGATGGTCAAGGAACACGGGAATCTGCCGTTTCCGGAAGGCACTGGATGCGCTGAAGTATTGGTGGCAGGCGAAGAAGGGGGCAGCGGAATCCGAAAAGTGTTTGCAGGATTGGGGATTGGGGCGCTTTACAAGCTTCTGATGGACAGCAGCGCTTGTGGATTGTGGTCGGACAGCCCCGAAGGACGACTCCCATATTATCGTTCAGCCGCGGTCGGCATGGACACGTATCCCGCGCTTTTGGGCGTCGGATTCATCATCGGACCAAGGATTTCTGCATTGATGCTGGCAGGAGGAGCCCTGGGTTGGTTGGTGCTGTTGCCTCTGATCAGCATGCTGGGTTCCCCTTCCGACACCCCCATCTATCCAGCGGTCACTTTGATCCGTGACATGGATCCTTATGACATCTGGGATCGCTACATTCGATACATCGGCGCTGGTGCGGTGGCTGTCGGCGGCATCATCTCTTTAATCAGCTCGTTCCCCATGATGATCCGTTCGTTCGCAAAGGGGTTCGGAACTATCGAACGGACAGCGCTCCGCACCCGAAAAGACCTCCCGAGATGGCTGGTTCTGGGAGGCTGCTTGATCCTGGCAATAGCTATCTGGGCGGTGCCGGATCTGAAGATCAACCTGATCGGCGCTATCCTGATGGTCGTCTTCACCTTCTTCTTCGTTACAGTGTCATCGCGGGTGGTTGGCTTGGTCGGAGGTTCCTCGCTGCCCATCTCCGGAATGACCATCGCGGCGCTTCTCGCCACCAGCCTGGTGTTCACCTACGCAGGATACACGGGACCGATGGGCAAATTCGCAGCCCTCGCGATTGGTGCAGTGGTCTGCGTGGCGATTTCCTGCGCCGCCGACATTTCCCAGGACTTGAAGACCGGTTTCCTGGTGGGGGCAACGCCATCCACTCAGCAGATTGTTGAGCTCATCAGCGTCATATCATCCGCCGCGGTCATCGGTTGGGTGGTGATTCTGCTCCACCACAGCTTCGGATTGGGCAGCGAGCAATTGCCGGCGCCCCAAGCCACCCTGATGAAGCTGGTGGTGGAAGGAGTGATGGACAAGAATCTTCCGTGGACCCTTGTGCTTTGTGGAGGGTTCATTGCCATTGTGGTCGAACTGCTCGGTGTCCAATCCCTGCCGTTTTCGGTCGGTTTGTATCTCCCGCTCAGCCTATCCACGCCGATCATGGCGGGCGGGATTGTCCGATGGATCGTGGAACGAAAAGGATCAAAGTCGGACATCAAGGAACGACGGGAAAATGGCGTGCTGTGGAGTTCGGGACTGATCGCCGGAGAAGCCACCATCGGTATTCTGCTGGCGTTATTCATCTACTTAAAAGACAAGCTCGCCGTTCTGCAAGGCATTCAAACGCCATTGATCGGGAAGCTTGCGGAAGGCACCACGGATGGAATAATCTCGTTGGCAGCCTTTGCGCTGCTGACTTTCCTGTTGTGGCGCACGACCCGCAAGGTCCCTGCCCAATAACTAATGGGTGATGTGGTCTCACCCCATCGATGCCGTCAACAACCTTAAGATTATACTTGACTTTGGGTCACGAGTTGACTATCTTTGATTGAAGGTATAGCGTCCAATTCGGAAGTATAATTCGGAAAGCTTGCGGTGCCATTTCCGGGATCACATTTCATGGCGTGGGCGAAACGCCTGAATCATAATGTCACATATGATTTGTTTTCCAGCGGCATGCGCTGCCAGCTAAGCGATTCGGAACTTGGTATCGGACCGGACGCTATCAAGCTGCAGGGTGAAGGCGACTATTTCTACGGATACATGCCTCTCCGGGAGCTTCTGGCGCAGAAATATAGGGTGCACCCGGATCAGGTAATAACATCCCAGGGATCGAGTTCGGCGAATTTCCTGATCGCGTCGGCTATTTTTGAGTCGCCCGGAGGGCAGGCGTTGGTGGAAGCGCCGTGCTATCAGCCGTTATTGGGAGCGATCCAGGGAGCCGAAGCCGAGATCATCCGATTCGAGCGGCGATTCCAGGATCGATACCAAATCGACCTGGATCAAATCAAGGTAGTTTGGAATCCCAATATCCGGCTGGTCGTCATCACCAGGCTGCACAATCCATCCGGAGTTGACATACCCATCACGGTGCTTCGAGAGCTGAATGATTTCGCAGCCGCACATTACGCCTGGGTCCTGGTCGATGAGGTGTTCCTGGACTTCATGGATAAGCCTATTTCCGCTGCGTCCATCGGAGAACGATTGATTTCCACCGCAAGTCTGACCAAAGTATATGGCATGGGGGACCTCCGGTTCGGATGGGGAGTTGGCGATAGCGCTATCATCCGCCGCGCGCAGGAAATCAACGACTACATCAGCGTCCACAATCCCTTCATCTCGGAATACCTGGGCTATCGGATCCTGTCGTCACCGTCCGTCATGGCAACCATGAGACAACGGATCAAGGCACGAGTTTCGGAAAATTGGTCGATTCTCGACGAATGGCTGACTTCGATACCCGAGTGGGAATGGGTGCCTCCGAACGGCGGAATCATCTTCTTCCCGAAGGTTGGAACTGGAGATTCGGGTGATAGGTTGGCGGAACGACTGCTTGCCAATTGGGATCTCGCTGTGACTCCAGGAGGCTTCTTCGATCATCCGGACCACATCCGGCTTGGATTCGGCGTCGGACCCGAGCTTCTCAAAGCGGGCTTGGAACGCCTGCGCGATGCGTTTCACGAAACAGGTCAAGTCTCGTATTCAAAGGCGAAGGATATATAGGCATGCCCATGACACCATTGAGAATTCGGCCAACGGCTGCCTTCATCCTGCTCGGACTAATCTGCCTGTGGTCAACGCTTCTCGCCGGCGACGGGGACGTCGTGATCCTGCACACCAACGACATCCACGGCGCCTTCCTGCCAAGAGCGGCGAACTGGATCGAGAGCCGTCCCATGATTGGCGGATTCGCTCCCTTGTCCAAAGCCATCTCCATTGAACGCGGCAAAGATGGAGCGGTGTTTCTTCTGGACGCCGGCGACTTCATGACGGGAAATCCCATCACCGACCTGACAGTGGATGGAGTCAAGGGCGGCGCGATGCTGGAATTCTTTGCTCTGATGCATTATGATGCCCAGACATTGGGAAATCACGAATTCGATCTGGGTGTCGACAATGCAAGACAACTGGTAGCTGCTTCCAAAGTGCCCATTATGTCCGCCAATCTCTGGCTGGCGGATCCGGAAACCAAATCGGAGAGCCAGACCCGTGAGTTGTTGACCGGAAAAGGCTGGAAAATATACGACGTTCGAGGAGTTCGGGTGGGTGTGATCGGGCTGATAATGGGCGATCTTGAACGTGAGATCAGCAAGTCGCAGTGGAGCGCGATTCGGGTTACCCCGCCCGAGGAAGAAGTCCGGCGCATCGTGGAGGCGATCGATCCCAGCACCGATCTGATCATTCTCCTGACTCACGAAGGCTACACGGAAGACCAGCGGCTGGCGGCAAAGGTCACAGGTGTGGACGTCATTGTAGGCGGGCACAGCCACACTCCGGTGGAATTGCCCAAGAGATTCAACAATGTCATTGTGGTGCAGGCTGGCGCCTATTGCCGCTATCTGGGGCGGCTCTGGGTCAAGGTCGAGCACGACGAGGTGACAGAGTTCGACGGCAAATTGATCCCGCTGTGGGCGGATTCCTTGCAACCGACGCCGGAAGCAGCCTCCTTTGTTGCGAAATATCAAAGTATTGTAGGGCAGGAATTCGGGAGAGTTTTCGCGACACTGACCGAAGATTGGACGCGGGATTCCTATCAGGAAAGTGTCTTGGGCGATTGGTTGGCGGATCGGCTGCGAGAATATGGTCAGGGCGATTTCGCAGTGGTCAATAGTGGTGGGATTCGGAAGGATTTGTTGAAAGGTCCGATCACCGCCATGGACATCAAGGAGATGCTGCCATTTGCCAATCGGGTCGTCTCGTTCGAATGCACCGGCTCGCAGCTTGCCACGTTAGTTACCACCAATGCCGAAACCGGCTTCAGCCAACGAGGCGAGATTCTCCAGGTGTCTGGACTATCGTACAAAATCGACCCCTCCACCGGCAATCCAATGGATATCAAAGTTGCTAACAAACCGCTGGACGCCGCGAAAACCTACTTGGGAATATCCGTCGACTATGTCGCGGTCAGCCAAGCCAAGAGATATTTCGGATTCATTCCCGATCAACCCAAAGATCTGGGAATCGCATGCACCGACCTGATCATCCAGTACATTTCCGATAACGGTATGAAAGAAAAACCGCCCGGGGGGCGGATTATATCGATATCGAAACCATAGTTCTCAGAGGAACCGACTCTGGTCACACGACAAGCTCGCTCAGTCGTCTTTCCGTCTCGCGAATCTCGGAGAGAACCCCTTTAGGCTCTCTGGCGCGCATCAGCCCCTTCCTGAAACGATCTTGCTTCAGCATCCGGGACAACTGAGCGATGGTTTTCAAATAGTCTTTGACTTCACCGCGCGGCACGCCGAACAGGAAAATGAGATGAGCGGGTTTGCCATCGGGCGCGCCGAAATCGACTCCCTGTTTGGATCGCCCAAACGCCATGATGAGGTCAGTGACCGCAGTCGTTCTTGAGTGGGGAAGCGCCGTTCCATTTTCCAAACCAGTGGGGAAGTCTTTCTCTCGTTGAATGGTGTGATCAACGAAATCCTGCTGATTGACCACGTATTCGCTATTTCCAAGAATCTTAATCAATTCGGAGATTGCCTGGAATTTGTCCTGAGCTGCCAGATCGAGGATCATGTGATCCGTCCCAATAAGTTCCGAAATCCGTTTCATAGGTTGTCCTTTGGGGTGTTCGATTAATCGGGAAAAGGAGAATGACCATGTCCAGGTATCTCATGTTTACGGCGGTTGCCTTGCTGACCGCAGCTACACTCGTTTTCGGGCAGACGGAAGGGGCAGCAAAATCTGCGTTGACCGTGGAAGCTCAGTTGTGCACTTCCATTGAAAACCGGGAACCGGTCGGCACAGCCACTTCGTTCACCGCCGACGTGGGGAAAGTCTATCTCTGGTGTCAAGTAACCGGCGCTGCGGGCGAGACGACCATCAAACACGTCTGGTACCACAATGGCAAAGAAATGGCGACCATCGAGTTGCCGGTTCGAGGCGCTTCGTGGCGCACCTACAGCTCCAAGACCATTCCGGAAAATTGGGCCGGCGATTGGGAAGTCAAGGTCCTGGACGCCGAAGGCACCACGTTAACGACGATTCCGTTCACGGTCGGCAAGACTGCCGAAAAACCGGCGCCTGCAGAAGTCAAGCAGCCGGAACAGACGCCTAAAGCTCAATAGAGCTTCCCAATTAGCGATTTGGGAAACCGTTTTAGAGAATTCAGTGGTCAAGCACATCGCCGCGACCTTACGGCAGAAAATCGGTCGCAAGGAACAACCATGTCCAAAGGCGGAACGCAATGTACAAATTAATTCCATCAATGTCAACGGTTTTTTCCCGCTCGTTGCACCTGATATTCGCTGGGCTGATTTTCCTCTGCACTCATAGTACCGCTCAGCAGCCGGAGATCATCCCGGGCGAATTTGTGGTCAAAGTCCGCTCTGGGATTCCGATTCGGGAAACCCTGTCCGGCGGCGGAACCGGTGTCCGTGCCTTAGACGACGCTCTGGATGCCTGCCGCGTGCATAGCGTCAAACGATTTTGTCCGCCGTCACACGAAAGTGATCCGTACGGAATGGCAAGAATCGTGGAAGTGTCCGCAGATCCGGATATGGATCCAGCGGTGTTCGTTTCCCGACTCCAGTCACTGAAGGAAGTGGAGTACGCAGAACCGAAATACCGGAAGTCCATTAAACGCAATAGCGGATTCTATAGAGGACAATCTTTCCCCATGGGTGGGGACGAATTGCCTAACGATCCGTTTTTCCCGCTGCAATGGGCGCTCCCCTACATCAACGCTCCGGCAGCCTGGGACATCGTAACCGGCGATTCCGCCGTAGTGATCGCCAATGTGGACCTGGGTGTCGATCTGGATCATCCGGATCTGGCACAGATATTGTGGCGCAACCTGCCGGAACTTGAAGGGACTCCAGGAGTGGACGACGATGGAAACGGCTGGATTGACGACATTTACGGCTGGGATTTCGTGGACGACGACCCCGACCCCCGACCGTCGGAAGGCGACTTCCACGGTACACACACTGCTGCCACTGCCATCGCCGCCACCGACGACGGCATTGGAGTGGCAGGTATTGCCAGGGACTGTCGCTTGATGTCAGTTCGAGCCGGAACGGGCAGTGAGATCTTCCAGGGCTATACCGGCATCTATTACGCCGCCCATTCCGGCGCCAAAGTGATTTCGTTATCCTGGGGAGGATATGGCTATTCGCAGTTCGAGCAGGATGTGGTGATGGATGCGCAGGCTCACGGATGCGTGCTGGTGGCTGCCGCCGGCAACGAATCGACCTCCAGCGAGCACTACCCTTCCGCCTTTGACGCGGTGGTAGGCGTAGCCGCCATCGACCAGACCGGACAGAAGGCGGAATTCTCCAACTACGGCATCTGGGTAGATATTGCCGCTCCAGGCGTCAACATCCTGAGCGCCATCCCCGGCAATGACTGGGCATACGCCAGCGGCACCTCCATGGCAGCGCCCGTGGTCGCAGGAGTAGCCGCCCTGGTCGCATCGCTGCATCCGGAATGGGACAGCCAAGAGTTGATAAGCGCGGTCATCGCATCCGGCGAGCCCATCGATGACAGCAACCCGTTCTTCGGCAGCGGTTTGGGCGCCGGCGCCATCAACGCCTTTCGAGCCGTGGACGGCGGACGAGGCGGCATCGCCTTAGACAGCATCATCTTCGACGACTCCATTGGAGGCGACGGCGACGCCATCCCCGACCCTGGCGAGTCTATTCGCCTCCTGGCATGGATCCGTAACGACCATGCCTCAGAAACCTTAGTCACTGGCGAAATCATGGCGGACGACCCCGGACTGACCATCACCGCCAACCTGTCCAACTTCGGCGCCATGCCTTCGGGGCAATCCGCCAGCAACGCCGCCAATCCCTTCCAATTCAGCATCGACCCCAGCGCCCAAAGAAATCAGCGGTTCCGCCTGGCTCTGGAACTTCGCGACCAAGCCAATCGCAGGCTCCGGCGCATACCCATTCAATTCGTCGTCGGTCCATCCTACGGCGATCATGACGTCGGAAATGTCATCCTGACCGTCACCAGCTTCGGATCCTTCGGCTACCTGGAATATCTGATCCCGGAATACGCCGAACCCCGCGGCTCTGGCTTCAAATACCCCCACGACGGCTTATCCTGGCTCTATCACGCCTCGTTGATGGTCGGCGCCGACCAAACCCATGTCTCCGACAACGCCTACGGAGATGCCTCCTTCTCCCGTCACGACTTCCTGACCACACCCGACGGAGATCTGTCCTTCTTCACCCCAGGCATCTCCGACCAAGACGCCTACGCCCAATTCTCCGACTCCATCGCCACCAACCCCATCGGTATCACTGTTACCCAGCGCTCCTACGCCTGGGCAGATCCCGATAACGATGACTATGTCATCCTGGAAGCCGAAGTCCAGAACTCCTCCATCCTATCCTATGATTCCATCTACATCGCCCTCTACGCCGACTTCGATATCGGCCCCTATCTACAAAACCTTGCCTCCTGGGACCCCGACCATCAACTCGCCTACATGTCCAATCCCGTCTTCCCATCACCTATCGTCGGCATCGCACGCATCGATGGCAGTACCGCCTCCTTCCGTGTCGTCGATAATTCCAATCTCGTCTATCTCCAGGGCTTCCCCGACCATATCAAGTACCAATACATGTCCCACGGCATCATCACCGACTATGGTCAATCCCAAGGCGATTGGTCTCTCTTCATTGCCGCCGGTCCATTCTCACTATCCCCGGGGCAATCCACCACCACCGTTTTTTCACTTGCCGCTGGCGATGACCTTACTGCATTACAACAGCATATCGACGCCGCCCGCAGCCAGTATAGCCAGATTCGACCCGGCTTCGTTCAAAAGTCCGGACCAATCGTCTCAGAACTGGAACTAATGCCGCCGTATCCAAACCCGTTCAATAGCGTCGCTCGCATCCAGTTAGTGGCTCACCACCAAACCAACGTCCATCTTGCCCTGTACAACATATTAGGGCAGAGAATCGTCACTATATTCCAAGGAACCTTAAAGGAAGGACTCCATTCGTTCGATATCAATAATAGTACCATTATGTCCAGCGGCATGTACTACTGCCGCCTGGACGCCCCGGGAATCCATACGACGCGACCCGTCGCGCTAATCAAATGATTCAATTCGGTGAGGATCCGATCCTTGCGGCGATCCCAGGGAAAATAGAGATACTATACTTTTGCCGCAGAAAATATCGAAGTTCGTTGAAAAAACGCTTGACAATTAGGATTGAAATTGCTATTTTTGTTTGACAAAGTGGATTCGTGAATAACTGACGACAAAATCTTGAATTTAATCGAAGCGGGAGTGCGGGAAAAGTACACCCCAATTCGAGTTTCGGTATTTTGGCATTCTTGCTTTGTTCGTTTGAGGAAACACCTGTTTTCGGACTAACCTATTAACATATAGGGGACACCATGAGACGGTTGCTCATCTTTTCGTCCTTCCTACTCCTGTTGGGTGGCGTTGCCAGCGTGGCATTGGCGACCAGCCCACGAGTCACGGCGATCGGCATGAGTGGTGCATCTGCTACCCTGGATTCCACGGTGGGACCGGGCGATGCGGTGTACGTTGTAGGGGAATTCACCCATCCGGGAGACACCACGGCGGTCAATCACGTCTATTATAATACCAGCACCGGATTGGACAGAATCCGGATATATTATTACTCAGCTTCTCCGCCCAGCGGCGGATCCCTGATCACCAGCGCGCCAATCATCCCGACCAACGTACAGGCAAACAACTCGGCTAGTACTTTTTCCTTGAGATTCACGGTGCCTTCGGATGCTCCGGGTGGCACCTTGTCGTTCCAGGTTCTATTTGGCTTGCAGGGCTTTGATGAGATCAATCTGGAGGACGTATTCGGAGACCGCCGCACCAGCTATTTGACCATTGGATCCTACACCGCCTGCAATGATCCAGTGGACCCCAATCACAAGGAATACCTGGTCTTCGAACCGGATACGCAGACCCAGACACCCACTTTGACGACTCCGGCGACCGGAGCTCGCGACAACCAGAATTTCAACGTGTCGTTCACTCTGCCGGAAGCCGCTTCGTCCGGAACCGTGCAACTGGTCTTCACCGAAACCGGCGGAGCTCATTCCCCTTACTCTGACACTGATACTCTGACCTTGACTTCGACATACGAGGGCATGGGGACGCACTCGTTCGTGCTTGATGGGACCGACTTGAATTCTCAGCCTTCGATCGTGGCATCCGAATCCGGCAATTTCGGCGCTTTGGTCGATAGCTCAATCTACACCGTGTCGATTCGGTACCAGGATGCTTCCGGCAATCCGGTCGCTTCGGATGACAATGCGAATATCCTCTATGACAACGACACCTATCCTCCCACATTCGTGACCCCCGCAGCGGGTGGGTACAGTACCAGCGCCACGGTGGCGGTGGATTACACGTTGCCGGAAGCCGCCAGCTATGTCAAATTGCTCTTTACCAGAACCGGCGGGACCGAGGACAATGCCAGTCCGCACACATTGACATTGTGGAGCGGCGCTCGACCAGCCGGACTTCATCAATTCAACCTGGACGGCGGGGATATCGGAACCAACAGCCCTTATGTGGATGCGAATCCTTGGGGAGCGGTCGATTCGCTGGTGATGCGCTCGATCTACCGCGTGACCTTACAGTACAAGGATGAGATGGGCAACGATGAGGAGCAATCAGTCCACAATAGCTGGACTTATTTCCGAGACACGGAAACTCAGACGCCCACTCTGGAAGAGCCGGATACGGGAGACCGTGACAACAACACCTTCTACGTGGCGTTCACATTGCCCGAGCCTGCACTATCCGGAAGTGTGAAGCTCGTCTTTACGCGGACAGGTGGAATGGCAGATCCTGCATCCTATCACGAGATGACGTTGAGCTCCACAGCCAGCGCGGGATTCTCCCTGATCGGGACCGACCTCATAGCCACGACCGAAGTGGTGGCAATAACAGGTGGAGGCACCACCCAGGAAAACAATACCCTGGTCGATAGTGCTATATATTCGGTGGTTGTGAAGTATCAGGACGCCGCCGGCAATCCGGAAGCGACCAGCACGGCTGCCACCAACGTCACTTTCGACAACGCTACCGCCGCACCCACACTGGATCTGCCCTCGTTCGGATCCTCGTCCGGATCGCCCATTTCCGTCCAGTACGACCAACCGGAAACCGCTCAATCCTCCTCGCTGAAGCTGACCTTCACAAGGACAGGCGGAACCATCGACGCCGGTTCCCCACATATCCTATCCCTGTCGAACTACTCGTCCGGCAACAACAAGACCCTGTCGGTCATAGCCAATAACCTGTCCAGCACCCCCGGCGTGCTGTCCGTCGTGGGCGGAAACCAATTGGTCAACCTGAGCATTTACACGGTCCGGATTGAGTACCGTGATGACCTGGGCAATGCCATCGCCTATTCCGAAAACGGAGGCTTCACCTATACCACCGGCATCATCGTGTACGCCGTCGGCAATGACGTCAACGAAGGCGCAGCTTTCGCCCCCGGATCCACCAATAACCCCATCTTCCTGCTAAGGCTTAATACCAATACCTCCACCAGCACCCTTCAATCCATCGCCTTTACTCTGAGCGGCACGGCTGACGATACCGACATCCAGACGAACGGAAACAAGCTGTGGTACAGCACGGACGGGAATTTTGACCCTGTGTCCGATACCCTGATCGCTACCCTGACGAATTTCAATATCGGCACCATGACGTTTAGCAGTCTGAGCCGCACGATTCGGACATCCTATTCGTATTTCTTCTTCACTCTCGACGTTTCTTTGACGGCGTCCTCCACGGATAACGTCTTGGCGACGATCCAATCTCCCAGCGACATCAACGTGGGCGCAAGCCAGATCAACGGCACTTTCCCGATGGGATCGACCGGAGGCGGTCACCCCTTGCCGGTTGAGCTTACCACCTTCACCGCCACGCCCGGATACGGCGCGGTGATTCTGGAATGGAGAACGGAAAGCGAGACTAATAACGCCGGTTTCAGGCTCCTGCGTTCGACCGAGCGGGAAGGGAATTACGCGCTGGTCGCTTCATACCAGGACAATCCGGAACTTGAAGGTCAGGGGACGATCGCAACCAGCACTCAGTACACATACCGGGACCCGATCACCTACGTAATGGGGATCACATACTATTACAAGATCGAAACCGTGGATATCAACGGAATTGTCGATCTCTATGATGTAATCGCCTGGGCGTCGCCGTTCGAACCGATTTCCGATTACCGATTGGATCAGAATTACCCGAACCCCTTTAATCCGGAGACGCACATCCCGTATCAACTGACCGGGACTTCGAAGGTAACGATCCGAATCTACGACATCTTAGGGCGTGAGGTTGCCACGGTCCTCAAAGACGAAATCCAGCCCATGGGTCGGTATAGCATTCGATGGGACGGCAGGTCTAACGGTATCCCCGTGGCAAGCGGTACCTACTTCTATCGCATCGAAGCCAACCATTGGAGTCAAACCAGGAGTATGATTCTGGTGCGGTAATTCAGGCGTTCGTCTCGGTACGGGCTTTCAGCCCGTGCCACAAGATCAAGAATACAAAAAAGGCTCCCAAATTGGGAGCCTTTTCTATATCGTGCCACGGGCTTCCAGCCCGTGCGCCATGCATGGGCAAGATGCCCATGCGACGTCTCAGCCTATTTCATCAGAACGATCTTTTGGGTTTGGGCGAAGCCCGCAGTCTCCATCCGCAGCAAATACACACCGGACGGTAAGTTGTCTGGCGTCCACTGGATGCGATGAACACCGGCAACGACCTCCTGATTCAGTAACCGCGCCACCTGCTGACCAAGGAGGTTATACACGACCAATTCAACTTTCGAAGTGTGGGGGACTCCATAGTTGATCGTGGTGGTGGCGTTGAACGGATTGGGATACACTGGCGACAGCGAGAATTGAGTCGGGATGCCAGATTCCTCGCCTGGACCCACCGCCAGATGGTCGATCGTCACAGGTCCGCTGCTATATACCATATAGGAACTGTAAGGATCGTCGATCCGTGCCAGGATCCAGTACTCCATCCCTTGCGGAAGTGCACTGGTGTTCCACCGAAGGCTGTCGACGGGAGAATCTTCTTCGATCTGGTATCCCGGATTGATGTACACGCCTTCGTACCCCAGTGTATCGGTGTCGTAGAACAAGTAGATCAGGGCATTGTCGTCGGGGTCCTCATCCAGCCAGGTGATGAGATAGCTTTGATCCGCGGTTTCGCCGCCGGCGGGAGGCGTCAGAATCACAATTATGGGCGGGACATTGGGCACGGCGACGTGCAACGTGTCACCTACGATTACGTTGTTGGTTTCACTGGACTCCACCACCTCGCTATCGACGTCCAGCGTCCAACGAACGACCCAATCTCCGGGTTGCACCACCCACGGAGGCGAGTAGGTATGATACGTAGTCTCCCCCAAAGCGATCCGACGCTCAGTGTATATCAAGCTATCATTCAACGTCCCCTCTAAGTTGAATAGAGGCGTCGAGTCATTTCCGGAACAGAACCACTGAAACTCGAACAGGATCGTGTCCCCCGCGACCGGATCCTGGGATAATTGAAGAGAATCTGGGTCGGTCATCGTTACGAACATGGCGCGCAGGTCGAACATTCCGTCATCCCAAGCCAGAATCGCATCGTCGATGATGGCGCCCATGTCGACATTCCCATCGCCATTCGCCCGGAAGAACCATCCGATGTACACGGTGGGACGACCGCAATAGCTGACCGTAGTATCAGCCGAGTCCAGTTCGGACAGGCTGTAGGTACGCACTTCGAACTGATTCATCACCCCCCAGTGATGACCTCCTTGACGATAGGACAGCGGATTGGTCGGACTGCTGACGGCTGCGCCCCACCAGCAGGAATCGCCAAAGGATTCGGTCGTTTGATTCAGCAGATAGAATGTGACTTGAGCATCTTCGGCAGTAAGCAGCGAGAACGGTCCCCAGTACATCCACCGGTAATAGCCGGGGGTGTATTGGTCATATTCCGGGTCAAGACCGTTTTGAAAGGGATAACCCATGATCCAGCACGCTTGGTGTCCGACTCCCACGTGCCAATAAGTGCTTTCTATGCCCCAGGAAGGACTTGCATTCTGTATATGCCAATTTCCCCAGGGCCAAGTTGACGCCCCTGATTCAAAGTACTCGTTCAGGAGAATGTGCCACGAAGCCGATGCCGTAGTCGGCTGCATGACCACAGGCAGCAGAATGAGGATCATCCCCATCTGCAGCCATGATACTATGGGTCGCGAATTCATGTGCCGCCTCCTCTGCAAATTCAAGTTCTCAGAAGCAAAATCAGCATGACTTGATGCCCCTACGAGGCAGATGGACGAATTTAGAAATGGGTCTTTTTCACCAGTAATAAAATAGTAGATTTTGAGGCAAAAAGCAAGTGTTTTTTTGCCTCAGTGCGATTTGAGCCATTCGACGGCAAAACGGGCAGCTCTGACGCCGCTTAAAACTGCGCTCTCCAGCGTCGGAGGCAATGATGTGTCGGTCCAATCACCCGCAATCCACAGCCCTGGCACGTCAGTATCCGGACCCGCTCGAAGATGACTTTGTCCGGGTCCGATGGTGATCGTAGCACGACGAATCGTTCGCAGCACCATCCGGTGCTCTTCGCCGGGATGCCAGGTTGAGAAAAGATCGCGCACAACGGACGCAATCTCAGCAGTTGCCGACTGTCTTCCCTGCTTCCTGCCGGAAAGGAAGCTCATACATGGCTCGCCGCCGGTGACAGTGGAAAGTACTACTTTGCCATCGCCCGATGACGCCGGTCTGGAAAATATCCACTGGATCGGACTCTCAAGAACTGCTACCGGAGTCGCGACGGGCAATGGGTCAACATGGATCCAATGCAACGAGACAATCGGAGACCACGAGAACAGAAGGCATGGCTGAAGCCACTTTGGTACGACGGGCAAGAGCTTCGCCAAATTCCAGGGCGGCAAGGCAGAAATTACGGCATCGGATGGAATTCGCCTATTTTCCGATAAGATCACGCCTTGGGCTCGTCCGTCCTCGATCCAGATTTTCCTGACACGAGTTCCGGTGAGGACCTGACCGCCCCGACAACGGATTTGATCCGGGAGATTCCCGGTGACTAGCCTGCCCCAATCCGCCGAAGGAAGCCCTAAGCCTGATTTCTGACCAGGAGCCAGGAGCCCCATTTTGAATGTCTGTGCTAAAGACTTCAGACTGATTCTGCCGGGGTCATTGTTCAATGTTGCATAGATCAAGGGTTCCCAGAAGAACGACCGCGCCCTCCGGGAGACTTTCCGATCATCGAACCACTCCGCTACGGAGATGTCGGGAGTCTCATCATCGGCTGACGCAAGAAATCGCCCCAGGTGGATGGCTTGCAGCCGGTCGCTGAAAGACAGGAATTTGTGGGTCAAAACTCCCCAGAGGAATCCATAGGGTACTGGGAGCTTTGGACAGTGGAAGTTGACTGAACCCTTGGTGGGATGGACGAATCGGATTTTTAAAGATGGAGCAAATTTGATCAGGTGACGGGTGCCGACGCGTGCAAGGAGCCCAAGAACATGGCGATTGGATTCGAGGATAGTGTGCGGTCCCGGGTCAAGGATTTCGCCCGACTCCGGATGCAGGTAAGATGCTGCTCGTCCACCGAGATTCCGCTGCGCTTCGATCAGAATGATCTGCACGCCGGCATCCAGGAATTCGGCGCACGCGGACAATCCTGCCGGTCCGGCGCCGATAACGACCACCGTATGATGATTTCTCGATGTATTCGCTGGAGGCATGGCAACGATGTTAATATTGGGAAGAGCGAAACCGGGGGCGCACTCCAAGTATCCCGCAAAAGAGCACGACCCGGAGCGATATCGCGATCTTCGTCAGGATGGAAAGGGACACTCGGCGATGGAGCACCGGGTACTTGAGCCGCTTGATTTTGTACAGAGTGGCGAGATATATGGACTGCATGATTTCCGCAGGCACCAGAGCCCGAAGGTCAGATTGAGGCAGGCAATGCTGGGCGTTTCGATAGCGACTCAGGGCGTGCCGATATACGTCGTCGAACAGTCGATGCCACGGCACACTATCGGACTTTGTCAGCACATCGCCCCGACTGATCTTGTGCTGTTCAAGCAGGTTGTTCGGGATGTACACTCGGTTCCAGTCGGCATCTTCGCCCACGTCGCGCAGGATATTGGTCCACTGCAGCGCCATACCCAATTCGTCCGCATACATTATTGAATCGGGATGCCGAGCCCCGAAGATTGCGATGCTCATCAATCCCACGCTCGACGCCACTCGACGGCAGTACAACTCCACATCGTCCACGGAAGCGTACTCGATGCCCTCCACATCCATCTCCACGCCTCGAATCAGGTCTTCGAACGGTTGCCGGGGAATATCGAATTCTCTGCAGGCGTCAGCCAATGCCAGGTAGATAGTACCATTAGCGGCTCCGGACAAGGCGGCGTCGAGATTGGACAACATCTGATGCAGATCCTGCCTGGCTTTGTGCGGATCGGCGGCGTGATCTACCAGATCGTCGGCAATCCGGCAAAATGCGTACACGGCGCTCAACGCCCATCGCTTCTTTCTCGGCAGGAAGCGGAATGCCCAGAAGAAATTGCCTGCCTCATTTCGGGCGATGGTCTGGCATGCCAGATACGCTTTCCGGAGCTCACCGTCCATATCGGGCGCTCCCGAATAGCGATGGCAGACTGGCGATAGCGATTGATACCTTCTTCAACCGCGATATAGTCGGTCGATGGTGCAGGACGTCAAAATCCACTCGTTCTATGCCGTCCATGACCGCGCTTCCTGCCCGTCGGAACATTTCGATCTCCCACCTCAGATTCCGCCCTATTGCTTGCACCAAGGCTTTGCCTTCTTCAAAGAAGCTGCGAGTGCGTTCGACCTCGAAGGCGATCAAGCCTTTAAAGGCATCATCAAATCGCCGTGATGCGATCTGTTCTTCCGTCACGTTATGTGCGGACATGTCTTCGAGAGGCAAGTATATTCGCCCATTTGCTGCGTCCCGATCCACATCTTGCCAGAAGTTCGCCAGTTGCAGACCGGTGCAAATGGCATCCGATGCCGCAAACAGCCCTTCGTCCCGGTATCCGAACAATGCCAGCACGATTCTGCCCACCGGATCAGCGCTACAGCGGCAGTAATTTAGCAGCTCCTGGAAGGTCTGGTATCGTTGAATCCTCTGATCCTGCCGAAATGCGGTCAACAGATCACGAAAGGGCGGTACGGGAAGGTCGAAAGAGCTGATGGTGCCTGTCAGTGATTCCAGGATCGGGTGAGCGGGCGAGCCCTGCAAGGCTTTGTCCAGGTCATGCTCCCAATGATCAATGGCGGCAAGCGCCTGTGACGGATCATTGCCCGAATCCGCCAGATCATCTGCAAATCGGCAGTAGGCGTAGATGGATGCCAATGCGTCTCTTATGCGACGCGGCTGACGGAAAGAAACGACGACGAAATTTTCGTAATGGGAAATTTTTCGCGCCATGCCAGAGACCTACGCCAGAAGAGCAGTCATAAGCTGCGGTAAGGACAGAGAGATCTTTCTCCCTCGGAGAATTTGGGTGAGCTCGGTTGACTAATTGGAAGAGGAGTTCCCGGTACCGATGAACGGTGCATCGATATCGCCGCCGAAGAAGGTGGGATCCGAGTAGTCATCGGTCTGCTTCTTCGTCTTCTTACAGGCATCGACGAAGCAGGACCAGTGATAGGTTCCTTCCATCCCGGCTTGTTTGCTGATATATTGCTTCTCCCCGGGTTGAATTTCGTGCTTGCAATAGCTACAGATCATAGGACACTCCGTGAGCTGAACTGTATGATTGAAATTGAAGAGCCGCTATGCAATCTCGGGAACGGGCATTCCAGCCCATCCAGCGGGACATGATCGACTAACCCTCCGCTCATATCGTAGTTTCTATCGGTGCAACGGGCAAAAACTTGACCAGCGTTTGGCGTGTGCGGTCAGACTCTCATCCACTGCTTCAAATGCGATTCCACCTTGCGTCGGATCGCCTTCAGCCGGGCTTGCGTGTCCGCTTCGAAACGGAGCACCAGCACTGGCTGCGTGTTGGACGCTCGGAGCAATCCCCATCCATGGTCGAAGATCCAGCGCACCCCGTCGATGGTGACTTTGTCCTTCTCGCCCAAGGACTCCGTCTTGGCGCGATTCACCACCGCGAATTTGACATCGTCCGGGCAATCGAGGCGTATTTCCGGAGTGGAGTACATTTTGGGCACATCCTCGAGCATCTCATGCAAAGGCACTTCGGATCTCGCCACGATTTCCAACAAGCGACCTGACGCGTAGATGGCGTCATCGAATCCAAAATACCGGTCGGCAAAGAACATGTGCCCGCTCATTTCCCCCGCCAGCAGCGCATGTTCTATGTGCATCTTCTTCTTGATCAAGGAATGACCGGTCTTCCACATGATCGGATTACCCCCGTATTCCCGAATCTGGTCGTACAGCACTTGCGACGACTTGACTTCGCTGATGATAGTGGCACCGTGGTTCTTCTTCAAAATGTCCCTGGCGAACAAGATCATCAGTTGATCCCCCCACAGGATATTCCCCAAATCATCCACTACTCCGATCCGATCGGCATCGCCGTCATAGGCAATTCCCAACTCCAGCCCGCGCTCCTTGACTTTGGCGATCAAATCTTCGAGATTCTTCGGCACCGTTGGATCAGGATGGTGATGCGGGAAATTCCCATCTACTTCGGAATAGAGCTCGTGGACACCGCACGTCAAGTCTCGGAAGATCTTAGGAGCCACCATACCACCGGTTCCGTTTCCGGAATCGATCGCGATGCGGAGCGGTCGGGTGATTTCCAGGTTATTGCACAGGAATTCCTGGTAGATCGGGATCACCGGGAAGCTGTTAACGCTTCCGATACCCTGAGCGAAGGCACGTCGTTCGATGATGTCACGGATGACCTGGATCTCGTCTCCAAAGACGGAATCGATCCCGAAGCAGACTTTGAATCCGTTGAATTCCGGCGGATTGTGGCTGCCGGTGATCATGACGCCGCCATCCATGCGAAGCTCGGCGATGGAGAAGTATAGAACCGGCGTGGGGCAACAGCCCACATCCACCACTTTCAAACCGACACTGGTCAATCCTGCCAGTAGTTGATCGCGGATATTTTCGGAAGACAGGCGACCGTCGCGCCCGAGGCTGATTCGCTCCGCGCCCTTCTGCTTCAGATACGTGCCTATTCCAAGACCGAGTTCAAAGACGGTTTCGTCGGTCAGGTCTTTGCCTACCACGCCCCGAATATCATATTCCCGGAAGATCTGAGGATTCATAATTTCTCCTCACGTCGCATGGGCTTCCAGCCCATGCCAGATTAACTCCGTAGCAGTGTCTGATAATATTCTTCGTACCTGGCGGTGACGTCATTGATGTCGAAATTCCTGATCGCCCGCTCCCGTGCCGCTTTGCCCATGGCTTTCCGCCGCGATTGGTCCAGGAGGATCAATTTGACGGCTTCTGCCATTTCATCGATATCGCCTAGGCTGCAAAGGAACCCAGTCTCGGAATGCACGACCACCTCAGGCAGCCCTCCCACATTGGTTGCCACCACCGGCACCTCGCAACTCATCGCCTCCAGCGCCGATAATCCAAAGCTTTCCGTTTCGCTGGGAAGGAGATATGCATCGGAGATTGAATATAGTTCCACTACAGCTTGCTGCTTTCCCAGGAAGTGCACGTCATGCTCGATCCCATGATCTCGGACATGCTGCTCTGCGATATATCGGTCCGGGCCGTCCCCGACCAGCAACAGTTTGGCGGGAACGTCTTTCAGCACGTGGGCGAATATCTCCACCACATCGCCGATTCGCTTGACCGGTCGAAAGTTGGACAGATGCATCACGATCTTCTCGCCGTTCGGGGCATATTTCTTTCTCCCCCTGGCACGGGCAAGTCTGCGGAATTTGGCAGTATCGACGAAGTTGTAGATGACCTCGATCGGTTTGGCGACTCCGAACGTCGCCACCGTCTCGTTTCGCAGATACTCGGACACTGCCGTGATTCCGTCGCTATTTTCCAACGAGTACCGGGTGATTGGCAGGTAAGAAGGATTGCTACCGACCAAGGTAATATCGGTGCCGTGCAAGGTGGTCACCACTTTGATATTTCCGTTCAACATCTGCTTTGCCATATAGGCGCTGGCGGCATGAGGCACCGCATAATGCACATGGAGGATATCCAGTCCGACCTCGGTGGCAACCTCCACCATGCGGGACGTCAACGCCAGCGAATATGGCGGATATTGGAACAGGGGATACTCGACGACTTGCACTTTGTGGAAATTGACGCGCTCTTGAGGCGCATCGAATCGAAACGGACGGTCGTAACTGATGAAGTGCACTTCGTGACCGTGACGGGCAAGCTGCAATCCAAGCTCAGTCGCCAGTACCCCCGATCCCCCATAGGTGGGATAGCAGGTAATCCCGATGCGGAGTTTCCTGATGCTCACTGGATTCCCGGCTTTACGGATTCCAACCAAGCAATAGGATCGGATGTTCCCAGAGGTCTTTCCACAATCCACGGTTCTCCGGCGTCAGTGCCGATTTGGCTGCCCCAATACCGATCTCTGGTTTTCATATCTTCTAAGAACTTGGGGCGGCTCACATAAGTTTCCGGTTCGTCATTTGCCATCGGGTAGAACTGAGTCTGATAGCATGCGATCGCTCGATATTTCGTATCAAGGTCCCCGGAAATATCGACCACTATCGTTGGCTGCGGCACCCAATGGCAGGGATAGTACAAGATGCCTTGAGGGCGAAAGGCTTCCCCATCTGCAGCGATTCTGCGCAGCCCTGATTGAAAAGCTGCTTTCCGTACCAGACGATAGGAATCCTCATGATCCGGATGTCGATCCCATTTCCAGGGGCAGAACAGCCACCTGGGACGTTGCTGCCGGAGCACGGCGATCACCTTCAACACATTGTCCGCCGAAGGTCCCAGGGCACCGTCCGCCAATCCTACATTCAACCGGACGGGAACGGACAACACTTGCCGTGCCGCTTCCGCCTCTCCCAACCGACGACTTGTTGACCCGCGGGACGCCAGCTCCCCTTTCGACAAATCGGCGATCCCCACGGAATAACCCTTCCTGACCAGACAGGACAACGTTCCCCCGCAAAACAGCTCCACATCATCGGGATGCGGTCCGATGGCAAGTACGTCCAGAGCCACTACTCCTCCACGGGCAAAACGACATGTTGGTATGCGTCAACCGGAACCGATGCCAGCCGGTCCGCCATCCACTGGAAGCCGTGCCGAATCAAGAAATTCAATGGCGAATAGGCACGTTCCTGGAGCTTTCCCTCCGGAAAAACCGCGGTCCGCAGCCGCTGGATCTTGCTCGCGGTCTCCTCATCACCGGCGGCGATGTCGCTTTGAATTCGATTCCGGAAATGCTGCAACCGTGATCCAATCTCCTGCCGCAGCCTCTCCGCTTTTCTTGATCGCGCCGGAATGGAGGACTCAGCCTCGGACTCCAGGTGGCGGAGATCCTTTTCCACTCGTCGGATCTTCTCGTCCAATCCCGCCAGTGCATCGCCGTGTTGAGCCGCCGCCATCTTTCGGCTCAGCGAATCCTGAGTCAGGAAGAAATCTTCGACCGACAGGGACAGCTTGTCCACATTCCGCAGCCACGACTTTTCCATCAAAGTGACTCCAGGTCGGGGTACAATCACCGGCATGGGGCGCTCGAAGTCCCGGTACAAGGGATGCACCTGAGGAAAGTAGCTGACTTCTCCGGGTCCTGCGACAATAGCAATCGTAGGAAACAGGACATCTTGAATCACTGGTCGGAGTACCGCCTTAGGGCTCATGCGTTCCGAGTGGTTCTTTGCCAGCCGAAGGAGATCTTTTTGCGGAACGCCACCAGCTCTTCCGGGATCACGAGGCACCGGCTTGCGGACTCCCTCCTCTAACCGGTAGAAGAAATGGAAGGCATGGCTCGGTGTCAGAGTACAAGGATAGCCGGTGGCATGCAGCTCCTTTGCCCTCTTATAGAACAACTCGGCATGCTTGTCGGCGTCACGCACCGCTCTTTGAAAATAAGGAGCCGCCAGCCGCTTCAAGTCAGGATTCAACGATTCAACTACCACAAGCCCGCGATCCCCCAGCCAACTCAACAACCATCTGGCAAAGGCATCGGACAAGGAGTTTCCCGGTCGATAGCAGCTTCGGACCCGGTCCATCACGACATCGCGGTGCATTCCGGCAGGCAACACGTCATCCAGTTGCTTCAGAAATGCTTCCATCTCCGATTCGGGACGGTGCCAGCCTATGACGTGTAGCGGATCAGGACGACGATCTTCCAGTTCGACGGATACCCGATTCCCGTCGCGATCCATCACACTCACTCGGCGGATTTCCTCGAAATCGTGGTCTTCTCCCTCCATCCAGAAGATGGGCACCACGGGAATGTCCAGGGTGTCCGACAGTCGTTCCGCCCATCGGATTGCCGCCACGGCTTTGATGACAGTGTATATTGGTCCGCCGATCACTCCGATTTGCTGACCCGTCAGCACCGTGGCTGATTCCGGCTCGGCGATGACCTTCGCATTTTCTCGGGAAGCCTCGGGCGCCTCCAGACGAGCCAACTCCTTCGAAAGAACGTCCGCCAGCGCCTTCCGCTTGAAAGGAAACGATTGAGTGTCCTGCCAGACGCGCTTGAAGCTATCCGGATCGCGGAAATCGCCGTTGAAGTAATCCGAGACCTTGCCGAAGGCATCGACGGCGTCCAGGAATATCGGCGGTTGATTGGGTATTCGATTATATGGTATCGTCTGCATTCGCTTGAGCCGCAATGATGATTCTTGGTGACCGCGCGTTGTACTCGGCTCCTCCGTAATCGCCCCAAAGCAGCACGGGGCTCAAGTACACCGACCGCAGCATGCCGTGCAACTCTTCCACACTGTACATTCGAACCGACTCCACGTGCCGGTTCGTCCGGTCTCCACGACGAATTTCGATTGTCTTCACCACCCGTTGCTTTTCGCGGTCGATGGCTCTCACTTCTGTGATCTCCATATCAGGTTGTCCTGCTTGACCGCCGGGATATTGATGCCGGCTTCGAGGGACCAGGGTCGCTTCCACTTGTTCGGGATTCAATGTGTCCAGGACCAGCCAACCCCTGGGTGTCAAGACTCTGCCGACCTCGCGAAGCACCGTCACGTCGTGGCGCTCATCGAGGAAATATCCGAAACTGGTGAAGAGATTGACCACTGCAGCCATTGATCTGCTCCGCACGCAGATCGACCGCATATCCCCCTGTATCCAGGCAAGGTTTAGTGAAAGACTCGATCGTGATGCCTTCAACAGCAGCGGTCTGGAGAGGTCGAATCCGATCACACGGAATCCGCAATTAGCCAGGTGATGCGAATGGCGTCCAGCGCCGCATGCCAGGTCGAGCACCCAATCCGACGGCTTCAAATCCAATTCCGGCAGTATTCGATCCAGGAAATCCTGAGCTTCCTCCGAATCCCGATGCCGGTAGAGTGTCAGATAGTCATCCTGGAACCAATCGCTGAACCATCGTTCGGGATCCAGTCCGTTCCCCAGATGTCCTCCTGGAGCCGATCCTATCACAATACGGAGCCCACTCGATGACCGCGTTTCTTGATGTACCAATTTTGAGGGGGAATATACGAAACTTTACACCTATTGTCAAGGGAAAAGGCAAACGGCGATTTGAGGAAAAAGGCTTGAATTTGGGGAAAAATTGCTTATATTATGCTTTGCAGCTGGTCGTGTTTCGCTGATTTCCCCGTGTTAACTTTAAGTATAATATCATCTTACTCTCCAAGATAATGCATCGCTGAGGCTCATGAAGCGTCACATCCTACAGATTGCAGCTATTCTTGTGGTGATCGAGGGAGCGGTGATCGGCGCCTATCTGTTGTGGGGCGTTGATCGAACCGGCGAGCTCGCCATCATTTCGAATCCGCCCGGGGCGCGAGTGTTGCTGAACCTCGAACCCACCACCTACATGACCGATACCTTGATCACCGACCTTCCGGAAGGCAATTATTCGGTCACGCTCGAGAAGCGAGGCTATTCGGCGGAGCCATTCGTGCAAGTCGTACATTTGCAGCGGAACCGCACATCGGCGGTGGCATTCGACCTGATTCTATCGTCTGAGCGTATGGCATACATCCCGCCGACCATTCAGGAAATCCCCAAGACCCGACCGGAATATCAGCCGACCTTCCCAATTCCCACTACAACCAAAACGAGTTCGGCTGATTCGATCAGCCGGACACAGAGCAAAAGGACTCAGAAACAAGACACAGGCGGGACATCCACTCCGCGTGTGCAAGTACCTTCCACCGAATTCGGTTCCGTGGACGTGGCGTCAAATGTTGTCGGCGCTGATATATACCTGGACGGCAATCCCACCGGTCAGAAAACCAACGCCACGCTGATGGTGCCAGTCGGCATCCACCGTTTCGCAGTCAGGATGGGGAATTACAGAGTCCAACCTCAGGAGGTTATTGCGAATGTGACCGGCTCGGAAACCGGTGAATTGGTGATGTTTGAACTGACGGAAGACGTGCAATTGCAGCCCTATCGGATCCACGTCACCACTGATCCCATTTCCGGCGGCATCCTGATTGACGGCATCTACCGGGGTCAAGGTTCCGTCGATGTCACCGTCGATCCGGGAGAGTATCTGGTATCTTTTGTAGCAGTCGAAGGTTATGAGACGCCGCTTTCCCAGAAGGTCATCTTGAGCCCATCCAAACGCCTGGCGACGGTGTCAGGCTCTTACCAGCGTCGGCTCGAATTCTCCATGTTCGTTGACAGCCTTGGTACTGCCCTGCAGTCCGGCGGTCTGCGCATGGACCTGGGATACTTCATCCCGGGAGAAGGACTGACACCCGACACGCTATGGGGACCTGCCGTCAAGTACCTAAAGGAGCTCAGTGCTTACGCCTGGGAACTGGGATGGGGTATCGCCACTCGCAATCCAACGGGCTATGACTATATCCGGTTCCGCTTTGACATTCCGGCGGATTTCGCCCGCACCAAGCCCCTGACAATGATGATCTACATTTTCGCCAGTTCCAAAAACTATCCTCTGACTGTCTTGAACCGGGCGGAAATCGACATGACCTTCAACGGTGAGCCGGTCTGGGAGAACCACGTGCCCGAAACCATGATCACCCAGGAGCTGCCTGACAAGTACGAAGAACTCCCCATCGATCGCTATGTCAAAGGCGGCACCAACGAGATCATCATCAAAGTGGCTGCGGGGAGCCAGTGCTTCGTCTATCTCCGCGGCATTGAAATCAGATAACCGTTTTTCGACCCGTGCGACGACCATCATCACTAAGGTACCTTCGTTTTGACTTGATCTGGACGCCAGCGGTCAAGTATTTGATCATCATTAATACAGTGATCTTCGTCGTCCAGGAGCTCGCCGGATTCCGCCCATTTCTTGAAGTGGGGCTTGTCCCCCGCGCCATCTGGCATGACGGAAAACTCTGGCAGCTCGTCACGTATATGTTTTTCCACGGCGGGATATGGCATTTGGTCTTCAACATGCTGGCGCTGTGGATGTTCGGATCAATGATGGAGCGCACCTGGGGGACCCGCCGCTTCCTGCAATATTATTTCTTGACCGGCGTCGGCGCCGGGTTATCCACCTTCGTCTTCACCATCAACTCCATGATTCCCACCATCGGAGCCAGTGGAGCCATCTACGGGCTTCTGGTCGCTTACGCCGTCACCTTCCCGGAACACACCATCTACCTCTATTTCTTCATTCCCATCAAAGCCAAATACTTCGCCATACTGTTTGGTGCCATCGAATTCATGGCTTCTATCGCATATTCCGGCGACAAGATCGGACATGTGGCACATCTGGGCGGCATGCTCGTCGGGCTGGTATATCTAAAACGGCAGGATTTGAGGTTCTGGGTTGGCAGGACGATGAGACAAAACCAGGATCGAGTGCAGAAACGTCGTCGCAGGAAAGCCGAACGCGAAATGGAAAGTGTCCGTCACGAGATTGACCAGATACTTGACAAGATCAATCGCGTGGGCTATGACAATCTGACCAAAAGGGAACGCAGAACCCTCGACCAGGGAAGCGCATATCTCCGGGAAAAAGAAAGACCCCGTCCATAGCATCTTGTAGGTTGGATCGCTTGACCCAACAGGTCACCTCTAATCATGACCTGGCACAAATTCAAGATACAAGGGGGGAAGACTAAGGGGGTGATGTGTTGTCGTCCCACACTTGCCTGTCCGCCTCAGGCGGAATGCGGGATCCAGATCTCTTCCCCCCTACTGAGTAGGGGGGAACAAAAGGGGGGTCTTGTAGCACGGGCATCCTGCCCGTGGCTGGTCATGGGCTGGAAGCCCATGATTCCATTGCTGTCATGGTCTGAACCAAGACAGCCCTGCCCCACAAGCCCGTTGAACCGTCCCCCCGGTATCCGGGGGGAAATCAAAAGGGGGGACGTTACCGGTCATTGCGAGCCTTGCCCGACTCAGGCGGGGCAGCGAAGCAATCTCTTCCCCAACAATCGAACCATGAGACAATCGAGCACCGTAACAATTTGATAATTCAGCAATTCTCCCCTTCACACCTTCACACTTTCATACTTTCTAACTTCTTGTCACTTGCCACTTGTAACTACTTAAGCAATACCACCTTCTGATTGAACTCCTTCCCCTCAGCCATCATCCGCACAATATATATCCCAGACGCACAGGAGCCGGAATTCCACACCACTCGATGCACTCCCGGAGGAGTGGGGGGGAATCGTCCATTCCTGGACCTTCTGACCCAGGATGTTGTAGACGTTGATTCTCACCTCCTGTTCGACAGGTAAAGTGAATGGAATAACCAGGACGCTATTGAACGGATTGGGATAAGGCGGAAGTAGAGCATAGGCATTGGGTTGCAGTGCCCTTGGATCGTTGGTCACACCTAACTGATCAAAATAGAAGGCGCCGATGTCGGCGATGGTCGAATCGGGATCAAGCGGTGAATTGGGGCCTCCGGCGTCGATACAGGGGGAGCCGGATTGGAGATAATAACCAGCGCTGAACATGGGATTCAGGAAGATGTTGTAGAAGATATCGCATGAATCTCCATTGTTATTCTCCGTCACCAAGGTTCCCAAGTGTTCTGGCACGTTTCCATAGAAATTGTAGCCCCCGTTCCCATGGAAATCGCTGTAGGTGACAAAGGCGTTTACTCCAGCACCGTCAAAGAAAATTCCGCCCTGCCCGGTATTGCCTTGCACTATCGTGTTGAAGATGGTCGGCGCATCGAGCGAACCGAATATATAGATCCCCCCACCGGCGCCCGAACTTCCAGCGCTATTCCGAGTAATTGTGCAGTTCTCAATGACTGAACTGGAATTATCACACGCAATACCGCCGCCCATCCCACTGATCGAACCTTCATGAGCCTGGTTACCATTGACTATGCAATGTTTAATAGTGGCATCCGAGTTTGTCAGGTAAATTCCACCACCACGCCCTGTCTATCCCGTGGAGTTATCGGCTATCGTGCAATTATCAATAATAGCACTGGAAGTAATGCAATATATGCCGCCGCCATATCCGTCCACGAAATCAGTGCTATTAAAAGTGACTGTGCAGTTCAAGATTCTAGGACTGGAATATTCCCAACAAGCGATTCCACCACCACTGCCGTAGCTTCCAATAATGTTTCCTGTGATGCTACAGTTCTCTATCAATGGGCTGGAAAAGCCATCACAAAATATGCCACCGCCGAATCGACTATCCCCTACAGAGTTTGCGGCGATAATACAGTTCACTATCAATGCGTCGGAGCCGAGCAAGTGGATGCCGCCACCATCTACCCAATAGTACCCATAGTGATTGCCAATAATGGAGCACCGACTAATGGTTGGGCTAGCCCAACTGCAGAAAATACCACTAGAATTACTCGCGGTTATGGAGCAGTATTCAAGTATGCTGGAATCGTCCGAAGAATCCGAGAATTGTATGCCAGACCAGGCAGTGGCGGTCGGACTCAGCATAAATTTGATCGTATCGGATTCAGTGCCAACCGCGGAAATGTATCCACTAATGTCAAAGCTGTATAGACCATCGAACTGGAATACAGTTCCAGGCTGAATGAAAAGGGAATCCCCACTTTGGACAAAAATATCCCCCACTATACGACAAGTGTTAACAGCCAAAATACCATTTAATGCACCCGAAAGCTCATTCTGTATTATTTGGGTTAGTGTCACACCCTGCAAGGTAGTGTTGTTCATGAATAGACGGTTGAGCATTTCATCGCCATAATAGCCGTCGTGAGTGAAATAGACGTCATAGACTCCTTGGGACAAATCAATGTCGTAGTATCCGGCGGAATCGGTAAAGGTTGAATCGGTAACTGCCCCAGGCGAATCTGCTTGGAACAGCACTTTCGATCCCGCGTGGTTCAATTGGTTTTCTAGGTAGCAGTAGCCGCCCACCGCTACTGCCGAGGCAAGAGAACACGTCAAGAAAACCAACAGAGCTGTGAGTCCGCACGACCTACTTAGCATACAGCACTCCCCGAAAGAAAAACTCTCTTCATGCAATCGACTTGTTCCTCTGAAACCTAATACGAAATATAAGACCCTGAAATTCAAAAAGCAAGGGATTTTTCAATAACTGGAATTTTCTCACTGTGGCAAGCCCTCGATTCTACGGAAAAAAGAACCGCATTCGGCAATTCTTGCCAGGCGGACATCGCGGAAAACAGCCGAGAGAGACTGATAAATCAGATACCTGCGGTGATGGCATATATTTTGCGCAAATTGCGCTCGATGGAATCCAATGGACGTGACGGAACATATCCCTCCACACCAAAGGAACACAACGTGACCAATCAAGCTAATCCAAGACCGTTTGACGGCAAGACCATTCTGCTGACCGGCGGCACCGGTTCGTTCGGAAGGCAGTTCGTGCGGACCATTCTGGCTCAGCACAAGCCCAAGGCGCTTCGAATTTACAGCCGCGACGAATTGAAGCAATTCGAAATGCAGCAAGCGTTTGGAAATTCGACGCTGCGATATTTCATCGGCGACGTTCGGGATCGGGATCGGCTGCAGACCGCGATGGTCGGCGTGGATTTTGTGATCCACGCCGCAGCGATGAAGCAAGTGCCGGCGTGCGAGTACAACCCATTTGAAGCGGTGAAGACAAATGTATTGGGGGCTCAGAATGTCGTCGAGACCGCCCTAAATGCCGGCGTGCACAAAGTTCTGTGCCTCAGCACCGACAAGGCGGTCAATCCGGTTAATTTGTATGGAGCGACCAAATTATGCGCGGAGAAGATTTTCGTGCATGGTAATTCCTATTCGGGGCAGCGGAAGACACGTTTCAGCGTGGTGCGGTATGGGAATGTGGTGGGCAGCCGTGGCAGCGTGATTCCGGTGTTCCTGGAGCAAGCCGCCGCCGGTGAGATTACTATTACCGACCGCCGAATGACCCGATTCTGGATTACGCTTCCGGATGCAGTGGATTTCGTGATCCGATGCGTGGATACTATGGTCGGGAGCGAGATTTTCGCGCCGAAGATTCCTTCGATGCGGATTGCTGACATTGCGAAGTTGGTGGCGCCACGATGCCGCATCAAGACTATCGGAATCCGTCCCGGCGAAAAATTGCATGAGATCTTGATGACGGAAGAAGATGGTCGGAATGCAATCGAAATGGATGGAATGTATGTGATTCTTCCGCCCTGGGCACGCAATAACAAGACAGGGTGTCACGCGGGGACGCATGACACCACACGATCAGAGTGTCAGGTGGGGACGCATGACGCCACCAGTACGCATCAAGTGGGAATATCTGACACCACCAGCAGGCGTCAAGCGGGGACGCATGACGCCACAGGAAGAATGTGCAGGGTGGGGACACCCTGCACCACGCAAGAGTTTGCCCCTGCTGCGCAGGGGGGAAGAAGACAAGTCACCACTCGAAACCGCCGTCACACGAGGACGTGTGACGGAAATTGGCAGACGAGGGAGGCATCTGAAGCTCCTCAGCGGTCTGCCAGGGCATCCGACGCATGGGCATACTTGCAACAGGGAAAACCGGTGCCGGACGGTTTCATATATTCCAGCGATCGGAATGATCGTTGGGTCACAGGCGACGAACTATGGGAAATGATTCGAAGCAACCATGACATCGAACCCATCACAGCAAACCTTATCCGCCAAATCCGCGGATTGGCGGATTCCTTACGGACACCAGTGGATCACCGACGACGACATCCAGGCAGTGGTGACAGTACTCAAGTCCGATTGGATCACGCAGGGACCTCGCACTGAAGCCTTCGAGCAGGATCTGGCGCGATATACTGGAGCCAGCCATGTGTCAGTCCTGGCAAACGGCACACTGGCGTTGCAGGCGGCAGTACATGCCATCGGAATCCAGCCTGGAGATGAGGTCATCGTTCCGGCGATAACGTTCGTCGCCACAGGCAATTGTGTATTTCACAACGGGGGAAAGCCGGTAATAGCCGATGTCGATCCGATCACGGGGCTAATCAATATTAACGACCTTCAGAGCAGGATTACCTCCCGCACACGCGCTATCATTCCGGTGCATCTGGCGGGCGTCTCTTGCGATATGATGCGCATCCACGCAATCGCTTGCGAATACAACTTGCGAGTGATCGAAGATGCCTGTCACGCATTGGGGGGGAATTACCAGGGCGGGAAAATCTGCGGCTGCTCCTATTCCGATATGGCGGTGACCAGCTTTCATCCGGTCAAATCTATTACTACTGGCGAGGGAGGAGCTGCATTTACTAATGATATTGATTTGAATGATCGAGTGCAATGTTTTCGAAATCATGGTATCACCAAAGTTGCCAACCGCCTGGTCAGGCATGATGGTCCGTGGTATTACGAGATGCAAGAACTCGGCACCAACGCACGAATGACTGATTTTCAGTGCGCGTTAGGGCAAATGCAATTGAAACGAATAGGCGAATTCATTACCCGCCGCCGAACAATTGCACATTATTATAACGAATCACTTGCGGACGTGCCGGAAATACTACTACCGAACGACGGCAATGAGTCTGCTTGGCATTTGTATATCATTCACATTGATACATCGATGGTGGGGGAAGATCGCCTGCAAACGTTTATGCGGTTAAGACAAGAAGGATTGGGCGTTAACGTTCATTACATTCCACTCCATTTTCACCCCTACTACCAGAACCGGCTGGGAGTCCGTCCCGGCGACTTTCCGGGCGCGGAGAAGTATTATCGTAATTCGTTGTCTCTGCCGATATTTCCTGCCATGTCCAACCAAGATGTGGAACGGACAGTGGAAACGGTGCGATCTGTGGTTTTGAAACTGCACCAAGGTAAGTCGAGGCTGGGTTACGCAAGGTTAACCCAACCTACATCAGTCAAACGAGTCGGTTGACAGCACCTTCGTGCCCGCCCTTTGTGTTTTCCCCCCGGGTACCGGGTGGAAAGAATAGGGTTATCAAGCGGGACGGTTGACAGCACTATCAATTTGTCGGATGTTGCATTTTAGGGCAAAGTATCCCTAAGCACTGACTTTTGTCATTGTTTCCCTAAAGCCAGACGAAACTGGAGTGCCTTCCGCTGTTACCGGAGCCGGCTCTGCGGGACAGAACCGTGCTTTTGCTGACTCTGCAGCGGCGTTTTACTCGATGACTTGCTTCCGGATTCATCGAGGCTCAGACCGTCGAGTACCGGGCACAGAGGTGCATCGTCTTGCACGATATCACTCCGGGACCGGGCAGGCAGGCACGCCTTTCGGGACTTTGGCTTGATGGTACTCAGGGCACCTAACGCCATCGATCATGTTGTGATTCGAAGAATGGGGATCGACGAAGAACTCTTTCCAGCGCCGTGTCTGCCGATCCAGCCACCCTGAATCCACTCCCCTCAGTTTCTTAGTGCTTTACCTCTCGAGAAATTTGGAACTACCGATGCGTACCGATTCTACCCTTTGCTGTGACCTGGAAGGCCAATAATGGTGGGTTACGCAAGACTGACCCAACCTGCATCTCATGCAAAGAGCACCGGAATAATCCTGGATTCCGCATCAAGCGCGGGGTGACAGATGTGATGCCGAACGGGTCGTTTGTTAGCACGTTTGTGTGCCCCCTTTGTGTTTCCCCCCGGGTACCGAGGGGAAACAATAGGCTTTTCAATCGAGTCGTTTGATAATACCGTCAAATCGGAGTAACGAAATATCTTTTCCTGAACCAGAACGCAACATTCACCAAGCCAATCAATACTGGCACTTCTACTAACGGTCCAATTACAGTCGCAAAAGCCACTCCGGATTGAATGCCGAACACGGCTACGGCGACCGCGATCGCCAATTCGAAATTATTGGAAGCTGCAGTAAAACCCAACGCGGCGGATTTTGGGTAATCCGCTCCTACCTTCTTGCTCATGAAAAAACTCACCAGAAACATAAATACGAAATATATCAACAATGGAATCGCTACCCTGACCACATCCAAAGGAATCTTCACTATAAACTCGCCCTTTAAAGAAAACATCACGATAATGGTGAAAAGCAGGGCGACCAAGGTAATTGGGCTAATTTTGGGAATAAATTTCTCGTGATACCACTGCTTCCCTTTCAGTTTAAGTAAACTAAACCGTGTGATGACCCCGGCAATGAAGGGAATTCCTAAATAGGTGAAGACACTGGCGGCGATTTGACCAATAGTTACATGCACCACTGCGCCGGAAAGCCCCAACAGCGGAGGTAATATAGTGACAAAAATCCAGGCATAAACCGAATATAAGAAAACCTGAAACAACGAATTCAAAGCCACCAGTCCCGCCGCATAATCGGGATCGCCTTCCGCCAAGTCATTCCACACCAATACCATCGCAATACATCTCGCCAAACCCATCATAATCACGCCGACCATATATTCCGGATAAGGGCGCAGAAACACAATTGCCAGCACAAACATCAGAATCGGTCCGATAATCCAATTTTGGAATAGACTTAGGGCAAGAATCCTATAATCCTTGAAGACCCGATGTATCTCCTCATACCGCACTTTCGCTAACGGCGGATACATCATTAATATTAATCCAATAGCAATGGGGATATTGGTGGTGCCCACGCTGAATTTGTTCCAGAAATTCGCCACTCCAGGATAGAAGTATCCTGCACCCACGCCCACCGCCATGGCTGAGAATATCCACAGGGTCAGAAAACGGTCCAAGAACCCCAGCTTTTTCCTTTCCCTTACAGTGGATTCCATGCCTTGTGAGCTCCTGTGAAACTGCTAAATTACTTAAATATCGCGAAGATGTAAGCAAGGCAGAAGTAGATGCCGACTCCGATGAAAATAGCACCGGTAAAGCGGCGAATCCACTTCTCCACCTGAGTGACTCTATCAAATGCTTTCCCCACCCATTTGGCTCCCAACGCAATCAAGACTGCAAAGATGATCACAGGCAATGCGGTCCCAATTCCGTATAACGCCGGAAACACGAAATTGGAATGGGATGCAACCGAAAGTGGGATCAGACTTCCAAAGAATAGCGCTGCCGATACCGGACAAAATGATAATGCGAATACTACTCCCAGGAGTCCAGCACCCCATATTCCCCATTTCTCGGTCCGTCTCCGTAATTTCTCTCCCGCTCCCGGACCAATGGTTGGGATCGAAATCAAATCCAATAGTAACATTCCGATCAGAATCAATAATGGACCCAGAATCTTATACATGTATTTCTGCAGCAGATTCGATACTTCAGGAATGGAAAGCAGGCTTGCGATCAATACTACCCCCAGCACCGTGTAAGTTAGCATTCTGCCGATGGTGTATAGTAGTCCCGACAGAAAAACCGTTCGGGCACTGGCACGCCTGCTAACATACGATATCGCCGCGATATTGGTCGCCAGCGGGCAAGGGCTTATGGACGTCAGAATCCCCAGCCAGATTGCCGATAACGCACCCAGAAAATACCCACTCATGCTAACTCTTTTAGATATGCTGCCACTTCAGCTTGAATATAGTTCATAAAGGCTGGTTTATCCCGTACTAACTCCCAGATTCGTTGCAAGTTTTTCCATTCCACCTGCCGACCATCCTGCATTTTTGCCACGATGACCGAACGGGTAATCAAGCGATAATCCTCGATAAAGTGCTGGTTAGATGCTTCATCCACATTAATCACCTGCCATTCCAGACGACCGCTTTCCAATTCTTTTGCAAACGCCTTTCGAATGATCTCATCGGAGTATTTCTCGAAATTCCAGCAGTTACTGCATCGGACGTTTCCGTGGAAATAGTACACTACAACTTTGTCAGCGGACTTTGGTGACTGCAAAGTCGGCTCAACGGAGCCTGGATCCAATTTGGGTTTGGAGGCAGTTTCACTGAGGACCAGATATCCAATGCTACCAAGGACAAATATTAGCAGCATGACAGTAATGATAGTTTTCGGTTTCATTGGGGCACCATTCGCTTTCGCTGAAGAGACTTGACTCAAACGCTACGCGAGCAATTTCTTTATTTCTGCGACCGACATCACTTTCCCAGCACTTTTGATCTTTCCATTCACCACCAACACCGGAGTCGGGGCTACGCCGTACTTGGCGATCTCATTCAAATCGCGGACATGTTCCACGGCTGCAGACAGATTGAGTTCCGCCACTGCCGTCATCACTCGCTTTTCCAATTCATCACATTGCCAACATCCGGGACCAAGAATCTTGATAGTCAATCCCTGGGAATCCTCATTGATATGCTCTCCCAGAAATCTGCGGTATTCCAAGAGCAGAGCTCTGGCATATTCCTCTTCGGCGCTGCTGGAAACGTAATTGGACCGCCGAACCCGCTGCAGAAGCTGGTTTCGGATACCTGCGTCGTCGGAAATACCCAAAGCCTTGACTTCAGCAAGTACCGCGTTCAGACCAATGATGCCGACAGGACGACCACCGATTCGCACCTGGGTGATGTCGTTCCCCACGGTTCATCCTCCTGTTATCTTAGGAAGTTACGACAGCAGTTTCTTGATTTCTTCGACTCCCAGCACCTTTCCGGAAGATTTCACAGCCCCATCGACGATAAGCCCGGGGGTCATCATGACACCAGAATTCATGATTTTCCGGATGTCGGTGATTTTTTCAATCTCGTACTCGACTCCGAGACCTTTCATCGCCTCTTCGACGTTCTGCGCAAGTTTGTGGCATTTGGGACAACCTGTGCCTAACACTTGAATTTTTTTCATTATTGACCTCCTATCAGAACAGAATCCCGTACAGCAAGCCGCTGCCGGTTGCCATCACAATCACCAACAGCACAAAGACAAGAGTCTTCTTCAATCCCATTATTGAACCAATTACCAGCATACTGGGCAAAGATAGGGCTGGTCCAGCCAATAGCAGCGCCAGCGCCGGTCCTTTCCCCATGCCGCTGCCAATTAATCCCTGTAGAATCGGAACCTCTGTTAATGTCGCAAAATACATAAACGCTCCCACCACCGAAGCAAATAAATTCGCCCACAAGGAATTGCCACCCACTAATTTACCAACCCAAGCAGATGGAATCAATCCTTCGTGACCGGGGCGTCCCAGAAACACCCCCGCCACCAAAATCCCAATTAGCAATAGCGGCAGAATCTGCTTGGCAAAACCCCAAGTGGAACTAATCCAATTCTCCATCTCCCCTTTCTGTCGGCTGGCAATTATTACTAACCCAATCACCGCCGCCGAAAATGGAATCATTGGAATCTTGGGAAATAATAGCGCCAGAACTGCTACCGGCACTATCACCAACACCAACTTCCCAATCGGTACTTTAAACCATCCAGTCAATGCTGCGGAAAACGCCAACGCCAGGAAAGCAGTGATCATCCATTTGATGGAATAGACCATACTCCACAGTCCTACAGTTTCACTGGATTTTCCCCAATTGGCAAACACCAATATCCCAACCATTAACGCAAAATACACCACATTTTGTCCCAACGGTCTTGCCACCTGTGGTTCCGGCATCAAAGCCTCTGCTTCCGCTTTGGCGACTTCCTCCTTCCGGAAAATCATGTGCATCACAAGCCCGATCACCACGCTTAATCCCACTGCTCCCACCGCTCGGGCAATCCCCAGTTCGATTCCTAAGACTCGTGCGGTCAAAATAATCGCCAGCACATTGATGGCGGGACCGGAATACAAAAAAGTGCAGGCTGGTCCCAAACCAGCGCCCATCTTGTAAATTCCGGCAAACAAGGGCAACACGGTGCAGGAGCATACAGCTAAGATCGAACCGGAAACCGAAGCCACGCCGTAGGACAGCACCTTATTGGCACGGGCGCCGAGGTATTTCATTACCGAAGCCTGGCTGACGAACACGCCAATAGCACCGGCTATAAAAAACGCCGGAATCAAGCACAAAATCACATGTTCCCGAGCATACCATTTGACCAGATAGAACGCCTCCAATATGGCATTGTCGAACCGCGACACTCCGACGGGCAAGTAGAAACAAGCCAGAAACACCGCCACAATGACCAGAAACGCCCGCCATTCCTTTTGCACACTCATCCAGAACACTCCGTCAAGCGCAACTCGCGCTAATTCCCGAGATCATGACGGCTCATCTTCTCGTATTGGGCTCAAGCAGGCTCATACTCTCTTCCGCCACCGACTTCATCACGGTCTCGACACAACTGAAGAAGCCCAGCACGCAGGGCATTTTGAGCGAGTAGTACACCTGGGATCCGCGCTTCTCATCTTTGACGATCCCCGCGTCCTTGAGGAGCGCCAGATGCCTGGAAATGGTGGACATATCCGCCCCGACTTTTTCCGTCAGGTCGTTGACACATCGCTCCTGCCGCGACAGCTCATCGACGAGGAACAGCCGGGTGGGATGTGCCAAAGCTTTGATGATTTTGGCTCGGGCTTCGAACTTAGCTTGAGAAATGGGATCCATGATTTTGCCATTTTGCCGATTTGCCATTTGGTAATATAACCAAATCGGCAAAAATAGTCAAGTGTTTTCTTGAGATTTCTTAGAAGCACTCGCATAGTGCAAGCGCTGGGGCGGTTGTGGCACTCCATGACCCAGTAGGGGCACAACACTACGCGGAAGCAAGGTATGAGCATCCGGGTGGCCGTCTCACTCCAAAGACGTTCCGCACTTCAAAAAAGAGCCTCCGAAATCGGATGATCTCGGAGGCTCTTCAAGGTCAGACAAAGATGTTATTCGTCGGTTGAAGTCACCATGTAGAAGACGACATTTCGCGACAACATCACGTCCTGGTGGACGTAATATGTATTTGTGGTCGTACCGAGCAAGATTCTGGTGTCATCTCCCAGAAGGTCGTTCGGAGTCTGGGCGCAATAGATTTGGTATGCAGTGGCGCCGACGATCGAAGTCCACTCGAGACGGATATCATCGCCCAACGCTTGCACGGTAAGATCTTGAATTGGTTGCAGACCGCCATAATTTACGACAACAGGCGAAGACAGAGATCCTTCTTCGTCGTCATATTGCCCCGACACCTGATAGGAATAGTTTCCTTGCGGCAGGGATGCCAGGTTATCCACGTAGGAATTGCATTGCACCAGGGAATCGATCTTGGTTCCGTCCCGGTAGATGTTGTAGCTCGTCAATGCCAGAATAGGATTGGCACCGGGGCTAGTCCAGGTCAAGGTGACTTCGGAGCCGGACAGCGAAGCCTGCAGGTTGGTCGGAGCGACACCAGAACTGCCGAGGTCGATCTGGATGTCATCGACATACCATCCTTCGCGATTGGCGGCATTATCACTGCCGAAGCGGAATCGGATTTGCACATTGCCCGAAACTGCGGACAGATCGAACGTTGCCTGGCTCCAGGGGATTTGACCGGAATAACAGTCAGTGCCGCCGGCAAAGGGTCCGGTGTAGGGATTTCCTCCACCAGAAGTATAGCGGATGGTGTGGGTATAACCGTCTTCCGGTGTCAGATGTGTCCATGCACCTCCGTTAATCGAGATATCGACCACGCCGCCGTCATAGGCGGAATCCGGATACAGACCGGAGGCTTCCGCATCCATCAAATGCCAGAAAGTCAACTGGCAACCGGTCGGCAGGTCCAACGCTGGAGTAACCAAGACCGCATCATCATGACCGGAATAGGTTCCGGTGCCGGTGTCACCACATTTCCAACTGTGAGACGTGGAGTGCGAATTTTCGGTGGAGATGTGCCATTGATCGTTCCAACCGCTGGTTCCTGCGGCATGAGTCCACGAGCCCTGACCAGTTTCCACCATTTCCTGGAATCCGCCCAGAGTCAATGATTGCATCAAATAGGACTCGTATGACCTGGTTCCGGTGACGTCGAAATAGAGCACAGCGGGAGTGAAGTCGGGGCAGGACGAAGATACGGATACTCGGTAGTCCGGGACGAACGTTCCGGATCCACCGGAAGGGATCCCGGCATGCGAAGATGAGCCGGTAATAATCTGCAGGTACGGGGAATCACTGGTCAGGGCACCGGTCAACGTGGTGGCGCCTACGCTGCCTGCGTTGTGCAACGTTAGAGTAATGTCGGCGGTCTCACCGGCTTCCAGGGCGCCATTGCCATTACCGGAATAATCGTCAATTACAAATCCAGTGATCTGCATCGCAGCGGAGTGGGCTTGAATCGACAGAGGACTCTGGAATTCGAGCCGACCACTATCTGCGGTGGCGGTCAACAACAGCGAAAGCAGATGCCCATCCGGAACGTCGCCGTGCACCTGGAATTGGAAGGCGTTGACTCTTCCAACCTGCTGTCCTTGCAGGATGGTGCCATAGGTCTCGAAGTCATCGGTGATTGTTACGTAGCGGTCTGTGGAGGATAGGGTGGCATTCGAGTTGACTGCATTGCCAACGCCGCAGTTTTCCAACCACACGGACAACCGGACTGTTTCACCAAATTCGACCAAGCCGTTCGGATTCTCCACATCGGTAACGACCAGCGAGTCACAGACCAAATACGGTCCTGAAGGCGGCAGGACGTCGATGCTCTCTATCGAGGTAACTTTGTTGTAGCCAGTGACCGTGAGAGTAAGCGTCATCGGAGTGGCGGGCGGATTTGCCATCACAATTTGCGCGATTCCGGCGGCGTTCGTATATGCGGCGCCGTACTGGACGCCATTCGCATACAGGCATGCCAGTAGATCGCTGACTCCGGGGACCTGTACTGTGAAGGTGTTGGTTCCGAGGAAAATCACGGCATCATGGATAACGGTCAAGGGAGTGGGAGTGTCGGTTCTCAGCATCAGGTTGCAGTCGCCGAACAGATTGGTTTGCTCGAAGAGCTTGGTTCCTTCGCTGCTGTTGCTTGACCCGTTGATATCCATACAATACATGGCGCCGTGGAAGCAGATTCCGCCCAGGGTATTACGGGCTTCGGCGCAGATCAAATCCACACAATGCCTCTGCATATCACAGGGGGGAACCCAGGACATCAGGGTGGAGGCGGCGTACATGCCGATGGCGCCTTTGGGGGCAGCCAGAGAGCCGGCACGAAGCCAGGCTTCGGCAAAGCACTCACCGTAGCTGAAATCGCCGTTCAGACATGCCACATCGATGATCAACGGCTGCATCCAGCCGTTGCTCAACGCATAGACATGGGAGTTGGAGAAGCCCGTGGTGCCCCAGACAGTGACATCACCGTGACCGATGTAGTTCAAAAGACTGCGTCCGTTATTCAAGGCGTTAGTGAGCTGAGCTGCGGTCGCCGACGCGTGGTAGATCTGATCCACTTCGGTATAGTTATAGGCGAGCAGAACCTGACGAAGCATCTCGACCCGTTCCCAATCGGCATAAGGGGTGCCGCCGGTGTCATCACCGCCGATGCCGGTACCTTTGTGATACCAAGCGCCGGCGGGTCCGGTGTCAGGGAGCTTTTCGTAGCGGACGAATTTGTATGCCTGGTATTCCACCGCAGGGGGAGTGATGGCGGAGATTCTGGAAATGAAGGCATCAGGATAGTTGTCCGCACCAGCCAATTTCGTGTAGCACGGATCGGAATCGGCGCCTTCATATACTCCCGCAAGCGTGGGCACGTCTTCGATGTCGCCCACCAATACGATATAGGTCAAGCCCTCAGGAGAATTGTATTGATTCTGAATGAAGGTTCGAATCTGATTGGCGGTGTACCCGGTTTGATCCAGAGTATAGAGATCGGTGTGCACGCCTTTCTGCAGCTTCCACTGGTAGAATTCGTTGATAGCGGTCGCATAGAGCGGGTCAGTAATGATGATCATCCTGCCCGGCTCGGGAATCGGGACATAATCCGTTTCGTTGAAGTTAATGAAGAGCCGTTCGTAGATTGGGAAGAATTCGCGATCCAGATAGGTCAGCGGCTCGTTCCGATCGAAGGTATTGGCGCCTCCGTCGCCGACAGTCCGCACGTCCAGCACGATTTTCGTGACAACTCGGAGTACTTTCTGCGCCGGATTGAATCGAACTGCATTCAGTTGCACGACGGTTCCTCGGAAATCCCGAAGGATATAAGGATCGTCGTGAGCGATAACTGCCTCCGGGAACCAGGCGTCCTGCTGGTAGAACTGGTTGAATGTGTAGGGTACGGTGTTGGGATCGATGTTACGGGTCAGATGCCCTTTGGAAGGAACGACCTTCTCACATGGCAGGTCCCGGGTCTCAATTTCCAGAACATCGATCACGACGTCGCCATGGTCGGGGATGATCAACGCCTGGCGCAGCATTGGAATTTCCGGAAATCCGACCTGCCTGATCTGAGGCGACCCGGGGATCATCACGGTGGTGCATTCCACACCCTCCGCGTTCACCGAGCCGGTCTCAATCCCTTGAAGGCGCACTTCGACCGTAGTATGAGTTCCGTCCGAAGACAGAAGAGAGATTTCCGCACCCCGCTCCGCCCCGGTCCCCCAAGAGATCATCGCCGGCAGCCCAATAGAAGCTGCACACAGCACGACGATCACTGCCAAAGCCTGTTTCCCAAACTTGCCCAGTAACACTTCATACCTCCTTCGCTAAAGACCGGAATGCTGACTCAAGTTGCCCTTGTGGTCGATGTCAGACCGGACAACGGGAAATTCGCACATCGCCAAATATGTCCAAAGCAGACGAATGCCAAGATTGGAGTCGCGGTACCTTCGTGAGAACCGATTATTGTAAATATAGTTAACTTTTGCTAAAAAGTCAAGGGCAACCTGAGCCAAGTGCAAAATCGTTCGACGCGACGAAGGTGTGGCACATTTCCGAGGCAGACTCAGCCAACGTTTTCAATTTTGGTCTTGATTTTGTCTGGATTTTTCGATATTATTCAAGTACGCTGCAATTCACACACGGTTCAACGCACGGCTTGCCATGTTCCAAAAACTCTATGCAATACCTTTCGTAGCGATCGTCACCGTCGTCATCGCCGGATCAGCCTCGTGTCAGGCAACAATAAATTACACCGGTCTGACGCGGGCTCAGACGTTATTGGATTCCGGGAATCCGGACTCGGCTGCGGCAATTCTCGAACGGACGGATGCTGGAATCCTCAATCCCTACCGTCAATGGCTTTTAGGAAACGCCTATTACCGGAGTGGCAATTTCAAGAAAGCCTATGGGGTCCTGAGCAGCCTCATCAAGGATTTCCCTTCCTTCCCCATGTGGTCCCACGCCTACGGGCTTAGCGGTCGCTGCCTGTATCAGAGCCAGGATTACGAGCGTGCCGCACGGAGGCTGGAACGATTCCACCGATTGTACCCGGATCATCCCATGGCTTCCGACTGCGCGCTTGATCTGGCGCGGGCTCTTGCGGGCTCAGGGCGCTACGATGATGCTCTGGCGGAATATCGCGACGTGATGATGATCTACCCGAATGCCAGAACCTACCGTCCCGCCAGCATCGAGTACCAGAGCCTGTGCGACAGCCTGCACAGGAATCCGTTTGATGTCGGACCCGGCGAGTTGATCGGCTGGGCACGCGTGGATTTGACCAACGGACGATACGACGATCTGTCGAAACTGGCGGAACAGTACTGGAAAAACAGAGAAAGCGTGGTGCAGAGTGGGGACACCCTGCACTACGCATTAAGGGCGGACCTGGTCGGTGACTATGACGCGGAGATGCGATGGATCGAGGCGCGAGCTACCGAGAAGACCCGACATTCCCTCGAAGCGAAACAACGGTATCACGATATCATCGATCGGTACGCAGGAACCACGTGGGCAGCACAATCCTATTCTGCATTGATAGCGATGGAATGCTGGCAGGAGGATTTCGAACAGGCGTTCGAGTATCTTGATCGGCTTGAAGAGATGGCGCCGCAAGACGCCGCATTGTATCGGTCGCAACTGGACCTGGGGAAAGCCCTATTGGGCGATAGTGATTACCGCAGAGCCTATTCTGTGCTCAAGAAGCTCCAGCGCGAAGAGGCAGATCCCTCCTTGCGAGTAGAAGCGTTATGGTATGTTGGTTGGATTGACTGGAATCGGCAGCGGTATCGCGCCGCCGCGAAGGCTTGGACAAGGCTGCTGGAGGAGCGACCGCAAGACAGCTTTAGACCTGCGGCACAATATTGGCAAGCTCGGGCATTAGCCGAAATCAAGAAACCGGAAATGGCAGTGCAAATGATGTCCCGGCTTGCGCTTGAGCACCCGCAGAACTATTATGGACTTCTGGCAAGGGTGGAGTCGGCGGATTTGACCGTTGACAATCCTCAGCCCCTGGAGACTCCAGTCGAAATGGTTGAGGATTGGAATGCCTTCCCGGATCCGACCGATACCACGCTTGGCGCCAGAAGATATCGGCTTTTGACGGAAATGGGACTTTTGGACTTCGCCATCGCCGAGGGGGATTCGCTGGAAGTTTCCGGCGGCTATCGAGATTGGGATCGTCACCGTGCCTTGTTGGTCTGGCAGATGGGTCCGAGTACGATGGGATTCCTCAAGGCTTTTCGAACCCTGGAGAATTCGAAACTGCCTCCGGATTCCGTGGCGCGGATCCTGTTTCCAATTCGATATCAGGATCTCATCGGAACGTCGGCGGCTCGATGGCAGGTTCCGGAAGGCTGGATACTGGCAATGATGCGACAGGAAAGCGCCTTCGACCAGGATTCGCGATCCATTGACGGCGCAATCGGACTTCTCCAGGTGCTGCCGTCCACTGCGGAATGGATTGCGAAGAAGCGTAAGATGGCTGAGTGGGAGAAATTGTCCAATCCCAGAGTTAACATAGAGGTTGGGTCAGCATTCTTCGGCTGGCTGCTGGATCGGTTCGATGGCGCCATAGTGCCTGCAATCGCGGCGCACAATGCGGGGCAGGCGACGGTCGAAAGATGGTGGCAACCCCAGGGAGCCGATCTGGCGGAATGGATCGAATCCATACCGTACCGGGAAACCCGCCAGTTCGTTAAGCGGGTCTTGACCAACGGATGGATGTACGCCCAACTGTACCCGGACCGCGTGGGATTCCAGGTCGTCACCGAAGAACAACCCGTGGACAAACCGTAGTGTAGTCCTATGATGCAGGGTGAGGACGCCCTGCACCACAAGAATCTTCTGGAGAATAATCAGTGACCGACGAGCCTATTCGACTCACGCAATTGGTACGATGCGCCGGCTGAGCTTCTAAGATGCGTCCGGCGGAGCTGGACAAGGCATTGGCTCATATGAAGCCGCTGGTGGATCCGAAGCTGATCGTCGGGTACGACCGGGCGGATGATGCCGCGGTGTATCAGATTTCCGAAGACATGGCGATCGTGCATACGCTGGATTTCTTTACGCCGGTGGTGGACGATCCGTACACATTCGGGCGGATTTCTGCCGCCAATTCGCTTTCGGACATCTATGCTATGGGCGCGCGACCTTTGATGGCATTGAATATCGTCAGTTTTCCTATCAAGTTGTCGGCGGATATACTGGGTGAGATATTGCGGGGCGGGGCTGACACGGCACGGGATGCGGGCATTCCCATCGCGGGCGGGCATACCATCGACGGTCCTGAGCCCACTTATGGGTTATCGGTGACAGGATTAGTACATCCCAGGCGTGTCCTGACCAACGCCGGCGCCAAGCCGGGCGATGGGTTGATCTTGACCAAGCCGTTAGGATCGGGTGTTATCACCACGGCGATGCGATCCGGAATACTGACGCCCGAAGATGGGGAACAAATCGTTCAAATCATGATTGAATTGAACAAGACTGCCGCCGAAGTAATGGCGGAATTCACGGTCCACGCTTGTACCGACATCACCGGCTATGGTCTTTTGGGACACGCCACCGAAATCGCTCTCGCGTCCGGTCATGGCTGGGAAATCCACGCCAGCGATGTCCCCTGGGTTGAACCCGCCATGAAGGCGATTGAAGCCAACGCCATCCCTGGCGGCTCTCAAGCCAATCGGATCTACTTCGGTGAAGGCATGGATATCTCCCCTGTTGTCGACGAAAATATAATCAGCTTATTATTCGACGCCCAGACCTCAGGAGGACTCCTGATCTGCGTCGATCCATCCCACGCAGCACTACTTCTTACAGCCCTGAAGAAAGCAGGAGTCGGCTACTCTACAAGGATCGGAACCGTTCGTGTCGATAATAAACGAGTTTTGGTTCTTTGAAACAAAATGTCCCCTGGGGCAGTAATGTTAAAGAATGTCTCCCCCGTACCGATGTAAATCAGTAGAGGAGCATGGACAAGAATCGAGTAAGTGGTGTCGGGTGTCCTCACTTGAGTGGTGTCAGGTGTCCCCACCTGACACGAACCTGTGAGTAACATCGTCCGCCGGCTGCGGACGGGAGGAGACCGTGAAACTGTCGGATCATGCCTGTCCGAATGTTCGGTGCCCTGATTATGGACGCAAAGGGGACAAGAACCTGTTCATCTATACCCAATATGGCAGAAAGCACGTCCACTTGATCGGCTGTCGGACGTGCGGAAAGACCTTTTCAGAACTGAAGGGGTCGCCGTTTTGGGATTCCCGGCTGGACTGGAATACCATTGCCTTGATTTATCTCAGCTTGATCGAGGGAAGGGGGATTCGAGCCACGGCAAAATCCTATGGCGTCAGCAAGAACACCGTGAAGCGTTATTTGAAGATAGCGGAAACGGATCCGGGCGTTGTCGAGCAATTTCTGCAGCAGCGTGGATTCTTGAAGGAAGCGCGTTCTCCGGGATTGCGGCGGTTGATCAGCGACCGAAAATCGCCTGCCAAACGGCTGTGAGGGATTTCTCGAAAAAAAGAGAAAAAATCTCTTGCATATGTCGAGAAATATGAGTAAATTGTCAGGCAAAAGGGTGCGATTTAATCCCTCTTCCTTCTTTCCCGGTTTTCCCCTCCGACTTTCCTATAAACCGGGAGACCCCTTACGGATGCTCCACACCTCACCCCCCGGGATTAGTCGCACCTTTTTTATGTCCAAAAAGCAGACCTACACCTAAATTCCAAATCCCAAGTTCGAAGCTCCAAACAAATTCGAATATCAAGTTCAAAAACAATAAACCCGATTCCAGTCGAATCGGGGTTTTCGTTTTGACAAATCGGTGGGTCTTGACTCATATACCATGATAAAAGCATATCGAAATTTTCTTACGGATAGAAAAACCGCTTGACTCTGGCAAGGCATTTAGGTATATTAGGCTTGCAAAGAGCATTCATCATCTGGGTCTGCACTTTCGATCACCTTGCCCGATCTGCTTAGACCAACTATAAATCACTGAACGGGACAAAGCCATTTAGACGTCGCAAATAATCCAAGTACTTGGGTGGCGTCAAGTGTCCCCACCTGACGCGTCCTTGTGCCGCAGTCCCGACGTTTCGGGATCACCCTGCGGACAAAGGCGCGAACATGCGGTGCAGGGTGGGGACACCCTGCACCACTATCACAAGCCCTTTTTTCCAAATAGGAGGACAAAATGAAGAACGCGAAGATGTTCGTTATCGCTTGCCTGTGCTGTTTACTCGGAATTACGGCAATTCAGGCAGCGGACAGGCAAGTTGCACCAACGGGCATGATGAATCAAGTCCCTACATTGGATCGTTTTCATCAGACTGTTCAAAAAGACCCCGGCGTTCCACCCCAATCCGGTACAGAGATTGAAACCGGTGATTGCTCCGACTACATTGACCTATCAGGTCAACCTCTGCCAATTTCAGTAACCGGCACTACGGTGGGAGCCACCAATAACTATGGACCCTTCGCTTCATACCCTCCCTATTGGCAGGGATATTGGGGTAATAGCAGTTCTGCAGGACGGGATAAGACTTACAAATGGACAGTGCCGGCTGACGGACGCTACACCATTTCCCTCTGCGGCAGTTCCTATGATACCGGTTTGCTGCTATACAATTTCACCTGCCCGGCTGAACCGTCATACCCGGAAGATTTCATCTACGGATGTGATGACGCCTGTGGCGCCCAGTCCGAATTGTATTGCCTTGCGTTTTCCGCAGGGCAGGAGATTCTAATTGTAGTTGATGGTTACGGGAACTGGGCGGGTGCCTATCAACTACATATATCTGAATACCACCCCGCTGCTGACTTAGATTCCTTTATTGATTCGACCATGGCAGCGGAGCATATCCCGGGATTGGCTGCCTGTGCCATCTATGATGGTGATATTATCTGGTCCGGGAATTACGGATATGCTAATATCGCAGGTCAAATCGCACCAACAGACTCCACACTTTTTCTCATGGCTTCCATCTCTAAAACATTCGTGGGAGTGGCGCTAATGCAGCTCTGGGAACAAGGGTTGTTTGACTTGGACGAGGATATCAATCCCTATCTTCCCTGGGAAGTCCATAATCCTTTTTATCCCAGTTATGCCATTACCTTTCGGATGCTGATGACTCATACCTCAGGTATCAGGGATAACCAGAGTGTTCTTAACTCGTTGTACACTTGGGGTGGAGATTCTCCCATTCCATTGGAGGAATTTCTCAGGAATTATCTGACTCCCGGCGGATACTACTATGTGCAGAATCTAAACTTCTTTAACACTGCACCCGGCACCGTTTTCAATTATTGCACTGTGGGAGCTGCGCTGGCGGGATACCTTGTCGAACGGATTAACCCGGGTTCCCTGTCATTCGAAGACTACTGCCATGGAAACATCTTTGCGCCACTAAGTATGAATAACACCTCCTGGTTTTTGGCAAATCTGGATGTAGGAGACATTGCCATCCCATATCACTGGACAGGGTCTAACTACTCACCCTACCAGCACTATGGCGTTCCATACTATCCGGGTAGTCAGCTTAGAACAAGTACCAGCCAGCTGGCTCGCCACCTAATTGCGTTCATGCAGCATGGTCAGATTGAAGGCAACAGAATCCTGGACAGTGCCACCGTCGATGTGATGACCACCGTTCAGATCCAGGCTCCTGGTTTTAGCGGTAATGGTACTGGATTATTCTGGTTCACCTTCGTATTGGGTGGTAGGTTACTTTGGGGGCACGCCGGGAATAGTGAAGGATACACAACACGTATGTATTATTGCCCTGAAGAAAACACAGGCGCCATAGTCCTGACCAATGGTGAATCCTCGTTGGGTTGCAGAGTCATTTTGAACGAACTCTTCGAAGTTGCTGCTCACTATACTGGCGGTTTGAACACAGTGGAGAACCTGGTGATTCAGCCGTCCGGGAGCGGCGTTATTTTGACTTGGTCGCCTGTACTGAGTGCAAACGGTTATAGAATTTATCGGAGCGACGAACCCGATGATCCTATGCACACCGGCATGTTAATTGGCACAGCGATTGGACCTACTTTCACCGACTCAAATGCATTGCAGGGCAGAGTGCAAGCGTTTTATGTAGTAACTGCTGTCGACGAGTAGGATTATTCACAAATTCCTAACGATAACCCCTGGAGTATGGGACGTTCGGGGGTTCTTATTTCATTACGATGGGATGGAAGCAGTCTCACTTCCGGCATTTATTTTGTTCAACTGCAATCACAGAACCTAACGCAGACTCGGAAGATGGTGCTCCTGAAGCAAATTCGAAATCCGAATCTCGAAGCTCGAAACAAATTCAAATACCAAAATCCAAAAAGATGAAACCCCGATTCGAAACCGAATCGGGGTTTTGTTCTCAGGTGCAGGGTGGAGACAACCTGCCACACAGCAGGAATGGATTCCCGCCTTCGCGGGAATGACACGTTAGCCGGACTGTCAGGTGGGGACGCCTGACAGCACCATAAGTCCAAAACGCGAAACCCAGATTCCAAACCGAATCGGGGTTTTGTTCTCAGGAGCCGGATGGGGACACTCAGCCGCTATCGGAATACTGATTGAATCGTATTACTCTGGTTTCTCAAGTTTGCCATAAGAAACAAGTTTCAGCGATTCTTCCTGCACCAATCCGATGCCGGGCGCATAATACTTGTACTCCTTGCTGTCCGGTTCCAAAGGATTTGTCTCTTCGATCTTCAGGCAATTTTTGAATTCGCCCGCCGGGGTTGTCACCGTTTCCGTGAGACTGAGAATGTTGGCACGGTCCAGCGCCACACCGGGTGCAATTTCCTGGCAATACTTCGCCCCCACCAGGGGCAATCCCGGCATCATCAATCCAAACCTGGCGCCGTTTTGCCCTGAAAGCCACGCCCCGCCTGCGTCCTCCCCGAAATAATACACGCTATTCGTCCGCCGGCTGATGGCGAAGAAATTATTCGACACCTCGAACTTGCCGTCCTCCGTCTCTCGCTCCTCAACCACCCGGCACTCCACTCCGTCAACCATCCTGGTCTCGTCCTTGACTGTCACCGTTAACTGCGTCTCACCGTCCTTGAGAGCGAGCACGTACCCGGGCTCGAGGATGAAGTACGGATTGCGACCGGTCGGCACCAAATCGGATTTCTCGGCTGAGAAATCCATCGTCCAACCGGTCTGGATGTCGTCCTTCCCGGCTTCCTCCGCCCATGCCATAGCTCCGATTACCAGGAATCCGAACACGAAACCGATGGTCATCCAACCGATAGATTCGCGTGACATGACATCCTCCTCGTCAAAATGACACCAAACACGCTTAGATACTGTGCGGGATCATGAACATGACGACGGTGAACAAGACACCGCCTATTGCCCATTTGGCAAAGCCCCGCTCGCCGATCTTCTTCGACCAGAACAGAATCAGGGGGATCATCCAGTACAGGAAGATAAACAAGGTTTTGCTGTCGGTGATGTCCCATCCGAACGGAATACCTTCCCAATAATTCCCTAATACCTGTTTCTCAATCATCCAGCCTAGTGGAAATCCGGTGATGAAAAAGCAGATTTGCGCATAAAGGGTGGTGCGGTAGATTCGCTGTGCCCGGCTGCCGCCGTTCAGGATGTACAGAGCATCGTACAGGACGTGGATAAACAAAATGATCGCGATCAACATCAGGAGGACGTGAAAATACAAGCCTACCCGCGACACGCGCCCTTCGGAACGAATCTTGAAGTAATCTGGCGCTGATGTGAATTGCGGCACGGCTTTCGCGGGCAGCGTGACAACATTGCCGGCAAGATCTTTGATGACGAAATAATAGAAAATCTCGATTCCCTTTTCCGGCATCTTCAGCGTGGCTGCATACCATTCGCTGTTGTCCTCAACGGATTCCAACGACTTTGGCTGGAATCCTTCGGAGCCGCCATAGTACATCAAGGCGCTGTCCACGCCATAAGGGGTGATCACTTTGACCGGGAAAAGATGCGTGTAATGCTCGTACTCGTCTCGATCCCGAGTGTATTCCACTCTAAGATCTCCCGAAACCGCAGTCCGGGTTTTCGGAATCACCATGATCAGGACCAACACGCCAAGCACGAGCAATCCGATGAACACCATGATGATAAGGGGCATTCTCCAGATAGCCTTGTTCTGTTCCATAGCACTCCCGATTCAAGATTTGTGATTAGAATGCAAAAAAGCCACTACCCCTGGTTAGCGGCTGTATTGATTTCGATGTTGTGGTGTCAGGTGAGGACACCTAACACCACGCTCAATTACCAACCACGGGCAGGATGCTCGTGGGACAGTTGGTGTCAGGTGGGGGCACCTGACACCACTTGTGGAATCAGTCGCGCATGTTGCGAAGGATCAACAAGCGCAGAAGCTGCGTAATCGCCATGGTGGCGGCTGCCACGTAAGTCCAGGCTGCGGCGGTCAATACGGCTTTGGCGGCATGGGTTTCTTCGGAGACCAGATAACCGCCGGACGACAGCGACCGAATGGCACGACTGGAGGCGTTAAATTCGACCGGCAGCGTGACCAAATGGAACAAGACCGCACCTGCGAAGAAGAATATTCCCACATCCATCAATATCTTGACCGAAGGAATGATAAGCCCGATGAAGAACAAGGGAAATGCGAGCGTAGAGCCAAGACTTGCCACCGGTACAAAGCTGGCACGAATTTTCAAAGGCAGGTAGCCCTGACCATCCTGCATGGCATGACCGGATTCGTGGGCGGCGATTCCAATCGCGGCAACAGACGGAGAACTATGGACGCCTTCGCTCAGTCTGAGAATTCGTTTGCGTGGGTCGTAATGGTCGGTCAGATTGCCTTCCACTTTTTCGATTTCGACGTCGCCCAATCCGGAGGCATCCAACAGGCGGCGTGCCACTTGAGCGCCGGTCATGCCGGAATGACTGCGCACCTGGCTGTACCGTGCATAGGTACTGCGGACCTTGGACTGGGCGTAGAACGCCAAAATCAAAGCCGGTATGATAATAATGAATGTAGGATCCCAAAAGAACATCTTGTCCCTCGTTAAGGTGCTATTGAGCCATCATCTTTCAACGGTGTTATCAACTTGTTCCCAAGCATCGGGTAACCGCGAAGGAAGGCATCGGCATCCATTCGCTTTTTCCCCTCCATCTGGACAACTTTCAATACCAAACGATCATCGCCCGTGACGCCCGTTTTGACAATTGGGAAACCTCGTTCCGTGTTATTGGCGACTTGCCCCGCGTGCATTCCCCGGCAGGTTTCCCGCTCGGTCAGGACACCGGGGTACTTGCTGTAGTCCCCGCAACGACGGATTTCACATTGATATATCTTGAATGTCCTACCGTCGAGTTTGGTCCAGGCTCCTGGTGACGGCGAGAACGCTCGCACCAGATTCCGAATTCGTTCTGCGCCCCAATGCCAATCAATGGCAGCATCCGAAGGCTGGACTTTGGGGGCTGGCGTGGCTTGGGAATCATCCTGCGGCATTCCCTTCAAATCTCCGCCTTCCAGAGCATCCAGAGTCTCGATCAGCACTTCGGCGCCCAGGTCCGCCAGGCGGTCATGGAGGCTGCCGAAATCGTCATCATCATGGATTTGTACTTCCCGTTGCAGCAGAATGTTTCCGGCGTCAATCGTCTCAGTTAACTGGAATGTGGTGATTCCAGTAACGGTTTCGCCGTTGATCAAGGTCCAGTGGATGGGTGCCGGTCCGCGATATTTGGGGAGCAGAGAGGGATGGACATTGACAGCGCCGTGTCGGGGAATTGCGAAAAGCGATTTCGGGAGAATTCGAAAAGCCACCACCACCAGGATGTCGGGCGACAATCGGCGGATCTGATCCAGAAAGGAATCTGCCTTCAGGTTGGGCGGTTCCAGGGTAGGCAGATTGCGCGTGAGCGCGACTTGCTTCACGGGAACTGGAGCCAGCTTCAAACCTCGCCCGCGGGGCTTGTCCCGGGACGTGACGACTCCCACAACAGTATGGGCACTGTGGAGGAGCCGTTCCAAGGATGGGACGGCGAATTCCGGGGTACCGAAGAATACTACTCGCACCGGGCACCAAATTGTCTATAGGAATCCGATATTACATTTTCGATCAGGCAGGACATTTGCCACCGAAGCACCCCCCTTCAAATTCCCCCCCGGATACCGGCGGGAAGGTCTGATGACCCCCCTTCTTTTCCCCCCTACTACCGTAGGGGGGAATTGACGGGTGTCAGGCGGGGACGCCTGACACCACGGATAATGGACTGCCCCGGTTGCATCTCCCCCGGATACCGGGGGGAAGGCTATCCATACCCTCTTTGGTTCCTCCCTGCTGCGTAAGGGGAAAAGGCGCTCACAAGGGGCTGCACTACGGATTCCGTAGCATAGGGCTTTACCCGCCTCAGGCGGATTCATGCCCGTCAAGGAACGCCCACAAGCCCCTTAGGGGCAAGGGGCTAGGCTACGGGCTAAATGCATTACATATCCATCGACCTGGATACGTGCTTCTGCTCTCTGGCAATCTCCTTCAATTTCCCGGACAATAGAGCCCGCCGTGATGCAGGAATTCGATCAATGAAGAGAATGCCGTCCAGATGATCCACCTCGTGTTGGACGACACGCGCCATGATTCCATCCGCCCTCAGTACTTCGTACTGACCTTTCAGATCGCGATACCTGACCCGGATCCATTCCGATCGTGTCACGGTTTCCCGAATGCCAGGGACGGACAGACATCCCTCTTCATAATCGCATTCTCCCCCACTCTCCAGGATTTCCGGACTGATCATGGCGATCATCAAGGGTTCTTTGTCCTCCTGGGGGAGATTCAAGACAATTACTCGGAATGACTTCCCGACTTGAGGAGCGGCTAATCCCGCGCCGTCTTCGACAACGACAGTATCGAACATGTCTTGCACCAGCCGTCGCAGCTCTGCGCCGAATTCCTTGACAGGATCGGCTTTCCGTCTCAGGATCGGGCTGCCGTATATTTCCACGCGTCGTTCCGCCATGGTGGTTCCACTAATTTACAGGTGATTTCAGGAAAAGATATATCAATCACAGGTGTCAAACGGGTCCTTTTTACACTACTGCATATCCGCTGGCAGACGCCCTCGTCTGCCAGGCACCGTCACACGAGGGCGTGTAACGGCGGTCAGGGTCCTGTCAGGCGTCCCCGCCTAACAGTCATTATTCCGCAGGGTGAGGACACCCCGTGGCACCACAGACACGGGTGTCAAACGGGTCGTTAGACACCACATTGAACCTTGATAGAGTGGCACGGATTCCAGCCCGTGCTTATGGGCAAGATGCCCATGCTACAAGATCCACCATCACACGAGGGCGTGTAACGGCGGTCAGGGTCCTGTCAGGCGTCCCCGCCTGACAGTCATCATTCCGCAGGGTGAGGACACCCTGCAGGACCCAAAGCACCTCTTCTACGAACCGGTTTTCCCGATGTTTTCTTCCACCGACTCCTCGGAAGGGGATACGACACGCCCCACCGAGGAGCGGTCCACATCGACCTTGACATTGTCGGCGATCTTGACGATCAGGACATTGTTGTTTCCTTTAACTCCAACGACCTGACCATGGATCCCACCGGTGGTGACTATGTGATCGCCTTTCTTGACCCCTTGCAGCAATTTCTGCATTGCCTTCTGCCGTTTGGCTTGAGGGCGGATCAGCAACAGGTAGAATATGACGATGATTACGATGAACGGCAGCAGACCCAGAAATCCACCGCCTCCGCCGCCTTGACCGGCGGGAGCCATCAACCAAACGGTTTGCCACATGCAGCCTCCCAGAGTGCTAAGGGGTTCCTATATCTTATTATCGCCATTTTCTCTTGATAATTGCATCATCATCTGTTTCTTCCAGGCGGGAAACTCCCCTGCCTGGATCTTGTCACGGGCGGCTGACATCAGACGATGATACATGGTCATATTGTGCAGAGTTCCCATGCGAAGCGCCAGGATTTCTCCGGCGCGATACAAATGCCTCAAATACCGCCGGCTATAAGTTCGACAGGCATAACACGGGCATCCCTCTTCGATGGGTCTCGGGTCATCTTTATAATGCGCTGCTTTCAAACTCACCCGCCCCCGAAAAGTGAAGAGCGTGGCATTCCTTCCGTTTCGGGTGGGCAACACGCAATCGAACATATCCACACCGCGTTCGATTGCTCCCAACAGGTCTTCCGGAGTTCCCACGCCCATCAAGTATCGCGGCTTATTCTTGGGCAGTGCGTCGGTACAAACGTCCACCACTTGAGACATCGCCTCACCGGGCTCCCCTACCGCTAAGCCTCCGATGGCATATCCTGGAAAATCCATGCCGGCAAGGGCATGGCAGGCTTCGGTTCTTAGTTCAGAATCTGTCCCGCCCTGCGCGATGGCAAATAGAGCCTGAGGATAGCCATAAGGGCTGTCTTGACCCGTCCACTCGTCTTGACAACGCGCAGCCCATTTCAACGTAATCTCATGTGCCCGTTGTAACCGGTCGGGCTCGGCGCCATAGGGCAAGCACAGATCCAGCGCCATGATGATATCGGCGCCGATCGAACGCTGCATCTGGATCGAACGCTCCGGAGTGAAGGTGTGCCGCGAACCATCGATGTGCGACTGGAAAGTGATCGAATCATCCGTGACGTCTCGCAACGCCGCCAAACTATACACCTGGAATCCGCCAGAATCGGTCAACATCGGTCCGTCCCACGCCATGAATTTCTGCAGACCGCCTGCCCGCTCCAAGACGTCCAGACCGGGGCGAAGGTAGAGATGATAGGCATTGCCCAGCACAATCTGCACCTGGCATTGCCGAAGCTCCTCCACGGTCAAGGTCTTGACGGAAGCCTGCGTGCCCACCGGCATGAAGGCGGGGGTGTGGATCTCGCCATGCGCCGTGGCAATTTTTCCCACCCGGGCTTTGCAGCCGGTGGATTCGGCAAGCACACGAAAACTGTAGGGCCTCGACATCCCCTGCACTGACCCTTCTGGGAGACCTAATTCTATGTTCCGTCCCCCTTGAAGCCCAGACCGCAGATGACCCGGTCGATGCAATTATGATCCGGCGTACAGGTGATTTCTTGAAAGGAACTCTGGAGAAGCAAGCGGACCGGATCGGATTGCCCGATGCCTATTTCAAGGCTCACCCCTCCACCCTTGACCAGAATGTCGGGCAACAATTCCGACAGCCGCCGATAGAAAGCAAGACCATCATCGCCGCCGTCCAATGCCGTTCGAGGTTCCGCCTTAACCTCGGGCGGCAGACTGTCCCAATTTTCGGATCGCACATAGGGCGGATTCATGGTGATCCAATGATAGGGCGTTTCAAAGAACTTGGGGATGCGGAAGTCCATCATATCCCAGCGCTCGAAACCAACTCTGTCCAGAAGCTCCCCCCCTTCAATTCCCCCCCGGGAATCGGGGGGGATATTCGACAAGATTCGCGCATTCTCGCGGGCAAGGTCCAGAGCCGTCGACGATATGTCACAACCATGGACGATGACCTCAAGAAGCGATGATGCAATTGCCAGGGCAATGGCTCCTGAGCCGGTACCGATATCCAGAACCTTAAAGTGGACCCCCCTTTTGTTCCCCCCTGCGGATAGCAGGGGGGAAGAACCTGCATCCCGCCGCTCGAATATGCCTTTGATATAGCGGTTAGTGACCTCGACCAGCAATTCGGTCTCCGGTCGGGGCACGAAGACGCCGGGTTTCATCAGCAGCTTAATTCCAAAGAATTCCACTTCCCCCAGGATCCATTGCAAGGGCTCGCGATTCAACCGATGGCGCAGCAGGAAACGGAATTTGTTGACCTCGTCCGGAAGCAGCGGACGATCATATTGGAGATACAATCCCACTCTGTCCAGCCCTAAGACATGCCCCAGCAGCATTTCGGCTTCCAGCCTGGGACTTTCGAAGCCTTTTCTTGAGAGATGTTCCTGCGTGACTCTGAGAAAATCCACCACGGTGCGCGGGGCAGCCTCAGCCTTCGAGGGGCGGACTCTGGTGGCAGGCGGCTTCAGGAAGGCACCTCTTCCAGACGTTCTTGTTTGTCGGCGGTTCGAAGCGCTTCCATCACTTCGTCCAAATCGCCGTTCAAGATGGAATCCAGGCGGTACAAGGTCAGACCGATACGATGATCCGTCAGCCGATTTTGCGGAAAATTATAGGTGCGGATTTTCTCGCTGCGATCACCGTGACCAACCAGGCTGCGGCGCTGTTCGGTGGTTTTCTCCTCGCTTTCCTGGCGAACTTTCTGCAGAATACGAGCCTGCAGCACTTTCATGGCTTTGACTTTATTCTTGAGCTGGGATTTCTCATCCTGACAAGTTGCAACGATTCCGGTCGGGATATGTGTGATCCGCACCGCGGAATCGGTGGTGTTGACATGCTGACCACCGTGACCGCTGGAACGGAAGACGTCGATGCGAAGCTCTTTGGGATCGATATGGACTTCGATCTCTTCCGCTTCAGGCAGCACCGCCACTGATGCCGCTGACGTGTGCAGCCTGCCGGAGCTCTCGGTGACCGGCACCCGCTGCACTCGATGAACGCCGCCCTCGAATTTCAACGTGCCATAGGCATCGTCGCCAGTGACCAGGAAAATGATTTCCTTGAAACCGCCGAGCTCCGTAGGATTCGAATTCAGCACTTCAGACTTGAACCCAGCACGTACGAAATACCTGGTGTACATCTGATATAGATCAGCCACGAACAAGCTGGCTTCTTCGCCGCCAGTTCCGGCACGGATCTCCATGACCGCATTGCGCTGGTCATCGGGATCATCGGGCAAGAGCATGTACCTCAAAGGCGATTCCAGCTCGGCAAGCTTCTGGCGCAATTCCGGCAATTCCTGCCTGGCAAGATCCGCCAAATCGTGATCGCCGTCACGGAGCAATTCCTCGTCGTCCTCGATCTGTTTCTGGAGCTTCAGATAATTCTCGTAGCCTTGAACGATGGGCTCGATATCACGCAGCTCTTTGGCAAGCTCAGAGAATTTCCCGTGGTCGGTCGCCACGTCGGGGCGAGCCATCTCATCGACGATCTCCTTATGACGCCGAGCAATTCTCTCGAGGCGATCTATCATGGCTTGTTTCTCCGGATAGCCCATTCACTGACGTCTTTTCGTGGAGGAGGACCGGGTTTGCCACCGATTCGCCGGATCTGTCGGTATGCTTCCAGCAATTCCTCATCATCCATCATGGCGTAGTGATTGAAGAATGGCACCTGATAACCTGCGGTGTCGGGCAAGAAACTACCGGAATTTGCATCGATCACGAATTCCGGCGCAGGATCATCGCCGCCAACTTCCTTTACGCGTTCAAAATAGGAGAGCAATCCTTCATTCCTAAGCACTACGACCGCCTCATCGTCTTTGTCGGTCTTGAGCAAGAAAAGCCGGTGCCCTTCGGCGGACAATTCGCGCAATACGAAGTCCGCATAACGTCTTATATTACCGGCTCCATCCAGCAATGTTCCCGCAATGCCGAAGTATATGATCATTGGGAAACGGCTTTCCCCATCAAGTCATTTTTCACGGGGATTCGCAGCGTAATCCTGGTTCCAATCCCCAATTTGCTGTCTATATCCCATTGAGCGCCATATTTCAACAAAAGCTCACGGGCATTGGACAATCCAAGTCCGGTTCCGGCAGGCACTCCTTCCCGTGTCTCGATGGGTTTAGTGGTGAAGAACGGCTGGAAAATCCTGGGAAGGTCTTTCGGATCGATTCCGATTCCGGTATCCTCGACCGATAGGAAGATCCAATCATTCTCGTGCCCGGTCACGATCCGCAGGACCCGTTCCTCTACCGAGTGCATGGCTTCTATGGCATTCTTGGCGATATTCATGAAGCTCATGGAAAAGTCGCTGTAGATGCCGTATATCATCGGCAATGTCTCGTCGAATTGGAATTCCTTCACCACCATATCGCGATAGAGCGAATCCCCCTCCAACAATTTCAGATCTTCGCGAATCAAGGCGTTCAGATTCAACAACCGAATATCCTGCCCTCGCTCCTGGCGGGCGATTCTCAGCACATTGGTGAACATGGCGTCCATTTGTTTGCACTGCGCGATGACGCCGTCCAGGTCTCGGAAACCCGGGTTATGCATCTTGGTCATTTCCAGGAAACCGATGATGCCGGTCAAGCGGTTATTCAGATCATGGAAGATCCCCCGGGTCAACTCCCCCAATCGCGTCAAACGCTCCTTGCCTCGGAAGTTCTTGCGGAGTTTCTTCATGCGGACGTCGTTCTCATGAAGAACCGACAACATCTGCAACAGAGTGTGGCTATCAGGCGCTGTCAGTCTCTCAGTCTCAATAGCGAACACGCAGGAATCGAACGAGCGCTGCGATGCGTTCGGTTCGGCAGGATCATAGAACACGGAGACACCGAGGTCCGGGAAATCCCGCTGCACGAGATCGCAGACGAATGCGTCACCCTGTTTCATAGCGCTATCGCACAAAACCCATTCCACAGCTTGACCGGACAGCAGCTTCCTGGCACTGCGATAATCGGCGGCACGGACAAGCCGGGGAAGATTGCCCACCAAATTCCTCTTCAGGCTCTTATATACCGTATCGCTTGCCTCAACCACAAGAATGGCGGGCAGAGGATTTGACGCTGCCTCCGCAGGCATAGCACGCTCGATAGTTCACCAAGACAATCAGGACAGACAGAAGTCGTGGATTAATATAAGAAAACGGGAGTCTAATATCAAGTAGATTCGCAAGATTTGTGATGCGGAGGTGAAGGGACGATTGGAATTTGCGTAAAGGCGTGGGGAGAAGGTTGTAACTTTCGTAACTTTTTCTTACGATTTCAAAAATTTTACTTGCTTTTTTGCAAATTATTTCCTATATTTTGATGGACATGAAGAAAACGTAACCTTTTTTCTTCGAAACGCTCTTTTCCCTTCCTGTAGTGTTCTAAAGCAAACTTTTTGCTTTTTTCTATTGCGTTCTGTTATAGGAAGTGGTATATTGCTTCTCCCTGGACTCTGCCCATCAGGGCGGAGTTACGCCAGAACACTACGTGAAAACAAGGAAGGGAGAAGGCATGAAGAAAAAAGGCTTAATCGCGCTGATGCTTGTGGCAGTGTACGTCCTCTCGTTCGGGGGATATGCACTGACCGTCGAGACGTCAGCGGTAAAGGACACCCTGGAGGTTGTCAGTCTTCAGGGGGCGGATCCGGGAAGTCCGGTATCGCCATTGACAACAATTATTCCTTATCCACCTCCGCCGCCGCCGCCGCAGCCGCCGAGCAAGTAATCGTCGCGTTGATTCCTTGCCCCTCGCGGTGATTTCGGGGGGGGGCAGGGAAGGAATCGACACGGATGTTCAAGTACCTACTGACAGCACTGGTCACGTTGCTGGTCGGAGCGACCATCTACCTGAATAGCTTGGTCTATCCGGAGCTCCAGCCTATCACGCATATCAACCTCGTCCTGTATGCCGGGTTGATATTTTTGTCCCTCCAGGTCATCTCCAAAGACAGTCATTACCGCAGCATTTTCATCAACCTCACGCTGTTTTTCCTCATCAACATCGTTCAATCCACTGCCTTTACGCTGAATCGCATTTTTGGTGATGTGGACTCATCGGTGCAGTATTACGTCCGTTGGGTCATGTTCATGAACCTGACGGTCCTGTTCACCGTGGTATTCGTCGTCTGCAAATATCGTCTGGTCCAGAAAAAGACCCTTAGCCTATATATGATCACCGCAGGCATCGTCCTGCCGATTTGGCTGCTATCTTACCTGCCGTTCCTGACCAACATCAATTACCTGTACACCACCGGGAATCCCACCGGGGATTATTACCAATTCTACAAGCCTCTGTTTTCCCGGTCGATGTTGATCGATTTGGCGGCGTTGGTCGCCATCGGCGTGTTTTTCTATGCCAAATTGCGCCATGATCATGCTTTCGGGTATTATCTGGACACGTTGATGTTTGGATTCTTGCTGCTGGTCAGTTTCGAGATCCTGCACCAGTTCAGCCACATCACCAACAGACTTTTGTTCAACCTTGGGCAGTATGCGACGTGCATGGTATTGATTTTCATGGGATTTTCCCTGGTGCTGCGATACCGCTTCATCAGCGGACACGCGGGAGCTTTCTATGAATCCCAAATTCTTTCTGACAGCCCATTTGTTGATCATAGGCCTGGTCTTTTTGATCGCTTTATTCGCTGGAATTTCTTTAATACGAAAGCGATTAAAAAGGGGATATTCCTTGAAGTCCCCAAAGGCGAGTACCGACCCAAAATCTAAAGGCAGTGCATCCGAGGATCCCCTGGAATCCACCAGGGATTCAGAGATGTGAGTGAGGGTGAAATTATGGACACCAGAGAACGTATGGAATCGGGCGTGGGGTTCGAGACGCTGGTTGCAAAGAGCAAGGCAATGAAGGAGTTGGTGGAGAAGTTGCACAAGTGCGCCGCTTCCAACCGGAACGTTTTCATCTATGGCGAAAATGGGACCGGCAAGAAACTCGTCGCCAACATCATCCACAATCGAAGCGCCAACCGAGGGAGACCGCTCATTCGGATCTCGTGCGCGGCGATAACGCCGGACCTAGTGGACGTCACGCTATTCGGAGACGAATATTACGGCAAACCGGGCAAATTGGAAGAAGCGAACGGCGGCACTCTGCTTCTGGAAGAAATCGCTCACCTGACGCCTATCGCGCAGTCCAAATTGCTACAAGTTCTCGAAGAAGGCACGATTGAACGTCGCAGTGGCGCCCCGCTGCCGGTGGATTTTCGGATTATCTCCACCTCGTCGGCGCTTTCGGAAACCAAACTGGACGAATTCAACTTCCAGAAGAACCTGTTCTTCAAGCTCAATACCCTTCCTTTGCGGATGCCTTCGCTTCGGGAACGAGTGGAAGATATCCCGTACCTGGCGAACATTTTCGTTACCGAGATCTGCGCTCAAGAGCGAATCGCAAAACCGTCGATCCCGTTCCACTATCTGGAACTGTTGATGAAGGTGGAATGGACGGGGAATATCATCCAGCTTCGCAATCACCTGGAAAGCGTGATCGTCCTGTCGGACGGGGAATTCGATCCCGAGACCATCTACTCGCAGTTTGAAGTGCAACGACAAGCCGATCCCGCCGCGTTCCTCAAGATTCTGTATGACAGAATTCGCAGCGGCGAGAAGGTCGTGCTGGACTCGGTCTTGTCGGAAATCGAGTACAGCCTGGTCAAAAAGTCGTTGGAATATGCGGACGGCAATCAGTCGCGGGCGGCGAAATTGGTGGGCTTGAACGAGCAGAAAATTCGTCGCATCATGAGCAAACACGGCATGAAATTGAAGCGGAGCAGATAAATTTCCAAGGTAGCGTTCCGGGGAAACCTAACCGCCGATCCATTAGATGGACCGGCGTTTTTCATATAGAGCGCGCAGGCTTGCCTGCCCCTCATGCTTGGGAGCAAGAAATCAACGGGTTACAGTCGGGTGTGCTATTGCACTGTGAACTTCTCGTCAACCTTCACGCCCTTGGCATCTCCGCCGGTCGTGACCACAACCAACCAGTAGGTCGGGGGACTGTCGTTAGTGTCCTTCACCAGGACAAAATCTCCTTCTTGGTAGTTATCCGGGATATCGACCGGATTCTGAGAGTGATCATTAACCTGGTACATGCCGCGATACATGCCGGCTTTCAGGTATCCGGCGGTTTCGACGTCTTCATCTACCAAGAGTTGTTTGGTGACCTGCACATCACCTTCAAAATAGCCTGCCTTCCCGGTCCCGTTCGCTACTTTGCCGTATATGGCATGTTTATCGTTATGGCTATTATCGATCTCGGCGTAAATCCCATTGCCCTCCCCGCGATGAAAGACCTCGATCCCATTGCTATCATTGGCAGTGCTGTCCAATCTCACGATCATGCCCTGACCCTGCGCACAATCGATGTCAATCACTGTACCTGGTCCATCCATCGAACCATAGATTCGATGCTCTTCGATGATTGGACCATTTCCAGCCTGCCACACGTCCAAGGCACTGGCAATAGGTTGTCCCTCTCCTCCGGGATGAAGTCTCTTAACCACTACGGCATGCCCCTCGCCATTGCTGCTAACACGAAATGGCTCCGGTGTGGTGTTGTACATGTCGTTAAGAAAGAAGTTCGCCAGCTTTGCATCGTGGCGACCCTGCAAAGTTGTCACAATGGCAGAATAACAGTATCCATTTCCGCCGGGATTGTAGGCTGCAAAGCCATTCCCAGTTGTTCCGTTTGTGGAGCATGCTATGGCTGTACCCCCGTTACCGTTCAACACACTAGTGAGTGCAATTCCAGTATTATTCTGGTCAGTGAGAGCGATCCTTAGTCCGTTGCGCGCACCCGTTCCGGTGTTTTGAAAGTGCGCAATATACGCACCGGACAGGCTCGTGGCAATCAGCACGGGCATGGTTCCATTACTGCTGTTGGAGAATTTTGCGGCAACTGAACTGGCATTCGAAGCGAGTCCACAAACCCCATAGCCGGCACCATTAGCCTTCCCAAACACCGCGTAGCCCACTCCGTTATGTTCGCCGAAGACCGCGGCAGTCTCGCTCGCGCCACCTGAGATCCCGTGGACCGCATGCCCATTGCCTTCCACGAGCACGACGTCAGCAGTTCCTGAGGTCTTGGTGAAGTGCCCAGCGTAGGCATATTGGGTCTGTTGAGTATTAGCCACCTCAAGCATTGAACCCCCGCTTGACCCCTCCAACCACATACCGTGACCCGATTGGACATGCTCGGCACGGAATGCAGCCCTCACACCCGCGCCTCCTTGATAGCCGTCATATACGTAGACAGCACTTGACGGTCCGGCGTAATATATGTCGATCGCATGACCAGCAAAGGACTGATTACTGCAATCTATTTTTACTCCGGCACCATAGTCTCCCTCAGTTTGCAGATACAGTATGGGCCATGTATCTGCGTTGTTGGTTGACTTGAACAACCTGATACAAGAACCGATGCCATTATTGCGCAACGACAGCTGATACTGATCCTGGTTCACCAAATAGTAGCACGGGATATCTTGACAGATCTCCTGACAAAGAGCCGATCCCAGCATCAGCATCGCGCAAGCAGCAATCAAGATAATCATCAATAAGTTGCGATCGTTGTTCATTTCCCACTCCTTTGTTATCGACCTTCTTGGCTTGCCCGCTCTTGGTCCCAAGGTATCACGGACGAGACACCTTAAAGGGCACCTGAACCCCGGCGGGGGGCATAACAATATCGAAATACTGGCTGCACCCATGCGTCCAGCCATTGAACACGCCGCCTCCATCTCCTACAAAATTCCCCGTTTGCTCCTCGAGGATCGGGCCAGAAATGGCCCAAATATCGATAGAGAACCGGCCCGGGAACATGGTGTCGATTTGGGCAATTTGTGCCGCCGACGGAAACAGTTCGTTGACGGAATAATCCACCCAAGTGTCCGCAGTGATCGATACATACGACTGGAAAAAGTGGTTGTAGTCGCCGAAAACGCCATAGTAACCATATTCCACCGTAGCCCAAATATAGTACCCATTAGTATGACTGGCCGCGCTCCACGTGACCGTCATATTTTCGCCAACATACAGCACAAAGTTTTCAGGGTCGGGGGAGGTGATTTCGAACGAATCGGGCATGGTAATGGCGGAGGTCGCCAGCCTTGCCACACCATCTTCCGTGTATCTGACTTCGAGGATCGCTTGGTCACCCGCTCGGATTGGGAAAGTGTTAGTTGAAAACTCCAGAGGAATCCCACTGCCCTCATAGGGAATCGCGATCCCGTTGATAGAGACTTCGGGAATCACGTCAAGATTGTAGATCGTAACGTCAGCATTGCCCGTGGTGTCTTCCGGAGAATCGCCGATCGCGGCGGTTTCGACTTTGGCGCCGATAAACACTTCAGGCACACCAGGGGGTCCCGCAGGTCCTCGGTCGCCTTCGCACCCCATCGCGAACAGAACAAAAAATGCCACAACGCCCGCCATGGCAACTCTTGAAATTACACCACACATCTTAACCTCCCAACTTCTGTCTTTGTTCACTTCTTGATACCATAATATAATCACCATTTTTCGCTTTGTCAAGTACAAGAAAGATTAATTGCCCATTGTGGTCGTGCCGGGTGAGGACACCCCGCACCACAATTACCGTAGATAAGAAGCCGGAGGGAACTCCTCCAGCAGCTCATCTGTGCTGAGAGGCTGGGATTCAAACCGAGGGTCTTCTATCATGGTCAGAACCCGACGGGTTGGCATCAAATTTCACGAACCCGGAAATCTTCCGGCGAAGGCATTTGCCCCATTGGCGTGTCCAACGACAGCGTATGAATTGTTGGCACTTGACTCTCCCAGTATCGCGATCGAAGAGGAACCGCTGGAGATGACATTCATGCCGTCCGAACCTGCGGAGGTAGATGTATTCTCTATCATCACAACCGGACATGCCCCATTCGTCCTCTTGAAATAGGCAGAGTATCCGGAGGAGGTTGAGGCACTCGCGTTCTGGGCAAATATAGTTGCATTAGTAGAGTTCGCGCTCCAGGCTCGTATGGCATTTTGATTTCCGGTGCCAGTGGAAACGTTTACTCCTATTCCCTCGCCACCGCTCATCTCCACATTGATTCCGTCACCGCCCGCAGATTGTTGGATCTTTAGGCCTGGACCCGTGCCGTCGTTGTCGATCAGCACGCAGCCAATGGTGTTTTCGGTATCGAGCATGCCGAACTTCGCGGTCCACGTATCGCTTATGTTATGCCAATAGCTGTCCACCTTCAGTATAGGGGCATTAGGTTCTTCGTCCGGACCGGCGCCGTTTACCCCCTCGAGGAAGAGCACGCCATAGCAATACCTCCCATTGCCATCGTACACTACTTTAAGCTGGTAAGCCTCGTTTACCTGGCAGTGCCAAGTCTCTCCGCAGTGGTCTTCCTGCCCAAAGCAGTGAGTCAAGCCGAGACCGCAGAGGGCAAGGACACAGAGGACAGTTGACCTGAAATAGCATGCGCACTTCATTATCGACCTCCCGCTACATGGATTGATGGTTGTTGCTTCATTGATATGGGCATAGGAACGCTAAACTCCAGCGACCACCGGGTGCTCCTCGCCCCCTTTCAAAGCTACCCGGCTCATTCTGATTGCGTCCACGCGAGCTCTGCTGTCCAGTGTCGCTGACGCCCTCCCAATGGAAAGAATAAACTCCGCCATACGTCCATCCCGTAAAGAATCCCGTTCCGTTACCCTGCACGTTGCCGGGATCCATGGGCAGGATGGGTCCAACAATAGACCACAGATATAGGTTACACCCACCCATATCGATCTCCTCTATACTGCCTGGATCGGGAAAGAACTCGCCGGGAGCAAAAGTGATTTGTGTCTCAGCCGTAATCGTGTCGTGCGTGAAAAGGAAATCCTCATAGTCACCTTGATGGTTCCAGTAAAAGATGTTGACCGAGAGTTCGATAAAGTATGCATTGGCGCCCCCTGAGGCGCTCCACTCAAATGTGACAGTATCGCCGAAGGCCGGAGTCGAGTCCGGGGCAATCAGCGAAAACGCCGCGGGCAACGTTATATCCGATTCCGCCGCGCCGAAATCGCTGTATGTAACAGAAAGGAGCGCGTGCTCCCCCGCCGTTATTGGAAGGTCTTCCAAGAAAAAGAAGGGCAACTCGTTGTGCTCGCTGGGTCGGTAGGTATTGCCGGCATAAGGGATCCCGATGTTGTTTATTTCAACCCGCGGAATATGGTCGACACCGAAAATGTAGACGGTCGCGTCTCCAGTTGAATCCGATGATCCCCCAGCTCCCGCCGTTTCAATGGCAGCCACGATGAAAGGCAACGCTTCGCCGGCTGGCCCCGCAGGTCCTCGGTCGCCTTCGCAACCCACGGCGCAAAAAATAAAAAATGCCACAACGCACGTCATGGCAACTCTGGAAATCACACCGCACATTTTGACCTCCCAGCTTTTCTGCTTGTTGACTCCTCGACGCCTTAATATAATACAGATTTTTCGTTTTGTCAAGTAAAAGAATCGATCACCTATCATCATGATATCAGGAATGTTACATGCGGCACACGCAGGTCCGGTTCCCATGAAACATGACCAAACAGAATATATTCACAACCGGAATCCTATACATTCCCAGTGTTTCTTGTTCGGGTACTGAGCAGAGTTACGAACGATCCGAACACGGTTGCCAATAGCTGCAGAAATGGCGATATGAAGATCATCAGGACCAACCAGGCGATGAAACTGAGTCTGGGATCAAATAGGATGAAGGGATGCCCAAAATTCTGAAAATCCATATCTGGATCCCAGATTTTGGGCACCAGGCTTCCCCACAATATTGCCATCAGTACGAACGTCACGCCGGAAGTGATGATGGCGTACTTCCATATTCCGAAATACACCTGCCGCAAAGGCTCGGCGCTGGCAGATGCACGCCTGACGATATACCACCCCACCGGAAACCCCAGCAGTATGCAGAAAATCGGCACTCCCATTCCTAAGCCGACACAGAGTACATCTGCCAATAAGTAGATGAGCGCGGCGATTCTTAGGTCCAGTCTCAGGAGTTTCTGCACAGTGCGATTTCGCAAAAATAACGCTACTTGACCAGGAGCAGCTTCTGGGTCTGCTGGAAATCGCCGGAGGTGAGGCGGGCGAAGTATATTCCAGATGGTAGATTGGTCCCATTGAAGATGACTCTATGGACTCCCGCAGATTTCCAACCACTGACGACTTCCGCAACCTTTCTACCCAGCAAATCATAGACTTTCAGTTCAACTGCACTGGCAAGTGACAAAGAATAGGTAAGCACGGTGGTTGGATTAAATGGATTAGGGTATGGCTGCGATAGGGCGAATCCACGCAGAATCGTGACGGACTCAGTATGATTTACACCTGTTGCAACGGAATGGTCCAGCACCACAAATTCGTCATCAGCCGCTATATAGGAATAGTCTCCATCCACCGCGACACCATAGGCATCATCTTCCAGTTCGTAATAACCTGTTTGTATCAGTGTGTCTGGATTCGTAACATTGATAACTTTAAAACCATTCCAATAGCAAGCCCCATAGAGATGATTTCCCACCACTTCAATATCATGCCAGGCGCCTCCGAAGAGACGCGCTACTTGCACTGGATTATTGGGATTGGAGACATCGATGGCATAAAGCCCATGACCGGAAGCTGCAAGATAGGCAATGTCACCTACGACTGCTACGTCTCGTGCCTCACCGTCAGGGAAAACACCAACTGTGAAAGGATTGGTTGGGTCCTCCACATTCAGGATCACTAATCCATAATTGTCAGCAGCGGCATAAGCATACCTCCCGTTTATCTCGATGTTTTGAGTCATTCCACCAATGTTGAACATGTTGACCAATGAAGGACTGTGCGGATCAGAAACATCAACAATCATAAGTTCGTACTCTACGGTTCCAAGATAAGCTATACTTTCAAAGACTTCTATCCCAGTCAAATCGTATATATAGAAAGTTTCACTAACCATGAAAGGCTCCTGAGGATTGGAGATGTCGATTATATAGAAATAGCCGTCGTCATTATAGAAATTCTCATCACTTACCATATAACAATAATTGCCCTCAATATCCATTGCTTTCCAGCCATCCCCCACATCACAGTTTGTTACAAAAGATGGGTTTTGTGGTAGGGTTATATCAAAGACGCAAAGCCCCATATTCTCGTTCGCCACGAAAGCACATCCGTTCGATAGAATCACTTCTTGATTGACTCCAACTCGATTCAGACTACTCACCGTCGCTATATTCAATGGATCGCTAATATCCAGAATCGTAAGCCCCGATTGCCAACCGCCCACGTACGCCAGACCGTTTTCCACCGTAATACCGTGGGGATATGATACTATACTGGAGGACCCAAGCAGAACGGGAGTGCCCGGATTTGATACATCCACCACCGAAAGCCCTTCAGTAAAGTCGGTAACATACATGGTACTCCCCACCACGAAAACGTCCCCGGGTTCGAAGAAATTGCCCATGAGACTGACCTGTACCACATTGTATGGGTCAGTCACATCATAAATATAGATCCCATAATAATTTCCGAATGAAGCAGTACACAAATAATGGTCGAAAATCTCAGCACTCGTGACATATTGCTCGGTGCCCAAAGAATCGACTATTAATGGGTCTGAAGGGTCGGTAATATCAATGACAAACAATTGCCCACCCCACCCACATTCGCACTCCGAATAGGTGACATAAGCATAATTCCCATACAAAGCGATTTTGTTGGTGCCAGGGTCCCATCCGCCTAAAGGAAGATATCCGGTTTCCGTCGGATTAGCAGGATTTGACACATCAACAATCCTGAAACCCTGCCATCCATCCGCTAAATAGACATAATCGTTCCTTGCCTCCAACCCGTGTGCATGTCCTGCTGTGTTGTAGCACCCAATTTCGAACGGATGATACGGATCAGACACATCGATGGCACGCAATCCGCAGGTGTCGTCGGCTACATAGGCAATATTGCCTGATAGCACAATTTCTTCCACAAAGCCTGGAGTATTGCAACAACCCACCTCTATGGGGTCTTCCGGATCAGACACGTCGAAAATATGCAAACCCTCCGCTCCGGCAGAGGCATACAGATAGTTCCCGGATTTGACCACCTCGTTGAGACCATCCCAGAAAACGACCTCAGCCACCATGCTGACGTTTAGACTGTCCTGACTGCGGACCAGATTCCCAGCAGACGCCATCAGGACAGAGGCGAGGGCAATACAAACGGCATGTTTCATGGCAGTCCCTCCTGTGATAGAACATTAGTGGGTGATACAATCCCCATCCATTCAAGTCCAACCGGAAAACAAGCCTGTTATCGCCAGAGTCGTGCGGATCCAGCGTTTCGGCGATTCGCATCAGGAGACTTTCGGACGCTATGGAAGTCTTGGGTAATGGGTCGCGTGCTAATATACTAACGATTTAGTCCAAAGTCAAGACCCAGTGCACAAAAAACCCAAGAAACGGATGTTACTTGGGTCATTTGCGGAGAGGCTGGGATTCGAACCCAGGGTCCCCTTTTGGAGGACACACACTTAGCAGGCGTGCACCTTCGGCCTCTCGGTCACCTCTCCGAAGAAGTTGCCAAGTTACAGGTTTTTAAGCTCGTAATTTATTATATTTTTACTAGATAGTTAAGTGTAAGGCCATTATAGGTTTCTTTTCAAATTGTTGGAACAGCGCAAGTGATCATTTCAAAGCAAGAGGGTCTAAGCCATACTTATTTGGTCCTTGGGTACCCTTCTTGAACAATATAAACAATCCAAAGATGATATTCAAGCCTGGAACGATAAAAAACAGATAATACCAGCCCGACTTATCCAGATCATGCAGCCTCTTAACGGTAATTGGAGAAAAAATAACAAAGGATATAAGAAGAAAGGGACCTTCAATCTCTTTGTAACTTGAGGGACTGCTCGATACTGAGACAATAAGAACCAAGAACAGAATAACAGTGACAAATAGGGTAGCAAGGATATACTTCGCTCGGTTGTATCGTCCTGAGAAAGAGAAGATGAACGGATGTGCTCTGGTCTCTAAATGTGTAATTGCCTCGGCTTCATCAGCTCTTTCCTCAACTACTCTATTACCAAGAAAATATTTCCCACTACATTTATCCAAGAATTTCGAAGTGTAATTCTGAACATTTTCATGTATTTCTGAGCATGCGCCTGTTGCAGGATTGTAATTATTGCAGAGGGGACAATAGTCATCCCAGTGAATAGACCCTTCCGTAGACTTTTCCATAGCCTCCATCCTCCGGTTCATTAGGTCCTGTCAGCTTTTTCTTGCGCTGTTTTAACCGACGCCGGACAGCCAATTTGTCTTCCCGCGCTTGCTTGTCCGCCTATGGCGGAATGCGGGATCTAAACTGGATCCCTGCTTTCGCAGGAATGACTCATATGAGATTGCTTTGCTTCGCTCGCAATGACAGATTTTCTGATGGCAATCGACCAGCGGAGGACGAGGGACTCGAACCCCCATGGGCTTGGAAGCCCGGCGGTTTTCAAGACCGCTGCCTTACCAATTAGGTCTAGTCCTCCTCAGGTGGTGTCAGGTGTCAACGAATCGCGATTCCCCACTTGACACCACTCAAATTCCAAGATCCAAGCACCAAATTCCAGACAATGTCAAGTCTCGAAATCTCAAATTCCAAACAGGTGTCTCCGTCACACGAGGGCGTGCGACGGCACGCGCGATCCTCTGAGTTTGGTCTGTCAGGTACGGACACCTGACACCACCTTCAACCCACAATATAACAAAAAGCCGGTTAGGAATCAAGTCAAAATCCAGCGATTCTCAAAACCGGCTAATTCAAATCGAGTTGGGGAATTACTTATGTCATCATTCAATCACTGCTTTGACATTGTAAAACCGCATCCGTTCGTTCAGGGCGCTGGAATCGGTGAACGATGAATCAGGTGGTGACACGGAACCGATGGAATCCAACGATGTTGGTTCAAATGGAGGACTTTCCGTCGAACTCAGGATCACATAGTAGGATACAGTGAGCGGATTGCCTGAAGTATCTGAAACCACGGGCGACCAGGACAAGACGATACCATTCCCTGATCGTTCGATGATCAAGTCGCTGATTTCTTGCGGTATTCGTGGGCTACGGAAGAAGCTCCTTGTTTCAGACCAATCAGACCAATTGGGGACACAATCCGCAGCTCTGACACGCCAGCAATGCCAACCCACAGAATACGGACTGGTCAAGGTATCGGCTGTTCCCGTGATCATTGAATCATTCACGACAAGTTGGGTGAAACCACTGTCAGTAGACACTTGCAGGTGGTACTTCACCGCATCTGCCACCGGACTCCAGGACAGGGGGACGGGTTCTTCCACAAAGACCGTGGAATCTGCTGGAGACATCGGAGTCGGCAAGGGCATGGGAGGGGTGGTAAGATTCAGAGTATCGGAATATGGTGAGTTGCCACCAGCATTGTAATTGCATACTCTGAATCGGAATTGGGTATTGGCAATTAGCATGGTATCGGCAAACAATTCGTCACCACCGAAATAAATAGCAGTCCAGATAGTATCGGGAAGCATCTGCTTGTAGATAATAGAGCCTAATGCAGTCGTAGATTGCGTTTGCCATGTGAACGAAATCTCTCGCTGAGATTGTACTTGACCAGCGAAGTCGGTTGGCGCAGATTGCGGAGGAATCATCGTCATCAATGTATCAACCAGAGGCGCAACCAAACTATCGATTAATCCATCACCTTCATAGTCAAACTCAATGTCACTAGTGGATGTAGGGTCGAAGCTGAAGCTTGCGGTGGAATTGACTACCACTCCAAGGCTATCGTAAGCGCTATTATAAATAGCTTCTTCGTCAAGAACTGATGGACATAAACCAGCGAAATATATCAACCCATTGCTTTTACTTTCGTATTCAACATCATAGGTCAAATCCTCAGGGAGAAAGCATTCAAGCTCTGTACTGTCGGTTATGATTGTTCCGGGAATTTCATTAAAGAATACGCCATCCCATAAACCCACCCTTCTACCAAATTGGTCAGTGATCATTATATTATCAGGGGTATCGGATCCCCCAAACAACTTTGATTTCAAAGATGAGAATAGCCTTTTCCCAGATTGGTGTAGATATTCCACCACTTCATATGAAGCACTGTTTACAAGCGCCCAGAATGCAGGCCAACCATGCAGGTATTCTGGATCCATGGATGAGAAACTTACATAATCGCCATACGATCGAAAAGAGATTGGATCGAGGTACACGTTAATTACGATATTAGCATCATTTGGATAATTCACGTCATATATCGAGATATTGGCATTTGTCGGATGTTCTTCTAGTCTATAGGCCACTATTGCATGTCCTACGCTGCCGTTTGCATTCCGCATTTGAAGAACAACCGGATGGTTCAGTAGGATACTCCCCATCACGTTATTATACGTATCATTTTGATTCTGGTCATGCAAAAATATACTGACCAGAATATTGACAAGTTGTATGTCTCCTTGATAAGTGAGAATTGCTGGTGAAGCTTGATCTTCTGTTAGCATCCGTGTATAAGGAAATCCATAAGGGATTAGACCTGGGTGATGGGAATAAACGATAGAAGACGTAGCCATGCCCCAACAGTCTCCATAATAAGAACAAAGTCGAAATGGATCAAGGTGAAGTAGTACTGCAGACATGTTATCTATCATGTTCCCAGATTTAAGCAGTTCCTCAAGTGGTCTGCGATAAATGAAACTTGTATTTGCGAAACTATAACTATCTTCCCAGAAATTAAAGGTCGTGGAATCTAGCTGATAACTCTCGCCAGAGAGAAGCACTTGTGGCGAACTGCTGGCATTTGATGTAAATGTAACCACGGCACTGTGCTCTGCGACGATTGTTGGGGCGAAGCGAAATCCTAATCCTGGGTATTGTTGCTGAGGATTCAAGTGGATTCCACCGGCAGGGAAATTAGTGCACGAGAATTGAGATGATGAAATATTTACTGCGGTTATATCCAAAATCGCGTTTCCTGTATTCGTTATTGTCGTGGCGTTCCAAAAGGTATTATGACCTACTTGTGTTTCGGGGAACATGTACCCTTCCGCCGGTGAAAAAGTAAACGAAATAGTGAGCGGGGTTAAGGCAATGTTCTGCGTGGTGGTTTGTCCGGCGGTGACGGTCAAATTAGGGATGCTGGTTGGGAGATAGCCATTGGCTGATGCCGTAACTGTATAGGTTCCTGGTGTAACTCCGGTAATCTCATAGAAGCCTGAGGTTGATGAACCGTTAGGGTCTGAATAAGTCCCACCGGGACCGCTGGCTTGGACTGAAGCACCTGCGACAGAATCACTGGTTGCTGCATCCGTGACATAACCCGAAATCGTGCCAAGGGGCGAACCAAGCCGAACTAAATAGATATCAAGCTGCCCGTAAGTATAGGTTGTGGTATGTCCTGCAACGATGTACCCGCCGTCACTTGTTTGGTGGATAGCACTTGCTTCTTCCGAATTGGCACCACCGATAGTCTTACTCCACAAGAGACTACCCAATGAATCTACTTTTATCACCCATACATCGCTACCCCCAGACCCGTAAGATGATGTGCGTCCAGCTACTACGTACCCACCATCATCAGTCAGGTCTACGCTGAAACCAAATTCCTCGCCGCTCCCACCATAGTTTTTGGTCCAGATAGTATCTCCTGCAGAATTCGTCTTGATCAGATAGATGTTTCCCCCTACGCCAAAGGACTCGGTTAGACCCGCAATTATATACCCCCCGTCGTTGGTCTGTCTAATGCTATACCCCTCGTCCTTACCACTTCCGCCATAAGTTCGATTCCATCGCATGTTACCGTCGGAATAGGTTTTCACTAACCAAACATCGCCGTTCACTTCATAGGATTTAGTTATACCCGCCATGATATACCCACCATCGCTGCAAACGTCAACAGAGCTACATTGCTCATAATTGCTGCCACCGAAGTGGTTATTCCATGTCATGTTACCATTCGAGTCTGTCTTAATCAACCAGAAATCATAATTGCCGTAGGTATAAGAGCGCGTTGTTCCACCGATGATAAACCCGCCGTCTACGGTTTGCCTTAGACTCCAACCATAGTCCTGGTCTCCACCCCCGTATACTCGCTCCCATAGCATGCCCCCGCTGGCGTTTAGTTTGAACAACCAGCCTTGTGTGGGGAGGAGAAGTATTGGGCGTTTCCCCCCCACGACAACATAGTCGCCACTGGGGATTTGAATCACTTCCATTGCATAATCCTCGTCTCCCATACCAAAAGCCTGGCTCCACACCGGGGTTCCACTTGAATTGGTCTTTATGATATACGCATTGTCGCTGGGAACACCGAAAGAATATGTTTCTCCTACTATGATAAAACCTCCATCACTAGTCTGCTTCACATCGTTTCCCAATTCGTCGGCACTGCCTCCGAAGTGATTGGTCCATAAGGTATCGGGGGGCTGGGCGTTACTAATGGATACAGTCAAGGCAAGCAAGGAAAGTGCAGCCAGCAGGACATTAATGCATAGCTTTTTCATGGCAAACCTTTACAGCTATTAGTTGAAACATCCACCTATCAATCCCGATAAGATTTTCCAGTACTTTCCTGTCTTTCCGGTTCTATCCAATAAAAAAGCACAGGCTGACCGCTTCCTTTGGAAGGGTAGCGATCCCGCTGTGCCTTCGACTTGCAAGCCCAATCTGTCGGGTTTCGCCGGAACACGACTTTTCCCGACCGACGGGGACTGTCGAGTGCAGAGACTCGACAGCACCTGATCCCGACCTACTGTCTCGCCCGACAAGGCGGCTCATGCGAACTCCATGAGCCATTCTGTCTCCCCTCACGATTTTCTTGCCCAGATTGTCGGGGTTCGCCGTAGGCGTCCTTTCGGACAAGGGAACCCGACCTACGCCGGAATATTCGTTGCTGCCAAGTTTCAAGCGAAGCGTAACGTGGCGGAAACCAGCCCAATTTGTCAGGTTCACAGGGAACCTGACCTACACGCTGTCGAGTACGGAGACTCGACAGCACAACAACCTGACCTACAAGCAACAAGCTGAATATAATAATTATGCTTGATTAAGTCAAGAGAAAAAACACGATTCCATAATAATTTCATGGTGTCAGGTGAGGACACCTAACACCACCCGATTAATTTTATAGTATCAGACCAGGGCACCTGACACCACCTCACTGTCCGAGATTGCAAAAACCTCCGCCGTCATACGCCCTCGTGTGACGGAACAACAAGGACTTAGCTGGCAGACGAGGGCGTCTGCCAGCGGAATTTCAATATTGTCCGACACCCTGATGGCACCTGACACCACCTCTCCTGCGCGAATTTACCGTGTCAGGTGAGGACACCCGACACGACATTTGACACCACACTTAGTTTTATGCTGGGGCTTGTGACACCACCACAATGTTTTCTCTTGCCTTTGCCGTTTTGCGTGCGTATATTTAGGAAAACGCACAGAATGCCTATGCCCATAATCACCAGATACCTCCTGAAAGAACACGCGGCTCCGTTTTTCTTCAGCCTGATGCTGATTATTTTCATCTTCGTGCTGAATCTGCTGTTCCAGATGCTGGGGAAAATCGCGGGCAAAGGGCTGGAACTCCATACCATCCTGGAATTCTTTTTCCTGAATCTGGCGTGGATCATCGCCATGGCGGTGCCGATGGCGGTGCTGGTGGCGGTGTTGATGTCCTTCGGACGATTTTCGGCGGATAATGAAATCACAGCATTGAAGGCGTCGGGCGTAAGTCTGTATCGACTGGTCCGACCTTTGATGATCTGGGCAGCGATTCTGTGCGCTCTGTTGATCCTGTTCAATAATGAAGTCTTACCCTATTTCAACCACCGTTCTCGCCTGCTCCGGGCTGACATCCGCCGCAAACGTCCCACATTGATCATGGAACAGGGTATTTTCCTGTTCGATATTCCCAAGACTGTGCTGTACGCGCGCAAAGTCGAACCGATGACGTCCACCATGGAAGACGTGGTCATCTATGACGAAAGCGAAGACAAAGTCCAGACGACGATAACCGCCAAGCGCGGCGAATTGAAATTCTCCAACGAACAGGAGACCTTTTTGTTCACGTTATGGGATGGGGAAATCCACCGGGAGAATATCGGGGAAAATACGTATCAGAAGACCATTTTTGAACGAGCCCTGTTTCGGATTGACGCCCCCGACATGATTTTGCAGCGTTCGGAAAGCGAATACAGAAGCGACCGGGAATTGTCGGTGGGCGAGATGCGGCAAAAAGTCAAGGAACTTGCGGCTCATCCTGAAAAAAATCAGCGGCTGATCGATTCCTATTTGGTGGAAATCCACAAGAAATACTCCATCCCGGTGGCATGTTTAATATTCGTGTTATTGGGCGTTCCGCTTGGGATTCGGGCGCATCGAGGTGGAATAGGCGTTTCAGGCGGATTGAGTGTCTTCTTCTTCCTGTTATATTGGGTGTTTCTGATTGGTGGTGAGGATTTGGCGGATCGGGATTATGTGCATCCCGCGGTGGCGATGTGGGCGCCCAATGTGGTAATGGGAGTCTTGGGTATGTACCTGACGTTGCGGAGTGTCAAGGAAGCGACGTTTTTCCAGTGGGATAGAATAGCTCGGCTGTTCTCCAAAAGAAATCGACTTTCGGCAAAAAAAGTGGCAGAAAACTCTTGACTTTGATTCTGTTAGTTATTATGTTACTAACAAGAAGATAAGCTAAGTAGCGAGGTCCTTGACACTTCCTACTGCTACGAAACCCGGATGCACTAACGGAGAAGAGTATGGAAATTTCCATTATCCTAAAAAAATTAGCTGCGGTATCAAAGAGCGTGAGAAAAGACCTCGAAGTCTGGAATCTATATGATATCGAAAAGCAGAACCGTAAGATACAGGAATGCATCCAACAATTGCACGGGCAGTCCGATAATCTGAACAATCAGATACAGGAAGTGCGAAAACGCTTGTACCAACCAAAATATGCCGTGGATTTGGAAAATGCGATGCGTGAAAAGAAATTACCGATTCAAGGAGAATTTCCATCATATACATTAGGTTCCTGCCAGCTAGAATTTCGAAAGTCGACTGAAACGATGACTCTGCGGTATGGTGATGATGTTCACGAGTTTCCGATTCTTGAACCAACAACAATTGCAGACGAAATTCGATCCTTCTACGACGGCATTGTAAACAAACCTTTTAATGCGCGTTATTTCGCGCAGGACCTTCTAAGTGCATATGAAATGGCTAACCAAGCAATCTATAGAAAGGGTAAAATTCAGTGGGGAAGAGTGGTCTCTTTGAAAAAAATCTATCACCTCCTTACAATCAGACGTTCAAGTCGCAAAGAATATCCCGAACCTCAGTTCGTCTATGAGCTGAGTCGATTCAGACAAAGCGAAATGATACTCAACAATTATTTGTTTGAATTAAGTCCACCAAGGGATGTGAGCACAGCTTATGTATTGCAGGATCTTGAAACTGGTCGAGAAGTCCGCGTTAGTGGTCTAACTATATATGAGAAACACGAAGATGCATCCCACACAAAGAGACTTATCCTTCCTTAGACAAGGAGAACCACCACTGTCCCCTGCTTTGTTGGAAAGAATGACTGTCGGCCGTGAGAAATGGCTCGACTATATCCATGATCATTTCTTACGCAATTTCATACTAGATGATGGATGTAAGGTGAAATTTCTCATTGGCCCGGAGGGAAGTGGGAAAACTCATTTGCTGCGTTGCATAGAGAAGGATGCTAGGAACCTCGGATACCAGACCTTGTTTATCGATCTATCGGTTTATGAAAATAGACTTCACGATATAGTGAGTCTGTACAGACAGGTTGCAAAATCTATAGACCAGCAAAAAATATTGGTTGGATTGTCTAAAGAAATCGGAAGTCGGCTTGCGTTTGAAAAGGAATACGATGGGGTTGGGCCTATTCTGCCAGTTATGGTTGAAAAGGGACATAGGACGCTACCGCATGCTCGGGGGGAAATTAAAACTGAGTGCGCAAAGATTTTCAAAGAAAGTGATATATGTCCTTCTTTTGGAGTTTTTCTCATTACGATACTCTATGATCACTTGACTGGAGAATCAAACCGTGATAGTGAGGTATATTGGAACTGGTTTAGGGGAGAGAAGATAGAAACGATAGAAAGGAAAGAGACAAGACTTCATGACAGACTAACACACGCCACAGCTCGAACCTGGTTATATTCTCTAATACATCTAATCCATCTTGCAGGAAACACAGGAATGGTTTTGCTAATTGACGGACTGGAGACCTTGACCGAACGCGATGAAATAACCAGAAGACATAGGTACAATGCGAATGCTATCAAAGATACTTATGAACTTATTCGACAGCTTATAGACGCAACGGATTTATTAAAGCATTTGCTAATAATAATAGCTGGTCGCTCCATAATAATAGAAAGGGACGAACCTCGTGGATTAAGAAGTTATGAGGCTCTTTGGTTGAGAATCCAATCGGGTCTCATTGAAATTGATAGCTATAATCAGTATGCAGATATCGTCATGATTTCCAAACTCATATATGAATTGGGAGGCGAGGAGGCATTGGCAGAAAGGATTTCGCAGTCGCTGCGGCAATCCCTCAGAGGCATGGGGTTGAAACCTAAAGATATAGATTTTATACCGCCACTTAGTACAGACAGTGCAATAAGAAGACAGGTCGCTCAAATTGCTGAATTGTTCGAACATGAGGGATTTGGAAATGCCAACCTATAGTCCGGAAAGATTGAAAGCTGTACATATTATTGAAGCACTGCGCTCAGGCGTTCCGTCGCAGGCTTTGACACGAGAGCTCCCCGACTTAAGGATGGATCTCACTAATTATATAAGGCAAGACCTCAATGAACTCACTCACGGCAATATACCATGCGGGAGAGTGATCTGGGGTAAATATGGTCAAGGCAAGTCTCATTTCCTAACAGTCGTGGAGCACATTGCGTTAGATATGGGTTTTGCTGTTTCAACAATTACTTTAGGTCGACAATTGTCTCTTCGCAACTTGCGGGATTTCTATCGGTCAGTGGCTCCAATCGTCAAAGTCCCGAACTCTCTTGTGCCTGGCATTCACAGCAATCTGAGTAAGCAAGGCAGGAACAATCTGCCTGGTTCCCATCTGATGGAACAGGGTCGATATTCTCATAACCATCCAGCAATTGTGGTCGAGTGTATGTTGCGCGGGACACAAGAAGACTTTCAGGAATTATATAATGTTCTTGTTGGGGATCGTCTTCCGATTTCTGACATACGAGCCATAGCAAAGAAGATTGGGATTGGGAGCCAGTTCGAGGGACTTCCCCGATTTACAAAAGACTACTGGGATTCTTTCTTCGGTGTCTTTGCGGACACTACTTGCTTTTGCGGTTTTCATGGGTGGGTTATTCTGATAGATGAGGTGGAACTCATTGCAAGATTGGGTCGAGTAGGTCGATTGGAAGCATATCGAAATCTTAATTGGCTGCTAAACTTTTCGCATGAAATCAAATATCCCATATACACTGTAGCTGCAGCAACCAATGATCTGCAAAAGGTTTGGTCTGAAGGAATTCGTTCCCGACCGCCAGACCGCGATGCAATGCCCGAACTGGCATGGGAGCGATATGGTCGTATCGAAAAGCAGAGAATTGGGAGCTTCTTCAACTTGGCTTCAAGTGACTGTAAACTCGATATCGAAAGGGTTAGCCGAAGTCAATTAGATGAACTAATGAAGAAGATCATTTCACTACATAGCATTGCTCATGACTGGCCAGAGCCCACGCTGGATAACGTTAAAGGTTTCTTGAAAATCAGCGTCGATGATCCAATTCGAGTCCACATCCGAGCTACTTTGGAGGCTTTAGACAGTTTGTCGATGAGTGGTGATTCTCCAGAAATTCAACCATCAGAATTGGAGGAACCTTCAGTCAAAGAAGAACCAGAATTCTTTAAGGAAGACGACAATTAGATTTATCAACAGAAATCCGATACGCCCTATGCTCGGCAATACACGCTCGGCAAAATTGTCCCACCGAAAACAACCTCCATCGCAGACTTTCACAGAATAAATATATTTATCGAGTTCACAGAGAACCCGACCTACCTGCTACCCCACCTTTTGCAAAAATCCATCAAATAATCCCTTGTTACTAATGAATTAACCCTCCAAATTCCTCTTCTGTACCGCATCCCCTCGGCACGCAAATTGCAATTTTTTCAGAGGTGAATTGCAGTTTGCATGTCCACCTGCCGATATAATTTAAAAAACCGTTCAGGAGACTATGGAATCACGTATTCCACAGCTTTTGCTAAATGCAAAAATCATCGGCGAGGACCAGTACAAGACGTTGGTGTCCCAGCAGAAGCATTCGGGCAACTCCGTCATCACCGACCTGGTCAAAATGGGCGCGATGTCCGAAACCCAGGTGGCAAAATTCCTGGCGGGATATTACAACTTGAAATTGGTGGAACTTAGCCAGGTCGAAATCCCCGACGACGTCGCAAAAATCCTCAGCCCTGAGTTTGTGCAGAAGTACTCCGTGATTCCGTTGAAACGATCCGGTCGCAACCTGACGGTGGCGATGGTCGATCCTTCCATCGATTTCATCATCGAGGACATCAAGTTCATTTCGGGTTACGAAGTGGACCCGGTGTTAGTGACCGAAAATGTGTTCCTGCGGACTATCGAACGGTGCTACAAGCTAAGCGGAACGCTGGACAGGATTCTGCAGGACATGGATGACGGCGAGGTCGAGGTTATAAAGGATGAGGAGGACAAGAGCGACCTGGCTCAATTGAAAGATGCCATCGAGGACGCCCCGATCGTCAAGTTAGTGGATGGATTGATCGCCGATGCAGTAAAGCAGAGCGCCAGCGACATTCATATCGAGCCGTACGAAAAGACTTTGCGAATTCGGATCCGAATTGACGGGGTATTGCAGGAAGTGATGAGTCCGCCTACTCACCTTAAGGGAGCCATCATTTCTCGAATCAAGATCATGTCAAATCTGGACATCGCCGAAAAGCGTGTTCCGCAAGACGGTCATATAAAGATGAAACTGGGTGATAAGTATGTGGACTTGCGCGTATCCTCCCTGCCGACCGTATTTGGGGAAAAGGTGGTTCTGCGGATTTTGGACAAGTCCAACCTGACGTTGGATTTGTCGAAATTCGGATTTGAGGAAAAGGCGTTAAAGGACTTTCAAAAGGCGATTACCTTGCCTTATGGCATGGTTTTGGTGACCGGTCCCACCGGCAGCGGCAAGACCACGACTTTATATTCGGCACTCTCCTTGGTGAATACGGGGACTGTGAACACGATGACCGCCGAGGATCCGGTGGAATATCATTTTGACGGACTGAATCAGGTGCCGGTTCGGGAAGACATCGGACTTTCGT